>Ga0154354_1133_pt2 | contig 88682 bp, 84 predicted proteins | sample RifGroA2_FD_115882 | JGI IMG/M metagenome (GOLD analysis project Ga0154354, IMG submission 115882) | Rhodocyclales bacterium GWA2_65_19
TAGATCGGGCGCCCGGCCTGCTTTGGCACGAAGTAATACATCATGCCGAGAAAGCCGGCGGTGAGGAAGAAGCCCACCGCGTTGTGACCGTACCACCACTGGATCATCGCGTCCTGAACACCGGCATAAGCCGAGTAGGACTTGGGCGTCAGGAAGCCGGCTGCCAACACCGGAATTGCCGCGCTATTGACCAGATGCAAAACAGCGACAGTGAGGATGAAGCCGCCGAAGAACCAGTTCGCCACATAGATATGCGAGACCTTGCGCTTGATGATGGTGCCGAAGAAAACCACCGCGTAGGAGACCCAGACCAGGGTGATCAGGATGTCGATCGGCCATTCAAGTTCGGCATACTCCTTGCCGGACGTAAAGCCCAGCGGAAGTGACAGCGCTGCCAGCACGATGATCAGTTGCCAGCCCCAGAAGGTGAAGGCCGCCAGCGCCGGCGCAAACAGCACCGCGTGGCTGGTGCGCTGCACCGCATAGTACGAGGTGGCAAACAAAGCGCAGCCGCCAAAGGCAAAGATTACGGCGTTGGTATGCAGCGGACGCAGGCGCCCGTAGCTCAGCCATTCAACAACGTTCAGTTCCGGCCAGATCAGTTGGGCGGCGATGATAACGCCGACCAGCATGCCCACGATGCCCCAGATTACGGTCATCACGGCGAACTGGCGCACGACTTTGTAGTTGTAAGTCGCTTGCGATTGCATGATGGATTCACCTCACTATAAAAAAAAGAAACCGTTCACAATGCCGCGCTTGGCGCAATGCAGCATAAGAATTTCAGGAAGTATTGCATTTGAAGCATTCGCACTGATTGATTTAAATCAAAATGTGTCGGACTTCAACAAAACCCCAGCTTCCCGAGGATAAGCGGATATTCTTATCTTAATATAGACGATCCATGGAGTGAGTTCCAGAACCCTGACGCAGGTCAACCTTTGTGTCCGCCTGGCGACGAGGAAAAACTGCCCAAAAGGTGGGACGCGCCAGGCTGACGGCTCATTGCGAGTCCGGCCAAGGAAAATCGGAGAAGCGTCAGGCAGCGGGGTTCATGCGCGCCACGGCTTCCAGCTGCCGAAGATCGATCAGCGAAACCTCGCGCCGTTTCGTCGCGATCAGGCCAGCGTTCTGGAAGCGGGTCAGAAGGCGGCAGACGGTCTCCTCGGCGATGCCGAGATAGTTGCCAATGTCACCGCGGGACATGCTCAGATTGAATTGAGTCGGGGAAAAATTGCGGGCGGCGAAGCGCCTCGAGAGCCCGATCAGGTACTCGGCCAGGCGTTCTTCGGCGTTCCTCTTGCCGAGCAGCAGCATGAGTTCCTCATCCTGGCGAATCTGGCCGCTCATTATTTTCATCATCTGGTACTGCAGCGAGGGAATCTTTTGCGCCAGGTCATCAAGCCGCTCGGCCTCCACCAGGCAAACGGACGTCGTTTCGAGCGCCCGCGCTTCGCTGCTGTACTCGCCAGATGCGAGCGCGCTCAACCCCAGGAGTTCTCCCGCGACATGGAAACCGGTGATCTGCACGCGACCGTCGGGCGTGCAGACCGACGTCTTGACCGACCCGCCGCGGATCGCATAAATGAAGTCGAAGCGGTCTCCCGCCCTGAAGAGAAGTTGCCCGCGCTTATAGGTCTCCTTGCGCTTGACGACGCTCTCCAGCAGGGTCATATCGCCGCCGTTCAGGCCAAGCGGCAGGCATAGCCGATAGACGCCGCATTGCGCACAGGCAAAAGGCTCGCATGCCTGGTGGGGCGACGAGGGAATCGGTATTTCCTTCGAATCGGGCAAGACTTTCATGCTCTCCCTGACGCGCAACCGCGATATGGTCATTTGTTCACGTCCTGAGAGCCCGCTGCATGGCCACTGACGGTGCGGCGAACCCTGGTTCCCCGAGTCTGAGCGAGAATTGCCGGGCCACCGCTGGCGACCCCCTTGGACTCCAGCGCGGCAAACGGCAGTTCCGTGAGTCTGTATTTTCCGCTCCTAACCGCCGCTGCAAGCTTTCCCAGGGTCTGTTGGTTCAGCAGTTTCACAATTCTCGTCTTGATAGGTTTCCATTGGGTATGCATGGGACAAGCCGTCTCGTCGCCACATACCTTGAGTCCGAGCACGCAGTTATCTGTCAGGCCCGGACCTTCGATCAGCGTGAGAATCTGCATCAAATCGGTCTTTTCACCACCCTCGCACAAGCATACGCCACCCTGCCGGCCGCGAAAGGAATGAATCAGTTTGCCCCGGCTGAGACTTTGCATGATTTTCGCAAGATACGGCGGTGGAACGCCGAGATGCCCGGCGACCGTGCGGATCAGCACGGGAACGCCACGCGGCTGGGTTGCCACGAAAATGAGTGCCTGAATGGCGTATTGGCTGGTGCGGGACAGAATCATCGTCGAAGTCTACTGGCCTCAAATAACCGGAAACAGCAAAAAAAAGGGTGCGCAGCGCGCACCCCGAACCCCAACAGAGAGCCTTTGGGCGACAGCGCAAAGCCATCACCATAAAACCCGTTGGAAGTATGGTTATTTGTCACCCGCCCCGTTTTGATCTGCGTCAACAGTGCTGCGTTTGGTGGACATATCGGTCATGTCGTCATCCATCAGGACGCGGTAACCGGGACCTTCGAGATCCTCGTATTGGCCGCTTTTCAATGACCACCAAAAGAACCCGGCGATGACGAAGACCAGCACCAGGGAAAGCGGAATCAGCAGGTACAGGATATCCATTCAGGTCTTCATCCGCGTTGCAATCGCAAGGCATTGAGAACCACCAGCAGCGAACTGGCCGACATGCCGATACCGGCCATCCAGGGGGTTACCCAGCCGGTCATGGCCAGCGGGATCGCCAGCAGATTGTAGGCGAACGCCCAGATCAGGTTCTGTTTGACTATCCGCACCGTGCGTCGCGCCAGCGCCAGTCCGTCTGGCAAGGCCCGCAGATCGTTGCCGAGCAGCACTACATCGGCGTTGGCTCGCGCCAGATCGGCGCCGCCGCCCATGGCAATCGACACCTGGGCCTGCGCCAGCACCGGGGCGTCATTGACACCGTCGCCGACCATCGCCACCGTCTCGCCGGCCTCCTGCAGGGCCTTTAGCGCCTCGTGCTTGTCCTCCGGCGAAAGTCCGCCGCGCACGTCCGCAATACCCAGCGCGGCGCCGACACGTGCGGCCGCAGCCGGAGTGTCGCCGCTGAAAATCGACAGCCTGATACCCGCACCGGAGAGCATGGCCATCATGGCGGACGCCTCCCCGCGAACACTGTCACTGAGGCGGAAAAATGCCTGCCAGCCGTCGGCATCCCCCAGGGAAATCACCGTATCGCCAGCGCCGACTATTGCCTCGATCTCGGCAGGAAGCGGCACGCCATGCAATGCGCCAACAAATTCCGGACGCCCCAGGCGCCAGACGCGTCCCTTGATCTCGCCCTCGACACCGGCGCCCGTGGTCGCGCGCGATCCATCCACCTCAATGCCGGCATTCGTCCCTGCATCCGCACCGGCGGCGGTCAGCGCCCGCGCGATGGGGTGCTCGGAGCCGCGTTCGAGCGCGGCCGCCAGCGCTACCGCATGCCCGGCATCGCCGCGGACTGGCAGCACCTCGACCAGCGCCATGTGCCCCACGGTCAGCGTGCCGGTCTTGTCGAAAACGAAACGGTCGGCACGCGCCAATGCCTCGATCGCGTGGCCGCGCGTCACCAGCACGCCACGCGCCGCCAGCGCACCGGTCGCCACGGTCAATGCCGCCGGTGTCGCCAGCGACAGTGCGCAAGGACAACTCACCACCAGCACCGCGACGAAAACCCACAAGGCACGCGAGGGATCGATCCACCACCAGGCCAGCGCCGTCGCCACCGCCAGCACCAGCAGGGCGACGATGAAGCGGCCGGCAACGCGGTCGGCCATTTCCACCAGGCGCGGCTTTTCCGCCGCGGCACGCTCCATCAGGCGCTGGATGGCCGCCACGCGCGTCGACTCGCCGACGCGTTCAACACGCATCACCAGCGGACTGGCGGTATTCACGCTGCCTCCGATCAGCGCGTCGCCGGCCCGCTTGGGTACCGGACGACTCTCGCCGGTCAGCAGCGATTCATCCGCCGCGCTTGCGCCGTCGAGCACGCAGCCATCGGCCGGCACCGTCTCGCCGGGCTTGATCTGCACCGCATCACCGGCGCGCAACTCGGCCACTGCCACCCGCTCGCCCGCCGCCTCCGCGCTGCCGCAGGGCCACGCCGCGAGACGCGTGGCGAAGGCCGGAATGGCGCGGGCCAGGGTTTCGACGCTGCGCGCCGCCTTCTGCCGCGCCATCATTTCCAGATAGCGCCCGGAGAGCAGAAAGAAGACGAACATGGTGACCGAATCGAAATACACCTCGCCGGCCGCCGTCAGCGTCGCCCAGACGCTGGCCGCAAATGCCGCGCCGACGCCGAGCGCCACCGGCACGTCCATGCCGACTCGATGCAACTTCAGGTCGCGCCACGCGCTGATGAAGAAAGGCGCGGCGGAATACAGCATCACCGGCACGGTCAGGATCAGGCTGGCCCAGCGCATCAATTGTTCGATGTCCGGCGTCATGTCGCCATCGGCCAAATACACCGGCACCGCGTACATCATCACCTGCATCATGCCGAAGCCGGCGACGAACAGCCGCCACAGCGCGGCCTTGCGTTCCTTCTGCGCCAGCTGTTCGGAGCGCGCGATATCGTAGGGATGGGCGCGATAGCCGATGGCGGAAATGGCTTCGAGAATCGCCGACAGCCGGGTGACACGCTCGTCCCAGCGCACCCGGGCGCGGCGCGTGGCGTAATTGATGTCGATGGCGGTCACCCCGGGTTGGCGGCGTACGTGCGATTCGTTCAACCAGACGCAGGCGGCGCAGGTGATGCCTTCGAGGATCAGTGCCGCTTCCCGTTCGTGCTCGCCCGCGACGCCCTCGGCGCGGCGCACGAAATTCTTCTGCACATCGGGATGGTCGAACAGGCCGAAGTCGGCCAGCACCTGCGGCAAGGCCTCGCGCGGACTTTCCGGCATCGCGTCGCGGTGACGATAATAATCGGCCAGACCGTTGCCGACGATGGCCTGGGCCACCGCCTGGCAGCCGGCGCAGCACATCTCGCGCCGGACGTGATCGATCTCGACCGGGAACTCCGTCCCCGCCGGGATCGGCAGACCGCAGTGGTAGCAGGACTCCTTATCGGCCATGCTCAGGCCGCATCATCAAGGCCGAGCCTATTTCGGCGCCATGCGGATGGCTCCGTCGAGACGGATCACCTCGCCATTCAGCATTTCGTTTTCGATGATATGCCGCACCAGCGCCGCATATTCGGCCGGCTTGCCCAGGCGCGAGGGGAAGGGCACCATCTTGCCCAGCGAATCCTGCACTTCCTGCGGCAGGCCCAGCAACATCGGCGTCTCGAAAATGCCGGGGGCGATGGTCATGACGCGAATGCCGAAACGCGCCAGTTCGCGGGCGATCGGCAAGGTCATGCCGACGATGCCGCCCTTCGACGCCGCATACGCCGCCTGGCCTATCTGGCCGTCGTAGGCGGCCACCGAAGCGGTGCTGACGATCACGCCGCGTTCACCGGCCGCATTCGGCGCGGCCGTGCTCATCGCTTCCGACGCCAGGCGAATCATGTTGAAGCTGCCGACCAGATTGACGGTGACGACTTTGACGAAGACATCGAGCGAATGCGGGCCATTCCTGCCCAGGACCTTCTCGGCTGGCGCAATGCCAGCGCAATTCACCAGCCCGTGCAGGCCGCCGAAAACCGCCAGCGCCGCCGCCACGCAAGCCTTGGCGCTGGCTTCGTCGGCGACGTTGGTGCTGACGAAGCGCGCATTGCTGCCCAACTCGGCGGCCAGCGCATTGCCCGCCGCCTCGTTGAGGTCGGCCAGCACCACCTTCGCGCCCTGCGCCACCAGCATCCGCCCGGTACCGGCGCCAAGACCCGACGCCCCGCCGGTGATGATGAAAACACTGTCCTTGATCAGCATGATTTCCCCCTAAAAGAAACAGGGCCTGCCGACCGGAGAGGGGGCAGGCCCAAAGAATTGGTGCTGTTGGCCGGAATCGAACTGGCGACCTACTGATTACGAATCAGTTGCTCTACCAACTGAGCTACAACAGCGTCCTGAAAGGCCGCGAATTATACCTGCTTGTCGCGCAGACGAAAAATCTGGCGAACGCGCATAAATCGCAGGAAGGGGAAAAATGTGCGGCCCATTTTCACAATAGCGCTCACGGTCTGTTGTTGCCGAAGGAGACCCGAAGTCAGCGCAGATCAAGCAAAGAGTCGGCGCTGGCACTACGCCGATTCGGGCCTTTGACGAACGCCAAAGCGTCACTCGTCGGCCGCGCCGTGCCGTTCGTCGGCTTTCGCTGGCGGCATTCCGAAAGCTTCGACTACCCTTCACCCATCGTTATTGCGACTCCGCCATGAATAACCCGATTCCGCGCCACCGCAGCACTTCAGGCAAACCGCCGGCGACCCGCCGCCGGCGCGGATTTTCCCTGATCGAGCTGATGATCGCGATCGCCATAGCGGGAATATTCATCGCCCTTGCCGCGCCAACCTTTGCCGATTTCATTCGGGAAAGCCGGCTTTCGTCGACGATCGGCGTGCTGGCGTCCGACATGGATTTTGCGCGTACCGAAGCGATCAAGCGCAACGGACGGGTTCTGTTCTGCGCCAAGGCGGCGACGACCGATACCTGCACCGGAGCGGTGGGCACGGCGGCGAGTTGGGCCAACGGCTGGCTGGCGTGTTTCGATGCCGTCGACAATACCAGCGGCGCTGCGGTGAGCGATGATATATGCGACCCGGCGACCACGGTGGCGACCGTCGTTACCGATCCCAATCCAATGCGGGTCGGCAACGCTTTGCCCAGCGGCGTAACGCTCCAGGTCGGCACCGGAATCGTGCGCTTCAACGGCGTCGGCGCGCCGAATGCGGCGACGACTTTTACACTGACCTCGGATACCGGCGGCGTCACGTCGTCGCGAATTGCCGCGCTCGCCGCCACCGGCCACGTCCGCAAGTACAAACCATGAAGGCCCCAGCCATGACTCGCCAAGCAAGGTCCGATCGCCGGGGGCTTGGTTCCCGCGCGCCTGCCCGCCCGACCCGACAGGGCGGCTTCTCGATGATCGAAGTGCTGGTGACGATGATCATCGTTGCCTTTTCCCTGCTCGGCATGGCGGGCATGCAGGCGCTGTCGCTGAAAACCCAGAAGGACGCCAGCTTGCGCTCGGTCGCCGTGGTTACGGGGCTCGACCTCGTCGAACGGCTGGAGTACAACCTGACCGGCGCGCTCGCCGGAAACTATGTGGAAACCCTGCCCAAGACATTCACGACTGTCGCCGACTGCTCTACCGTCGCCTGCACGGCGCAGCAGATGGCGATTTTCGACCTCAATGAGTTCCAGACCCTGCTCAATGACCGGCTGCCGGGCGCGACGGCAACAATCACGTCGGCCGGTAGCGGCCCGGTGGTCTACACGGTGGTGATCAACTGGACGCAGCGCATGTATGCGGCCAGGGGAACGACGGTTGCCGCCACCGTCGGCGCCGTGGCCAGCAACGACGTGGCCTACACCAACACGGCGGGATCGGGCACCGAAACATTTTCCTACACCATGACCCGCAGGATCTACAACCGTCTGGCGGTTATGTGACATGAAGATACGAATTTTCAATCGGGCAACTTGGCGCAGTGGCCGCGGCTTTACCATCATCGAGCTGATGATCGCCATGACGATCGGCCTGATACTGGTCGGCGCCGTCTCGGTGGTGCTGCTTGGCGCAATGAAGACGTCGACCTCGCGCGAGCGGGACAGCGAGTCGCAGACCAATGGCCGCTACGCGATCGACACGGTACGGCGCAGCCTCAACCATGCCGGCTTTCTCGGAGTTTCCAGCCTGTTCTGGCCGGACGAACCCTATGGCGGGACGGTGACCAACGTCTGCGATACAGCATTTATCGGCAAGCTGTCGCGCCGGATTTGGGCCAATTCGGGCAGCAATCCGTATTCGGCCACCTGCATTCCGACGGCCAACTATCTCGCCGACACCGACGTGCTGGTGGTGCGCAACCTGTCGCTGAATCCGGTAGCCGGGCCCTATTCGACTGCCGCTCCGGTGGCCGCCAATTTCATCGCTCCGGCGACTGACTTTGTCGCCGGCACAATCTATTTCCACGAGGCCTACGAAGGCGGCCAGTCCTTTGTAGGCACTGCGGTTCCGGACCTGCTCGCGTCGTCGAAGCAGCCACCGTATTTCGACTATCGACTCGAAGAATACGTCTATTACATCAGCCCCTGGACCAACAGCGCCACCGAATCGCCGCAAGTTCCCGCCCTGTATCGCATGCGTCTGGATGCGGGTCCGGCCATGGTGGCGGAACTGGTGGCCAGCGGCGTCGAAAACATGCAGATTCGCGCCGGCCAGATGAGCCTGAACACTACCGGCACCTATTTCGAGCCGGCTTCGGTATCGGACTGGGACTCGGTGCAGGCCATTGAGGTGGCGCTGCTGGTTCGCGGCGCCACCACCGAACCGGGTCTTGCCGGCCTGTCACGGACGCACCGGCTAGCGGGAACCACGGTGACGGTAACCGACGGCTATCCGCGCGAAGTGTATTCGGCGGTTGTTCAATTGCGAAACTGAGACGAAGCATGGCATCCATGAACAGAAATCAAGGTCAATCCAGGCAGCGCGGCTCTGCGCTGATCGTCACGCTGGCCATATTGACGGCGCTGTCGCTGATCGGCATCTCGGCTATCACGATATCGAAATCCAACCTGCGCCTGGCAGCCAATCTGCAATTCCAGAATGCGGCCCAGAACGAATCGGAAAGCGCGCTGGCCGTCGCGGAAAACTGGATTTCGACCAACTATTCCAACGCAGCTTTCTTCGGCGGCACCGCCGTGGCCGGCCTGTATCCGGTCGACTCGGTGCTTGATCCGCTGACGCTCAACTGGGCCGATGCCAATTCCATCGAAGTCACCGGCTCCAACGGTCGCCAGCGGTACGTCATCGAAGTCTTCGTCACCAATCGCACGCTGCCGTCGAACAGTCTTGGCAATTGCAACACCTACAACAACCCGGCGCCTTGCCCCAAAGTCAATGTATTCCGGATATCCGCCCGTGGCACCAGTTTGCTGGGAGCCACCCGTGTCGTGCAAAGCCTGTTTGCAGCACGCCAGAACACCTGATCCGGCGCGCCTGCGAGGAGATGAAAATGAAACTGCCCAACAATTCGTTCAAATCGTTCGCCGCGCGCCTGTCGGCTGGCGTGATTATGCTGGCTGCCGGAATCGGCATCGCACACGCCGCGACATCGTTCACGCCCAAGGATCAACCCTTCGGCACCCTGCCGCCCATCGCCTTGTCCGGATTCAATGTATCAACCGGAAGCCAGTTTTCCTTCGACCCGTGGTTCGATCCGGTGACATGGAAGGGCGACCTCAGCGCATTTCCCATCGATTCGACCGGTCACTCCACCCTTAACAACAAGCTGTGGTCAGCCGCCGACCAAGTCAATGCACAGGACTGGAACACGGGCCGGCGCATTGTCACGCGAAACTCCGCGGGCACCGCCGTGCCGTTTCGCGATGCCTCGCCCGGCCTCAGCGCGTCGCAGGTGACCGCCATCGGCGGCACCAACGCGGTGAACTTCATTCGCGGCGATCGCAGCAACGAAAAGCAGCTCACCACTACAGAAGGCGGCGTAACGGTCGTGGTTAACACCGGCAGTTCCGCCACCGGCACTCTTCGCGGACGCTACAGCGTGCTGGGGGACATCATGCACGCCCGCGCCGCCTATGTCGGCGCCCCGCCTGCGGACTACACCTTCGACAGCTATCAGACCTACAAGAGCAACAATCTCACTCGCGCGGGGCGTGTCTATGTCGGCGCCAACGACGGCATGGTGCATTCCTTCGATGCATCGACGGGCGACGAAGTATTCGCCTACATTCCCTCGATGCTGATCAGCAACCTGAGCAAGCTCACCGTCGACCCCTACGACCATAACTACTATGTCGACGGCGGGCTTACCGGCGGCGATGTCAACTTCGGCACGACCGGCACACCCGACTGGCGCACGGTCCTGGTGGGTGGCCTGGGAGCAGGTGGCAAGGGCATCTATGCCCTCGATGTCTCCGTTGCCACAGCCGCCGATGAAACCGCGGCCAAGGCAAAGATTCTCTGGGAAATCAGTTCGACCTCGACCAATTTCGGCGACCTCGGCTACACCTATGGCGACCCGAGCATCGTCCGCACCAACGACGGCAAATGGGCGGTGCTGGTGTCCAATGGCTATCTCAGCAGCAGCGGCAAGGCTGTCCTCTATGTCATCGACGTCGAGACCGGCCTGCTGATCCGGGCCATCGACACCGGCTCGGGCAGCGTCGCCAGTCCCAACGGCCTGTCGACGCCGACGGCGATCGACACCAATCTGGACGGCATCATGGACTACGTCTATGCTGGCGATATCGACGGCAACGTGTGGAAATTCGACATACGAAACGCCGATCCGACCCTATGGTCGAAGACCCAGCTTCACACCGCGGAACATACCCCCGGCAAGGCCATCATCGGCGCGCCCGAAGTGGCGGCGCATCCGACCAGTGGTTACCTGGTCTACTTCGCGACGGGACGCCTGTTCTCGGCAACCGAGGCGGCCGACACCACCGCCCAGAATTACGTTTATGCGGTATGGGACGGGGCGAGCACCACCTCCCCCGGACGCAGCTTTGTTGAGCAGACCCTCAGCACCGGCTCCTGGGGTGGGGCATTGGCAGTGCGGGTAGCGACCGACAACGTCCCCAACTGGACGGCGGTCAATCGCTGCGACGAAGTGCCGCTACCGACCCCGCCAGCGACCTGCGATCCTCTCCTGGACGTGCCGCCGCACAAGGGCTGGAAGACACCGCTGCCGGTCGGCGAGCACATCGTCAGCGGCGGCTTTGTCCGTGACGGCAGATATCACCTGGTGGCACTGAATGCCGCCCAGGTCAATAGCACCCGGCCCAACGGCGCCAACTGGTTGATGGAACTCAATCACCTGACCGGCGGCGCGCCGACCAAGCTGGTCTTCGATCTCAATGCCGACGGCCTGCTGACGGATGCCGACCGCGCCACGGACACTGACGGCGTGGCGATCACAACCTCACTTGGCGTTCCGCTGGGGATGAACCTTGGCGCCGGCATGTTCTCCATGCCCACGCTGGTATTGATCAGTTCGACGCTGAACACCACACTGTTCAACAACAACCCCTATGTCAGTGCCGGCAACACACCGGATACCCCGCCAGAGGAGGAAACTGGCGGTCGCGGCGTCTCTGGTGGCCACTTCGACGTCGATATTTACTACCACAATAACGGCGCCAGGATTTGTACCTATACCGGCGGCACGACGACGACCGGCATCGACGCGCAATATCAGATCGTGGTGACCAGTACCGGTAATTCCTATGCGGCGAACGTGGGGCAAATCAGTCTTGGCGCCACCGCGATTGCCGATGCGTTTTCAGTAACGAACGGCACGGCAACGACCACCAATGCGACTACGCTGAAGAATGCCATCAACTCCAAAGCATCGGGCTATACCGCGACCTCGTCCGGCAATACGGTGACCATCACCGCGCCGACTGGCAGCTACGCCTCCGGTAACGGGCTGAGTTTTACCAAGGTGGCGGGTAGCGTCACTGCCCCGACAGTGGCTGGCACTCCGGCTGTCGGCAAGATCGTGATTAACGCCCCGCCGGCCGGCGCCTCGCGCATCACCGGCGTCACCTTCAACAGCGTCGGCATCCTGGCGTCCACGGTCGGATTTGCTGCCGGTTCAACCCGCAGCCAAATTGCAGCTGCCTTGAATGCGGCGCTTACCAACCCGGCCAATTTCACTCGAAGCATCACGACTACCAATGTCGCCAACGACACCATCACCTTCACCCAGACCGCCAACGGCGGCGCGGCGCCGACCATCTCCGTGGCCAGCACCGCCGGTTCGTTCGGCGCTGTATACCCTACCGGACTGGTAGCTTTTGGGGGAACAGGGAAGACAAGTTCGTCAAACTCAGCAAAGATAGACGACACACTGGGCACCGACGTGGGCCGCAGCGACAGCATCTGGGTGGGTTCGACCAGAGTATCCACGTCCGAGATAACTATTGGCCAAAACAAGACGCCTGCGGACGCGGCCAACGCGCTAGTCAGTGCCATCGGTGTCGGCGGGACCATCCAAGCTTATATTGGTGGAAGTCAGATCAGTACTATATGTTCGAGCGCACCAGTCACCACCGTTTGTTTGATAGATACCGGGTCCTATACCAACGGCAAAGCCGTCAAGCTTGGTGCGCCCAAAACCGCGAGCTACTGGAATTCGGTGACTTACGAACAAACAGGAACCGCCACTGCCGGGGGAGTTGCGGCAACCGCAGCCTCGGTCCAGTCGACGACCGTCAGTGCATCAGCCGGAACCGCGGCGACCGGTGGTGTCGATGACCTTGCGCCCTTCCTGGTCACCAGTCAGTCCCGCACCGGACAGGACGCTGGGGATATCGGCGGCACACTGGTCAATTGCCCGAGGATCCAGCACGTCCACGAATACGATGACAAATATGACGTGACCGGCGTGAACATGCTCAATGCCAGCGACTCCGCCTATAACCTGTCGAACTACATCAGCAACTCCACCGAGTTCAAGATCATTGCTCACAATCAGTACCTCAGTCCGGCGGTCACCCTCGATATCGGCGGCAGCGGAGCGGTCAGCGTCAAGGACTTCGGCACTGCGGCCACGCTGGCGGTTGCCGACCTGACGACCTACACGCTGGCCAGTGCCGGCTTCACCCTGCAGTTCGACATGCCGCGCGAGGCCTTTTCGCACAAGGACTGGTGGGGCAATGGCGACGATCGCGTCGGCCTGCATCCAACCAACTATTCCTGTGCGGTTCCGTCACGCGGCGCGATTGACGGCCAGATGTACCAGCCGGTCGACCCGCCTGACAATGGCACCGACGGGCCGGGGACCAACGGTTGGGATACCGGCAGCAAAATCAGCCCGACAACCTCCACCGGCGCCCGGCATAACGGCTCGCTGACGATCCAGGTGATCAAGGCGACGACGCCGGACAGCGCCCTGGAACTGAACATTCCGGGCAAACCCGAATACGGCTGGCGGATCAGGGCGGCCGACTTCGAGACCTATGTGCTGGCGGAGTACATCGTGTTCTGGCACCACCCGGAAAACATCTGTTTCGGCGCGGCGGGCTTTACCAAGCAGGCTGCGCAAGACCCGACGAGTTGCTTTACCGACCAGATCATTTCCGGCAAGACGGGTACCGAGGCGGCGGCAGCCTGCTACTCGACCCCCGCCTCGGGCTCATCGGACCCCGGACAAGGCACCCGCCGAGCGCTGGTTACCGGCACCACAAGCACAACCACGATCACCGGCACCGGCATGTCCTCGGTAAAGACGGTGACCGTCACCATCACCTATGACGATGGGTCAACACTGGTCGTGACCACCACGTACACCGCCAGGAGCCTTAACTCTGACGGTAGCGTAAGTCGCTGGAACACCGGACAATCAACCACGGTGTTCACCGCCGGCACCGGCGATGGCAGTGTGGCCAACGAGGGCAATGCCGGCACCAATCTGAACCAGAGTTCGTCGATTACCAGCACCATCACGGGCTACCAGCAAAGTCGAAATTCTGGCAAGCTTGGCCGTGTCAGCTGGCGTGAATTGATTCGTGAATAAGGGGAGAGCAATGAGAATGCATGGCTACCAAAGCCGTAACGCGGCAGGGCATCCGGCGCGGGGATTTTCCCTGATTGAACTGATGATCGTGGTCGCCGTCATCGGCATCCTGGCGGGAATTGCCTATCCCAATTACCAGGAGTACATCCTGCGTTCATCGCGCGTCGCGGCACAGGGCGAACTGACCGAACTCTCCGGTCTGCAGGAAAAGATCTACCTCAACTCGAATGCCTTCAGTGCCAGCGTGACGACGGCCTACAACGGCACCGCGGCGGGCGGCCTGGGCAGGACTACCGGGCTGTCGCAAGACAGCAAGTACGCCTTCACGGTTTCGCCCAACGTCTCGGGGCAGACCTATACCCTGACGGCAACACCTGTCGATGCCTCGACCCTGGCCTCGATCGGCGCGTTTTCCATCTCTTCGATCGGCGCCCGTACCTGCGACAACACCAAGGCGTGGTGCAGCAGCGGACGCTGGTGACGGCGCCGGCGAACCGGCGTCGCTGCGCGATCCACTCGCCACTCCCGAGCCATGGGCGCGGGCCGGCTTGACTGGCGGCTGGTTCGCTCGTTCATCGTTTCGCTTGCGCTGCATGCCGCCGTTGCGACGACGGGCAGCGGCGGTGGCGGCCACCCTCCCGCCCGCTCCGCCTCGCCACCACTTTCTGTGACTTTCGTCCACAACGGCCTGACAGCGCTTTCTCCCGCGCCGCGCCGTGAGATTGCTGCCGCGCCGGCCATCGATTCCACGGCGGGACTGTTGCCGGACTGGGCTCCCGCTCTGCCCGTTGCGGATCACTATTACGCCGCAGACGAAGTTGATGTGCGCGCCGAATTCATCCGTGTGCCTGAGGTGGAGTATCCCGATCGGGCGCTGTTTGCCGAAATCAACGGGGTGGTCAGGGTGCGGGTCCTGATCAGTGAATCCGGCGCCGTCGATGCAATCGACATTGTCGCCGCGACACCGCCGGAGGTATTCGACAAGGCGCTGATCGCCGCCCTGAGCCAGGCTCGTTTCTCGCCCGCCAGAAAATTCGGCCTCAATGTAAAAAGCGAGAAAATACTCGAGTTCACCCTGGTGGCCGAAGATGTCTTGCCTGCGCCAAGATAGTCCGGCGCATTGGTGACGCTTCGGTCGCCGTATCGCCAGCGCCGACTCTCGGGCCGACGACTCCGGAATTGCAGCCGCGAGGAATTGCGCCATTGAGTGTGCTGGTAGAATTCCAGAAGCGCGGATACACGTCCGGTTCCGGCTCTGTTTATCAGGGAGGTTTGCGATGGGGTTTTCTACTTTGTTGGGCGGCCTGTTCGGTGGCAAAGCGGAGCAAAGCTACGACAGTCTCCCGCTTGCCGAACTCAAGGCGAAGATGGCCGTCCAGGAAGAGCGGGCCGAAGAAATCCGCACCCTGCTGAAGCGGGCGGGGGGCGACCAAGTGGCCAGGGGCAAGTCGGCGCAGTGGCTGCTGAAGATGGAGCAGTCCGCCGAGGAAGCGCGAAGCAAGGACGACCTGCTGCAACTGAAGAAGATCGAACGCGAAATCGCGGAATCGCAAAAGCGCGTGAAGAAAATCGAAGAGGGCGCCAGCGAAATGCAGGCCGAACTGGTCACCGTCGAAGACGAGATCGAACTGCTGACGCGCGCCCTGGCAAAGAAGCAGAAATCCTGAGGGCAGAAGCCGGCGAAAACCTATTCGCCGAGCAGCTCTTTCGGCAAGGGGAAATTGACGTTCTCGGCCGCCCCGTCCAGGGTTTCGATGCGGCCCGCGCCAGCGGCCTTCAGCCGATCGACGACGCCGTTGACCAGTACCTCGGGCGCTGAGGCGCCAGCCGTCACCCCTACCCGCGCATTGCCCGCCAGCCATTGCGCCTCGATCTGCTCGGCGCCGTCCACCAGGTAGGCCGGTATGCCGCCGATCGCCGCGACTTCGCGCAGGCGATTGGAATTCGAACTGTTCTTCGAGCCGACCACGATCACCAGGTCGACCTTGCCGGCCATCGCCTTGACCGCGTCCTGGCGGTTTTGCGTGGCGTAGCAGATGTCATCCTTCTTCGGCCCGACGATGTCGGGAAAACGGGTACGCAAGGCGGTGACGATGAGCTGCGCATCGTCCACGGAGAGCGTCGTCTGCGTCACGTAGGCCAGCCCCGCCGTACCGTCAGCGCCGACTTTCAGCAGCGCCACGTCCTCGACGCTTTCCACCAGATACATGCGGCCGGTCGCCTGACCCATGGTGCCTTCGACTTCCGGGTGTCCCTTGTGGCCGATCATCACGATCTCGTAGCCCTGCTTGTGCAGGCGCGACACTTCGAGATGGACCTTGGTCACCAGCGGACAGGTGGCATCGAATACCTTCAGACCACGTTCCGCCGCTTCCTTGCGCACCGCCTGCGGCACGCCGTGGGCGCTGAAGATCACAGTGGCGCCATCGGGTACCTCGGACAACTCCTCGACAAACACGGCGCCCTTGGCCTTGAGGCCGTCGACCACATAACGGTTGTGCACCACTTCGTGCCGCACATAGATCGGCGCGCCAAATTTTTCCAGAGCGCGTTCGACAATGGCGATCGCCCGTTCGACCCCGGCGCAGAAACCTCTTGGATTGGCGAGCAGGATGTTCATGGAGTTTCCTTGCCGAGGCGAAACTGATGCCAGAGCATCAGCACCACGCCGACGGTGATGGCCGAGTCGGCAACGTTGAAAGCCGGCCAATGATAGCCGGCCAGGTGAAAATCGAGAAAGTCGACCACGGCGTCGAAGCGCAGGCGATCGATGACGTTACCGATCGCGCCGCCGAGAATCAGCGACAGGGCTACCGGCAGCAGGCGCTCCTGTGCATGCTGGCGCAAGAGAGTCAGCAGCCAGAGTGAAATGCCCAGCGCAAGGACCACAAAAAACCACTTTTGCCAGCCGCCGGCGCCGGCCAGAAAGCTGAAGGCCGCACCCGAGTTGAAAACGAAAACCAGATTGAAGAAGGGCGTCACGATCTGGCTTTCCATGAGCCTAAAGCTCGCCAGCACCCACGCCTTGCTGGCCTGGTCGAGCACCAGCACCAGCGTCGCCAGAACCAGCCAATGACCGAGGGTCGGTGCGAACTTAGGCAAACTCGCGCGCCTCGCCGGAACCAAACAGGTTGGAACTGCAACGTCCGCAAAGCTCCGGATGCTCGGCATCGTGGCCGACATCCTCGCGCCAGTGCCAGCAGCGCGCGCACTTGGCGTAGGCGCTGGGCAGGGCCGCGATTCTTGCTCCAGACGCCGTCTCGCCGGCGCCGTCCGAGTGGATACCGCTTCGCATAACTTTTTCCAGTGTAACCCTGGAGCAGATCAGGATGAACTTGAGATCGTCGCCCAGGGAAGCGAGCAGCTCGTAGGCATCGGCCTCGACACGCAGGCTGACCTCCGCCTGCAGCGAGGAGCCGATGCCGCCGGTACCGCGCAGGTCTTCCAGCACCCGCGAAACCTCGCCGCGCACGGCGCGAATTTCCTGCCACCGTGTCGCCAACGCCGACTCTCCGGCCTGCTCCGGCAGCGCGTGCCAAGTTTCGAGCATGACGCTTTCGCCCTGCTCGCATTTGCCACCAAGCGTGGTCCAGATTTCCTCGGCGGTGAAGGAGAGGATCGGCGCCATCAGCCGCGTCACGCTTTGCAGGATGTGCCACAGCGCGCTTTGCGCCGAGCGGCGGGCGCGGGAGTTTTCCGCCGCAGTGTACAGACGGTCCTTGAGGATGTCGAGATAGAAGGCGCCGAGGTCTTCCGAACAGAAGTTCATCAGCGCCTGCACCACTTTGTGGAATTCGAAACGCTCATAGTCGGCGGTGCACTGGGCCTGCAACTGACGCGTCAGCGCCAGGGCGTAGCGGTCGATTTCCAGCCAATCCGCAGGCGACAGCATCTGAGTCTTTGCGTCGAAGTCTGCGGTGTTGGCGAGCAGGAAGCGCAGCGTGTTGCGCAAGCGGCGATAGACCTCGACCACGCGCGGCAGGATGGTCTTCTCGTCGATCGACAGCTCACCCGAGTAGTCGGTGCTGGCCACCCAGAGGCGCAGGATTTCGGCGCCCAGCGTGTCGGAAATCTTCTGCGGCGCGACCACGTTGCCCTTCGACTTGGACATTTTCATGCCCTTGCCGTCAACCACGAAGCCATGGGTCAGCAGGGCCTTGTAGGGCGCGCGGCCGTCGATCGCGGCACCGGTCAGCAGGCTGGAATGGAACCAGCCGCGATGCTGGTCCGAGCCTTCGAGGTAGAGGTCGGCCGGGTAGGCGCTTTCCTCGGCGTGCGAGCCGCGCAGCACGGTGCGGTGCGTGGTGCCCGAATCGAACCAGACGTCCAGCGTGTCGCGCATCTTGTCGTACTGGCCGGCTTCATCACCCAGCAGTTCCGCCGCATCGAGCTTGAACCAGGCGTCAATGCCTTCCTGTTCGATGCGCTTCGCCACGGCTTCCAGCAGTTCCAGCGCGCGCGGATGCGGCTCGCCGGTTTCCTTGTGGAGGAAGAAGGGAATTGGCACGCCCCAGTTGCGCTGGCGCGAGACGCACCAGTCGGGCCGGTTGGCGATCATCGCGTGCAGCCGCGCCTTGCCCCAGTCGGGATAGAAGGTCGTCGCCTCGACCGCAGCGAGCGCGAGGCCACGCAACGTAACCTGCTTCTCATGTGTCGCCGCAGGCGACCCAACATCATCACCCCCTTTCCCGGAAAGGGGGCCGGGGGGATAGCCGTCACTTTGTCCAGAATGGACGGGGCGGGCTACCGCCCTGTCCATGCCGACAAACCATTGCGTCGTGGCTCTATAAATTATCGGCGTCTTGTGGCGCCAGCAGTGCATGTAGCTATGCACGATCTCCGCGCTTGCGAACAGGCTGCCGACTTCGGCCAGCTTTTCGATGATCGCCGCATTGGCCTTCCAGACATACATGCCGCCGAAATACGGGAGGCTCGCCGCGAACACGCCATCGCCCTGCACCGGGGTGAGGATTTCGTCGTTGTGCATGCCGTGCTTGCGGCAGGATTCAAAGTCTTCCAGACCATAGGCCGGCGCGCTATGGACGATGCCGGTGCCGGTGTCGAGCGTGACGTAGTCGCCCAGATACACGGGCGAGGCGCGGTCGTAGAGGGGATGGCGGAACACCACCTGCGCCAGCGCGGCGCCCTGGCAGGCGCCCAGCACTTCGCCTTCGAGGCCGTAGCGACTCAGCGCCGCGGCACGCAACTCGGCGGCCAGGATCAGGCAGCCGCGCGCTGTCTTCACCAGTTCGTAGGTGAACTCCGGATGCATGTTGAGCGCCTGGTTGGCCGGGATGGTCCACGGCGTCGTGGTCCAGATCACCGTGTAGCAGTCACCCTCGGGCAGCGCTTTGATGCCAAAAGCATGGGCGACACGGCCGCGTTCGGCGGCATCGAGACGGAAGCCGACGTCGATTGCAGGCGACTTCTTGTCCTGGTACTCGACCTCGGCCTCGGCCAGCGCCGAGCCGCAATCGAAGCACCAGTTAACCGGCTTGAGGCCCTTGAACAGGTAGCCCTGGGTGTACAGGGTGCCGAGCGAACGAATCTCGTCCGCCTCGTTGCGGAAGGCCATGGTCAGGTACGGATTGTCCCAGTCGCCCAGCACGCCGAGGCGGATGAAATCCTTCTTCTGCCGTTCCACCTGTTCGGCGGCGAAGCTGCGGCACAGCTCGCGCGCCTGGTCGGCCGGCAGGTGCTTGCCGTGGGTCTTCTCGATCTGGTGTTCGATGGGCAGGCCGTGGCAGTCCCAGCCCGGCACATAAGGCGCATCGAAGCCGGCCAGCGTCCTGGCGCGGACGATGATGTCCTTGAGTATCTTGTTCACCGCATGGCCGATGTGGATGTCGCCGTTGGCATAGGGCGGACCGTCGTGCAGGACGAAGCGCGGGCGCCCTTTGGATGCCTCGCGGATTTTCCAGTAAAGCCTGTTCTCCTGCCATGCGGCAACCCAGCCCGGCTCGCGCTTGGCCAAATCGCCACGCATCGGGAAGGGCGTGTCGGGCATGTTGAGGGTCTTGCGATAATCAGCCATGAGTGGTGCCAGTAATTGAATGTGTGTTGAAAAAGGAGCGCACATCCGCAACGTCGCGGCCGATCTGCGCCTTGAGTGCATCGAGTGAATCGAACTTCGCCTCGTTGCGCAGCTTGTGCAGAAAATTCACGTCGACGTGGGTGCCGTAAATATCTCCGTCAAAATCCAGGATATGGACTTCCAGCACCGGCTTCATGCCCGCCGCCACCGTGGGTCGCACGCCGATGTTGGCGGCGCCGGGCAGCGGCTGCGGAGCAACACCCGAGACCGTGACGGCAAATACGCCGGACAAGGGCAGGCGCTGGCGCTTGACCTGGATATTGGCAGTGGGAAAACCGATCGTGCGGCCGATCTTCTTGCCGTCCATGACCCGACCGGCGATGACAAAGGCACGCCCCAGGAGTTCTTCGGCATGTTCTATGTTGCCGGCCGCCAGCGCATCGCGCACGGCGGAACTGGAAACGCGGAGGCCGCCGAAATCGACCGTCTGCATCGCCTCGACCGCAAACCGGTGCTGCTGCCCCATCTGCTGCAGCAGGGTGAAGTCGCCGCCGCGGCCCTTGCCGAAGCGGAAATCGTCACCGACAATCAGATGCCGCACCGACAAGCCGTGCACCAGGATCCGTTCGACGAACTGCTCGGCGGTGAGCGCCGCCAGTTTGCGGTTGAAGCGGCAGACATGAACGCGGTCGACGCCGCACTCCGCCAGCAGTTCAACCTTGTCGCGCAGGCTGGCCAGCCGTGCCGGCGCCTGGTTCGGCGCAAACAGTTCGCGCGGATGCGGCTCGAAGGTGAGCACCGTTGCCGGCAACACAAGATCGCGCGCCCTGACTTTCAAATCAGCCAGCAGCGCCCGATGACCAAGATGCACGCCATCGAAATTGCCGATGGTCAGCACCGTAGGCGTCGTCGCCCGCTCGGGAACACCGCGAAAAACCAGCATGGGATTGAGACAGCAGGGAAAGCGGTCGATTATATCAATCCAGCCGTGCCAGCTTCGATTTGGCCAGCGGCGGATTCTTGGCGAAGTAGCGGCGGATGCCCTTGAGGATGGCCTCCGCCATGCGGTCCTGATAGGCCTCGTCGTTGAGCCGCGCCTCTTCTTCTGGATTGGAGATGAAGGCGGTCTCGATCAGGATCGAGGGAATGTCCGGCGCCTTCAGCACGGCGAATCCGGCCTGCTCCACCTGCCCCTTGTGCAGGGTATTGATGCGGCCCAGTTCGCCCAGCACGTGATTGCCCAGCTTGAGGCTGTCGTTGATGGTCGCCGTCTGCGACAAGTCGAGCAGGGTGCGGGCGAGGTAGGGATCCTTGACCCCGAGATTGACGCCGCCCACCAGGTCGGCCGAGTTTTCCTTGTTGGCCAGCCAGCGCGCCGCCGAACTTGAGGCGCCGGTTTCGGACAGGACGAAAACGCTGGAGCCGCGCGCCGTGGTCTTGACGAAGGCATCGGCATGCACCGAAACGAAGAGGTCGGCCTGAACCCGACGCGCCTTTGCCACACGCTGCTGCAGCGGAATGAAATAGTCGCCGTCGCGCGTCAGTACCGAGCGCATGTTGGGCGTGGCGTCGATTTTTTCCTTCAGCCGCCGCGCCACGGAGAGCGTGACGTTCTTCTCGTGGCTGCCGGCGCGACCGATCGCACCGGGGTCTTCGCCGCCATGCCCGGGATCGAGGACGATCGTGACGAGGCGCGCAATCTCCGGCCTTTCAGCGGGCTTTTCCGTTACCCGTTCGGCAGGCATCTCCGCAGGCTTGCCCTGGTTGCCGAGCGCCGACTCTGCCTTCAACGGCGGCTCGCTGGACTTTTCGAGCAGCGCCATCAGGGGGTCGACCGGCTCGACCGGATACAGATCGAGCACCAGCCGATGGCCGTATTCGCCGACCGGCTGCAGCGAGAACACCTGCGGTTTGATTTCGCCCTTGAGTTCTATGACCAGACGCACCACGCCGGGCTTGTTGCGGCCGGCGCGGATCAGGTTGATGTAGGGATCGGAGTCGAGAATCTTCGACGGCAGCGTCTGCAGCACCGAATTGAACTCGACGCCTTCCAGGTCGACCACCAGCCGCTCCGGCCCCTTCACCAGCATATGCGAATACCGGATCGGCTGATCGTGTTCCAGCGTCACCCGCGTGTAATCGCGCGCCGGCCAGACGCGCACCGCAAGAATGCTGCTGCCCGCCGTGGCGCCAGCGCCGACTCTTGAAACCAGCAGGGTCAGACTGGCCGCAGCGAACTTGAGGACATCACGCCGGCGAGGCATGTGCGTCCCTTGTCACTGACGGCGGTGATGCGCGCCGTGCGCCCCTCATCTGTCGCATTCTGCTCGACCCGCAATTCAATCCGCATATCGGCCGCCGGCAGATACGGGGCGGCCTTGTCGGGCCATTCGACCAGACAAATTCCGCTTCCTGAAAAATATTCGTCGAGTCCCGCATCGAGATATTCTTCCGCCTGATTGAATCTATAGAAATCAAAGTGATAGAAGTGTAATCCAGAAACCACATGAACTTCAAGTAGCGTGTAGGTGGGACTTTTTACCGGACCGCTGTCGCCGGCCGCACGCAACAGTCCGCGCACCAGCGTCGTCTTGCCTGCGCCGAGGTCGCCTTCGAGCCAGATCACCATGCCCGGCTTGAGATGCGCGGCCATGGCGCTGCCCAGTGCAAGGGTATCGGCTTCGCCGGGTAACGTAAGATGTTCGGCATGCATGGCAATGATGAATATCGGTCGAAACTGAAGGAGGACATACGGCGCTGGGGCGCGGACCTCGGCTTTGATGCCATCGGCTTTTCCGGCGCCCGCGTCGATGATGCCGAAATGAATCTGAACGCCTGGCTGGCGGCCGGCTGCCATGGCGAAATGGATTATATGGCCGCGCATGTGACAAATTCGGCAAGCGCTGCGGGAAACAAGCGCGCGCATCCGACCGAACTGGTGCCAGGCACGCGCAGTATCATCACTGCCCGGATCAATTACCGTCCCGCCAGCGCCGACTCTCGGCAAACGCTCGCCGACGGCGAACAGGCTTTCGTTTCGCGCTATGCGCTGGGCCGCGACTACCACAAGCTGCTGCGTGCCCGCCTGCAGAAACTCGCCGACCGCATCACCGCTGAAATCGGCAGCTTCGCCTATCGCGTGTTCACCGACTCGGCACCGGTGATGGAAGTCGGTCTGGCGCAGAACAGCGGGCTGGGCTGGCGCGGCAAGCACACCCTGCTGCTCGACCGCGAGGCCGGATCGTACTTCTTTCTCGGCGAGATTTTCACCGACCTGGAGCTGTCGCCGGATACGCCGGTGACGGACCACTGCGGCACTTGCACCGCCTGCATCAGCGCCTGCCCGACCACCGCCATCGTCGCGCCCTACCGGCTCGACGCGCGACTCTGTATTTCATATCTCAGCATCGAACTCAAGGGCAGCATTCCCGAGCCGCTGCGGCCACTGATGGGAAACCGCATCTACGGCTGCGACGATTGCCAACTGGCGTGTCCGTGGAACCGCTTTGCACCCCTGACCGGCGAGAGCGATTTCGCGCCGCGCCACGGTCTCGATCGGGCAACACTCGTCGAGCTTTTTGCCTGGAATGAAAGTGATTTCAACCAGCGGCTGGCTGGTTCGGCGATCCGCCGCATCGGCTACGAGCGCTGGCTGCGCAACATCGCCGTGGCACTCGGCAATGCGCCTTCCAGCACTGAAGTGGTCAGCGCCCTGCGCTCACGCGCCGATCATGTCTCGGCATTGGTGCGCGAACACGTGGCGTGGGCGCTAAGGCGCCACGACGCCGCATCGTGACTCTAGCGCCATGGCGCCGATTCGTCACGCTTGCGTCACGAAGCCGACGACTAGCCGGTCGCCACCGGACGCGAGGGATCGGCGCACCACTCGCTCCACGAACCCGGATAGAGCTTGGAACCGGACAGGCCGGCCAGCTCCATCGCCAGCAGGTTGTGGCAGGCGGTAACGCCAGAGCCGCACTGCTGCACCACCTGTGCCGCGGGCCGGCCATCGAGTAGTTTCTCGAATTCGCAGCGCAACTGCTCGGCCGGCTTGAAGAAGCATTCGGCGTCATCGAGGTTGTCGGCGTAGAAGCGATTCACGGCACCGGGGATGTGGCCGCCGACCGGATCGAGCGTTTCATTTTCGCCGCGGAATCGTTTCGCGTTGCGCGCGTCGAGGATCAGCATCCACTCCGTACCGAGATCCGCGAGAACCCGCTCGGTATCCACCGTCATGTCCTGCGGACGCGGAATGAACTGGCGAGCTTCGACAACCGGCACCGACTCTTCCAGCGCCCGTTTGCTGCGCTTCCAGCCGGCCAGTCCGCCGTCGAGCACGGCGACCCGCTCATGCCCCAGCCAGCGCAGCATCCACCACAGGCGCGAGGCGAAGATTCCGCCTTCATTGTCGTAGGCCACGACCCGGGTCGTTGCATCGACGCCGCAGGCCGACATGCGCCGCGCAAAATCACCAGCGTCGGGCAGCGGGTGGCGGCCGTTGCCACCCGTCTTGATGCCGGAAAGATCGTCATCGAGATGCAGGAACAACGCACCGGGAATGTGGCCGCGGGCATAGGCCTGGCGCCCGTACCCGGTGTTCCTCAGATCATGCCGGCAGTCGAAAACGCGCCATTCCGGATGAGCGGCAAGCTCGTCGACACTGACCAGCGCAGCTTCCAACGCGGCGCTCATTCGGCAAGCCAGCCGCGGGCGTCGACTTCGTCGGCAAACACCGTCACGTCGGCGTTGACGAAGAGTTGCTCCAGCCACGCGCTCCAGGCCACCCACTGGCTTTCGGTGATGACCGCGATGCGCTTGAAGTCGCGGGCGTGCTCTCGCGAAAAACGAATTTCCTCCCAGGCTACATCGACAGTAAAGCTCGCCATGTCACGCAGGTCGACCAGCAGATTCACCGGCCCGGAGAACTTGATCTCGGACAGAACAAGCTCCTCGAATTCCTTCAAGTCGGCCAGGGTGAATTCGCCGAACACGGCGAATTCGACCAGATGGTCCTGATGTTGCGTCGTAATCATGGTGAGCCTCTCAAAAGTCCGTTTCAGCGGGGATCATATCGCGCGCAAGGCTTCAATTGTGGGACTCCGAACCGATAAATCCGCAGCCACAATAACAAAGGGCCCGCGAGCGGGCCCAGTCCGACGAAAGAAGATCGTTCTTGCTTGTTACTTCTTGGCCTTCTTGCCGGATACCGCGAGCTTGAAACCTGCACCCGCGCTGAACTTCGGCACGGTGGTGGCGGGAATCTTGATGGTGGCGCCGGTCTTGGGGTTCTTGCCGGTACGCGCGGCGCGCTTGGCCGCCTTGAACGTGCCAAAACCCACCAAAGTAACGTTATCCCCCTTGGATACCGCCTTCACTACCGCCGCCATTATGCCGTCAAGCACCTTGCCGGCAGCCGCCTTGCTCAAGTCAGCTTCCTTGGCGGCGATTTCAATCAGTTCAGCCTTGTTCATACTCTAAATTCCTCCAGTAATTTGAGGGCACCCCGCCCAAAAAATATTCTAAACCCGTTCGCCCATGCTTGTGCAAGGACTTTATGCACGGTTTTACTGGTCTTGCGCGCGATGTGTTGCAATGATGCCGCCGCCCAGGCACACCCTCGATTCGTAGAGTACCAGCGATTGTCCCGGCGTCACCGCCCATTGCGGCGCGGAAAAAACGACTTCGCATTCCCCGCCCGAAATGCGTTCCACCTGGCAGGCGGCGTCCGGCTGGCGGTAGCGCGTCTTTGCCGCATAGACCCAGTGCGTATGGGGTGCCGTGCCGGAGATCCACGACAGGTCTTTCGCCACCAGACTGATCGAGAGCAAGGCAGGATGCTCGTGGCCTTGCACCACGCGGAGCACGTTACGTTCCATGTCCTTGGCGGCGACGAACCACGGTTCCTCCGGCGCACCCTTGACGCCGCCGATGCCCAAGCCTTCGCGCTGGCCGAGGGTGTAGTACATCAGGCCCTCGTGACGGCCGACCACGCGATCGGTGTCGAGCACGCGGATTTCTCCCGGCTGTTTCGGCAGGTAACGGGCCAGGAATTCGCGGAAGGGCCGTTCGCCGATGAAGCAGATACCGGTCGAGTCCTTGCGCGCATGATTCGGCAAGCCGGCCTCTGCGGCGATCCGCCGCACATCGCGTTTGTACAGGTGGCCGACGGGAAACAGCGTCTTCGCCAGTTGCGCCTGATTCAGCCGGTGCAGGAAATAGCTCTGGTCCTTGGTGCCGTCTTCGGCCTTGAGCAACTGCCATGCGCCGAGGAACTCGCGCACCTGCGCATAGTGGCCGGTGGCGATCCTGTCGGCGCCGAGCGCCAGCGCGTGATCGAGGAAGGCCTTGAACTTGATTTCCGAATTGCACAAGACGTCCGGGTTCGGCGTGCGGCCGGCCTGATACTCGCGCAGGAAATCGGCGAACACCCGCTCGCGGTATTCGGCGGCGAAGTTGACCGCTTCGAAATCGATGCCAATTACATCGGCGGCGGCGGCGGCGGCGACCAGATCCTCGTTCGAGGAACAGTAGTCGTCGCCATCGTACACTGGGTCGTCCTCCCAGTTCTTCATGAACAGGCCGATTACTTCGTAGCCTTCGCGCTTGAGCAGCAGCGCCGCCACCGCGGAATCGACGCCTCCCGACAGCCCGACAATGATTTTCCCCTTAGACATGGTTGTCGTAGTGCCGCACCAGGTCGAGGGGAAAACGCCGCCCGGCAAGATAGTCGGTCACGCACTGCCACACCAGCGGGCTGCGATGGCGATCCGCCTTGGCGCGAATTTCGTCGGGCGTCATCCAGACGGCGCGCAGGATGCCGTCATCAAGCACCCGGTCTTCCTCATGGCCGCCCAGTTCGCCGGAAAACGCGAAGCGCAGATAGGTGATGTTCTCGGACGGCCATCCCCCCGCCCCCCTTCCCGCGGAAGGGGGTGACGATTGCTCGCTTCCCTCGAAGCGACCGGCTGCCCCGCCTTGGGGCGGCCCGGCGGCGGGGCGCGGCCGCGGCCACTGATAGATGCCGACCAGCGCCGTCGGCGTGAAACCCCAGGCCGTTTCTTCCAGCGTTTCGCGGGTACAGGCAGCAACCAGTGACTCGCCTTCGTCGAGGTGGCCGGCGGGCTGATTGAAGCGCAAACCGGCATCGGTTTCCTCTTCGACCAGCAGGAACCTGCCCTCGCGCTCGATCAGCGCGGCAACGGTGACATTGGGCTTCCAGATACTATTCATCCGCGCATTTTAGCGCCCCTGCTAAAATCAACGCCTCGTTCAACGCAATGCTGGAGGAAGTATGTACCCCCAACGCTCACTTCGTTCGCTGCCCCCCGAGGGGGCGCATGCCTCCCTTGGGGCGGCCCGGCGGGAGGCATGACCATGTCCATGGCCGACCGTGACGGCTTCATCTGGTATGACGGCAAGCTCGTGCCCTGGCGCGAAGCTACCACCCACGTGCTGACCCACTCGCTGCACTACGGACTCGCCGTATTTGAAGGTGTGCGCGCCTACAAGACTGTCTCGGGCACCGCGATTTTCCGCCTCAAGGAACACATGGACCGGCTGTTTGCCTCGGCGCACATCTACCGCATGCCCATGCCTTACGACAAGGCGACGCTGATCGAGGCACACAAGGAAGTGGTGCGCGCCAACCAGCTCGATTCCTGTTACCTGCGGCCGATCGCCTTCTACGGCTCGGAAAAGATGGGCGTCAGCCCGCGCGGCGCAACGACGCACGTTTCCGTCGCGGCATGGCCCTGGGGCGCCTATCTCGGCGAAGAGGGCATGGAAAAGGGTATCCGCGTCAAGACTTCCAGCTATGCGCGCCATCACGTCAACGTCTCCATGTGCCGCGCCAAATATTCGGGCACCTATGCCAACTCGATCCTTGCCAACATGGAGGCGACCGATGACGGCTATGACGAGGCCATGCTGCTGGACGTGGACGGCTTCGTTGCCGAAGGCGCCGGCGAGAATCTGTTCGTCGTCAAGGACGGCCAGATCTACGAGCCCGAAATCGCTTCGGCGCTGATCGGCATCACGCGCGCCACGGTGCACACGCTGGCGAAGGAACTCGGCTACACGGTGGTGTCGAAGCGCCTTACGCGCGACGACATCTACATTGCCGACGAGGCCTTCTTCACCGGCACCGCGGCGGAGGTCACGCCGATCCGCGAACTCGACAACCGTACTATCGGCATCGGCAGTCGCGGCCCGGTGACCACCAAAATCCAGAGCCTGTTCTTCGACGTGGTCAACGGCAAAGTGCCGGCCCACGCCGACTGGCTCAGTTTCATCTAAATTTTGTCCAATGCACGCTTGAGGTAAATCATGTCAACTCTCGACGAATCGCAACGCCAGGTTGCCGTCACCGCCCACGACCTGCCGCTCGCCTGTCCGCGCCCCGGATCACCCTTGTGGGCCCGCCATCCGCGGGTCGCCATCGACGTATTGAAGAGCGCCACGGGCGAGGCCGCCTGCCCCTACTGCGGCACGGTCTATCGCTTTACTGGCGAGCGCCCCAAGGGTCACCACTGAAAACCTGTTTCGCCACGGAGTTCACTGAGGGCACAGAGAAAAGCACCCATCGGCTCTCTCGGTGATCTCCGTGTCCTCCGTGGCTGAAAAAATTCTCGTCGTCGCTCCGTCCTGGATCGGCGACACGATTCTCGCCCAGCCTTTTTTCTCGCTGCTCAAGCGCAACACGCCGGCGGCCCGCCTCGACGTGCTGGCGCCGGACTGGTCGGCGCCGCTGCTGGCGCGCATGGCCGAGGTCGATGCGGTCATCGTCAATCCTTTTCGCCACGGCGAATTCAGTTTTCTCGCGCGCCGCGCCCTCGGTCACCGTCTCGCCAGCACCGACTATTGCCAAGCGTATGTCTTGCCCAACTCGTGGAAGTCGGCACTGGTTCCCTTCTTCGCCGGCATTCCGCGGCGCATCGGTTATCAGGGCGAATCCCGCTACCTGTTGCTGAACGAGCGCCATCGACTCGACATCGCCCGCCACCCGCAACTGGCGCAACGCTACGCCGCGCTGACCGGCCCACTGCCGGACAGCTTGCCGCAGCCGCACCTGAACTCAACTGCGGAGCAGCAGCAGGCCGCGCGCCGCGCCTTGAATCTGCCGCTCGATGCCACACCGGTGATCTTCTGCCCCGGTGCCGAATACGGTCCTGCCAAGCGCTGGCCGGCGCTGCACTTCGCAGCGCTGGCGCGACTCGTCGCGACGCCGCAAAGCCCGGTCTGGCTAGTCGGCTCGGCCAAGGATGCCACTGTCGGCGAAGAAATCTGCGCAGCGGCAGGAGGCGCGGCGCTCAATCTGTGCGGTCGCAGTACGTTGGAACAGGCCATCGACCTGATCGCCTCCGCCCGTTGCGTAGTGAGCAACGACTCCGGCCTGATGCACGTCGCCGCAGCCCTTGAGCGGCCTTTGGTGGCACTCTATGGTTCGTCGTCGCCGGCCTACACGCCGCCACTGTCGCCGACCGCCAAAATCGTTTCGAGAAACCTGCCTTGCAGCCCCTGCTTCGAGCGTGAGTGCCCGCTGGGACATTTCGACTGCATGAACGGAATCGACCCGCAACAGGTGGCGGCCATCATCACCGCGCAACTTTCTCTTTCGGCCTGACCGTGCCCAGCCAGAAAATCTTCGCCAGCCCGCAGGACGTCGAAGCCGCGTTTTACGAGGCGCTGGAACGCTGCGACATCGATGCCATGATGACGGTCTGGGCCGAAGACGAAGAGGTGGTCTGCGTGCACCCCGGCGGCCCGCGCCTGACCGGTTACGCGATGATTCGCGACGCCTGGCAACGCGTCTTTGCCAACGGCAGGAAACTCAGGGTGCGGCTGTCGCAGCAGACTGCGGTGACCACTCCCTTCGCCATGGTCAGCACCGTGCTGGAACATATTTCTACCATCGACGACCAGAACCTGAGCGCGCCGGTGGCCGCCACCAATGTCTATGTGCGCGGCGCTCTCGGCTGGCGCATGGTCGCCCACCACGCCTCGCCAGTACCCCCCGACAGCATCGGCGAAGCGCCACGCATCCTGCATTGAAAGCAGCCGTGACCGAGCCGCATTATTCCGCGCCGGCCTGGTTGCCCGGCGGCCATGCGCAAACCATCTGGCCAAGGCTGATCAAGGGACCGGCGCCGGACTACCGGCGCGAACGCGGGGAGACGCCGGATGAGGATTTTATCGATCTCGACTGGATCGCCGGAGCGCCCGGCGCGCCTTGCGTGGCACTGTTTCATGGACTCGAAGGCAACTCGGACAGCCACTACGCACGACGGCTGATGCATGCAACGGCGCGCCGCGGCTGGCATGGCGTGGTGGTGCACTTTCGCGGCTGCTCGGGCGAGCCGAACCGCCTGCCCCGCGCCTATCACTCCGGTGATTCGCAGGAGATCGACTGGATCCTGCGCCGCCTGCGGGCACGCGCCCATTCGGCGTTGTTCGTCGCCGGTGTTTCGCTCGGCGGCAATGCCCTGCTGAAGTGGGCGGCGGAACAAGGCAATAGCGCACTCGAATTGGTGAATGCGGCGGCGGCAGTCAGTGCGCCGCTGGATCTGGCGGCAGCCAACGCCGCGCTTTCATCCGGCTTCAATCTGGTTTATGCACGGCATTTTCTGCGTACGCTGATTCCGGCGGCCCAGGCCAAGGAGCGTCGCTTTCCCGGCCGCATCGACATTCGCCGGGCGCAGGCGGCGCGTACCCTGCGCGACTTCGACGATGCCGTCACTGCGCCTTTGCACGGCTTTCTTGGCGCCGACGACTATTACGCGCGAAGCAGCGCGGGACCGCTGCTGGGTAGCGTACAAGTTCCGACGCTGCTGCTGCATGCGGCGAACGACCCGTTTCTGCCGGTGGCCGCCCTGCCGCGGCGCGAGCACTTGCCGGCCACGGTGACGCTGGAAATCCATCGTCACGGCGGCCATGTCGGCTTTGTGCACGGCGCCCTGCCCGGCCGCATTGATTGGCTGCCACAACGCCTGCTGGCGCATTTTGACGCTCATCTTCCGTCACCCCCTTCGGCGTAAAATAGTTCCCGCACCGACCTTTGCCCAAAAAGCCGCATGCATATCCCCGCTCCCGAGATTTTCAAGGCGTACGACATTCGCGGCATCGTGCGCACCACGTTGACCGCCGAGACGGTGTGCCAAATTGGATTGGCGCTGGGCAGCGAAGCCGCCGCGCGCGGTGTCAAGGCGATCGTCATCGGTCGCGATGGCCGCCTCTCCGGTCCGGAGCTTTCCAGCGCGCTGGCCCATTGCATCACGCAAACCGGTGTCAATGTGATTGACATCGGTCGGGTACCGACGCCGATGACCTACTTCGCCGCCCATGAGTTGGGGACGGACAGTTGCGTCTCGGTCACCGGTAGCCACAATCCGCCCGAATACAATGGACTGAAGATGGTGCTGGCCGGGCAGACGCTGTACGGCGAGATGATCCAGAACCTGCGCCGCCGTATCGCCAGCGCCGACTTTTACGAAGGCCGCGGTTACGTCCGCCATGCCAATGTGCGCCAAGCCTATCTCGATCGCATCGTCGGCGATGTAAAGCTTTCGCGACCGATGAAGATCGTCATCGATTGCGGCAACGGCGTCGCCGGCAGCGTTGCCCCGGATCTTTTCCGCCGCATGGGCTGCACCGTGACCGAGCTGTTCTGCGAGGTCGACGGCAACTTCCCCAACCACCATCCGGATCCGTCCAAGCCGGAAAACCTGGTCGACCTGCAACGCGCCTTGCGCGAAACCGGGGCAGAACTCGGGCTGGCCTTCGACGGCGACGGCGACCGCCTCGGGGTCGTCACCAGGGATGGCGAAATCATTTTTCCCGACCGCCAGTTGATGCTGTTCGCCGCCGACGTGCTGACGCGCAACCCCGGCGCCCAGATCATCTATGACGTGAAATGCTCGCGCTGGGTGGCGGAGTCGATTCGCCACCAGGGCGGCCGGCCGCTGATGTGGAATACCGGCCACGCCCTGATCAAGACCAAGCTGAAGGAAACCGGCGCACCGCTCGCCGGCGAGATGAGCGGCCACATGTTCTTCAAGGAACGCTGGTACGGCTTCGACGACGCGCTCTACACCGGCGCCCGGCTGCTCGAAATCGTCTCGCGCTGGGAGGACGCCAGCTGGCCGCTGAAGCATCTGCCGAATGCCATCTCGACGCCGGAACTCAACATCAAAATGAAGGAAGGCGAACCCCATGCGCTGGTGGCGAAACTGCGCGATAGCGGCCGCAAGCTGCTGCCCGGTGCGCGCGAACTGATCACCATCGACGGCGTACGCGCCGAATATGCCGACGGTTTCGGCCTGGCCCGCGCTTCAAATACCACGCCGGTCGTAGTGCTGCGCTTCGAGGCCGACACCAGGGCGGCGCTGATTCGCATTCAAAACGAATTCAAGGCGGCGCTCGACGCCGTCTGGCCGGGCATTTCTACCGACTTCTGATGCCGCCCGGCGCCCGAGTTCAGGCGCGCTGCTCGACCCAGGCCTTGACCGAGGCAAGCGCTGCCGGCAGCCCCGCCGGGGCCGTCCCCCCGGCCTGAGCCATGTCGGGCCGTCCACCGCCCTTGCCACCGACCTGCTGCGCGACGAAGTTGACCAGTTCGCCGGCCTTTAGCTTGCCCGTGAGATCGGCGGTGACGCCGGCGATCAGGCTGACTTTGCCCTCGCTGGTACTGGCCAGCACGATGGCGGCGCTCTTGAGTTTATCCTTGAGTTTGTCCAGAGTCTCGCGCAGCGCCGTGGCATCGGCGCCGTCGAGAACCGCGGCGAGTACTTTGATGCCCTTGACAGCGACCGCCTGATTCACCAGATCGTCGCCCTGCGCGGCCGCGAGCCTGGACTTGAGGCGCGTGAGTTCCTTTTCCAGCGTCTTGACGTGGTCCAGGATCTGCGCCACCCGCGCCGCTGCTTCAGCAGGTTGCGCCTTGACCTCTGTGGCGACGGCGTCGAGCTGCGCTTGCTGCTGCTGCACGCTGGCCACGGCGATATCGCCGCAGACGGCTTCGATGCGGCGCACGCCGGCGGCGACGCCAGCCTCCATCACAACCCTGAACAAACCGATGTCGCCGGTGCGGCTGACATGCGTGCCGCCGCACAGCTCGCAGGATGTACCGATGTCGATCACGCGTACTTCGTCGCCGTACTTCTCGCCGAACAGCATCATGGCGCCGGTCTTCTGCGCTTCATCGATCGGCATCACGCGCGAACGCGCCTCGGCGTTGGCAATTATTTCGTCATTGACGAGGCGTTCGATGCGGACGATCTCGTCGGCGGTCACCGGCTTGGTGTGGGCGAAGTCGAAGCGGGTCTTGTCGGGATCGACCTGCGAACCCTTCTGCTGCACGTGGGCACCGAGCACTTCGCGCAGCGCCTTGTGCATCAGGTGTGTCGCCGAGTGGTGGCGGATGGTGCGGGCGCGCGCCAGGGTGTCCACCTTCGCCGTGACGCCAGCGCCGACTCTTAGCGTGCCGGTGCTCACCACACCGTGATGGCCGAATACGCTAGCCTGAATCTTCTGCGTATCTTCGACGGCAAAAATGCCGTGGCCCGAGCGCAGTTCGCCAACGTCGCCGACCTGACCGCCGGACTCGGCATAGAAGGGCGTGTCGTCGAGCACCACGACGCCGATCTCGCCTTCGATCAGTTCATTGACTGCCGTGCCATCCTTGTACAGCGCCAGGATGTTGCCGCGGGCTTCCAGCGTCTGGTAGCCGTGGAATGTCGTGGCCGGTCCTGCGTAGTCGAGGTTGGCCGCCATCTTGAACTTGCCGGCGGCACGCGCCTGTTCCTTTTGCCGCGTCATGGCGGTATCGAAGGCAGCGCTGTCTACGCTCATCTGCCGCTCGCGGCAGATGTCGGCTGTCAGGTCCAGCGGAAAACCGTAGGTATCGTGCAGCTTGAATGCCGTTTCGCCGTTGAAGAGGGTGACCCCGGTTTTTTCCATCAACTCCAGTTCGGTTTCCAGAATCGCCATGCCGTGCTCGATGGTGGCGAAGAAGCGGTCTTCCTCCTGCTTCAGCACTTCCATGACGCGCGTCTTGCCGCTGACCAGTTCGGGAAAGGCGGTGCCCATCTCGGTCACCAGGTCGGGCACCATCTTGTGGAAGAAGGCGCTGCGCGCACCGAGCTTCCAGCCGTGGCGGATGGCGCGGCGGATGATGCGACGCAGGACGTAGCCGCGGCCCTCGTTGCCGGGAATCACGCCGTCGGCGATGAGGAAGGAGCAGGCGCGGATGTGGTCGGCCAGCACGCGCAAGCTCGGGCTGTCCATGTCGGCATCCGAAGTTTCGCGTGCCGCCGCAGCTATCAGCGCCTGGAACAGGTCGATTTCGTAGTTGGCATGCACGTGCTGCAGCACCGCCGAAATGCGCTCCAGGCCCATGCCGGTGTCTACCGAAGGCTTGGGCAGCGGATGCATGACGCCGGCTTCGTCGCGGTTGAACTGCATGAAGACGTTGTTCCAGATTTCGATGTAGCGGTCGCCGTCCTGGTCCTCGCTGCCCGGCGGGCCGCCCCAGATATGCTCGCCGTGGTCGTAGAAGATTTCGGTGCAGGGCCCGCAGGGACCGGTCTCGCCCATCATCCAGAAATTGTCCGAAGCGTAGCGCGCGCCCTTGTTATCGCCGATGCGAATCACGCGCTCGGGCGGTACGCCGATCTCGCGGGTCCAGATGTCGTAGGCCTCGTCGTCCTCGGCATACACCGTGACCCAGAGCTTGTCCGCCGGCAGCTTGAAGACATCGACGAGAAGTTCCCAGGCGTACTTGATCGCGTCGCGCTTGAAGTAGTCGCCGAAGCTGAAGTTGCCCAGCATCTCGAAAAAGGTGTGATGCCGCGCGGTGTAGCCGACGTTCTCCAGGTCGTTGTGCTTGCCGCCGGCGCGCACGCATTTCTGCGAGCTGGCGGCGCGCGTGTAGCTGCGCTTGTCGAAGCCGAGAAACACGTCCTTGAACTGGTTCATCCCGGCGTTGGTGAACAGCAGGGTCGGGTCCTCGTGCGGCACCAGCGAGCTGGAGGCCACTATCTGGTGGCCTTTCGAGGCGAAAAAATCAAGGAAAGCTTGGCGGATTTCGGAGCTTTTCATGGCTGGATGCTGCCTTTGACGCGAAACGCCAATTTTACAAGAACAGTGCTCATCCCACAGGGGGATACCGTCTCCGCTTCCAGCGGAGGGCTTTGCCCGCCGGGAATTCCGCTTCGCGGGCCGGCGATAAAAAAGCCCGCGCTGAGGCGGGCTCCGGTGGCATGCGGCCGGCTTACTTCTTGCGCGGGCGATCCTTCTTGCCGTCGTGATTGCGGTCGTGCTGACGATCATGCTTCTCTTGCACGATCTGCCGGCTCTGATTGTTCTGCGCCTGCTTCAGCCGCTCGCGTTCCTTGGGCGTCACCTTGCCATCGGCCTTGGCCTTGTCTTCCATGGTCTGGATGCGCTCCTGGCCCTTTTCCAGACGGGCGGCCTCCTTGCCGGTCAATGCGCCGGACGTCACGCCCTGATCGATGCGCTGTTGCTGATTGGCCTGGCGCTGGTCGACTTTCGGCGTTGCGGTTTGCGCCAGAACCGGCAGCGCAAAAGCGGCAAGGACAGCGATCAAGAGACTGGATGTGCGTTTCATGTGTAGCTCCTCGTTTTTGGAATGGGACAGCCCCATGCGCAAATTAACGCCTCCGGAAAATATTCGCTGACGGCTGAAACAGGCTCTTACATTTCGGTGGCTGACCAGAGATCCGGCCGGTCGGTGAATACGGCGCTGACGCCCATGGCGAACAGGCGCTCGGCATCCTCACGGCGATTCACTGTGTAACAAGCCAGCGGCAAGCCGGCGCCGCGCACCGCTGCCAGGGCCTCCGCGGTCAGCGCACGCGCCGAACAATGCACGGCAATCGCCTCCGCTGCGGAGATACGTTCGCGCCAATCGGCTGGAATCGCCTCGACCAGTATCGCGCGGGGCAGCCGCACGGCTTCATCGGCGGCGGCGCGCAAGGCGGCGACCGAAAACGACGACAACAGCAGTTTGCCTTTCGCTGCCGCTGCGTGGCGGGCGACGGCGCGTCCGGTCTCGGCTTCCTGTCCGGCGGACGGCTTGATTTCGACGTTGGCCCACAAGCCAAGCGCAGCGCACAGCCGCAAGGCCTCATCAAGAGTCGGCAGCGGCTCCACAGCGAAAGCCGGATGGTGCCGACAACCCGCATCGAGTCCGGCAAGCTGAACGGAACTCAAATCTGCCACGCGCCCCTGCCCCGAGGTAGTGCGCTGCAGAGTCTCGTCGTGGATCAGGACCGGCACGCCATCCGCAGCGAGCATGGCGTCGAACTCGACCCCGCGACAGCCGAGGCGCGCCGCCAGGCGCAGTCCGGCCAGGGTATTTTCCGGCGTCAACGCTCCGCCGCAGCGATGCGCGATGATGCGCGGGTAGATCATCGCTTTCGGGAAATGGCGGCCCTGGCCGGGGGAGCGACCGGAGCCGTGGCCTCACTGACCCGGCGCACGGTGTTGTCGAGCGCCTCTTTCGCCGCCCGATCGGTGTTCCAGACAAAGGCCACTTCTTCGCCGAGAAATTCATGCAGGCGATCACGGATCGGCCCATGCTTGGCTCGCGTGCTGCCCTTGCGCGACACCGAAAGACGCTTTTGCGCGGCATCCAGCACCTGCCGCGGAATGCCGGAATCGCGCAGCGCCATCACCGCTCCCGGAGTCATCGGCAGGTAGCTGGTAGCACGGACCCACTCCTTCTGCACGTCGGGCCGCAGCAGAAAAGTCACGAAACGGGCCGCCAGTTTGTACTCGTCCTTCTTGTGTCCGGCCAGCACCCAGACCCCGGCGCCATCAGGCAGGACGTCCGCCGGCTTGGGGCTATACACATCGTCGTAATAGGGCAATGGAGCCATGCCGACATCGATCCCGGCGCGGATGGCTTCGGCATACAGCGACGATTCGCCGGTCAGCATCGCGCATTCGCCGCTGAGAAAGCGCCGGTTGCCTTCGCGTCCCGGTCCCGAGTAATGAAAGTAGCGGCTCTTCTGCCAACTCGCGAGCAGCGCCAGGTGCTTGACGTTGACCATGCTGTTGGCGAGCACCTTGTCCAGTTTGCCAAGCTTCGCCACGACAGCCTCGCCAGCCTGCGTCGAGACATTCTCGGAATGGATCCAGGCAAACCGCGTGGTGGTCAGCGGGCACTTGCCGCCATGGTCATAGATCTCGCCCGCCACCTTTTGCAATTCCCACCAGGTTTTCGCCGGCGTGTCGGGATCGAGTCCGGCCTTGCGCAAACTGGTACGGTTGGTGAACAACACCGGCAGGGCAAGTGCCAGCGGCAACGCCTGAATGCGCCCGCTGGCGTCGTCCACCGCATCCGCCACCTGCGGGTAAAACTGGGCGGCGTTGAGCTTTTGCCCGGCTTCGCGCATCACCTCGTGCAAGGGGCGGAAGCGCGGCCGCGAGCCGAAAAATTCCATGCTGTCGTCGGGATCGAGCAAGGCGAGGTGCGGCAGTGCATGACGGTTCTCCAGTCCCCGGGCGTCCTGCAGCACCACTTTGCCCTTGCCCTTCAAAGCGTCGTTGAAGCGCAACACCAAGGTCGCCAGAGTATCCAGCGCCTTGCCATCCAGGTCATGGCGCAAGCTGATGTCCTGGGCAAAAACCGGGAACGCGGCGCACGACATGAGAAAAATCGTGACAATAGTCTTCATGTTGCTGCTTCTCCTCCAATCAGCAGGCGGAAGTTTATACGCATTCGCCGCCGCTTCAGCGACATGTCAAGCGACATGTCAAGCGACATTGCGCCCATAGCTATTCTCGACTAACCTATATCCATTCGTCAGCCACGGAGGAGAGGGCCGGTCGCGCCCGCGGTGAATGCGCCATGAATAATCCACTACGAATCGCACTGCTGTTTGCGGCCGCCAACCTCTTGCTGGCCCTGCTCTTCCCGCCCTACGATTACGTTTCGATGCTCATCGGCAACATTCCTACCTTCGACGGTTTCTACTTCGTCTTCGCCGGCGAACCGCACCGCGTCATCAACACCAGCTTTCTCGCCCTCGAAATCATCGCCATCCTGATCAGTGCCTGCATTGCGTTTCTGCTGCTGCGCACCGTGCCGGCAACACAGGTGAATCAGTCCGGCGGCAACCGCAAGCAGCGCGTGGTGCTGGGCCTGGTAGCGATCAACCTGATACTGGTGCTGCTGTTCCCGCCTTTTGAATATTTCTCGGCCATCACCAAGGCGGCGCTGCCCACGTTCGAGGGTTTCTATTTCGTGTTTGGCCACAACGAGATGCGACAGATGGTAACGTCCATCCTCTACATCGAAGTCGCCCTGGTCATCATCAACGGGGCCCTGCTCTGGCTGCTATTCAAGGACAAAACGCCAGACGAAGCTTCAGCGGAGCAGGTCCTGGCCCTGGCGCAACGAGTCCGCACGGCGCAAAAGAAATAGCGCTCAGCAGCGGCAGTCCGGCCGTCGTCGCAGGTTTTCAATTTGTCTTCAACGATTTCTTGGGTATAATCCGGCCCTCTCAAGCGCCCGTAGCTCATCTGGATAGAGTACTTGGCTACGAACCAAGGGGTAGGGAGTTCGAATCTCTCCGGGCGCACCAGTACAGTAAAACCAAGGGTTTCAGGCTAGTCGCCTGAAACCCTTTCTCTTTGTGCCTGGGCCTCGTAGAACTCACGAACGGCTGCCACGCTTGCCGCGAGGTCCGGCGACTGAGCAAGCAGGTTTGGGTTCTTTGCCAACAATTGTTGCAGGTGGTGCCACGCCCGTTTGTCCGCCGCGTTCCTGCTAGCTGCGTCGAGAAAACAAGTACTCGCCTCGGTTGGGCGACCAAGCGCTTCGCAGGCCAACCCTAAATTCATGTAGGCGTTGTGTCTGGCGGCGTCTACCTCGATGGCTGCCCTGCAGTGCGCCTCGGCTTCGTCGAATCGCTTCAACTGGATCAGCGAGTAGGCGCGATTGCTATGCCCGAAGTACCGCAGCATTTCGTCCGCCGGGGCAGACTTGACTATGCGAAGGTAGTATTCCGCCGCGTCTTCCCAGTCCTGCCGTTCTTCAGCCTCAAGCCCAAGGAGCAGATGGGCCTTGGCGACGCTTACAGTATTGGTGGCGTCTGATAGCAGCCGGGCAATCTGAGAAATGCCCGATGTGGTTTTGTCGGAGGGATACATGTGATCAGGCTCGCGGGACTACGCCAACTTCAAACAGTATGGCGAACGTGTGCAACTTGACGGCTCAGTTTAGTACTTGCCAATCATGCTGACAAACGCTGCGCCTTGATATGCTCCATGCAGCGAGTGGTCCCGTCTCACATGGACTCTTCAGTCAGGCGGCAAGCGGCTCGATGGAGTCCAGTGTTTCATGCAACTGCTCTTTCGCCATCTGCAAGTCGTAGAGCGATTGCAGATTGAGCCAGTATTGATCGGACAAGCCAAAGTACCGCGATAGCCGCAATGCGGTATCGGCGCTGATGGCCCGCTGGCCGTGCACAATCTGGTTGATGCGGCGTGGCGGCACACTGATTTCCTTGGCCACCCGATATTGCGAAATACCCATCGGTTCCATGAAGTCATGCAATAGAACTTCACCGGGATGGATGGGGGAAAAGTCACGTCGTCCCATGTTCGGCCTCGCTAGTGATAATCCACGATCTCGACGGCATCCGGCCCTCCTTGCGTCCAGCGGAAGCAGATGCGCCACTGGTCGTTGATGCGGGTGCTGTGCTGCCCTTTCCGATCTCCTTTCAAGGCTTCCAGACGATTGCCTGGCGGGATGCGCAAGTCGTCAAGACATCCGGCGGCATGCACCTGGTTGAGCTTACGCGCCGCCAGAGGTGCGACCTGCTTGGGAATCCGCCGGACAAACTTGCCGTTGAAGATCGCCTCGGTGTCCTTGTCCTTGAAAGATCGGATCATGGCTAATAATGTCTCACTGCGTTATTACCGTCAAGTGTTATGTCCAGGGCGGGAGCACCTTCTTGCCATGCCCATGACCCTATAGGCGCCTTTCGCATAAGGCGAATTGGCTATGGATCCGTATACTCGCTCAGCTTGGCCTGCCTAGGCATGAAAAAGGCCGGAAACCCTTGCTGTTACTGGATTGTCCGGCCTAGTTTGGAACAGTTAAAACAAGTGTCTGGTGGAGGTGAGCGGGATCGAACCGCTGGCCTCGACGTTGCGAACGTCGCGCTCTCCCAACTGAGCTACACCCCCTCGCGGCGCGGATTATAGCAACGGCGATACGCCAAGGGAAATCGGCTTCAGACCAGGCTCACCTCGTCCATCCCGCATTTGGTCACGCCCAGCGCGGTGCGCACGACCAGAGGGTAGGCATTGCCGACGAACTGGCCGAAGCTGGCGATGTTGTAGCCGACCACGATGCCGGGGATGCTGCCGACCAAAACCTCGCGCCCGACCACGAAGCCCCGGTTGATGGCGACGCTCACGGCAGAGCCGACGCTGCGGCCATATCGCTCCGAATCCTGCTCAAGCTTTCCCGGACGTGAGCCATTGCGCTCTTTGGCAGTCATGGTCCCCTCCTCTTCGCGGAATATCCGCCTCCGGCAAAATTATCGACCGCTGCCGGAAAACTTCAGGCCCTGATGACCGCGATGTTTTGCCCCTATTTCGAGCCGGCCGCAGCTCGGCGCAGGCGGTCGGCGACGGCGCGCCAGCTTTCGCCGGCGGGCGGCGCGACCGCCAGGATCACGTCGCAGCGCATGGCATCGAGCTCGCGCAACCGGGCATAGAGGTCATGGGCGAACTGCGCCGGGTCTGCGCTGGCGGGGCAATGGAGGAGGCCGCCGTGGCTGAAGGCGAGATGCTGCGGCGCCAGCACGGCAACGCGCCGGCCGGCGTCGAGCGCCTCGCGTGCCGTGGCTGCGAGGTCTGCCGCAGCTACCAGTTGCAGCGGGGTGCGCGGCGCGTAGTGGGCTTCCAGGCTGCCGGAGACTCGCGGCGCGTTTTGTTCTCCGCCAAATTCGGGCGAATAGCCGAGAACGGCGGCCATGGCCGCCGCACCCAGCATGCCGGGACGCAGGATGCGTGCCTCGCCGCCGGACAGGTCGAGAATGGTGGATTCGATGCCGACCGCGCAGGGGCCGCCGTCGAGAATCATCGCCACGGTGTCGCCGAGTTCCTCGCGCACATGGGCCGCCGTGGTTGGACTGACGCGCCCGAAACGGTTGGCCGAGGGCGCCGCCAATCCACCACCATTCGCGCCAGCGAATTCGCGCAGCAATTGCAGGGCCAGCGGGTGGTCCGGCACGCGCAGGCCGACCGTATCCTGGCCGCCGGTAACGGCATCCGGTACTGACGGGTGGCGCTTGAGGATCAGCGTCAAGGGGCCCGGCCAGAATGCGGCGGCGAGTCTGATGGCGGCCTCGGGAATATCCACGGCCCAGCGCTCCAGATGCGATGCATCGGACAAATGCACGATCAGCGGATGATCGGCGGGCCGTCCCTTGGCGGCGAAAATCTTGCCGATGGCCAAGGGATTGCGGGCGTCGGCGCCCAGGCCATAGACTGTTTCGGTGGGAAAGGCGACCAGCTCGCCGGCGCGCAGCAATGCCGCCGCGCGGGCAACATCAGCCCGCTGCGCAGTCATCGCTTGATGGCGCGGAACCCTATGTCGCGACGACATTGCATGCCATCGAAACTGATCGGATCGAGCACCTCATAGGCGCGTTTCTGTGCCGCCTTGACGTTGTCGCCCAGCGCCGTAACGCAAAGCACACGCCCGCCCGCCGTCACCACTTCGCCATCGCGCTCTGCCGTACCGGCATGGAAAACATGGCTGTCCTCGGTCGGCGCGGGCAGGCCGTGGATCACGTCGCCCTTGCGCGGGGTTTCGGGATAGTTGGCCGCAGCCGTGACCACGCCAAGTGCCACGCGACGGTCCCACTCCGCTTCGACCTCATTGAGGCGACCGTCAATGGCGGCATCCAGCAGTTCGACGAAATTGCTCTTCAGCCGCAGCATGATCGGCTGGGTTTCGGGATCGCCCATGCGGCAGTTGAATTCGAGCACGCGCAAGCTGCCGTCGGGCTTGATCATCAGGCCGGCATACAGGAAGCCGGTATACACGATGCCGTCGGCGGCCATGCCGTTGATGGTGGGCATGATCACCTCGCGCATGACGCGGGCGTGCAGTTCCGGCGTCACCACCGGCGCCGGCGAATAGGCCCCCATGCCACCGGTATTGGGACCCTGATCGGCGTCCTTGAGCCGCTTGTGGTCCTGACTGGTCGCCAAAGGCAGTGCGTGCCGGCCGTCGGCCATGACGATGAAACTGGCTTCCTCGCCATCGAGGAATTCTTCGATCACGACGCGGGCGCCGGCATCGCCGAGCTTGTTGTCGGCCAGCATCATGTCGATTGCGGCATGGGCTTCGGCGATGCTCAGCGCCACCACTACGCCCTTGCCGGCGGCCAGGCCGTCGGCCTTGATGACGATGGGCGCGCCCTCGGCATCGATGTAGGCGTGCGCCGCCTTGATGTCGGCAAAGGTCTGGAATTTAGCCGTCGGGATCTTGTGCCGGGTCATGAAGCGCTTGGCAAAGTCCTTCGAGCTTTCAAGCTGCGCCGCGGCCTTCGTCGGGCCGAAGATACGCAGGTTGCGGGCGCGGAACACATCGACGATACCGGCGGCGAGCGGCGCCTCTGGACCGACAACGGTGGCATGGACCTTTTCGCGCTGGGCATAGTCGGCCAGTTCGTCAATGCCGGTCAGCGGCAGGTTCTCCAGCTCCTGTTCGCGCGCCGTGCCGGCATTGCCGGGTGCGACATAGACCTTCTGCAAACCGGGAGCCTTGGCCATGCGCCATGCCAGCGCATGCTCGCGTCCGCCGGAGCCGATGACAAGTAACTTCATAAAGGAACCTTTTTAGCCACAGAGATCACAGAGGACACAGAGAAATACCAAAGAAGATCTTCTCTGTGATCTCTGTGCCCTCTGTGGCAAATGGGTTTCAATGCCTGAAATGGCGGAAGCCGGTGAACACCATCGCCAGATTATGCTCATCCGCCGCCGCAATGACTTCGGCATCGCGCACCGAGCCGCCGGGCTGAATTACCGCTGTCGCTCCGGCCTTGGCCAGCACATCGAGGCCGTCGCGGAAGGGGAAGAAGGCGTCCGAAGCCGCCACCGAACCAACCACGGTGAGGCTGTTGTTCTCGGCCTTGATCGCCGCGATGCGGGCGGAATCGACGCGGCTCATCTGGCCGGCGCCGACGCCGACCGTCATGGCGTCCTTGCAATACACGATGGCATTGGACTTGACGTACTTGGCGACGCGCCAGGCGAACAGCAGGTCGCTCATTTCCTGCGCCGACGGCGCGCGCTTGGTCACCACCTTGACGTCCGCCGCGGTTATGCGTCCTTCATCGGCGCTCTGCAGCAGCAGGCCGCCGCCGACGCGCTTGTAGTCGAAAACGCCCGCGACCTTGCCCGCATTTGCCGCCATGGGCACGACCAGCACGCGCAGATTCTGCTTGGCGGCAAATACGGCGCGGGCTTCCGGCGTAATTTCCGGCGCGATGATAACTTCGGCGAACTGGCCGGCGATGGCTTCCGCCGCCGCCTTGTCGATCGCCACGTTGAAGGCGATGATGCCGCCGAAGGCCGAGGTCGGGTCGGTCTTGAAAGCCTTGCGATAGGTTTCCAGGGCGTTGGCACCCACTGCGACACCACAGGGATTGGCATGCTTGACGATGACGCAGGCAGCCGGCGCGATCGAAGCGTCGAAGGCCTTGACGCATTCCCAGGCCGCGTCGGCGTCGCCGATGTTGTTGTAGGACAGTTCCTTGCCCTGGATCTGCTGATAGCTGGAGATGCTGCCGGGCACCACGCCCGGCTCGCGGTAGAACGCCGCCTGCTGGTGCGGGTTTTCGCCGTAGCGCAGGGTTTCCACCTTGTCGAAAGCGAGTTGCAGCCTTTCGGGGAAGACGCCGGGCTTGTTCTGCTCGTCGAGCGCGGTCAGCCAGTTGGCGATGGCGGAATCGTAGCGCGCGGTCTGGGTGAAGGCCTTCTTGGCCAGGGCAAATCGCGTCTTGTATGACAGCGCACCGCCGGACTTGAGTTCTTCGAGTACTGGTGCGTAATCATCGGGGTCGGTCACCACGCCGACGCCGCCCGCTTCGTTGCCATGATTCTTGGCTGCGGCGCGCACCATGGTCGGGCCGCCGATGTCGATGTTCTCGATCGCGTCGTCGAGCGTGCAGCCGGCCTTGGCCACCGTTTCGCGGAAAGGATAGAGATTCACCACCACCAGGTCGATGGGCGGGATGGCGTGCTCTGCCATGACTGCCAGATGCTCAGGCAGATCGCGCCGGCCGAGAATGCCGCCATGCACCTTGGGATGCAGGGTCTTGACGCGGCCATCGAGCATCTCGGGGAATCCGGTGTAGTCGGAGACATCGGTGACGTCGAGCCCGGCATCGCGCAGCAGCTTGGCCGTGCCACCGGTGGAGAGGAGTTTGACCCCGAGTTGGGCAAGGCCACGGGCAAAATCGACCGCACCGCGCTTGTCGGAAACGCTGATGAGCGCTTGTGTGACGTTCATGGAAACCTCGGAAAGATTAAAGCAGTTCGTGATCGACCAGCATGCGGCGCAGGGTGCCGCGGCTGATACCCAGCATGGCGGCAGCGACCGTCTGATTGCCGTCCGCCTGTTTCATCACCACTTCCAGCATCGGCCCTTCGACGCTTTTCAAAACCATGCCGTAGATGGCATGCGGCGCCTGGCCGTCCAGATCGCGAAAATAACGATTGAGGTTGCGCCTGACGCAGTCGCCCAGTTCGCTGCTCATGCGGCTCTCATTTCCCAAACCCGTTCCTCAAGGCGATCCGCATAAGGCAGCCGGTCATTCGCGGCGGCGTGGCCGAGGAAGAATTCATCGGCGGCGGCCAATTGCTCGCCGACGCTCTGCAACTGGTTCATGGCATGGCGGAAATGCGCGGCGCCGACCAGCCCCTTGGTGTACCAGCTGATGTGCTTGCGTGCGATGCGGACGCCGGTTTCCTCTCCATAGAAGGCATAGAGATCCGCCAGATGGCCGCGCAGAATGCGGTGTATTTCTTCCACCCGCGGCGGCGGCAGTTCCTCTCCGGTCGCCAGGAAATATTCGATTTCGCGGAACAGCCATGGCCTGCCTTGCGCCGCACGACCGATCATGACGCCATCGGCGCCAGTGTAGTCGAGCACGAAGCGGGCCTTGTGCGGCGTCGTGATGTCGCCGTTGGCGATTACCGGAATGTTCACCTGCGATTTGACCAGGGCAATGGTGTCGTATTCGGCGCAACCCATGTATTGATCGGCACGGGTACGGCCATGAATGGCAATGGCGCGAATGCCGGCCGCCTCGGCGATGCGGGCGATGCGCGGCGCATTGCGGTTCTCGCTGTTCCAGCCGGTGCGGAACTTCAGTGTTACCGGGGTGTCGGGCACGGCGGCCACCACCGCTTCGAGAATCCTCGCCACCAGCGGCTCGTTCTGCATCAGGGCCGAACCGGCCATGACGTTGCAGATCTTCTTCGCCGGGCAGCCCATGTTGATGTCGATGATCTGTGCGCCGTTCTCGGCGTTGTACCTGGCGGCCTGCGCCATCATCGCCGGATCGGCGCCGGCGATCTGCACCGAGATCGGATCGACCTCGCCTTCATGGTTAGCGCGGCGGCGGGTCTTGGCGCTGCCGTAGAGCAGGGAATTGGAGGTGACCATTTCGGACACTGCCAGCCCGGCGCCGAGTTTCTTGCACAACTGGCGGAAAGGACGATCCGTGACTCCGGCCATGGGCGCGACAAACAGGTTGTTGCGCAACTGAAAGCCGAGAAAGTCCATGTCGGAGAAAAGGAATGCGGTCGGGGAAGGGCAGGATTTTAGCGCAAACCGCTACGGCGGCAATCGAAGCTTTCTATGATCCGTGGCAAATGTCACGGCCAGGCGCGGGCGCCGTAGATCATCCGCTTCGCCACAAAACTCCGCAGCGGCGGCAGCAAGTCCAGTGCGAGGAGGCCCGCACCTCGCGCATGCCGCAAGGGCGCAAAGTCCGGAGCAAAGCCGTCGATCAGAAAATCGGTGAAGCCGATCGCGCCGCGCCGGTCCGCCCGCCGCCCGCGCCCATAGTCGGCGAGCATTTCGGAAGCGCCCGGATCGGCGGCGGCGCCCGCCAGCTGCGCCAATTCCCAGATGTCGCGCAGGGCAAGATTGAAGCCCTGCCCTGCCACCGGATGCATCGTCTGTGCCGCATTGCCGAGCCAGACCTGACGCTCGCCCACCGGGTTCGGCCGGTAACGCAGGCCGAGCGGATAGGCGGTGCGCGGGCCGACCACGGTAAAGCGGTGGCGCGTACCAAAGCGCTGCTGCAACAGCGCGAGAAAGGCCGCATCGTCGAGCGCCTTGACCTCTGCCACGGTGTCATCGGCACAAGTCAGCACCACGGCATAGCCGTCACCGAGCGGCAGCAGCGCCACCGGACCGTCGCTGGTGAAGCGTTCCCAGGCGACGTTTTGATGTGGCGCCACCACACTAACGTTGCACAGCACTGCATGCTGCCCGTAGTCGCGCAGGGTTCCGGCACCCGCCTCGACCATGCCTTCGGCGAAAGCAGTCAGGGAAAAGCCCGCCGTGTCCCCGGCGCCGACTCTGGTGTTTTCGCGATAGACAATTCCGGCTGCGCTCACCGCAGCGTCGAGCGCGGCGATCAGATCGCTTGCCGGCAGCACCCAGCCCAACGCCTTCAGATCGAGGTCGGCAGCGCGCAGACGACTGCGGCCGAAGCCGCCGCGCTGCGAGATGTGTATGGTTTTGATGGGCGTGGCGGAAAGCCCGGACCAGACGCCGAGCCAGTCGAGAATCTGTCGCGCGCCGTCGGACAGGGCCAGCACACGGGCATCGCGGCAGACAGCGGCGCGATCGCGGGCCTCGAAGATTTCAGCAGTCACGCCATGGAGTTTCAGCGCCAGGGCCAAGGCCATTCCGGCTGGTCCTCCGCCGACAATTGCTACGGAGCGACTGTCCGGGCCGGTCAAGCTCTCATTCAGAGGCGTAGACATCTTCACCCTCGCATCAGCGCCTCAATGTCGGCGATCTTCTTCGGTGCGGCGAGGGTAATGATCTCGCAGCCGTCGGCCGTCACCACTGCGTCGTCCTCGATGCGCACGCCGATATTCCAGAAGGCCTCGGGTACGTCATCCGCCGGCCGGATGTAGCAGCCGGGCTCGATGGTCAGCACCATGCCGGGTGTCAGCGGTGCCCAGTGATTCCCTTCCTTGTATTCGCCGGCATCGTGCACGTCCTTGCCCAGCCAGTGGCTGGTGCGATGCATGAAGAAACGCTTGTAGCTCTCGGATTCGATCACCGCATCCGGTGAGCCGGGCAACAGCTTCATGTCGACCATGCCTTGGGCCAGCACTTTCAGCGCCGCCTCGTGCGGATCGGCGAAGGTGGCGCCGGGACGCACTGCCGCAATCGCCGCTGCCTGTGCGTCGAACACCATGTCATAGAGATCGGCCTGCGGTCCGCTGAAGCGGCCGCCGACAGGAAAGCAGCGCGTGATATCGGAGGCATAACCGCTGAGTTCGCCGCCGGCATCGATCAGCAGCAGATCGCCCTCGCGCAAGACCTGATCGTTGCCGACGTAATGCAGGACGCAGGCATTGGCGCCGCCGGCAACGATGGAGGTGTACGCCGGATATTCGCAGCCCTGGCGACGAAATTCGTGCAGCAACTCGGCTTCGACCTCGTACTCGAATCTACCCGGCGCGACAAAACGCATGGCGCGAACGTGGGCCGCCGTCGAAATCTCCGCGACGCGGCGCATGAGGGCAAGCTCGGTGGCGTCCTTGACCAGACGCATGGCGTCCAGCTCGGCACGCACATCGCGGATCACCGCCGGCGCGCGCTTGCCGGTGCGGCTTTCGGCGCGCACGGTATTCAGGGCGGCGGCAATACGGCGATCCCAGCCGGTATCATGACCGATGGAAAACCACAATGCGGGCTGGTCGGCGAGCAGTTCGGCCAACTTGGCGTCGAGTTCACCGATGGAATGTGCCGCATCGAGGCCGAATACGTCGCGGGCGCCCTCCGGACCGTGGCGGAAGCCGTCCCAGATTTCCCGCTCCAGATTCTTCTCGCGACAGAACAGTATCGATTGCGGCGCGGCATCCGCGCCACCCACGACAATCACCAGCGCGGCCTCCGGCTCGGTGAAGCCGGTCAGGTACTGAAAATAGCTGTCGGCGCGATAGGGATAGTGGGTATCGCGGTTGCGCGCCCGCTCGGGCGAAGTGGGAATGACCGCAACGCCGCCGCCGCCTCGGGTCATGCGCTCGATCAACGAAAGTCGGCGCTGGCGATACGCCTCGAAAGGGTGCCCGGCGAAGGATGGCGATGCTTCCATCAGGCGATTATATGTCCCCGCGCGCAGGCGCCGGGGACGGTGCTTTGCACGCCGGGGCTTCCGCTTCGCGGGCCGGCGTCCCCTGGTGGGATAACGATGCGAGTTCGCTGTCCAGTTCCGCCAGACGTTGCGGCGTGCCGACGTCCACCCAGCGGCCGGCATGCAATTCTCCGGAGACTCGTCCCGCCCGCATGGCCGCCCGCAGCAGCGGCGCCAGTTTTGCGGGCTGGCCGCGCTGAACGTCCGCAAAGATCTGCGGGCGATAGATGCCGATGCCGGAGAAGGTACATGCCTTCGCGCCGCTGCCATCCGCGACGTTGATATCGGCGCCGACGGCGCTTCCCGTCAGGGAGAAGTCACCCTGCGGATGGTGCGGCGGATTAGGCACCAGCACCAGATGCGCGAGATCGCCCGGCGACAGGGCACTGACCGCCCTCGCCACGTCCCAGTCGCAATAGGTGTCTCCATTGACCACCAGAAACGGCTCTTCATTGTCCAGCAACGGCAAGGCATTGGCGATTCCGCCGGCCGTCTCCAGCGCGCCCTCGGGCTCGGGCGAATAGCGGATCGACAGGCCCCAGCGCGCGCCGTCGCCCAGCGCCGCCTCGATCTGCGCCCCGAGGTGCGCGTGATTGATCACCACCTCGCGCAACCCGGCCTGCTCCAGTCGCTCCAGATGCCAGACGATCAAGGACTTGCCGCCCACCGGCAGCAGGGGCTTGGGTATACGGTCGGTCAGCGGCCGCATCCGCTCGCCGCGCCCGGCCGCAAGAATCATGGCCTTCATGAGGCCAGAGCCTCATGAAGGCCATGATTCTTCGAATCATTCGAATCATCCATGTTTGCCTTCCCCCCAGCCCCCTTCCCGAGGAAGGGGGTGACTGAATCAGGTCCGCGCGATGCGCGGACTGACTGGTTACAAATCACGTTTGTCCATGGTGTGGCCCAGCACGGTGACCTTGTCTTCCAGCCGGTCGAGAATCTTGCGCAGCGGACCGAGTTCGCTGTAGCGCTCGCAGGCCTTGCGCAGGTAGCGCGCAACCAGCGGCAGATCCTTGAGGTAAGCCTCCTTGCCGTCGCGGTGATAGAGGCGGGCGAAGATGCCGAGCACCTTGATGTGGCGTTGCACCCCCATCCACTCGTAGTCACGGAAAAAATCGCCGAAGTCGGACGCCACCGGCAGGCCCGCCTTGCGCGCCAGTTCCCAGTAGCGAATCAGCCAGTCGAGCGCGAGATCTTCATCCCACTCGATGTAGGCATCCTTCAGCAGCGACACCATGTCGTAGCTGATCGGTCCATGCACGGCATCCTGAAAATCGATGATTCCTGGATTGACGGCTCCGGACCGCGCAATATGCATCAGGTTGCGCGAGTGATAGTCGCGATGGACAAAAACCTTCGGCTCCGCGAGATTTGTCGCAAGGATGCGCTCGAACACGGTTTCCAGCGCCTGTTTCTCGGTATCCGCAAGCACCATCTGGTGGTGCTTTGCCAGAAACCACTGCGGAAAAAGATCAAGTTCCCGGCGCAACAGCGCCCGATCATATTCGGGCAGCACGCCGGGGCGGCTGGCCAGCTGAACCTTCACCAGTGCCGCTATGGCTTCCGCGTAGAGCGACGCAGCGTTGTCGGCGTCCAGCGCTTGAAGATAGGTCGTATTGCCGAGATCGGAGAGCAGCAGAAAGCCCCGTTCCAGGTCTTGCGCCAGGACGTCCGGGACATGGGTTCCGGCCGCGTGAAAAAGCTGCTGGACGTGCAACCAGGGCCGGCAGTCTTCGTTGGCCGGCGGCGCATCCATGACGATGCGCGTCGTCCCGTCGTCCAGCGTGACGCGAAAATAGCGACGGAAACTGGCATCGGCCGAGGCCGGCGCGAGAGTGAAACCGCGGCCCGGCCACAGCGCGGCAAGCCATGTCCTGATTTCCTGCTGGCGTTCCATATTTGAGATGCGCGCGTTGCATGGAAAGGCTCAACGGCTTTGCCGGAGAGCGCGTTCCGCGGGCATGAAGTGTTAGAATTAATAATTCTAGCATCGGCCGGCAAAGGCTTCTCCAGAGCGCAGTACGCGTGGATAGCGTCTGTGTTTTGCCGCTGCCGTTGCGCCAACTCATCGATACGGCATGTCTCTATCGCATCGCGGACAATTCGGCACCAGGTCACTGCTTGCGTTGCTGGCGCTGACCACAGGCTCCGCGACGGCGGAAACGCTGGCGCCCTTGCGCATCAATCCTGGCCTGCTCGGTGCCGGCACGCTGCCGCCGCCCGCGGCTCCTGTCGCGCCCGAACCCGTTGTCGCCGCGAGGGCTACGCCGGCCCAGCCTGTTCCTCTCGACCAGGCGCCGGTGGCGCGTGTAAATCCAATTCCGCCTCAAGCCAAGCCCGTCGAACCCGCTCCGCCGCGAGCCGCACCAACAGCCCGCGCCGCGCCGCTAGTCAAGACTGCCTTGCCTGCTGCCACCCCTGCCGCAGCAATCAATATGGCGCCGGCGCCGGCCCAACTGCCGCCGGCTGCGGCCGCCGAAACGCCGCGCCGTCAGGAGGAGCCGAAGGCGGCTCCACCGGAAGTGGTGATCCAGAAGCCGCAGGAACCGCCCCAGGTTGAAGAGCGGCCGCTGCTGCCGCCACTCTATTCTGCCTACGTCGCGGCGGGAGACCTGCCTGAGCCCAGCCTGAGGAGCTCAGCCGGCGTCACGCCCTATCTCAAGCGGGCGGGGGAACTCTTGCCGACCTTCATTGCCGCCGACCAGATCGCCGGCAAGAACGATGCCGAAGTGGTCGCCGAAGGCAACGTCGAATTGCGCAAGCGCAATTCAATCCTGCAGAGCGATCGACTGACCTACTGGCAGGACATGGATGAGATGGAGGCGAGCGGCAACGTCCGTCTTTCGCGCGACGGCGACCGCGTGCGCGGCCCCAAGATGCGCATGAAGATGGAGGACAGCACCGGCTATTTTGAGCAACCGGAGTACAGCATCCGCCGCATCAAGACCGGGTCGGCTGCCACGCTCTGGACCGGCACCGAGGAACGCGCGTCGCCGGAACTCACCACCGGCCAGGGCGCCGCCGCGAGAATGGAATTCGAGGGCGAGGGCAAGTACCGGCTTACCGATGCCACCTACAGCACCTGTACCCCGGCGGCCGGCCACGATCCAGACTGGTTCGCGCGCACCACTGATCTGCGCCTCAATTACGACGATGAAGAGGGCACGGCGCGCAACGCCACCCTGTACTTCAAGGGGGTGCCCATCCTCTATTCGCCCTGGTTGACGTTCTCGCTCAACAATGAGCGCAAGAGCGGGCTGCTCACCCCCACACTGGGTTCTACCAGTCGCGGCGGCATGGAATACACCCAGCCGTTCTACTGGAACATCGCCCAGAACATGGATGCGACGATTGCGCCGCGCTTGATGTCCAAACGCGGCATATTGTGGAACGGCGAGTATCGCTATCTGAATCCCTCCTTCAGCGGCAGCATGCAGGGGCAATTTCTGCCCGACGACAAGCTCGAACACAAGCGCCGGTCTTCGTATTCGATAGACCACAGACAAACGCTGGGCGCCGGCTTTTCCGGAACACTCGCGCTCAACGGCGCTTCTGACGGCACCTTCTTCAGCGATCTGGCCAATGGTTCATCGGTTGTTGCCCAGACCAATCTGCTGCGCCAGGGCACGCTCACTTACGGCAGCACATGGTGGTCGGCCAACCTCCTGGCGCAGAGCTATCAGACCCTGCAGGACCCGTCCCTGCCACCGGTGACTGAACCTTACCGGCGCCTGCCGCAGGTCACCGTAAATGCCAACCGCGGCGATCTGCCGCTCGGAATGAGCTTCGCCTTCAGCGGCGAACACGTAAACTTCCGCAATCCGACGCTGGTCGAGGGACGGCGCTTTACGCTGTATCCGCAGATTTCGCTGCCCTTGCAAACCGCGGTATTAAACCTGACGCCAAAAATCGGTCTGCACTCCACCAGTTACAACCTCGACCACCAGGCCGCCGGCACACCTGAAAAGCTCACCCGCAGCGTACCGATCTTCAGCGTGGACTCGGGCGTAGCCTTCGAGCGCGATGTCGACTGGCTGGGCAAGACGCTGACCCAGACACTGGAGCCGCGCCTCTACTACCTGTATGTCCCGGTGCGTGACCAGAGCCAGATTCCGATATTCGATACCGGTATCGCCGACTTCAATTTCGCCCAGATTTTCGGCGAGAACCGTTACAGCGGCGGCGACCGGATCGGCGATGCCAATCAGGCCACGGCCATGCTCACCTCGCGCCTGCTGGATCCCCTGACCGGCGCCGAGATCCTCCGTGCCGCCTTCGGCCAGCGCTTCTATTTCAGCACCCAGAATGTCGGGCTGCCCGGCGAAGTGTTGCGCAGCGACCGCCAGACCGACTTTCTGGGCTCGATCTCTGGTCGCGTCCTGCCCAAGACCTATGCCGATGCCGGCGTCCAGTACAACCCGCAGTTGAGTCGGATTGAGCGGTTCAATATCGCCGGGCGCTATCAACCGGAACCCGGCAAGGTGCTCAATGCCGGTTACCGCTATACCCGGGATCAACTGGGCGTGCTCGGTCTGGGTCAGTTCGATATTTCCGGCCAATGGCCGATCTTCGACGGCTGGCATGCCGTAGGACGATTCAATTATTCGACCAAGGACCGGCGCATGGTCGAATCCGTCGCCGGTCTGGAATACGACGGCGGCTGCTGGGTCGGGCGCATCGTCGTGCAACGCCTGGCGACGCAGACGCAACTGACGAATACCGCGCTATTTTTTCAACTGGAGCTCAATGGTTTCGCAAAGGTCGGCTCCAGCCCGCTCGACATACTCCGCCGCAGCGTACCCGGCTATGGCGTGATAAACCAGCCGAGCACTGAAGGACCTCTCACCATCCCATGATCGCCCGCCTGCTGCTGCTTTGCCTGCTCTCCAGCCTGGCCTCCGTCCCCGTGCACGCCCAGACGCGGCGACCCCTGCCGGTGGAGGTCGACCGCATCGTCGCGGTGGTGAACGACGAGGCCATTACCGCCTTCGAACTGCGCGCCCGTCGCACGACGGTGGAACGCCAGTTGCGCGGACAGAACGTGCAACTGCCGCAGCGGGATGTGCTCGAACGGCAGTTGCTCGAACGCATGATCACGGATCGCGTTCAGCTTCAATTCGCCAAGGAAACCGGCCTGCGAATATCGGACATCGAACTCGATGCCGCCATACGGCGCATCGCCGACGGCAACCGCCTCTCCTTGCAGGAGTTCCGTGCCGCGCTGGAAAGGGACGGCATAGCCTGGACCAAGTTCCGCGAAGAGATTCGTGACGAAATCGTGCTGTCGCGTCTGCGCGATCGCGAAGTGGAAAGCCGCATCGTCGTTTCCGATGGCGAGATCGACAACTATCTGGCCAACCCCGATCAGGGCAGCCCCACCGGCAACCTTGAGGTGAGCACGGCGCACATCGTCCTGCGCGTGCCGGAACAGGCATCGCCCGACCAGTTGATGCGCATTGGCGCGCGGGCGCAGGCAGCGCTCGACCAGATCCGGCGCGGAGACGACTTTGCCAAGGTGGCCGCCAGTTATTCCGATGCGCCCGACGGCCTGACCGGCGGAGCCATGGGGACGCGCCCGCTTGACCGATTGCCGGCGCTCTACGGCGAAGTCGTAAGGAAAATGAAGCCCGGCGAAGTCAGCGATATTTTGCGCAGTCCGGCCGGATTTCACATTGTCAAACTGATCGACAAACAAGGCGATGCCGGCGCCAAACCGGTGGTGGCGCTAAAGCAGACGCGCGCCCGCCATATCCTGATCAAGGTCAATGAACTTGTTTCTGAAGCCGAGGCCAGGCGCAAGCTGGTCGCACTCAAGGAGCGGATAGACAACGGCGCCGATTTTGCCGAATTGGCGCGACTGAATTCAAACGATCTTTCCGCCGCCAAGGGAGGCGATCTGGGCTGGCTGTACCAGGGTGACACGGTTCCCGATTTCGAGAAGGCCATGGATGCGCTGAAGATCAACCAGATCAGCGAACCGGTGCAGTCGCCTTTCGGCTTCCACCTGATTCAGGTGCTGGAACGTCGCACCGAAGACGCGACGGCAGAACGCCAGCGCCTCGCCGCGCGGCAGGTGCTGCGCGAGCGCAAGTCCGATGAGGCGTATCAGGACTGGGTCCGGCAAATGCGCGACCGCGCCCATGTCGAATACCGCACCGAAGACCGCTAACGGGGACGATTCCGGACCACTGGTGATCGCCGTCACTTCCGGCGAACCCGCCGGTATCGGCCCGGAGATCTGCCTGCGGCTGGCGGAGCGTGCATGGCCGGCACAACTGGTGGTGCTGGGTGACCGCGACTTGCTGACCGCGCGCGCGCGCCAGCTTGGCCTCGACGCCGGTCGCATCACCATCCGTCATGTCCCCCTGCAAAAGTCGGCGCTGGCGGGACGCCTCGATGCCGCCAATGCCCGCTACGTTCTGGATATCCTCGATGTGGCGCTGGCCGGATGCGTCAGCGGCGAATATGCGGCGATGGTCACCGCCCCGGTGCACAAGGGCGTCATCAACGACGCCGGCATCGTCTTCAGCGGCCATACCGAATATCTTGCTAACCACACCGGCACACCGCGCGTGGTGATGATGCTGGCGGGCGCGGGCTTGCGTGTCGCGCTTGCCACCACGCATCTGGCGCTGAAGGACGTGCCCGCCGCCATCACCCGCAGCGACCTGGAAATCACCCTCCGTATTCTCCATGCCGACCTCCGCAGCAAGTTCGGCATAGCCGCGCCGCGCATCCTGGTCGCCGGACTCAATCCCCATGCCGGCGAAGGCGGCCACATGGGCCGCGAGGAAATCGACGTCATCGCCCCGGTGCTGGACAAGCTGCGCGCCGAAGGCATGAACCTGATCGGACCTTTGCCCGCCGACACGCTGTTCACAAAGAATGTCCTCGCCGGTTCCGACGCGCAATTGGCGATGTATCACGATCAGGGCCTCGCGGTGCTGAAGTACGCCGCGTTCGACGCGGGCATCAACGTCACGCTCGGCCTGCCCATCATCCGCACTTCGGTGGACCACGGCACCGCGCTCGATCTTGCCGGCACCGGCAAGGCCTCGCCCAACAGCCTGTTCGCCGCGATTGACACCGCCATTGACATGGCCGCGCGCAGAATCGCGCCGGGGTAGCCGGGATGTGTCAGTTGCTCGGCATGAATTGCAACACCCCCACCGACATCTGTTTTTCGTTCGAAGGCTTTCGCACGCGCGGCGGGCTCACCGATGTGCATAAGGACGGCTGGGGCATCGCTTTCTTCGAAGGGCGCGGCTGCCGGGTCTTTATCGACGTCGAACCTTCGGCGCAATCTGCCGTGGCCGAACTCGTGCACAACTACCCGATCCACTCGAAGAATGTCATCGCGCATATCCGCAAGGCGACACAGGGTCGTATCGCACTGGAGAACACCCATCCCTTCCAGCGCGAGCTGTGGGGCCGCTACTGGATTTTCGCCCACAACGGCAACCTGAAGGAATTCGCGCCGCCGGCGGACGGCAGCTTCACGCCCGTCGGCGACACCGATTCGGAACGGGCCTTCTGTCACATCCTGCAGACGCTGCGCTGCCGCTTTCCGGCCGGGATACCGCAGCGCGATCCCTTGTTCGCGGCGCTCGCCGAAATTGCCGGACAGATTGCGCGGCACGGCGAATTCAATTTCCTGCTGTCCAGCGGCGATTGCCTGTTCGCCCACTGCGGCAGCACGCTTTGTTACGTCGTGCGCCAGGCGCCTTTCGCCATCGCCCATCTGAAGGATCAGGACGTCAGCGTGGATTTCAGCGCAGTAACGAATCCCGATGACCGCGTCGCGGTAATCGCCACCCTGCCTCTGACGGACAACGAAAACTGGATCACTCTGGCGCCCGGTACGCTGACCCTGTTCCATGACGGCATGCCGGTGCGCAGCGAATGTACCAGCGCGTGAATAAGCAGGTCGAGGGGCACAGCAGCCGCCGTCGTTTCGGCCAGAACTTCCTCGTCTCGTCCGGCATCATTCACAAGATCGTCGACGCGATTGCACCACGTGCGGGCGACACGCTGGTAGAAATCGGCCCGGGCCTGGGCGCCATCACCGAGCCGCTGCTGGCGCGCATCGAGCACCTGCATGTAGTCGAGATCGACCGCGACCTGATCGCACGGCTGAGGAACCGCTTCCCGCCCGAGCGGCTGACCATCCACGAAGGCGACGCACTTGAATTCGACTTCGGCGCGCTGAAGCAATCGGGACCGCTGAAGATCGTCGGCAACCTGCCCTACAACATTTCCAGCCCGCTGCTGTTCCACCTCGTGCCGTGCGCGCCTCTGGTCCATGACATGCACTTCATGCTGCAAAAGGAAGTGGTCGATCGCATGGTGGCCGCGCCCGGCAGCAAGGACTTCGGACGCCTCTCGGTGATGCTGCAGTACCACTATCACATGGAACGGCTGTTCATCGTCCCGCCGGGGTCGTTCAATCCGGCACCCAAGGTCGATTCGGCCATCGTGCGCATGATCCCCATCGACTTCTCAGGAGTCGGCGCTGGCGATGCGGCGAAAGACCCGGCGCTGTTCGCCCGGGTCGTCACCGCCGCCTTCTCGCAGAGGCGCAAGATGCTGCGCAACACCCTGCGCGACTTCATCAGCGAGGCCAACCTCGCCGCGCTGGGCATCACGCCCACGGCGCGCGCCGAAGATATCGCCGTGGCCGACTACGTGCGCCTCGCCAATACGCTGGCCGACCTTGGCGCACGCTGACCCCGCACCCGTCGCACCGGCGCGGATCGCCGTCGTCGGCGGCGGCCCGGCCGGCCTGATGGCGGCGGAAGTGTTGAGCACTGCCGGCATGCGCGTCGACGTATTCGACGCCATGCCCTCGGTCGCCCGCAAATTCCTGCAGGCCGGTCGCGGCGGACTGAATCTCACGCACTCGGAAGCGGCGGAGCAGTTTCTTTCCCGCTACGGATCCCGCCGCGACGACGTCGGTCGCTGGCTGGAACAATTCGGCCCGCAGCAACTGCGTGACTGGGCGCTGGGCCTCGGCGTCGAAACCTTCGTCGGCAGTTCCGGCCGGGTCTTTCCGCAGGAAATGAAGGCCGCGCCGCTGTTGCGCGCCTGGCTGCACCGGCTGCGTACGGCTGGCGTAATTTTCCACGCGCGTCATCGCTGGCTGGGCTGGAATGCCGACGGCACGTTGCGCTTCGCCACGCCCGCGGGCGAGACAAGAGTCGGCGCTGACGGCACGGTGCTGGCGCTCGGCGGCGGCAGTTGGGCGCGGCTGGGTTCGGACGGCGCATGGGTTCCGCTGCTGGTTGCGCGCGGCGTCGACGTACAGCCGCTGCGACCGGCCAATTGCGGCTTCAATGTGGCCTGGAGCGAACATCTGCGCCAGCGTTTTGCCGGCACGCCGGTCAAGACGATCGGCGCTGCATTTGTTGCGCCGGACGGCTCGCGGTTCAAGCACGATGGCGAATTCCTCGTTACCGCGCACGGTGTCGAAGGCAACCTGATCTATGCCTTCTCTGCCGCCCTGCGCGATGCCATCGCAGCCACGGGCAGCGCTACGCTTTGCCTCGACCTCGCCCCCGGGCGCAAGTTGCAGCGCCTGACGGACGATCTGGCGCGCCCGCGCGGCCGCGATTCGCTATCCAATCACTTGCGTCGCCATGCCGGCATCGACGGCGTCAAATCAGCGCTGCTGCACGAATGCGCCGACCCGGCCGATCTGGTCACCCCGGAAAAACTCGCCGCACGCATTAAGTCGCTGCCGCTGCGTCTGAGCTCACCGCGTCCGCTCGACGAAGCCATCAGCAGCGCAGGCGGCGTCGACTTCACCGCGCTGGACGAAAACCTGATGCTGCGCGCGCTGCCCGGCACCTTCTGCGCCGGGGAAATGCTCGACTGGGAAGCGCCGACCGGCGGCTACCTGCTCACCGCCTGCTTCGCCAGCGGTCGCGCCGCTGGACGCGGCGTCCTGCGTTGGCTAGCTGAAACTGAACACGCGCGATAATCCGCTTTTTCGACGCCACTTCGTCCGGTTTGCCCCTGATGATTCGCTTCATCGTTCTGCTCACCCTGCTTGCTGCCTTCGCGCCGTCATCCCGCGCGCAGTTGCGCCCCCCCGAAGGCAGTGAATTCCAGCTCTTTGTCGAAAACGACATGCTGACGCGCGCCGATCGCTACTACACCAATGGCATCAAGCTGGGTGGTGGCGTGCCGTTCGACCTGCTCCAGTTTCCAGCCGCGGAATTGCTCAGGCAACTGACACCGGAAGGCAGCGGCAAGATCCACCTCGGCCTGTTCGTCGGTCAGAACCTGTACACGCCACAGTCGATTCGCATCAGCCAGCCGCAGCCGCTCGACCGGCCGTGGGCTGCCTGGCTCTACCTAGGTGGGGCCGCGCAACGAACGAAGGAGAATCGCCTCGACACCGTCGAGATCGACTTGGGTCTGGTCGGCCCATCAGCACTGGGGCGGGAAGTCCAGTCCAACTGGCACAGGTTGATCGGATCGCCGCAACCGATGGGCTGGCACAACCAGATCGGTAATGAACCGGCCTTCCTGGTCTCCTATTTCGGCAAGACCAAGCACAGCCTGGGCAATAGCTCGGGATTGGAACTGGAACTGATTCCGCATGGCGGAGCGACACTGGGCACGGTGATGACCCTGGCCCGTGCCGGCGGCATCCTGCGCCTCGGCCGCCACATGACCGGATTCGGGCCGGACACCATCGAGCCTGGCGGCGCGATGCTGCAGAACATGCGCCGCGAAATCGAGTCGGGGCGATCGCAGAACCTCGAATGGTATGTTTTCGCCGGCCTCGATCACCGGCTGATTGCCCACAACATCTTCCTCGACGGCACCGTATTCCGCAATGGCCCGAGCGTCCGCCATCGCCCGCACGTCTACGACCTGACTGCCGGCCTCAGCCTGCGCATCAAGGCCGTGCGAATCTCGGTGACACGGGTGCGCCGCAGCGAGGAGTTCTTCACGGCGGCAAAAAGCGGCGGGCCGCAGACCTTCGATTCCGTAAATCTTGGAATCGAGTTCTAGCGAGCGATTCAGGCCTGCTTCTTCACCGCGCAAGTGCTGAAGCCGAAGATCGCGTAGGGCGGGCACCAGCCGATCGCCCCTGTAGCCAAAGGCACTACACCGATCCATGCCCACACCGGACCGCCCATGGCGGCCCAGCCAACCAGCCCGAGACCAGCAACAATGCGAATAATGCGGTCGATGCCGCCAACGTTCAGTTTCATGGTGTTCTCCTTGAGGGGTTTTGCAACAGTGAGGGCATTACACCCGTTTCACCGCCGCTTGACTGTAACCTAAGTCACAGAGGCCACTCGCCGCAAGCCGGCGGCATCGAGCACTTCCACCTGCTCGCGGCCGAGTCGTACCAGCCCCTGTTCGGCAAAGCCCTTCAATAGCCGGCTGACCATCTCACGCACGCTGCCCAGTTCATCTGCCAGTTGCTGGTGGGTGGCGTACACCACGCGACCCTTGCCCAGCAGCAGAGCCGCCAGGCGCTGATCGAGCTTGCGGAAGGCCACCTCTTCAATCAGTTGCATCAACTCGGCCATGCGCTCGGAGAACAGCGCAAACACGAAGTTGCGAAACACCGGTGTGGCCAGCATCTCCTCGAACAGGGGCCGCGGCAGCAGGGCCAGCGTGGTGGAACCCTCGCTGACGCCGCGCGCGTTGTAGTCGGCATGGCCGAGCAGGCAGCTGGAACTGATGATACAACTCTCGCCCGCCAGCACCCTGTACAGCGGCAGTTCGCGGCCGCTGGCGCTGAGCTTGACGACGCGTATCGCCCCTTCGAGCACGAAGGGGAAGCCGCGGCACGGCTGGTGCTCGTCGAACACCACGGCGGCGGCGGGGACCGTCAGCGTCTGCATGGCGTCGACGATGCGCTGCAACAGGCCGGCCGGCAGTTTGCCCAGCACCGGATAGAGCGCCACCAGTTCCGCGGACGTCATGTCGGTTCAGGTTCCAAGGTTGCCATCACCGGCGCATGGTCGGAAGGCCGCTCCAGTTTGCGCGGCGCCTTGTCGATGACACAGGCCCGGCATTCGGCAGCCAGCGGCTGCGACAGCAGGATATGGTCGATGCGCAGGCCGCGGTTGAGGCGAAAGCCCATCTGCCGGTAATCCCACCAGGAATAGAGCTTGGGCGCTTGCTCGAACAGCCGGAAGGAATCTGCCAGGCCCAGTTCGACGAACTGGCGGAAGGCGGCGCGTTCCGGCTCGCTGCACAGGATCTGGTCCTTCCATGCGGCAGGATCGTGCACGTCACGATCCTCCGGCGCGATGTTGTAGTCGCCAAGCAGGGCCAGTTGCGGCCAGCGCTGCAGGTCGTCGCGCAGCATCGCCGCCAGCGCCGCCAGCCAGCGCAGCTTGTACTGGTACTTGTCGGAACCGACTTCCTGCCCGTTCGGCATGTAGGCGCAGACCACGCGCAGGCCATTCACCGTGGCGGCCAGCACGCGCTTCTGTTCGTCGGCAAATCCTGGAATGTCGAAGCGCACATCCTCGATTGCGCCGCGCGCCAGAATGGCGACGCCGTTATAGGTCTTCTGGCCGTTATGCGCGGCATGGTAGCCGGCGGCTTCCAGTTCCGCATAGGGGAAGACCTTGTCCTCCATCTTGGTTTCCTGCAAGCAGAGCACGTCAGCCTGATTCGCTGCCAGCCAGTCGAGCACATGCGGCAGGCGTACCTTGAGCGAATTCACGTTCCATGTCGCGATCTTCATGCGGCGATGATACCCGAGCACGGCGGCCGCCTGCCTGGCAGTGACTTTGCTGCCGCAATTTTTGCCGCATAATCCGCCCGTGAACACGCCTCTCAGAATCCTCGTGGTCGAGGATAACCCGGACCTTGCCGCCAATCTGGTCGACTACCTGGAAGCCAAGGGGCACTTGACGGACGCCACCGGCGATGGCATTTCGGGTCTGCGTCTGGCGACCCGCAATAGTTACGACGTCATCATCCTCGACCTGGTGTTGCCGGGGCTCGACGGTGTCTCGCTGTGCCGGCGCCTGCGCCAGGAGGTCGGCAAACTCACGCCGATTCTCATGCTGACCGCGCGCGACTCCATTGAAGACAAAATCACCGGCCTGGAGGCGGGCGCCGACGATTATGTTGTCAAGCCGTTCGAGATGCGCGAGTTGGCGGCCAGGATCAAAGCCCTGGGGCGACGGGCCCACGCTGCCTCGCCGCGGCAGAAATTGCGGATAGGCGACCTGCTGTTCGACACCGCGACTTTCCAGGTCGTGAGAGCTGGAAAGCTGCTCGAACTGCCGCCGATACCCTTGCGCATCCTCGAAACCCTGATGCGCGCCTCGCCGCGCGTACTGGACCGCGCAGAACTGGAGCGGTCGGTGTGGGGCGACGCACCGCCCGACAGCGATTCGCTGCGCGCCCATCTGCATGTTCTGCGCAACGCGATCGACAAGCCTTTCGACAAAGCGCTGATCCACACGCTGCGTGGCATCGGCTGGCAGATCACGGACAAGGACGTCGATGCGCCGTCGGCATAGCCTCCGTTTCCGTGTCGCTGCCGCATTCGCCGGGTTGGGAGCCTTCCTCAGTCTGGTCTTCGCGGTCGGCGTCTGGTTCGCCGCCCACGATGTCTCCCAGCGACTGATGGATCAGACCCTGAAGGCGGAGCTGGACGATTACATGGCGCGCCGAGCCCGCAACCCGCGTTCGCTGCCGCCCGATACCGCGATCCTGCGCGGCTACGTCGCCGTAGCGGGTGCCGGTTTCACCGAGATTCCGAAGGCAATGCGCGACCTGTCTCCCGGCAAACACGAGATTACTATCGACGGCGCACCCTTCCGTGTCTCGGTGGCGGATCAGGATGGCGGTGGCGACCGTTACTACATCCTGTTCAATGAAGAGAGGCAGCAGCGACGCGAGCAAGGTTTCCTCGCCTACCTGATCGCCGGCGCACTCCTGATGACCCTCCTGGCGGCGGCGGGCGGCCTCTGGCTGGCGGGAAGGGTCATTGCGCCGCTGACGGAACTGGCGCACGCGGTGGGTCAGGCGCCGGCCGAGAATCCGCCCAGACTGAGCGGCAGCAACGCGCCGGAAGACGAGATCAGCGAACTCACTCGCGCATTTGACCGATACATGTCGCGTCTGGCGGCCTTCATCGAGCGGGAACGCACCTTCGCCGCCGACGCCAGCCACGAACTGCGTACTCCGCTGGCAGTGATCCGGGGTGCCACCGAGGTGCTGGCGGAGGATGCGAACCTGACCCCGACACAAGCGCAACGGGTTGCCCGCATCGAGCGCGCCGCGATCGAAATGTCGGCCCTGATTTCGGCACTGTTGCTGCTGGCGCGCGAGGAAGACACCCCGGTCGACCAGTCCTGTAACTGCGAACGGCTGGTGCGCCAGGCTGTGGAACGCCATCGGCCGCGGGCGGTGCGGCGCGGCAACAGCATCGAATTGGCCATCGAGGCAGCGGTCGAACTCGAAGTGGCGCCGGCCCTGTTTTCCATCGTCATCGACAATCTGGTGCGCAATGCCGTCGCCCACACCGAGGGCGGCTCCGTCACCGTACGCTTGTGCGCCGACCGCCTGATCGTCGCCGACACCGGCATCGGCATCAGCAACGAGGACATCGGGCGCGTCTTCCAGCGCTATTACCGCGGCGCCAGCAGCGGCGGCGCCGGCATCGGCCTGTCGCTGGTGAAGCGCATTTGCGACCGTCAGCACTGGGAGATCGCATTGGAAAGCCGTGCCGGCGGCGGCACCACGGCCACGCTGCGATTCCCGTAGCGGAGCATTCTCCGGGACGGCATCGTGCCCGCCGTCGCGGGCGCCTTACGGGCTCTCTTGACGCACGCTTGACGCAGCCTTGACCTGCGCTTTACGCAGCTGCCGCTACTCTTGGCGGACACATTTCATCAGGGTCTGCGATGGGCAAGTATCGACGAATTCTCGCTTTGGTCGACGCCAATAGCGACAGCGCAGCCGTGGCGCAGCGCGCAGTGCAATTGTCCCGCTTCTACGGCGCCACGCTGGCGCTGGCGATGGTGGTCGAATCCACCCCGGACCTCAAATCCAATCACGCCCCCTCGTTCGTCACTGACGAAATGCATCAAGCCCGGATGCGCGACATACGCTGCAAACTGGAACAGATGATGAGCGAAATCGGCTGTGACTGCGGTTGCGAAATCATCATCGCCTGCGGCAGCGAACCGGAGGTCGTCGCCGACCTCACCTGCTCCTGGCGCCCGAATCTGGTACTGGTCGATTGCCGCGCACGCCACGGATTGGAACAGAACAGCAAACGCGCGGACTACGACGTGTTGACCGTGCAATACAGCCGCCCGAGCTTTCCCGAGCGGATGATCAACGCGCTGGCGGCGGCGCTATGAACGACGTTTCGCTGGCCGTAGCCGTAGCCGAGCAGCCCGTCCCCACTCAGCGAATCCCGGCCACGGGCAGGATGCTGGCCCTGCTGCCCTTCCTGCGCTGGTGGCCGCTGGTAAATGCCGGCGTCTTGAAGGGCGACCTCCTGGCCGGATTGATCGGCGCCATCATCGTCCTGCCCCAGGGCGTTGCCTTCGCCACCCTCGCCGGCATGCCTCCTGAATATGGCCTGTACGCGGCGATGGTGCCGGCGGTCATCGCCGCGCTGTGGGGCTCCTCATGGCATCTGGTTTCCGGTCCGACCAACGCCATCTCGCTGGTGGTGTTCGCCACCATGAGTTCGCTCGCCGAACCCGGCAGCGCCGATTATGTGAGCCTGGTGTTGACCCTGACCTTCATGGTCGGCCTGATGCAACTGGCGATGGGGATGGCCCGTCTCGGCACCCTGGTGAATTTCATTTCGCATACCGTGGTGATCGGCTTCACCGCGGGTGCGGCCTTGCTCATCATCGCCAGCCAGGTCAAGAATTTCTTCGGCATCCACGTTCCGCATGGAACCATGTTCTTCCGCATCTTAGGTACCCTGTTTTCGCATACCAACGAAATCAATCCCTATGTTGTGACCGTGGGCCTTGTAACGCTGCTGTCCGGCATTGCCGTGCGCAACTGGCTGCCGAAAATTCCCTACATGATTGTCGCCATGCTGGTCGGCAGCCTGGTGGCATTGGCGCTGAACGAGTCCTTCGGCGCCGACGCCACCGGCATCAAGACCATCGGCGCCCTTCCCGGCGCACTGCCGCCACTGTCGATGCCCCACTTCTCTTTCGATACCCTGCGCGAACTGGTAAGCGTCGCGGTTGCCGTGACCGGCCTGGCCCTGACCGAAGCCGCGTCGATCGCCCGCTCGATCGCGCTGAAGTCCGGGCAGCGCATCGACGGCAATCAGGAGTTTATCGGCCAGGGCTTGTCCAACATTTTCGGTGCCTTCTTCTCCGGTTACCCCTCGTCCGGCTCCTTCAACCGCTCCGGACTGAACTTTGAAGCGGGCGCCAGGACGCCGCTGGCTGCCGTCTTCTCCGCCGGCTTCCTGGTGCTGGTGCTGCTGGCCGTCGCCCCGCTTGCCGCCTACCTGCCGATTGCCTCAATGGCAGCGATCCTGTTCCTGGTTGCCTGGGGTCTGTTCGACTTCCATCACATCGGGTCGATCATTCGCACCAGCAGGGCGGAGACCGCAGTGCTGATCTCGACCCTGATCGCGACCCTGGTCATGCATCTTGAATTCGCCATTCTGGTCGGCATGCTCCTGTCACTGATACTTTACCTGAGCCGCACGTCGCAGCCGGCTGTGCGCGTGCTTGTGCCCAACAGCCACGAACCGCAACGCAAGTTCCATCTGCTGCACGCGGGTGAAGCGGAATGCCCGCAAATGAAAATTGTGCGCATCGAGGGATCGATCTACTTCGGTGCGGTCAATCACGTCGGCGAACAGCTGCACGACATCGCGGCAGGCCAGCCGCAACAGCGCCATCTGCTGCTCATGGCGAAGAGCATCAACTTCGTCGATATCGCCGGGGCCGAACTGCTGGCGGAGGAAGCGCGGCGGCGCCGGCAACAGGGCGGGCGGCTGTGGTTCTACAGCGTGCGCCAGTCGGCAGAGGAGATGCTGCACAAGCCGGAATATTTCAGGGAATTCGGCGCGGACGCCTTTTTCGCATCCAAGCGCGGAGCCATAGAACACATCGTGGGGCAGTTCGACACGTCCATTTGCGCCGACTGCAAGGCCCGCATATTCGAAGAGTGCCGTCGCTTGCCTGGCTCTGCCTCGCCACAGACCGATACGGAACAGGTGAAGCCGTTGTAGCTGAAGTTGGCGATTGCATCAGCCTAGCGTCAATAGTGGTCCGATCACGCCGTTCGGACCATCTTAGTCAGCCACGGCCATCCCGTTGTGCCGCAACAAGGCATCGGGTTTCGGTTCGCGCCCGCGAAATGCCTTGAAGGATTCCAGCGCCGGACGCGAACCGCCGACGGACAAAATCTCGCACCAGAAACGCTCGCCGGTCGCCGCATCGAGCGTGCTGCCGCTGGTCTTCGCCGCCTCTTCGAAGGCCGCGTAGGCATCGGCCGAAAGTACCTCGGCCCACTTGTAGCTGTAGTAACCCGCAGCGTAGCCGCCGCCGAAAATGTGCGAAAAACTGTTCGGGAAGCGATTCCAGTCGGGTGGCACCAGCACCGCCACTTCCCGGCGAACCTCGGCCAGCAGGTCCATGACGCTGCGGCCGGCGCCGGGCACGAATTCGCTGTGCAGCAGCAGATCGAACAGGCCGAATTCGATCTGGCGCAAGGTCTGCAAGCCGCTCTGGAAGTTCTTTGCCGCAACCATCTTGTCGTAGAGCGCACGCGGCAGCGGCGCCCCGGTTTCGGCGTGCGCCGTCATGCCGCTGAGCACGTCCCATTCCCAGCAGAAGTTTTCCATGAACTGGCTGGGCAGTTCCACGGCATCCCATTCGACGCCATGGATGCCCGACACCGGCAGCTCGTCCACTTGCGTCAGCAGGTGGTGCAAACCGTGGCCGCATTCGTGGAACAGGGTAATGACGTCGTCGTGGCTGAAGGTAGCCGGCTTACCGGCGTCACCGACAGGGGCCGGGAAGTTGCAGTTGAGATAGGCCACAGGCGTCTGCACGCCGCTCGCGATACGGCGGCGGGTAATCGCCTCGTCCATCCAGGCCCCGCCGCGCTTGGTTTCGCGCGCATACAGGTCTAGGTAGAACTGGCCGATGAGCTTGCCGTCCCGCTCGATGCGGAAAAAGCGCACTGCCGGATGCCACACCGGCGCCGTATCGGGCGCGAGCTTGACCGCAAACAAGGCTTCGATGACGCGAAACAGCCCACCCAGCACCTTCGGCTCGGGAAAGTATTGCTTCACTTCGTCGTCGGAGAAGCTGTAGCGCTGCTGCTTGAGCTTTTCCGAGGCCCAGGCGAGGTCCCAACTTTCAAGGGCATCCATGCCGAGTTCCTGCCGGGCGAAATCGCGCAGTTCGGCGATGTCGCGCTCGGCAAAGGGGCGCGCCTTGGCCGCCATGTCGCGCTGGAAGGCCGCCACCTGGGCCGGCGTGTCCGCCATCTTGGTCGCCAGCGAGACTTCGGCGTAGCTGGCGTAACCGAGCATCTTCGCCTCCTCGTTGCGCAGTGCAAGCAGGCGGTCGATCAGCGGGCCGTTGTCCCAGCCTTCCGGGCCGAACTCGGAAGCGCGCGTGGCGTAGGCGCGGTACATGCGCGCGCGCAGATCGCGGTTGTCGCAGAACTGCAATACGGGAATGTAGGACGGCGCATGCAGAGTGAACTTCCATCCCGGCTTGCCGTCCTTCGCGGCGGCTTCCCGCGCGGCTGCCCTGGCGTCGGCGGGCAGACCCTTGATCGCGGCCTCGTCCTCGATCCATTCGGCATGTGCATTGGTCGCGTCCAGCACGTTCTCGGAAAACTTCGCGCCCAGCGCCGACAATTCTTCCTGGATTTCCTTGAAGCGCGGCTTGCGGTCTTCCGCCAGTTCCGCGCCCGAGAGCCGGAAATCGCGCAAGTCGTTTTCGATGATGCGACGGCGGGCCGGCGACAGGGCAGGAAATTCCGCGCCCGCCGCCAGCAGCTTGAACTTGGCGAACAGCGCCAGGTTTTGTCCGAGGTCGGCATAGAAGCTGGAAACCTCCGGCAGCATGGCGTTGTAAGCCTCGCGCCAAGGCGGCACGTCGTTGACCGAATGCAGGTGGCCGACGATGCCCCAGGCGCGCGACAGGCGCTCGCCGGCATCGAGCATCGGCTGCACGAAGGCATCCCAGGTTGCGGCGGTATCCGGCGCAATCAGGCGATCGATCAGGGCGCGGTTTTCGTCGAGCAACTGGCGTATGGCGGGGGTGACGTGTTCCGGCTGAACAGCGTCAAAGCGGGGCAGCCCGCTGAAATCGAGTAGTGGATTCATGGTTCTCAGTTTGGGGCGAAGGGGGCGACTGCAATGCCTCGCCGTCTATGCGACGAGATCTTTGTAGGCGTGAAAACTGGCATGTCCGAGCCAGGGCATGACAACAATCAGCCCGACCAGCGCCGTGGCGAAGCCGAGGCCGGTCAGGATCATGATGATGAAAGCCCAGAAAGCCAGCGGCAAGGGATTGTCGGCAACGGCATTGACGCTCGTTGTCACGGCGCAAAGCAGGTCGCAGCGACGGTCGACCAGCATCGGCACCGAAACCACGCTGACGGCGAACACCAGAGCCGCCAGCACGCCGCCGGCACCGAGATAAATGAAGAACATCAGGTAGTGCTGCGGGTTGACCACTACTTCGATCATCATGTCCAGTGGCCCCAGCGGGCTGCCCGTGTAGAACACGGCGATGATCACGTTGGATATCACCTGCCACGCCGTGCCGGCCAGTATCGACAGCAGTCCGAAGCTGATCAGGCCGGATGGGTTGCGCTTCCAGGCCACCATGGAGTCAAAGACGGAGGCCGGCTCATTGGCGAGATAGCGCCGCGAGAGTTCATAGAGCCCGGCCAGGAGCATCGGTGCGACCAGCAGAAAACCGGTGATGGCGGCGGCGAACAGATACACCAGGTTTGCCGTCACGCCCAGTATCACGGCACCGGTTACGGCGATGGCAACACCGTAGAAGAGGCTGGCTGCCGGCTGCCGCCGGAGGTCTGCCCAGCCCAGCCCAAGCCACCGCAGCGGCGCGTCGAAGCCGATCTGGCGCACCCTGGGAAAAGTCGGCGCTGGCGAGACGGCGACTGGATCGTTCATCGCAAGAATCGCGGCGCGAAAATCAGATCGCGTGCGGGCCTGCCAGGCGGGTCAGCGCCTCGCGGTAGTTGGCGGCGGTCTTGTCGATGATGTCCTGCGGCAGTTTCGGTCCGGGCGCCCGCTTGTTCCAGTCCAGGGTTTCCAGATAATCGCGAACGAACTGTTTGTCGAAACTGGGCGGGCTGATGCCCACCTTGTAGCGGTCGGCCGGCCAGAAACGCGAGGAATCGGGCGTCAGCACTTCGTCGATGAGGTAGAGCCGGCCTTCCGCATCCTGACCGAACTCGAACTTGGTGTCGGCGATGATGATGCCGACCACGCGGGCATAGGTGGCTGCTTCACGATACAAACGCAGGGTGGTATCCCTGACCAGCTTCGCCAGATCGGCGCCGAGCATGGTTTCGACAGTCGCGTAGTCGATGTTTTCGTCATGGTCGCCCGCTTCGGCCTTGGTCGCCGGAGTGAATATCGGCGCCGGCAGTTGCTGGGCCATCTGCAGGCCGGGTGGCAGCGCGATGCCGCAGACGGCGCCGGTCGCCTGGTAGTCCTTCCAGCCCGAGCCGATCAGGTAGCCGCGGGCAACCGCCTCGATCGGCAGCGGCTTCAAACGCCTCACCACCAGCGCGCGACCGCGCACTTGGACTTGTTCTTCGGCACCCGCAACCACGGTCTCGGGATCGATGCCGGTCAACTGATTGGGTATCACGTGGGCCAGCTTGCCGAACCAGAAATTGGCCACCGCCGTGAGAACGGCGCCCTTGCCCGGAATCGGGTCGGGCAGGATAACGTCGAAGGCCGACAAGCGATCCGTGGTGACGATCAGCAGCTTGTCATCGCCGACGGCGTAGATGTCGCGCACCTTGCCGCGGCCAAGCAGCGGCAGGCTCTTGATGGTGGATTCAAACAGCGGAGGATTTGGAGTGGGCATGAAGAGGCTCTGAACAGGAGGTTTATTCGCGAACGTAGGGCTTGCCGGCGTTTTCGTCGGCATCCTCGCGATAGGGAAAGCGGACATGGCCGTAGCGGATCGCCAGCACGGAAATCGTCAGCAGGAATATTGCGGCGGCAACCGCCAGCATGCGCCATTCGGTCATTTCCTTGAGATCGAGGATCAGGTAGCGCGCCAGCGCCACCATGCCGATATACAGCGGAAACCGCACCGGCAATTGCCCGGACTTGAAATACTGGCCGATCATCGCCAGCACTTCGAGGAACAGGAACATCAGCAGCAGATCCGCCAGCGCGACCCGATGCGACTCGACCATCACCAGCGCCTCCTGATACATGGCGACGGTGGTGGCAAAGGCAATCATCAGCAGTCCGGCATACTCGACAATGTCGAGGCCGCCGCTGAAGAACTTGCGCAATCGATCGAAAGTGTGGGACTTGATGTCCATGCCGGAAACGGAAAGGCCGCCCGAATGGGGCGGCCGACTAATTTACCGTAAATCGCCGATCATTTGACGATCGCGCTCAGTTCGCCCTTCTTGTAGCGCTCCGCCATCTTGTCCATCGACACCGGCTTGATCCGGCCGGCCTGACCGGCGCAACCGAAAGCCTGGTAGCGGGCGACGCAGATCTCCTTCATCGCCTTGCGCGCGGCGGCCAGATATTTGCGCGGATCGAAATCCTTGGTGTTCTCGGCCAGGTACTTGCGGATCGCGCCCGTCGAGGCCATGCGCAGGTCGGTGTCGATGTTGATCTTGCGCACGCCGTGCTTGATGCCCTCGACGATTTCGGCGACCGGCACGCCATAGGTTTCGCCCATGGTGCCGCCGTACTGGTTGATGGTCTTCAGCCAGTCCTGCGGCACCGAGGAAGAGCCGTGCATCACCAGATGGGTATTCGGAATGCGGGCGTGGATTTCCTTGATGCGGTCGATGCGCAGCACCGCACCGGTGGGCGGGCGGGTGAATTTGTAGGCGCCGTGCGAGGTGCCGATGGCGATCGCCAAGGCGTCCACACCGGTGGCCTTGACGAACTCGGCGGCTTCGTTGGGATCGGTCAGCAACTGGTCGTGGGACAGCGCGCCTTCCGCGCCGTGGCCGTCTTCCTTCTCGCCCATGCCGGTTTCCAGCGAGCCCAGGCAGCCGAGTTCGCCTTCCACCGAAACGCCGATGGCGTGGGCGATGTCCACCACGTGACGGCTGACGCGGGCGTTGTACTCGAAGCTGGCCGGGGTCTTGGCATCTTCCTGCAACGAGCCGTCCATCATCACGCTGGAGAAGCCCGAGCGCATCGACTGGATGCAGATCGCCGGGCTGGCGCCGTGATCCTGGTGCATCACGATGGGAATATCCGGATGGGTCTCGATCGCGGCCTCGATCAGGTGGCGCAGATAGGGCTCGCCGGCATATTTGCGGGCGCCGGCCGAGCCCTGCATGATGACCGGGCTGTTGGTTTCCGCCGCCGCTTCCATGATGGCCTGGATCTGTTCCAGGTTATTGACGTTGAACGCCGGCAGGCCGTAACCATTTTCGGCAGCGTGGTCCAGCAATTGACGCATGGATACTAGGGGCATGGCATTCTCCTTGGGGTTTATCGCGGTGCTGATTTGGGCCGGCGATGCTCGCCGACTTTTACAAGTTTCATGGTATTGGTACCGCCGGCCTGCCCGATTGGTTCCCCGATGGTGAGCACGATCAGGTCGCCTTTCTCGACGGCGCCGGCGGCAATCAGGATTTCCTCCGCCTGCCACAGAAGTTCATCGCGATCGGTGGCGATGTATTCGGTCAGCAGCGGATAAACGTCGCGGTAAATGCTGACCCGGTAGCGGGTGCGGATGCGCGGCGTCAGGGCGTAGATGGGCACGCCGGAGTTGAGCCGGCTCATCCACAGCGTGGTCGAGCCCGACTCGGTCAGCGTGGCGATGGCCTTCACCTTGAGGTGGAAGGCAGTGAATATCGCCGCCATCGAGATCGACTGGTCGATGCGGGTAAACACCTGGTCAAGGAAGTGCGTGTCGAGGGTGATGGTCTGCGATTTCTCCGCCGCGACGCAGACCCGCGCCATGGCCGCCACCGCTTCCACCGGATAGGCGCCGGACGCGGTCTCGGCCGACAGCATCACGGCATCCGTGCCATCGAGCACCGCGTTGGCCACATCGGAAACCTCGGCACGCGTCGGCACCGGGCTGGTAATCATCGACTCCATCATTTGCGTGGCGGTGATGGCAAAGCGGTTGTATTCGCGGGCCATGCGGATCATGCGTTTTTGCAGGGCCGGCACCGCCGCATCGCCCACCTCGACCGCCAGATCGCCGCGCGCGACCATGATGCCGTCGGTGGCATGCAGGATGTCTTCCAGATTCTCCACCGCCTCGACGCGTTCGATCTTGGCGATCACCAGCGCGTCGGAGCCGGCATCGCGCAACAGTTGCCGCGCCTGCCGCATGTCGGCACCGGATTTTGGAAAAGACACGGCAACATAATCGACATTGAGCGAGGCCGCCGTCTTGATGTCCGCCATGTCCTTGGGCGTCAGCGCCGGTGCCGAGAGCCCGCCGCCCTGCTTGTTGATGCCCTTGTTGTTGGAAAGCTCGCCGTCATGCCGGTTGCGGCAGTGAATTTCGCTGCCTTCGATGCGCTCGACATCGAATACCGTCCGTCCGTCATCGAGCAGCAGCACGTCGCCGGCGACGACATCCTCGATCAGTTCGGGATAATCGAGGCCGACCCGGCCCTCATCGCCCAGCGCACACGCCGCATCGAGTATGAAGGCCTGTCCCGCCTTGATCGCCACCGGGCCGGCGGCAAACTTGCCGATGCGGATTTTCGGCCCCTGCAAGTCGGCCATCACGCCGACGGTACGGGCGGCCTTATGCGCGGCATCACGCAGTATTTCGATGCGCTTCCTGTGATCTTCCGCCGTGCCATGAGAGAAATTCAGGCGCACCACGTCGATGCCGGCCGCCACCAGTTCGGCGAGCCGTTCCGGGCTGCTGGAGGCTGGCCCCAGGGTGGCGACGATCTTGGTCGAGCGCTGGTCCGTCATGGCGTGGTCAGTCGCGCAGTGAGTCTATCCACAATCGTTCAGCCCCTGGCGCGCTGCTCCAGCATGTCGATCGCCGGCAAACGCTTGCCCTCCAGGAACTCGAGGAAGGCGCCACCGGCCGTCGAGATATACGACACCTTGTCGTAGATGTCGTACTTCTGGATTGCCGCGATGGTGTCGCCGCCGCCGGCCAGGGTGAACGCCTTCGTATTGGCAATGGCCATGGCGATGGCCTTGGTGCCGGCGCCGAACTGGTCGAACTCGAAGACACCGACCGGACCGTTCCACACTACCGTGCCGGCCTTCATGATGATGTCGACCAGTTCCTGCGCCGACTTCGGGCCGATGTCGAAGATCATGTCGTCGTCGGCGACGCTGCCGGCATCCTTCTGCACGGCGGGCTCGGCCGCGTCGAATTTCTTGCCGCAGACGACGTCGACGGCAATCGGGATGGTGGCGCCGCGCGCCGTCATTTTCTTCATCAGCGCTTGGGCGGTCGGCACCAGGTCGTCCTCGCACAGCGACTTGCCGACGTTCCTGCCGGATGCCTTGAGGAAGGTGTTGGCGATGCCGCCGCCGACCACCATCTGGTCCACCTTTTCGGACAGCGCTTCGAGCACGGTCAGCTTGGTCGACACCTTGGAGCCGCCGACGATGGCCACCATCGGCCGCGCCGGGGTGGCCAGCGCCTTGGTCAGGGCTTCGAGTTCTGCGGCGACCAGCAGGCCGGCGCAGGCCGCCGGAGCGAACTGGGCCACGCCGTAGGTCGAAGCCTCGGCACGATGCGCGGTGCCGAAAGCATCCATGACGAACAGATCGCAGAGCGCGGCGTACTTGCGCGCCGTGGCTTCCACATTCTTCTTTTCGCCCTTGTTGAAGCGGCAGTTTTCCAGCAGCACGACTTCGCCGGCGGCGACCCCATTTACCCATGAGCCACCATCGACCCAGTCGCGAATTACCCGCACCGGTTTGCCCAGCTTGGCAGTCATGACATCCGCCACCGGCTTGAGCGAGTTCTCTTCCGTGAACACGCCCTCTTCCGGGCGGCCCAGGTGCGAAGTCACCATCACCCTGGCGCCGGCCCGGAGGCAATGCTCGATGGTCGGCATCGAGGCGGTGATGCGGGCATCCGACGTGACCTTGCCGTCCTTGACCGGGACGTTGAGGTCGGCGCGAATGAAGACGCGCTTGCCCGCCAGGTCGAAATCAGTAAGGCGCTTGAAGCTCATTGCTTTTCCTTTTCCTTACTTGGCGCTCATTTGGCAACATGCTTGAGGAAGCGCAACATGTTGCAGGTGTAGCCGTACTCGTTGTCGTACCAGGCGACGACCTTGACGAAGGTCGAATCCAGCGCGATGCCGGCTTCGGCATCGAAGATCGACGGCTGCGAGCAGCCGCGGAAGTCGGTGGCCACCACCTTTTCTTCGGTGTAGCCGAGTACCCCCTTCATCGAACCTGCGGATGCCGCCTTCATCGCGGCGCAGATGTCCTTGTAGGAAGCCTCCTTGACGAGTTCCACGGTCAGGTCGACCACCGAAACGTCGGAGGTCGGAACGCGGAAGGCCATGCCGGTCAGCTTCTTGTTGAGCTCCGGAATCACCACGCCGACAGCCTTGGCGGCGCCGGTGGAGGACGGAATGATGTTCTCGAGGATGCCGCGGCCGCCGCGCCAGTCCTTGTTGGACGGGCCATCGACGGTCTTCTGGGTGGCGGTGGCGGCATGCACCGTGGTCATCAAGCCGCGCTTGATGCCCCAGTTGTCGTTCAGGACCTTGGCCACGGGCGCCAGGCAGTTGGTGGTGCAGGACGCAGCTGACACGATGGCCTCGCCCTTGTACTTCTCGTGGTTCACGCCATAGACGAACATCGGCGTGTCGTCCTTGGACGGCGCGGACTGGATGACCTTCTTGGCGCCGGCATCGATGTGCTTCTGGCAGCTCTCCTTGGTAAGGAAGAAGCCGGTGGATTCAATGACGACATCGACGCCGATTTCGTTCCATTTCAGGTTGGCGGGATCCTTCTCCGCGGTCAGGCGGATCTTCTTGCCATTGACGATCAGGGTATTGCCGTCGACGGCAATGTCGCCCTTGAAGTTGCCATGCACCGAGTCGTACTTCAGCATGTAGGCCAGATAATCGGGTTCGAGCAGGTCGTTGATGCCGACCACTTCGATTTCGGGAAAATCCTTGGCGATGGCGCGGAACGCCATGCGGCCGATGCGGCCGAAGCCGTTGATGCCAACCTTGATAGCCATGAAAAACTCCTGGGGGATAATTAGATTAACGACTCCACGGTCTTCACGACATTCGCCACCGTGAAGCCGAATTCCTTGAACAACGTTCCGGCCGGCGCCGACTCGCCGAAACGGTCGAGGCCGATCACCGCGCCCTGGCCACCATCGGTGGCGCCGACATACTTGTGCCAGCCACCGGTGACGCCGGCTTCGATGGCGACCCGGGGTACGCCCTTGATCAGCACGGATTCGCGGTAAGCGGCATCCTGCCGGTCGAAGGCATTGGTGCAGGGCATCGACACCACGCGCACCTGGATTTCCGCCGCCATTGCGGCCTGCGCCTTGAGGGCGAGATCGACCTCGGACCCGGTGGCGATGATGATCGCCTTGGGCTTGCCATTCTTCGCCTCGGAAATGATGTAGCCGCCGCGGGCAATATTGGCGATGGTCGCCTCGTCGCGCGGCACGAAGGGCAGATTCTGGCGCGACAGGCACAGCGAACTCGGGCCGGTCAGCTTCTCCACCGCAGCAGTCCAGGCCACCATGGTTTCCACTGTATCGCAGGGGCGCCAGACGTCCATGTTGGGAATCATGCGCAGCGTGGCGGTCTGCTCCACCGGCTGATGGGTCGGGCCGTCCTCGCCAAGGCCGATCGAGTCATGCGTAAACACGTGGATCACGCGCTGCTTCATCAGTGCCGCCATGCGCAGGGCGTTGCGCGAGTATTCCGAAAACATCAGGAAGGTGCCGCCGAAGGGCAGGACGCCGCCATGCAGTGCCATGCCGTTCATGATCGCCGCCATGCCGAACTCGCGCACGCCGTAGGAAATGTAGTTGCCCGTGCTCTTGCCGGAAACAGGCTTGCAGCCTGTCCAGTTGGTCAGGTTGGAGCCGGTCAGGTCGGCGGAGCCGCCGACGAACTCGGGCAGCGCCGGAGCCAGCGCATTGATGGCGATCTGCGAGGCCTTGCGGGTGGCGACCGTCTCGGCCTTGGCATTGGCCGCAGCGATGGCCTGTTTGGCATGGTCAGCCCAGTTGGCCGGCAGTTCATTGGCCATGCGACGCTTGAACTCGGCGGCTTCGGCCGGATAGGCTTTGGCGTATTTGTCGAACTTCTGTGTCCAGTCGGCCTCGCGTTCAGCGCCCTTCCGCTTTGCATCCCAGCCGGCATAGACTTCCGGCGGAATCTCGAAAGGGGCATGCGCCCAGCCGATATGCGCGCGGGCAGCGGCGATCTCGGCATCGCCCAAAGGCGCGCCGTGGACATCGTGGGTGCCGGCTTTGTTGGGCGAACCCAGGCCAATCACCGTCTTGCAGCAGATCAGCGAAGGCTTGTCGGTGACCGCCTTGGCCGCCTCGATGGCGGCATTCAGGGCGACCGGATCATGGCCATCGACGTTCGGCACCACGTGCCAGCCGTAGGCCTCGAAGCGCTGCGGCGTATTGTCGGTAAACCAGCCCTCGACGTGGCCGTCGATGGAGATGCCGTTGTCGTCCCAGAACGCGGTCAGCTTGCCCAGGCCCCAGGTGCCGGCCAGCGCGCAGGATTCGTGCGAAATGCCTTCCATCAGGCAGCCGTCGCCGAGGAAGGCGTAGGTGCGGTGATCGACGATCTCGTGGCCGGGGCGGTTGAACTCGCTGGCCAGCAGCTTCTCGGCCATCGCCATGCCGACGGCATTGGTGATGCCCTGGCCGAGCGGGCCGGTGGTGGTCTCGACGCCTGCCGTGTAGCCGTACTCGGGATGTCCCGGCGTCTTGCTGTGCAACTGGCGGAACTGTTTCAGGTCGTCGATCGAAAGAGCGTAGCCGGTCAAATGCAGCAGGGAGTAGAGCAGCATCGAGCCGTGCCCGTTGGACAACACGAAGCGGTCGCGATCGGCCCAGTGCGGATTGAGCGGATTGTGCCGCAGGTGCCTGTTCCACAGCACTTCGGCAATTTCCGCCATGCCCATGGGAGCACCGGGGTGACCGGAATTGGCTTTCTGCACCCCATCCATGGCAAGAGCGCGAATGGCGTTGGCAAGAGTGGCGCCCACTGGGGCAACTGCGGAGGAGGAAACTGATGGGGAAGTTGTCATGGCAGCATCGGAAAATTGAGTGACGGGATCAGTTCCGTCAGGGAAGCCCGGTATTATCGGCGAAACCGGGTGGATCGCGCTAGCCGGGCGGCTAGGTGCTTGATTCGGCGACGGTCAGGAACGCTTGCGGTTCTCCATCATGCGCAGGATCAGGGGCGTGAAGATCAGTTGCATCGCCAGTTCCATCTTGCCGCCAGGCACCACGATGATGTTCGGCCGCGACATGAACGAGCCCTGTACCATCGAAAGCAGGTAGGGAAAGTCGATGCCCTTCGGATTGGCGAAGCGGATCACGACGAAGCTTTCATCGGCCGTCGGAATGTCTCGGGCGATGAAGGGATTCGACGTATCGACGGTCGGCACCCGCTGAAAATTGATGTGGGTGCGCGAAAACTGCGGCGTAATGTAGTTGATGTAGTCGGGCATGCGGCGCAGGATGGTATCGACCACGGCCTCGGTCGAATAGCCGCGCTGACTCTTGTCGCGATGCAGTTTCTGGATCCACTCCAGGTTGATGATGGGCACCACGCCGACCAGCAGATCCGCCTCTTGCGCGACATTGACCCTGTCGGTCACTGCGGCACCGTGCAGACCCTCGTAGAACATCAGGTCGGTGTCGCCGGGAATGTCTTCCCAGGGTGTGAATTCTCCGGACTTCTGGCCATACGGCGCCGCTTCGTCGTCATTGTGCAGATACTTCCTCAGCTTGCCGCTGCCGGTTTTGCCATAGGTCTTGAACAGTCCCGCCAGTTCCTCGAGCAGATTTGCTTCCGGCCCGAAATGGCTGAAATTGTTGTTGCCCTTGAGTCGCGCTTCTTCCGCCGCCACTTTCATGGCCTTGCGGTCAAAGCGATGAAAGGAATCTCCCTCGACGATGGCGGCCTTGATGTTTTCACGGCGAAACACCAGGTCGAAAGACTTGGTGACCGTGGACGTGCCGGCGCCGGAAGATCCGGTAATGGCGACGATGGGATGCTTGACCGACATGGGACTCTCCTGGGTTACTGCGTCCTGAACAGCGAGCGGGTTGCAAACAGCGGCGAGTTGAAGGTGTCCGGCTCCTTGCCGTCGGCATATTCCTGATGATAGCGGATGACGCGCTCGACTTCGCGCTTGGAACCGAAGATCAGCGGCACGCGCTGGTGAAGTTCCGTCGGCGACATCTCCATTACCCGCTCGCGGCCGGTGGTCGAGAGGCCGCCAGCCTGCTCGATCATGAAAGAGATCGGGTTGGCTTCGTACATCAGGCGCAAGCGACCGGACTTGGAGGCATCCTTGCTGTCCTTGGGGTACATGAAAATGCCGCCGCGCGTCAGGATGCGGAAGGTTTCCGCCACCAGCGAAGCGACCCAGCGCATGTTGAAGTCCTTGTCCCTGGAACCCGTCTTGCCCGCCAGGCACTCTTCCACATAACGCTGCACCGGAGCTTCCCAGAAGCGCGCGTTCGAGGAGTTGATGGCAAATTCATGGGTCTCGGCGGGAATGCGCATCTGCGGATGGGTCAGGATGAAGGCGCCGATGTCGCGATCCAGGGTGAAGCCATCGACGCCATCGCCGGTGGTCAGCACCAGCATGGTCGATGGCCCGTAGAGCGCCAGGCCGGCACAGACCTGTTTCGTTCCCGGCTGCAGGAAATCGTCGAGGCTGGCGTCCTTGCCGGGATTCGGCGCACGCAGAATCGAGAAGATCGTGCCCACCGTCAGGTTGACGTCGATGTTCGAGCTGCCGTCGAGCGGATCGAAGACCAGCAGGTACTTGCCGCGCTTGCAATGGGCGGGAAGGACGTACACGCCCTCCATTTCCTCGGAAGCCATGCCGCTCAGATGGCCGTTCCACTGGTTTTCATGAAGCATGACATCGTTGCTCATGACATCCAGCTTCTTCTGCACTTCGCCCTGGACATTGACCGAGGCGCCATCGCCGCCGGCATTGCCCAGTGCCCCGACCAATGCGCCCTTATTCACCTGGTTGGAGATGATCTTGATCGCCGTCGCCAGCGAGTTGAGCAGACCGGAAAACTCCCCCGAGGCGCCCGGATGCTTGTGTTCCTCTTCGATGGTGTAACGCGTCAGCGTAATGCGTCCCTGAGGCATGAGCCCTGCTCCCTTAAATGTCGCGAAACTGCCCGCTACGCACTGCCGGCGCAACCAACCTCCGCTCTGTCAGCGGACAATGTAATCGGATCGATCTATAAGCGCCATTCACTTTTTCTTATCCTTCAAATAAGGCCGTTGCTATAGTTTCCTGTACCGCTAGAATCGAGCCGGCTAACCACAATCAGATCACAAGGAGACTCCTCATGGCTTCACTGCTATCCCGCCTTTGCGTCACCGCATTTGCCGCCGGCGTTACGCTGACCGCCTTCGCCCAGTCGATGTCCCCGGTCGGCCTCTGGCAGACCATTGACGATGAAACCAAGAAGGCCAAGTCCTTCGTTCGCATCACCGAAAAGGACGGCATGATTTCCGGAAGGATCGAGAAAATAGTCGATCCGGCCAAGCAGGACTCGAAATGCGACGAATGCGCCAGCGATGATCCGCGCAAGGGCAAACCGGTGATCGGCATGACCATCCTCACCGACCTGAAGAAGGACGGCGACAACGTCTGGAGCGGCGGCAAGATCCTCGATCCGAACAAAGGCTCGGTCTACAGCGCCAAGGTGACTGTCATTGAGGGCGGCAAGAAGCTCGAAATGACCGGCTCGTTCCTGTTCATTTCACGCACCCAGACCTGGGTTCGCGTCGAGTAGTTGCGTCCCCGCCAACCCGGCGGGGCTTTCCATCAAGGTCCGGGTTACTTCTGGACACCCAGTTTCTCGCGCCAGCCGGGAAACAGGTTGTCGGCATCCTTCGGGAAGGATTCGAAAGCACGGGCGAACTCCCTGTGCTCTTTTGCCCACTGGACCGGATCGGCACCCGCCTTCCAGCACTCGTAGGCCTGGCGCAGGCTTCTGGCGCCAGCAGCCGGACTGTCGATGTGGCCGTAGGCGCCGCCACCGGCGGTGTTGATGACGTTGCCGTGGCCGAGGTTCTCGAAGAAGCCAGGCAGGCGCAGCGCGTTCATGCCGCCGGAGATGATCGGCGTGGTCGGCTTCATGCCGAACCACTTCTGGAAGTACACCGGGCCCTGGCACTCGTCGCGCTCGATCATGTAGGCGATGATCTTGTCGTCGCCTTCGCCTTCCATCTTGCCGTAGCCCATGGTGCCGACGTGGATGCCCGAGGCGCCCTGCAGGCGCGACATCTTGGCCAGCACGAAGGCCGTGTAGCCGCGCTTGGCGGAGGGCGAGGTGACCATGCCGTGACCGGCGCGGTGATAGTGCAGGTACTGGTTCGGATACTGGCGACGGGCGGTGGTGACCATGCCGGGGCCGCCGACGAAACCGTCGACCAGGAAGGCCAGCTTGTCGGCATCGGGGCCGAAGGTTTCCAGCGCGAAGTCGGCGCGGGCGCACATTTCGTAGTGGTCATCGGCGGTGATGTTCATCGAGAACAGCTTGGCCTCGCCGGTTTCGTCCTGGGCGCGCTTCAGTGAGTCATAAACCAGCGGCAGCACCTGCTTGATCGGCGCAAAGACCTGGTTGCCTTGCGGCTCGTCGTTCTTGATGAAGTCGCCACCCAGCCAGAACTGGTAGGCCGCCTGGGCGAAGGGTTCGGGACGCAGGCCAAGTTTGGGCTTGATGATGGTGCCGGCGATGTAGCCGCCATCCTTGACCGGGCGGCCGAGGATGCGCCACAGGTCGGAGATGTCCTTGGCCGGGCCGTCGAACATCTGGATCACCCGGTCGGGCATGTAGAAGTCGATCATCTTGGCGTGTTCGATGTCGCCCATGCCCTGGTTGTTGCCGATGACCAGCGTCAGGAAGGACACCAGCATGAATCGGCCGTCGGTGACATTGCGGTCGAACAGTTCCAGCGGATAGGCGATGCGCATATCCTCGGTGGCCTCGTCAATGTGATAGACCAGTGCATCGACGCCCTTGGTGAAGTCGTCGGTGGTGGACACTTCGACGTTGGTGCCGGTGGATGACTCGGCGGCGAAGTGGGCGGCGGACTCCAGATAGCCGTGGCCGGCCTTGGGCTTCATCTTGTAGGCAACCAGGATGTGCTTGCCACCCTTCATCAGGTCTTCTTCGTTCAGGCTGAGGTCGGCGTAGCGGTTCGATTGATCCATGGTGTTCCTCCTGGGATTGTTCGTTCGGGCAAAGATTCAGTGGATGGACGGAATGTTAATCACGTCGTTGCATAAGTGAAAGTCACAAGTTTTTATCACTATCATAAGCAACCCAATGCCAGTGCCGCAGTAGCGGCACGCTCACCCGGCCGAGATCGGGCAGCAGCGCCAGGGCGCCGGAAAAGTCGTGGTCACGGGTGTAGGCGGTAGGCGTGACCACGGTCGCCAGCCCGGCCGCGAGCGCGGCTTTGAGGCCGTTTGCCGAGTCTTCAAGCGCGAGGCAGGCGGCGGCAGGCAGGGCGAGCTGCGCGAGCACCCAGAGGTAAATATCCGGCGCCGGTTTTTTGTTCGGCACCGTGTCGCCAGCGCCGACTGTTTCAAACAGCGCGCGCAAGTCGGGCGCCAGCAGGGCGCTGATGTTTTCCGCCGTCGTGGTGGTGGCGATGGCCAGGCGCAGACCGGCGGCGCGGGCCTCGCGCAACAAAGCCTCGACGCCGGGACGCAAGGGAATGCCTTGCGCGCAGATCGCCCCATAGTGCCGCGTCTTGACTGCATGCAGCTCCCTGATGCGCGCTTCAACATCCGCCTGACGCAGGAAGTCCGGGGCGTGGCTCTCGCAGAAGAAGCGTATTCGTTCCTTGCCGCCGGTGACCGCCAGCAGTTCGCCGTAGAGTGCCGGGTCCCAGTTCCACGCCAGGTCCGCCTCGGCAAACGCCGCATTGAAGGCGAGGCGATGGCCGTCGCGCTCGGTGTCGGCCAGCGTGCCATCGACATCAAAGATCAGTGCCTGCAGTTCCATTGAGGCGAAGCCTAAGGCCGCCAAGGTATAAGCGCCAGTCACAATTTCTTATTTGCAGGATAAGATAGTGAAATGAAGAATGTCACGCTGCGCCAACTGAAAATATTCGAGGCCGTGGCCCGCCACCTGTCCTTTTCCCGCGCTGCCGAAGAACTGCACCTGACCCAGCCAGCGGTATCGATGCAGGTCCAGGCGCTGGAAGATCTGGCCGGACTGCCGCTGACTGAGCAGGCGGGCAAGAAGGTGCGCCTCACCGCCGCCGGCGAAGAGGTGGCGCGTCAGGCGCGACGTGTCGCCGAGCAACTGCGCGAGGCCGGCGAAGCGCTGGCCGCGCTGAAAGGCGTCGAAGCCGGCCGCCTCAAGATCGGCGTGGTCAGCACCGCCAAGTATTTCGCGCCGTCGCTGCTTGCCGAGTTTCGCCGCCGGCATCCGGGCGTCGAATTGCAACTGACGGTCAACAACCGCGCCACCATCGTCCGCCATCTTGCCGAAAACGGCATCGACCTGGCCATCATGGGCACGCCGCCGACCGAGTTCGAAACCGTGGCCAAGATTTTTGCCGAGCACCCGCTGGTGTTCATCGCCGCGCCCGACCACCCGCTGGCGAACAAGAAACGCATCGACCCGCAGCGACTGGCAGCAGAAACCCTGCTGATCCGCGAGCCCGGCTCGGGCACCCGCACCGCGCTGCAGCGTTACCTCGAGGAACATCATGTAACGGCGGGCGCCACCATGGAACTGGGCAGCAACGAGACCATCAAGCAGGCGGTGATGGCAGGTTTGGGCCTGTCCTTCATCTCGGAGCACACCATCGGCCTGGAACGCTCGGTCGGCCGCCTGGTCAAGCTCAGCATCATCGGCACGCCGGTCAAACGCCAGTGGCGCCTGGTCTATCGCACCGACAAGCGGCTGATGCCCGCCGCCACGGCCTTCGTCAGTTTCATGGACAACGAGGGTTCGCGGCTGATCGCGGCGCAGATCGGCAAGCAGATGCCGGCCGCCAGAGGCTAATTGTTGCCAAGCGCGGTGCGAATTGCTTCAACTCGCCGGCGATTGACGCCATGGTCGCCGTGCCCCAGGCGCGATGCCGAGCGAACGTGGATCAGCCTGGCCTGTTCATCCAGATAGAACTCGACGTCGTCCACGAAACCCAGCCATTTCGAGGTGAATTCGGCGTAGAGATAATCGCCTCGAAAATCGATGACTTTGCCCGCCGGCATCGCTGCAACCAGCGCATGAAGCCTTGCCAGCGCGATCTTGCCGTCGCCGGTGTAAGCCAGGGGCGCGATTCTCGAATCGCCCGCGGTACTTTGGCTGTTGACGCAATTCGGCGTCGACGGCGCCGGCTTGAGTCGACCCTGATGCACGCCCAGATCGGGCGGGCGCGTGCCCGCGAATAGTCCCATCTGACCCCCGATAACAATTCCAATCAGCAGCGCGACGATGGTCGGCGCGGCCCGGAGAAAAATCATCCGCATGACAGACTGCCTTGTGCTCATCATGCCGCAAAAGCCGCACTTCGAAAGCCATGCGTAGCGGATTTCCGCAGGGCGGCGCAGAAGCTATTTTTTCGCAGCATTCCAGAGCGCCGCCATCACGCCGAGTTTGGTCGTGTAAGCCTTGACGTAGTAGCCGCCGACGGTAATGCGCTTGCCGCCGCCGGGCAATGCGCTCATGACGATGTCGGTAATCTGGTCGTCGGACAGCTTGGTGGCACCCGCCGCATGCCAGAGCCGGAGATGGTTGCAGTCGTCGCGGTCAATCAGCACCGCGTTGTCGTTCCTGGCGGCGGGCAGGCTGATGGTCACGCTCTCGCCGACTTCATAGGCGCGGGCCGGGCCGACACTGGTCTGCATTTCTTCGCCGCCCCCGGGTTTGGCGGTCGCTTCGAGGGCCATGGCTTCGTCGTCGGTAATCAGGTTTTCCCCTTCGGTATGCCAGACTCGGTAACCGCCGCCCGGCTGCATCTGGATCAGCAGCACGTTGTCGGTCGCGCCGACCGCCGTCGCCGCCATCAGAGCGACGACGCACAGCAATCGCTTCAAGGATTCCTCCACTTGATCGAACAGCCGATGCCCGGCGTCTGCAGTGCCGGACCCTGTCCGCTCAGGGCCACCTGCCGCATCGCCTCGAAAAGTTCCCGGCGCGCGGTTTCCGGCGCGGTGTCCTTGCGCGATTCGTCGAGCCGGCCGCGGTACTGCAGTTCCAGATCGGCGTTGTAGCCGAAGAAATCCGGCGTGCATACGGCGCCATGGGCTTTCGCCACTTCCTGCGACTGGTCCAGCACATAGGGAAAGGGAAACTGCAACTCGCGCGCGATCCGCTCCATGTTCTGCCACGAGTCCTCCGGATAATCGGTCGGGTCATTGCTCATGATGGCGATGCTGCCGATGCCCAGTGTGGCCAATTCCCGCGCGTCGCGCACGATGCGGCGGATTACCGCCTTGACATAGGGACAGTGGTTGCAGATGAACATCACCAGCAAACCCTTCGGCCCGCGGGCGCTGGAAAGGCCGTGACGCCGGCCATCGACGCCCGGCAAGTCGAAATCAATGGCCGGGCGGCCGAAGTCGCAGACCGGTGGGGAAAGACTGACCATGCGCTGTCTCCAAAATTTGGCGATATGTCTCCGAGCGAAAGCGAGGAAACGGTATCCCCTGGTGGGATAATCCAAACATGATACCGAGATTCTTCTGCCCCTTCCCGCTGCACCCCGGCGCCACCGTCGAATTGCCCGCCGAGGCCGCGCATCACGCGCTGAAGGTCCTGAGAGTCGGCGCTGGCGACACGGCGATCCTGTTCGATGGCCGCGGCGGGCAGTGGCGGGCCACGCTCCACCCGACGGGCAAGAGCTTGCGCGCGATGCTCAACGAATTTGACGACGCCGACTGCGAGCCGCCACTGGCCCTGACGCTGGTACAGGCCCTGCCCGCCAGCGACAAGATGGATCTGGTGGTGCAAAAGGCGGTGGAACTGGGCGTTCGCCACATCCAGCCGGTGACGGCAAAGCGCAGTCTGGTCCGGCTTGCGGGCGAACGCGCGACCCGCCGCGTCGAGCATTGGCGCAACATTGCCATTGCCGCCTGCGAGCAGTCCGGGCGCAATCGCGTCCCGGCGGTATCGCCGATTCTTGATCTGCCGCAATATCTTGGTGTCGCAGCGCAGGAGAATGGGCTACGCTTCGTCTGTGCGCCGGGGGCCACCGCGTCCCTGCGCGACATGAAGGCGCCTGCGGTGCCGGTCAGCTTGCTGGTCGGCCCCGAAGGCGGCTTTGAGGAAGGTGAGTTGTTGGCGGCGCGGGCCGCCGGTTTCCATGCCATCGGCTTGGGGCCGCGCGTGCTGCGCACTGAAACCGCCGGGCTTGGTGCGCTGGCGGCAATGATGGCTCTTTGGGGAGACTGGTAATGTTCGAATCCGCGGAACTCGGTCACAAAATCGACAAACAAGCTTACAAGAAGGAACTGCCGGCCCTGCGCGCGGCATTGCAGGATGCCCAGTACGATCTCAAGGAAAACGGCAAGATACCGGTCGTCGTGCTGGTCAGCGGCCAGGACGGCGCCGGCAAGGGCGAGACCATCAACATCCTTTACGAGTGGATGGACCCGCGCTTCATCTCGACCCTGGCGTTTTCGGCGCCCACCGACGAGGAGCGCTCGCGGCCGTTCATGTGGCGCTACTGGCGCGCGCTGCCGCCCAAGGGCCGCGTCGGCGTATTCGCCGGCTCGTGGTATTCGAGCCCGATCCACGACCGCCTCGACGGCGGCATGAGCAAGGCGGGCATGGACGCCCGCATCGACCAGATCAATCGCTTCGAGGCGATGCTGGTGAATGAGGGCGCGCTGGTGCTGAAGTTCTGGTTCCATCTGACCAAGGACGGCCAGAAGCGTCGCCTGAAACTGCTGGAAAAGGACCCGAAGACCGCCTGGCGCGTGACCAAGTGGAACTGGGACCGGCTGAAAACCTACGACAAGTTGCAGGATGTCGTCGGCCACGTCTTGCGCATGACCAACACGCCGTGGGCGCCGTGGACCATCATCGAGGGCGAGGATGATCGCTACCGCTCGCTGACCACGGGCAAGATCCTGCTCGAGGCCATCCGTCAGCGCCTGGCCGATGCGGACAAGCACACTACGCCAGTGGCGCCACCGATGCGGGTGAATATCGACGGCCGCAACGTGCTGTCCGAACTCAAGCTCACGCACCAGTTGAGCGAGAACGAATACGAACACCAGTTGGCGCAATGGCAGGGCAAGCTGTCGGAACTGGTGCGCGACCCGCGCTTCAAGGGGCGTTCCGTGGTGTGCGCCTTCGAGGGCGCCGATGCGGCCGGCAAGGGCGGCGCCATCCGTCGCATCATCGCGTCGATGGATGCACGCGACTACCAGATCATTCCGGTGGCCGCGCCGACCGAGGAAGAACGCGCCCAGCCCTATCTGTGGCGTTTCTGGCGCCACATTCCGCGGCAGGGCCGCTTTGCCATTTTCGACCGCACCTGGTACGGCCGCGTATTGGTCGAGCGCGTCGAGGGCTTCTGCACGGAAAACGACTGGCTGCGCGCCTATTCCGAGATCAACGATTTCGAGCACGATCTCGCCGAAGCCGGCGTCATCGTCATCAAGTTCTGGCTGCAGATCAGCCAGGAAGAGCAATTGAGGCGTTTCAAGGAACGCGAGAAGATCGAGTTCAAGCGCTTCAAGATTACCGAGGAAGACTGGCGCAACCGCGAGAAATGGGATGCCTACCAGGAGGCGATCTGCGACATGGTCGACCGCACCAGCACCGGCACGGCGCCGTGGACCCTGGTCGAGGCCAACGACAAGGGCTACGCCCGGGTGAAGATCCTGCGCACCATTTGCAGGCGCCTGGAGGCCGAACTGGAAGGCAAGCCGATGCCGGTCGAGAAGGCTGAAAAGCCGCCCAAGGCCGACAAGGGCAAGAAGGCGGACAAGGGCAAGAAGGCCGACACGGGCAAGAAGACGGTCAAGACGCCACCGCCGAAGACTCCCGTCAAGGCCTCGCCGCCGGCGCCGAAGGCACCGGCACGACCCAAGGCGCCGCCTGCGGCCAGGACCGTCAAGCCGGCAGTCAAGCCAACGAAAGGTAAACCCGCCGCATGACCCTGGAGACCCGCAGCAGTCAGCTGGATACCGACGCCCGCCTGGTCGCCTGGGTGCGCCAGGCGGCGCCCTACATCCATGCCTTTCGCGGCCGCACCTTCGTCATCGCCTTCGGTGGCGAGGTGCTCGAAGCCGGCGCCGCGCAGGCGCTGATCCATGACATTGCGCTGCTCGACAGCATGGGCATCCGCCTGGTGCTGGTGCATGGAGCGCGGCCGCAGATCGATGCCGAGATGCGCGCCCGCGGCCTGACGCCGAAATTCCACAAGGGTCTGCGGATCACCGACGCCGAGGCGCTGGAATGCGTCAAGCGCGCCATGGGCGTGACCCGCATCGAAATCGAGGCGCTGCTCTCGCAGGGCCTGCCCAACACGCCGATGGCGGGCGCCTTCCTGCGCGTCACCGGCGGCAACTTCATCACCGCGCGCCCGGTCGGGGTGGTCGACGGCATCGACTACCAATATACCGGTGCCATACGCAAGGTCATCGCCGAAGAAATCCAGGCCGACCTCGCCCAGGAAAACGTGGTGCTGATCACGCCGATCGGCGCCTCACCCACCGGCGAAATCTTCAACCTGGCCTGTGAGGAAGCGGCCGAGGCGGTGGCCGTGGCGGTCCAGGCCGACAAGCTGATTTACTTGTGCGACGCGCCGGGGCTGGTCAACGCCAAGGGTGCGCTGATCGACGCCCTCACCGCCGACGAAGCGCAGAAGCTCGCCGCCCGGCATCTGTCGGCACAGGCGCCGGAAATCGCCCGCGTCCTGCCCAGCGCGATACGCGCCTGCCGCGCCGGCATCGGCCGCGTGCATTTCCTCGACCGCCAGGCCGACGGCGCCATGCTGATGGAATTCTTCACCCGCGACGGCGTCGGCACGGTGATGACCAGCGCGCCGCTGGCGCGGCTGCGCGACGCCAGCATCGACGACGTCGGCGCCATCCTCGGCCTGATCGAACCACTGGAAGCCGATGGCACCCTGGTCAAGCGCGGCCGCGAGCGGCTCGAAATCGAAATCACGCGCTTCTCGGTCGTCGAACACGACGGCGTGATCGTCGGCTGCGCGGCGCTCTATCCGTTCTCCACCGAAAAGTCGGCGGAACTGGCCTGCCTGGCCGTGATGCCGGATTTTCGCCGCTGCGGCTATGGCGACCAGTTGCGCAGCCACATCGAGGCCCGGGCCAAAAAGATGAAGCTGAAGCGCCTCTTCGTGCTGACCACGCGCACCGCGCACTGGTTCATCGAACGCGGCTTCGTCGAAGCCGGCGTCGACGAACTGCCGGAAGCGCGGCGCGAACTCTACAACCTGCAGCGCCGTTCGAAGGTGCTTGTGAAGGCGCTGTAGCAAGCACGCCGGATCTTGTTTCGCTGATCGCGGTTCATGCGAGACACGGAGATCTGGTATTCGTTCGCGCTAGTCTCTTTTCGGCCAACTGCGGTCTTTGAGGTCGCGGAAAATCAGTTCGAATGAGCGGCCGGTTACAGATGACATTGCTGACGTACAGGACCCAGTTTTTCGCGCAGAAAGTTGTAAGGCGTTCGGCCTCCCTCTGTTGAAGGCGGCGCCGGTCAGCACCAGACGATTCGGGGTGTGCTTTGCTGCGGGGCGGGTTGGTAGTCGTAGCGCCTCTGGTGGGAAGTCAGCTACATGTCGAGCGTAGAAACAGTTGCAATGGCTATCTAACTACGCTTAAGATATAGCCATGAAACAGATCGGACTTAGTGCAAGCTCCCGAAGCCAGCTCAGCAGGCTGCTCCGCGACAATCCGCCAATCGTTACCCCAAGCGAAGCTGTTGTGGCACTTGGCGTAACTCCAGCCGTCGCCGCGCGCAGGTTGGCCACTTGGTCGCGCGCAGGCTGGTTGGCCCGGGTTCGGCGTGGTGTCTATGTTCCGGTTCCCA
>Ga0154354_1129_pt1 | contig 84868 bp, 86 predicted proteins | sample RifGroA2_FD_115882 | JGI IMG/M metagenome (GOLD analysis project Ga0154354, IMG submission 115882) | Rhodocyclales bacterium GWA2_65_19
TGAAATTCAAAACCCAAAATCAACCCCGGCTTGCCCTGCTCGCTACCAAGACAATTCGTCGCCGCCAGATTTCTACGGAAATCCGACACCGTTAACACCGGGCGAGGATTGAAACCATGATATGCGATTGCATACTTGTTACTCCTAGAGACGCCCGGCCCGCGAGGGCCGGGCGAGGATTGAAACGAGCCGATGAAGAAATTGAGGTAGCCGCCTTTGATGACGCCCGGCCCGCGAGGGCCGGGCGAGGATTGAAACACAACGGAAGTAGGACAGATCACCACCCGGTCGGGCGAGGATTGAAACATTTCACACCCCACCGTTGATCAGCCCCTTGCTTCGACGCCCGGCCCGCGAGGGCCGGGCGAGGATTGAAACTCGCAAGAAGTGTTTGAGAATTCTGGAAAGCGATTGACGCCCGGCCCGCGAGGGCCGGGCGAGGATTGAAATCCCGATTTTTAGAGACTCTGCCGGCGCCATCGCGCGACGAGGGGAGATTCCGATAGTTGGCGCTGGCAGTACGGCGATTCTGAATGGCGGGGTTCGAACTAAGGTTCGGCTCAGACCACCCCGGCGCTGGCCACCACCAGCACGTAGCGCGCGGCCTTGCCGGCCGCCATCCACCCCACGCAGGCCAACGGCGGCAGGCGCAGCCAGCCGGCGGCGGCACACAGGGCGTCGCCGACGATCGGCGCCCAGGCCAAGATCAGCAGCGGGGCGCCATGCCGGCGCAGGGCGTTTATGCGATAGGCCGCCGTGGCGTCAGCGCCGACTCTTGCGGGCAGGGCGCGGCCCATGAAGTAAGTCACCATGCCGCCCAGCGTGTTGCCCAGCGTTGCCAGCAGCAGCGCCGCCAGCGTCTGTTCCGGATGCAGCCGGATCACGGCGAACAGCACGGCTTCCGAGCCGCCGGGCAGCAGCGTCGCGGAAAGGAAACTGGCGAGAAGCAGGCCGGCCAACCCGGCTTCCGCGGTGAAAGAGAAGTCCATGCGCCATGTTACCCTTGCCGGTCAACGAACTTACCGCCTTGCTGCCATGGATTATCTCGAAAGAATTCTCAACGCCCGCGTCTATGATGTTGCCATTGAAACTCCGCTGGAGCCGGCGCCGATCCTGTCGGCGCGCATCGGCAATCGGGTGCTGCTGAAGCGCGAGGATATGCAGCCGGTGTTCAGCTTCAAGCTGCGCGGCGCCTACAACAAGATCGCCCATCTGACGCCGACGCAACGCAAGCGCGGGGTGATCTGCGCCTCGGCCGGCAACCACGCCCAGGGTGTGGCGCTCTCGGCGCAGAAGCTCGGCATCCGCGCCGTGATCGTGATGCCGACCACCACGCCGCAAATCAAGGTCGATGCGGTGAAAAAGCTTGGCGGCGAGGTGGTGCTGGCGGGCGATTCCTTTGACGCCGCCTACACGCACGCGCTGGAACTGGAGAAGAAGCAGAAGCTCAATTTCGTGCACCCCTTCGACGATCCGGACGTGATCGCCGGGCAGGGCACCATCGGCATGGAGATCCTGCGCCAGCATCCGGAGCCGATCGACGCGGTGTTCTGCTGCGTCGGCGGCGGCGGGCTGATCTCCGGGGTGGCGGCCTACATCAAACGCCTGCGGCCACAAACCAGGATCATCGGGGTCGAGGCCGCCGATGCCGATGCCATGGACCGTTCGCTGAAGGCCGGGCGTCGCGTGCGTCTCGACAACGTCGGCCTGTTCGCCGACGGCGCGGCGGTGAAATATGTCGGTGCCGAAACCTTCCGCCTCTGCCGCGAATATGTCGATGAAATGGTGCTGGTCGATACCGACGCGATCTGCGCGGCGATCAAGGATGTGTTCGAGGACACGCGCTCGATCCTCGAGCCGGCCGGCGCGCTGGCGATCGCCGGCGCCAAGGCCTGGGCGCACAAGCACGGTGTGCACGGCAAGACGCTGGTGGCGGTGGCCTCCGGCGCCAATATGAATTTCGACCGCCTGCGCTTTGTCGCCGAGCGCGCCGAGGTCGGCGAGCAGCGTGAGGCCGTGCTGGCCGTGACGCTGCCGGAGAAGCCGGGCAGCTACAAGAAGTTCGTCGCGCTGATCGGCTCGCGCAGCATCACGGAATTCAACTACCGCTTTCACGATGCCGGCGAGGCGCATGTGTTCGTCGGCATGCAGGTGGCCAATCGCGGCGAGGCGACCAGGCTGGTGCAGCAACTGGAGAAGAACGGCTACCCGGCGCTGGATCTGACCGACGATGAAATGGCCAAGCTGCACATCCGCCACATGGTCGGCGGTCATGCGCCGCAGGTGAATAACGAACTGATTTACCGCTTCGAGTTCCCCGAGCGTCCGGGCGCCTTGATGAACTTCCTCAACAAGATGAGCGCCGGCTGGAACATCAGCCTGTTTCACTATCGCAACCATGGCGCGGATACTGGCCGCGTGCTGGTCGGCATGGAGGTGCCGCCGAAGGAGATGAAGGACTTCCGCGTGTTTCTGAAGAGCCTCGGCTACCGCTTCTGGGACGAATCGAAAAACCCGGCTTATCGCTTGTTTTTGGGCTAGGTATGGGGCTGGCGCGCCGTCTCGGGCAGAACGTCGGGATCATTGCGCTGGCGGCGGCCTTGCTGGCGACCACGGCGGCCGAGGGCTTGTATCGCAGCGGCGTGGCCACCCGCATCGAATATCTCTACACGGATTTGTGGCACCGTTTCGCCGGACCGCGTGAAGCGCCGCGCCACACGGCGCTGGTGATGCTCGACGACCCGACCCTGAACGAGCGGCCGGATGAGCCGCTGGCGTTCTGGACGCCGCATTTCGCCAGGGCGGTGGCGACGTTGCGCCAGGTGGGCGTCAAGGTGGTTGCGATCGACTTCATTTTCAGCGGCAGTCCCGAACGCTGGATCGAGAAGCTGGGCTTGCTCGGGCGCGAAGCGTCGCGCAACTACGACCAGCCCTTCCGCGCCCAGATCAATCAGGGCGGCGTGCTGCTGGCCGGCTTCAGGGTCGGCGCTGGCGACACGGTGAACGACTTCATTCTGCCGAGCCCCGATTATCTGCTGGCCTTGCCCGATCTGGATATGCCGGGCCACGTCGGTCTGGCCAATCTGCCTTCCGATGCCGACGGTGCGGTACGCCGTTTCAAGTTGATCGAGGCGCCAGGTGAGTTCGCCCGCCAGGAGGGTCTGCCGCAGCTGGGTTTTGGCGCGCTGGTCGCGGCGAAGGCGACCGGGCAGGCCGGAGCGCATGGCGTCTGGCGTTTTGGCGGACGCGAACTGGGCGCCGAACGCGCAATTCCCATCGCGTTTGCCGGCCCGCCGGGAACCTTTCGTGCGATGTCGTTCCGCCAATTACTGGCGCCCAATGCGGCGAACGACCCCGAGGTTCGTGCCCTGGCCGGCAAGGTGGTGGTGATCGGCGCCGGCTACGCCAGCATGAACGACTTGCATCCGACCCCGTATTCCACCAGCATCGGCGGCGCCAACACCCTGATGGCCGGACCGGAGATCCAGGCCAACGTCATCGAAACGCTGCTGGCTGGGCGCTTCCTTGACGAAGCCTCGGCCGTTACGCGGGTTGGCGTGTTTGCCGCACTACTGGGCGCACTGGCCTGGTTCGGCATGCGTTTGTCGGCCTGGCGTTCGGTGATTCTGGTGGTTGTCGCGATGCAGATCGCGGCGCTCGCGGCCTATTTGCTGTTCAGGCAGAGCCTGCTGTTTCCGGTGGCGCATTTGCAGGTCGGCATGCTCGCGGTGTTGATCTGCCTGTCGCTGCTGCGCCTGACGCGCGAGGAACGCGAGCGCAAGCGCATCGGCCAGATGCTCGGGCGCTATGTTTCGCCGCAAGTGGTAACGGCCCTGATGGCATCGCCCGAACTGCCCGAGCTGGGAGGCCAGACGCGGCAGATCAGCGTCCTGTTTTCGGACATCCGCAACTTCACCACGCTTTCGGAAAAGCTGACGGCGCGCGAAGTGGTGGAGTTGCTGAATACCTATCTCGAACGCGCTTGCGCGGTGCTGCAGGCGGAAGGGGCGACTATCGACAAGTTCATCGGCGACGCCATCATGGCCGAGTTCGGCGCGCCGCTGGGGCAACCCGACCATGCGCGCCGCGCGTTGCGCGCGGCGCTTGCCCTGCGCGCCGTTGCGGTGGAATTCCGCGGCTGGGTCGAGCAGCGCTTTGCCGGCCGCGGCCTGCCGGAATTCGATATCGGCATTGGCGTGCACAGCGGCGAGGCGGTGGTCGGCAACATCGGGTCGTCAGTGCGCATGGAATACACGGCGATCGGCGATACGGTAAATATCGCCTCGCGCCTTGAAGGGCAGACCAAGGAAACCGGCGCGCATATTCTCGCCAGCCGTGATACCGTTTCCCTGTTCGGAGGCGACCTCAGGACGGGGACGCTCCATCATCTGACGGTCAAGGGCCGTGCCGCTCCCGTGGAGGCATTCGAGATCGTCGCTGTTAAGTGAGGTGGCCATGTCATTACGATATTTCTGCATCAGTTTATTTCTTCTGGCTTGCGGCCAGGCCTGGGCAACGGAAGTGGCCCTGGTCACTTCGGTGCAAGGCAAGGTAACGAGACTCGCCGAGGTGACACCGGTGCCGGTGGAAGCCTTCGTCAAGCTCAAGGCGGGCGATCGGCTCAAACTCGAAGCGAATAGCCGGTTGCAGGTGGTGTATTTCGAGAGCGGTCGTCAGGAAACCTGGTCGGGTCCCGGCAGTCTGGAAACGAGTCTGCGCGAAGGCAAGCCCAGCGGTCTGCCCGCGGCGGAGGTGAAGTCGCTGCCGTTGGTGATGGCCAAGCAGCTGGCGCGAACCCCAGCGTTGGACAGCCAGGGGCGCGGCGGAGTGACACGCTTGCGCTCGGTACCCAGCCCGGATGCATTGACCAAGCTTGAAGACACCTACTACCAACTTAGAAGTCGTACCGGGCGGGATGACCTGGGGCCGGAGATGTACCTGTTGTCAGGTCTGTACGAGATACGGGAACTGGATCGCGTGGAACGGGTGCTCGGCGATCTGCAGCAGGACGGCCCGAAAACCCAGGAAACGGCTTTGCTGATTTCCTTGTACAGAAAGGCCGTGAAGAACGCGCGTGAAAGCAAGAGCCAGTAATTCTTTGTCGGGTTTCGGTGTGAACAGTGGATTCGTGCTTGGCCGGGCTATCTAGGCGAAAATTGTTGTATGGATACCATACTGGGTTTCCCGTAGCTTAAATGCAGGAATTCCCATACGCCTAGGTGCCCCAGCGGGTCGAATGGCTGCCATCGTCTTGTGTACCGGGCGCTCCGGGTATGAAACAGGTTAATTGCGCCGAAATTTTACGGGTCGTTCAGGTGCATGCTTACTTCGTCGTCCGCGGTTTGGGTGTGGCTGTGGATTGCAGCAATCCAGTTTTCGTTTGACCGGAATGCAATGGTCGATTAGCATTTCCAGTTGGGGATTACATTTTTGGGAGGCATTCATGATCAGGCAACTAAAACTGGTATTTGCAGCGGGCATCATGGCTGCGAGCGGGCTCGCATTGGCAACGGACTGCCCGAGTGCCATTTCGCAATTTAACAGCTGCTCCGGCTCGCCATCGCAGGTTGCCAGCTGCCAAGCCGGTATCAAAGGGTCGCATCCAGAGTGTTTCGGTGCTGCCGGAGGTACCGCGGCATCGTCGAAGAGCGTCCAGGCCACTTCGCTGGAGCAGATATTGACGATTTCTTCCAATATCAGCCGGCCTGTAAGCTTTACCGCGCCTCCCGGCGCGACGGTTTCCGATGCCGGCGAGCGGAAAGGTTTGGCTGCGGGCGATCCTGCCGGCAAGTGGAATGCCTGGGGCAGCGTTGCCGAAACCGACATCGACTACGATCGCGGAACATATTTTCTGAACGCCGCAAACAGAACCAACAAGTTCGACAGCCGGATTCGGAATCTGGTGCTCGGCGCGGATTATCGTTGGGCACCCAATCTGGTGTTCGGCTTGTCGGCCGCCGCTGACAGTGGCAAGGGTTCGGCATCGTCCTACACCATCGCTGCTCCGGATGCAGCGAAGTCGCTGCGCACTACGGGTTATGCCTTCGCTCCCTATGCCGGTTGGCAGATCGACAAGGATTGGGCGCTGGACGGAACCATCGGCTGGGGCAAGGGCAAGAGCACTACGGGAGGAACCGTGACGACGGACTCGAAGCGGGTGTTCTATGGCGCCAACCTCAGCTATGCCCGTTGGTACGGCAACTGGCAGGTAACCGGCAAGGGCAGTTATCTGGTCGGTCGCGAAGACGGCGAAGACGCCAAGAACAACAGCGTGACCGTGGCGAATACCAAGGTAAGCAACGAGATCAGTCAAGCCCGTTTCGGCGCCCAGGCGGCCTACTGGATGAACGGCGTGATGCCTTATGCCGGCCTTGCCTATGCACGCGATTATCGCGTCAGTACAGCTACCGCAGACGAGCAGTACGGCACTGAGATTGGCGAGGCTGCCTACGTGTGGTCGCTGGGTGTCAATTTCATTTCCATCAAGAACGCCATGACCGGTGGCATCGGTTACGAGCAGGAAACCGGGCGCGATCGCTCCAAGAACAGGAAGTGGATGGCGAACATTAACGTCAGGTTCTGAGATTGGCGGGGATTACCCCGATCAAGGCCGCGCTTCTGGGCGCGGCCTTTTTGTTTGCGGCCTTGTCTGCTTGCAGCACCTCGGGCTCCTTCCGCAGTGCGCAGGAGATAGCGGTGTGGGCCAGGCAGCATGGCTTCTCTGAAGCAAATCTGTCATCCGGTCCAATTCGTTTCGCTACGTTCACGCGCAAGCAATTGCCCGCGAGCGATACGCTTGTCATCTATATCGAAGGTGACGGCGCGGCGTGGCCCACACCCTACCATCCGCCACACGACCCGACGCCGACCAATCCGGTTGCGCTGAGGCTGGCGATTGCCGACCCAGCGGCGGCGGTCGTCTATCTGGGGCGTCCTTGCCAGTATCTCGACGACGAGGCTTTGCGCAGTTGCGACAGCGCCTATTGGACCGAACGGCGCTTTGCGCCGGAAGTCGTCGCGGCTTATGACGAATTGATCAGCCGACAAAAGTCGGCGCTGGCGGCGCGGCGGCTTCGACTGTTCGGCTATTCCGGGGGCGGCGTGCTGGCGACCTTGCTGGCGGCGCGACGCGACGATGTCGATATGCTGGTGACAGTGGCCGCGCCGTTGGCCGTCGCGGAGTGGGTGGCTTGGCATGATGCGTCGCCGCTGAAGGGTTCGCTCGATCCCGCCGAATTGCGCGAAAATATACGCCTGCCGCGAAGCCAGCATTTTGCGGGTGGGAGCGACAAGACGGTGCCATCGTCAATCGTCGAAGCTTTCATCCGTCGCAAGGGAGGCCGGATCGAAACCATACCCGGCTTCGATCATGAGTGTTGCTGGGTGCGGGACTGGGCAAGGCTGCTCGGGCGGGTGAATGTTCAGGAGAACGCAAGATGAGTTCAAGGCTACTGCTTCGCGTTGTATTGACGGCCGCGTTGATGGTGTCCGCAGCACAGGCGCAAATGATACGTCCGCCCGCCTTCATGGGCGGTATTCCGGGAATGTCGCAGTTCCAGGCGATCCAGATGCAGCGGCATCAGGCCCGCACACTGCTTTATCGGGAGGCGCTGGAAGAACTGCGCAAGAACCCGGCTGCGGCCGACGTTCCGGAATGTCCTGTGGGACAGAGTCCCAAGGGGGGGCAGTGCCTGGCCCGACCCGAGCCCGCCGCCGTGGTGCCGGCGCCGACTCCGGTTGCCGCCCCGGCCCCGGCCCCGGCCCCGGTAACAGCGGCGGTCGGTAGCCCGGCACCTGCCGTGCAAGCGCCTGCGGCGGTCGCTGCCGTGCCGCAGGCGGCGCCAGCCCCCGCGTCGGTGCGACGCCGTTTTGCCGTCCTGGTCGGCAACAATGCGTACGCCACGCCGATACCGTCGTTGGAAACGCCGATTGCCGACGTGTCGAAGATCGCCGACGTACTGCAAACGCGTTTCGGCTTTGAAACCCAGATCGTCAAGGATGCCGGCAAGGCGAAGATCATCGAAGCCCTCAATACCATCGCGGCCGAGGCAAAACCGGAAGACGCCGTGCTTCTGATGTATGCCGGCCACGGGTACCTGATGGACGACATCAAAATGGGCTACTGGATTCCAGTGGATGCTTCGGTCAAGACCGCCCAGGGCTGGATTTCCAATAGCGACATTTCCAAGTTGCTCGCGGCGATACGTGCCCGCCAGTTGATTCTGGTGTCGGACAGTTGCTATTCAGGCAGCCTGACCAAGGAGCAGAAGGTGGCTCAGGGCAGGGAAATGAAGCCGGAAGAAATACTCAAGCAGCGTTCGGTGCTGGTGTTTTCCTCGGGAGCAGACGAGCCCGTTTCGGACGAGGGTAAGGAGGGGCATTCGATTTTTGCCTGGAATCTGATCAAGACGCTGCAGAGTACCGGCAGTCTTACGCCTGGAGCGAAGATTTGGAGCGCCGTCAGCAAGGATGTAAGCAAGGAATATCCGCAGCAACCGCAATATGGAGCGGTTGTCTCGGCGGGTCATATCGAAGGCGGGGATTTTCTCTTCCAGCCGCCGAAATGAGGCCGTGGAACGGTTAAGCGATTACGGGTTCCCGATCAGCGGTAGGTTTGTGGGTCCGGCTGAATAGGTCTGGACTGCACAGCGGCCCGAGAACTGGTTTTCTCTTGCAAAAAAGAAGGCGGGGCTGCCCCCGCCTTCCGGTCAATCACCAGCGGTGATTGGAATTACTTGCCGCCGATCACGCCGGCTTCGTTGGCGGCGGTGTTGCCCTTGCCGACGGCAACAGCCGTTGCGTTCTTCTGCTCAGCCTTGATCTTGGTGTTGCCTTGGATCTGGGTGCCGCCCTTGATGGCGCCCGCCGTGTTCTTGGCCGTGTTGCCCTGGCCGACAGCCACGGCGGTGGTGTTCGTCTGCTTCGCCTTGATGTCGGTGTTGCCCTGGATTTGCACGCCTTGGGCGTTCGACGAACCCATCGAACCGCTCCGGCCGGCCTGACCTTGTTGAGCAAAAGCTGCGGTGGAAAGAACGGTGGTGAGAGCGATGATAGCAATCTGTGTACGCATGGTTTACTTCTCCTGTGGTAAATAAATGGGTGTTCCTTACTTGCCGCCGATTACGCCTGCTTCATTTGCCGCTTTGTTATCCTTGCCAACAGCAACAGCCGTTGCGTTCTTCTGCTCGGCCTTGATCTTGGTGTTGCCCTGGATCTGGGTGCCGCCCTTGATGGCGCCGGCGGTATTCTTCGCTTCGTTGCCTTGTCCTACCGCCACCGCGGTGGTATTCGTCTGCTTGGCCTTGATGTCAGTATTGCCTTGGATCTGGACACCTTGCGCATTGCTGGAGCGCATGGTTTGTTGAGCGAAGACCGGCGCCGCGATAAGGGCGGAAGCGATGAGAAGAGAAATGGTGCGCATAGTGAATCTCCTAAGTGAGGAATGATGGTGACGGTGGAACAGAACAGGTAGTCACGCTTGCCGTTAGCCGGTGACAACCTTGAAAACGACGCGGCGATTCTTGGGGTCGCGTGGATCGAGTCCGGGGGCCGGATTGCTGGAGCCCTTGCCAAGCGGCACCAGTCGTTTGCGGTCGATACCGGACTTTTCAGTAATGTAGTTAACTACCGAGCCAGCTCTGTCCTTGGATAAGGTCATGTTCTTGTCGGCGTTGCCGGTGGCGTCGGTGTGTCCCTCGACCAGGACGCAGCGATCAGGGGCAAGCGCCAGTATCTTCGCAATGCTGCCCAAGGTAGCCTCGGAGGCGTGCGATATCTTGGCGCTTCCGACCTTGAACTGAATCGCGAAATCAACCGCGTTGGTTTTCACGTCCGCCGGGAGATTGGCGCAATCCAGGGCCGCAGCGGGTGCCGGGGCGCTGGCTGCTGCGGGTGCCGGAGCATTGTCGAAGACGATGGCGCGGGTACGCACTTTCTTCTTGATGGGCTCACCTTCGGCGGGAGTCGTCATGGCACGTTCGAGATCTTTCAGCTTTGCCGCCTCGTCATCAGCGGCAATGGCTTGACCGCTGCCCATCGCCAGAAGAACCATGCCAAGCATCAGCGCGGAAGTTGCAGGGCGAAAAATGGTCTTCATGATTGTTTCCTCATTTGCAGATATTGATGACTTCTTTGGTGGTAACGACGATGTTTTTCGGGGCCTTTTCACCTGCTTTTGCGGTGCCGACGTTGACATCGCTGCAACCGCCACCACGCCTGCTGCCGATATTCACAACCGTCTTCTGATGCTCGGGATTCTTGATCGACCCGTCGGTCCATGCCTTTGCCTTGGCGTTGTTGATCTTGGTCTGGGAGGCGGCACCGACACCTTGCTCCGCCCAGACTGCTGATGCCGTCAAGCCGAGCAACAAACCGACACCGACGCTTAGGAAACGCTTATTTGCATTCATCTTTGACTATCCCTCCAATGTTGGTACAGGCCTTCTTGTTGCGTCCGCCCACCACAGTGGTTACGTTGGCTGCGTTGACAGTGATCTTGGTATCGCCCTTCTTGTCGCCCTGGATTACGCCAATCCGGTTTTTCGCCACATTGTTCGATCCGGTGGCGACAGCCGTCGTGTTCTCTGTCTTGACGTTGATCTCGGTGTTGCCCCTGATGCGGGTCTGACTGGTTTGCGCCATTGAGCCGGCGGCGAACAAAACCAATGCAATGGGGGCAGCGATATGTGATGTATTCACGGATTACTCTCCAATATTCCAGCGCAGCGGCAATTTGGTGGGTGGTTTGCCCTTGCGAAAGGCGTCTCGCATGGCCTCAAGTTCCTCGTCCGCGACGCCCAGCTTGCGGGCACTGAATGATGCGGGGTCGGGCGTAAACATGAGATAGGCTTGCGTCTCGTTGATCAGCAGCGCATCCAACCCGATGGCATAGTTATACTTGCCGAGGAAGGTCTTGAAAGCCTCGCGCTGGGCATCCGACAGCGATTCCGCCCAAAAACGTTGGCAATACTGAGTGTAATAGGGGTTGGTATAGTACTCGCCGTGGGCCATCTCATGCAGCAGGATCGCGTAACGCGCCGTTGAGTTGATGAGCGGCTCGCCAGCACTCTTTTCCTGAGTTTGGGGGATCGAAAGAATAACGTTGTTGGGTTGAACGGCTTGCCAGAAGCCACGCCATTCTCGCATCATGCCCTGCGCCGTCAGGAAATCCCTTATCACCAGTTCTTCCTGATTCAATGGAATTTTGTCGCGCTGCGCAAAATTGAAGAACTGTACCAATTCATGCACCATGACGTCGTGGCCAAACGCGAAATCGGATTCAGAGCGCCTCGCTGCAGCAAGGCGGGCCGCCATTTCCTGCTCGTTCAGGACTCGTGGGTAGGGTTCCGTGATTTGCTGCTCGGTAAATTGGGTAATTCGGTTGAAACTACGTCCCTGATAGGCAAGACCAGGAAAATCAAACACGAAAATACTCGGATTGTCGGCGTATCGCCAAACGGTCAGCTTGCCGGTGCGGCTACCGACAATCTGGGAGAAATCGCCAACTGCGGGTTGTGGCGCCGCACCATGGGCAACGAGCGCCACCGCGGTCGCCAGAATCAACAGACCGAAGCGGACAATAGTCATACCTATTGGTTTCTGGATCGACATCATTTTCCCCGGCTACTTTTTGAAATATTCAAGTCGATACGCGGTTGCGCGGGCAACATGCGAACGGACATTAGCCTGCCTAGGCGTTGCAGCCGCCAGCGCTCCATTCCCCGCAGGATCGGCCAACAACAACCCGGTAGTGCTGTCGGACCGGCGGTAAGAAGACCAAGCCAGCGCTCGCTGGGCCAAAAAACCGCTATTACCACGAACGTTCGGAACCAAGACAATGCCCGACATCGTTTGGGCACCGGAAGCAAACTGCGTTCCATTTACCCAAAATCCCGAACTGGATTGGAGAAGAATCTCCGCCTTCGCTTGAAGGGGTGCAACGGCCAGCGATAAACCCAGTAGGACCGAGGCAAAGCCAGCAAGCAAACTAGTTTTGCTCAACACTGACGTTCCCATTTTTCCCCCAGTGTATCCGATAGGACTTGCCTGTTTTCTTCGATGTGTGCCGGCTCTTGCCACGCTGAATCTTTTCGCCGTCAATAAACACATCATCGTTGATCACGGCTACTCCTTCCATCTCAACCTCGGCGTCGACCGACCCTGCAGAATTGCTGGCTGCGTTGCCGGAACCCACGCTGACTGCCGCGTTGCCGTTTCCCTTCTTCAGCTTCACATTGACTCCCGGCACGTCCACTACGACCTGACCGAAAACAAGGCCGGATGCGGCGGCAAACAATCCGAAGCAGATGATGGCGGAAAGCGACGAAAACTTCATCTTGATTTCACCAAATGCATATTGCAATAACGTTCCAGACTACCGTGGGTTGACAGGCACGAATCAACGTGACTTTCGTCACACTATTGTTGGGCGCAGCGAACCTTGAATGGCTTGTTGTCGCGCATGATGAAAAACACGCCGCCGGGCTGAACATCGTCGCCAATACGTCCGGCCACGTTGTCTACCAGCTTCCCGCAGGCAACGATCGGAATACCGTCTGATCCGATCCGCTCGATTACCACCGAGTTGTCTGTTGACACGTAACTGCGCGCCCTGGCGCGGCTTTCCTGCGCACGCTCCGCAGTAGTGGCTCCAGAGCGTCCAGAGTCCTTGGTGGCTGGCAGTGGAACCTGGGCTGCACCCTGCCCCTGTTGATACTGGCGCGCCTTGACCCGATTCTCCGACGCGCGGCTTTCCGGCTGCCTTCTCGGGCTTAGCAGGCCTTCCTCTTCTTCCTCTGGAATCACAATGATGGTGGTGGTTCCGGATTCTGATTCTCGATAGGCCTTTGCCTTGCCCCGACTTTCCGCTGCTGACTCGGATGCCTTCTTGCCGCTGTCCTCTTTAGCCGGAACCACGATCTCGGCCAGCAGCAAAGCATTCCCGGATTCTTCGGCTGCCATCACACCTGCAGCAGAAAGTACCCAAATTCCCGTCATCAAGGACAGGCAAAGGGCTGGGATGCGCTTCATGGCATATCAACGATTGACGGTGATATCGATCTGGCTGACGATGGCGGACGGATTGATCTGTCGGAACTGATTGACGACTTCGTCAACCGATTTGACCGGCAATGGCGTCAGATCCCGGATTCCGACCAGGGTCTTCGGCACCACCAGCTCGCGGTCGGCTCCAATACAGGCAACCTTCTCGCGGCCCGGCTGATCGAAGCGAATCTTGAATCCGCCGCTTGGCAACCGCACGCCGCTATTGCCCTTGAGCGTCGGATTGGACTGGAATTGATTGGGGAAGATACGCGCCGTATTGCGGGCATTGTCCTCGTAATAGCAGTAGGCCGTACCGTCACTCGAAAGCGACAAGTTCATGTTGAGGAACTCACCGACGCGATAGGTCGGCCGCCCCCCCTTTTCGCTGTCCAGATTCACGCGGAAGGCGTTGGCCGCTGGCACAGAGGCGCCAGGTGGAACATAAGGCGGCGGCACGGCGGCGGGCGGCGGGGCGGATACTGCGGAAGAAACTCCTGGCGGCAGTGTGGGCTGAATGGCGGGCAAGGCTGCCAAGCTGTTTTGCGTGTCGTCAATCAGGCTGGCGTACAGGTCGAAGTTGATCTGACCGTTGGCCACCAGCCCAACTTCGGCTTGATATTCGCCAACCGCTTGCTTCAGGTCGGCGTTGATCACGCCATCCACCGGACCTTTGTAGCGATTCATGCTGCCCCCCAGCTTGCGTTGGACGAACAGGATACGGTCCTTGTCGTGCAACATGTCGTAGCTTTCGCGTGCTTGGTCGCGAATCAAGGGGTTGGTGACGTCGGTATCGAGACAGCGCCAGTAGGGTACTTGCGTAAATTTGCCGAGGGTTTCAATCAGGCTCAGTTCGAGCAGCGCCCGGGTTGTTGCGCCGAGTCCCTCCGAGCGGCTGAGATCCAGGTTGAAGCTCAGCCCTATCTTTCCGAGCTTGCCGCCGCCTTCGCCGGCTTTGCCGCCTTTGACCATTACCATCGTGTTCGAGGTGCTGGTAACGGGCAGGATTTTGCGCGTCGCCGCTTCGCCGATACTCATGTCCATGCTGATCAGGTCGAAGGATTCGTCCTTTGAAACGCCAAAATCCAAAAAGGGCAGCGATATTCCGGCACCCTTGCTGGTGCGCACCGAGTTGTCGTCCATTTGCGTAATGGAGCCGCGGATATAGTAGTCGGGAATCTTCCTGCTGGCGTCGCCGCGGGCTTCAAACAAGCGCGCCAGATCGTCGCCGCCGCCATGGAAGTCGATGAATTCGAAGGCGTTGCTCTTCAGCGTCATCTTCGCCACCGCGGTGATCACCATTTCCTTGGTGCCGGTACGCACCTTACCGGTTTCGTCGGGAACGCCAGCCGAGGTGATCACAATGCCTTGCTTGCCATGGGCCATGAACAACTCGTCCATACAGCGCAAAGCCTGGGTAAAACTTGTAATGGTCTTCGTTGCCGGTGTCTTCGGCCCTGCGGCAGATGTGGCCGCTTCTGCCGCACCTGACGGTCCGAGATCGGCTGCGCACGCAACTGCGGAAAAAGCCAGCAACGAAAAACCTAGCGAAAGCCGCTTTGGCGAAAGTACTGACATTGCAACCCCTTTAGCTGTGAGACGCGAAATAGGAAAGCGAAAACGGGAGGCGAACGTGAAGCATTCGACTAGTAGGCCTCTTGCCATAATAATATGAGTCTAGACCTTCATCCTCAAAACGGACCAAATGAAATCAAAGCCGGAGCCGGTCGGCTACTACGGAGCAAGCGACGATCAGGGTTCGCGCCTGGCCATCGCACAAAATGCATATCTGATTAGAAACGTGCCAACCTGCGCCGGGTTGACAGGGCGAGTTTCGCGTGACTTTTGTCACATTCCCGATTCGGGTCTGTGATTTTGGGTGGCGCTCGCCCAATCTTTTGTGCCGCCAAGGGATAACGCACCCGAATGAGCTTTGACTTTGACGCAGCTATTGAACGCGCCGGGACCGATTCGGTGAAGTGGGCGAAGTACGCCGACGCTGGCAACCCGGGTCGGGTCATCCCGCTTTGGGTGGCAGACATGGATTTTGCTGCGCCGCCGCCGGTCATCGCGGCTCTGCGGCAGCGCATCGATCACGGCGTGTTCGGCTACAACCACCCGATGACGAGCCAGGTCGACGCGGTGCTTGGCTATCTGGATCGCAAGTTCGGCTGGTCCATAGATCCCGAGTGGATCGTGTGGCTCCCTGGTCTGGTGTCCGGCCTCAATGTCGCTTGCCGGACGGTCGGAGAAACCGGTGACGCAGTATTCACTGCGACCCCGATTTATCCACCTTTCCTATCGGCGCCAAGGTCTTCCGGCCGACGGGTGGCGAGCGTCCCGCTGGTGCACGACTCGCGAGGCTGGCTGTGGGATTTCCCTACCGTAGATGCGGTACTCAAGGCAAGTCAGGCCAAGTTATTCCTGCTCTGCCATCCGCACAATCCGACGGGACGGGTTTGGAGCGAGGACGAGTTGTGGCAGGTCGCCCTGCTGGCAGAAAAACATAATCTGGTGGTGTGCTCGGATGAAATCCATAACGGTCTGGTTCTATCGCCGTACTGCCAGCACCGACTCTTTGCCATGCTCAGCCCCGAATTGGCGGCACGTACCATCACGTTGATGGCGCCGTCCAAGACCTTCAACATTCCTGGCCTGGGCTGTGCTTTTGCGATCATTCCCGATCCCGGCCTGCGCAGGGGTTTCCGCGATGCGATGAATGGCATCGTGCCGCATGTCAATGCCTTGGGCATGGTGGCAACCGAGGCGGCACTGACCCTGTGCGACGACTGGCATGCGGCACTGCTTGACTACCTGCGGCGCAATCTGCGCGCCGTCGAGCGAGCGGTAGCCGACGCACCGGGTCTCGACATGTGGCCGGTGGACGCGACCTATCTGGCCTGGATCGATGCGCGCGAATTTGCCGCGGACCACGGCATCGACAACCCGGCGCGCTACTTCGAACAGCACGGCCTGGGGTTTTCCGATGGTGCCGAGTTCGGCGCGCCGGGTTTCATCCGCCTTAATTTCGCCACTCGGCGCGCGCTGCTCGAAGAGGCGCTGGCGCGGTTGACTCAGGCGACCAGCCGCTTGCCTTCGTGAACCATTGCCGCGAATTTTTCGGCCGGCACCGGCGGCGAGAACAGGTAACCCTGGATTTCGTCGCAGCCGAGGCTCTTGAGGAACGCCAGTTGTTCGGCGGACTCGACGCCTTCGGCAATCACTTTGTGTTTCAGTTGTTTTGACATGCCGACAATGGCGCCGGCAATGGCGCAGTCGTTGACGTCGTCCGGGATGCCGACGACGAAGCTGCGGTCGATCTTGAGCGTGTTGATGGGGAAGCGCTTGAGATAGGAGAGGCTGGAATAGCCGGTCCCGAAGTCGTCAAGCGAGAGGGCGACGCCGAGACCGGTTATTTCGTCCATCATGGCAATCACCGTGTCCGTGTGGTGCATCAACATGCCCTCGGTGATTTCCAGTTCCAGCCACTCGGCGGCAATGCCGTGCCGCGTCAACAACTGCTGTACGCGAGTGGGCAGGTCGGCGGAAAAATCCCGGGCGGACAGGTTTACGGCAATATGCATTGTCGGGAAGTCGGCATCCGTCCATAGTCGAATCTGGCGACAGGCCGCTTCCAGCACCCAGTTGCTGATGTGCACTATCAATCCGGATTCTTCCGCAACCGGGACGAATTCTCCGGGCGGCACCAGCCCACGTTCCGGATGACGCCAGCGCACCAGCGCCTCGGCACCGATGATCACCCCGTCGGAAATTCTTACTTTGGGCTGGTAGTAGAGCATCAATTCGTCGCGCTCGATGGCGCGGCGCAAGTCGGCTTCCAGATTCAGGCGATCGATCGCACGTTGGTTCATGTCTTCGCTGAAAAAGGCAAAGCCATCCGGCCCCGTTTGCTTGGCGCGATACATGGCGATGTCGGCCTGACGCAACAGGGTTTCGGTGTCGAGCCCGTCTTCGGGGTAGACGCTGATGCCGATCGCGGCACCCAGCTTCAGTTCGCGGCCGCCAACCAGAATCGGATCATCCATTGCCGCGAGCAGCTTCTGCGCCACGTTGGCGGCGTGCTCGCGGCTGGCGATCTCGAACAGTCCCACCGCAAACTCGTCGCCGCCCAGGCGGCAGACCACGTCCGCGCCGCGCAGGCAGGCGCGGAAACGGTTCGCGGTTTCCTGCAGCACCTTGTCGCCGACCGTGTGACCGAGCGTGTCGTTGATCGGCTTGAAGCGGTTGAGATCGATGAACAGCAATGCGCCGAACCCGCCCTTGCGCTTCGACTCGGAAAGTGCCTGCTCGGCGAGCCGGTTGAACTGCACGCGGTTGGCGAGGCCGGTCAATGCGTCGAAATAGGCCAAGTGGTTGATGCGGCCCTCCGCCCGCTTTCTGTCCGTGATGTCGCTGAAAATGGAGAAGTAGTGAGTGACTTCGCCTGTCGCATCGGGCACCGAACCGATGGAAAGCCACTTCGGATAGATTTCACCATCCTTGCGCCGGTCCCATATTTCTCCCTGCCAGTAGCCGCTTTCGCGCAGACTCGCCCACATCTTCTCGAAAAAGGCAGCGTCATGCCGACCCGAGCGGAATTTGCGTGGCGTAGCGCCAATGGCTTCCTCCGCGCTGTAGCCTGTGATGCGGGTAAACGCGGGATTGACCGCGATGATTCTTTCCTGCGCATCGGTGATCAGGATGGCCTCTTCCGACTGTTCGAAGATGCGTGCGTGGAGCCGGAGTTGTTCGGCGGAATTGCGGCGTTCGGTGATGTCGGAGAGAAAGCCGATCAGTCCGTTCGGCTGTCCGGTCTCGTCCTTTAGCAGCGAAAGCTGGAGGCTGGCCCAGAATACTTCGCCGTTCTTCTTGCGCCGACGCACCTCCATTTCGCGGCCGCCGCGATCAAGAAAGACATCCTCGAAACTGGTGTCCTCCTCGTTTTCGTCGGCGTAGAGAAACAGCACGTTGCGGCCAATGGCTTCTTCCGCACTGTAGCCGAAGAGGCGCTCCGCACTGGTGTTCCAGCCGGTAATGAAGCCGGCCAGATCCATCGAGATTACCGACTCGTTGATTTGCTGGAGTATCTGCGCCTGTTGGCGCAGTTCTTCCAGTTCACGATCCGTGGTGGTCATCGACCTCTATTTTTCCCGGCTGACCTGCAAGGTCCAGCGCAAGGCTTGGATCTGTGTTTTGCACCAGGCTTCGTGGCCGATACCGGTTCGTATCAGCGCTGGGCCGACCGCCTCCGGCCCGAGTTCCGCCGCCTCGACCAGTGTCAGCAGTTTGCCCAGTTTCCCGCTGTGTTCCAGCAGTGCCGTGCTGATCTCGTCCGACAGTTTCAGGGGGCCGATAATATTGGCGAGCGGCTGTGCAAACAGTGCTTCGAGCTGGGAGAACATGCCCACCATGAAGGCTTCGTCCTGTGTCGCCCGATCGCTGCCGGCGGCTTGGCAGAGGCCTTCCATCAGGGTGGCGCGCAATGCGGCGCTGGCCAGCAACGGGTTGCCTTGGGCGCCGGTAGCCTGGCTTGCGTAGAGCAGGAGCTGCAACCAGCGCTGCAATTGCCTACGACCAAGCAGGGTAATGGCGTGGGCGAAGCTGTTGATCCGAGTATTTGGTGCAAATGCCACCGAATTGACCAGTCGCAACAACTGCACCGAAAGTTGCGGATCATGCTTCAGCGTGGCTTCTATGTCGCGCGTTTCTGCATCGCGGGTGATTTGGGCCAGGATTTTCAACAGCAAGGTCTGTGTCGGGCCCTTGCAGGGAGGTGATGCGGGCACTGGCGGCGGGGGCTCGTTGGTATCGGCATGCAGCACAAGTCCGGCAGGAAGGGCAGCGGCATCCAGGCGTTCAATCGCGCTGGCAGGCAGCAGGCAGACCAAACCTGGGATCGCTTCGGCCAAGCCGAATTCATCGAACACTTGAAGCAAAGTCGCCGCATCAACCGATTCGGCGCCGCGCACGCGAACACCCACCCACTCCTGGCTGGGGCCAAGCGTCGGTTGGAAAACAAGAAGCGGAAAGCTTTCGCTGGTCATATGGGAGTTTTCCTTCATGTCATGATTAACTGAAATCGTGACGGACGCAAGACTGGACGGATTTCTGTCGCACCAGGCGCTAAGTATGACGCATGATGCCGGCTTCCGTGACTATCGCATCGAGAGGCAGGTCGTGCGCTTGGGGCAGGATATCCGCCACGCGTCCTAACTCGAAGCCAACTCCGATCGCCAGGGGGCGTGGAACCAGTGCTGCCAGTGTGCGGTCGAAGTAGCCACCGCCATAGCCAATCCGAAAGCCGTTCCGGTCGAAAGCTACCAGAGGGAGGAGCACGATGTCGGGGCTGATCTTCGCGCCGCCGAGCGGAACCGGGATGCCGTGGCGGTCGATGTCCATTGCGGACGAAGGGATCCAGATGCGAAAAATCATCGGCGCATCGGCGACTTCGACTATCGGCATCGCGGCTCGCCAGCCGCGTTCGATCAGGCGCGATACCAGCGGTCGCGCATCGAATTCGCCGCGTACGGGCGCACAAAAGGCCAGAGTCTGCGGCGGATACGGCAGCAACAGGGCTTCGAGATGCGCTTCGATGCGGAGTGCCAGTGCATGACGGACTTTTTCGTCGAGAGCCGAACGGGCGGCCAGCTTCTCGTGGCGCAGCGTTGCGCGAAAAACAGAGGAATCGACGGTGTGTTCGTCGGACGGGGAGGGTGCAGTCATGTGCTAACGTGGAGCAGGAACATTTCAAGACAAAACCTGATTTCAGTGTAGGCTGGCGCCAGCTTGATCGGCATCCGGCGACGCGGCCGTAACCTAATTTGTTGGATGAACTATAACCCCAAGCCTGCCATGTCTCTAAGACGAATTGCCCTAATGGCGGCTTTCTCGCTTGCCGCCGCCGTGGCGCCAGCGCCGGCGCTGTGCGTTTCGTCGGGAGCTTTCGTCGATCGCGGCGACGCGGCTTTTCTCTCTGCGCGCGATGCCTTTCGCAACGGCGAGCGGGTACGCCTTGGACGCCAGGTAACGGCGCTGCAAGGGCATCCGCTGCATCCTTGGGCCGAATACTGGGCATTGCGGCTGCGTCTTGATGATGGCGACGCGAGCGGAGTGGCGGACTATCTGGGCCGCTACGAAGGCGCTTATCTCGCCGAGAAGTTGCGCGGCGACTGGTTGCGTGTGTTGGGCAAGAAGGGCGATTGGGAAAGCTTCCAGCGCGAGCTGCCTGCCTTGCTCATGCCCGACGCTGAAGTGAGATGCTACGCGGCACAGGGTTCGGGTGCGGCGGACGCCGTCCGTTCGCTTTGGGCGAGCGGCCAGGAATTGCCGCAGGCCTGTGAAACACTGATCGATCAGCTGGTCGCGGCAGGCGGCTTGACGGCCGAAGAGGTCTGGCAGCGGACGCGACGTCTGCTCGAAGCCAAGCGGGTGGGCGCGGCGCGCAGTGCAGCCGTCTATTTGCCTGACACAGACGGTTTTGATGGACGCGGACTGGAATCCATCGCGCAAGCCCCGGCGCGCTATCTGGACAAGCTCCCGGCCGGCTTTGCGGCAAAACGCGGTGGACGCGAAGTGGCGCTGTTCGCCGTGCAGCGACTGGCGCGCAACGACCCTTTGGACGCTGCAAAACGCCTTGCCCGCGTCGAATCGCGGTTCAGCGCCGAAGAGCGAGCCTACGCCTGGGGGCAACTCGCCTGGCAGGCCGCCTTGCGTCACTTGCCGGAGGCGTTGGCGTGGTACGAAAACGCAGCCGGTACGGTCTTGTCCAATGAGCAGATAGCGTGGCGGGTCCGCGCCGCATTGCGGGTGCACGACTGGAGTGTGGTGCGGCGCGCGATTGCGGCCATGCCCGCGGTGCAGTCGGCGTTGCCGGAATGGACTTATTGGCAGGCTCGTGCGCTGGCGGCCGGCGGCCATCCCGACGAAGCCCGTGCGCATTATTTGAAGATCAGCGGCCAGCCGAACTTCTACGGCAACCTGGCTGACGAGGAACTGGGCCGTCCGATTGAAGTGCCCCCGCACGCGGCCGCACCGAGCGCGGAGGAATTGGCTGTGGTTGCCGCCAACCCGGGCTTTCAACGCTCGCTGGCGCTGTTCCGCGTCGATATGCGGGTCGAAGGCGTGCGCGAATGGGTATGGTCGCTGCGCGGCATGGACGACCGCGCCCTGCTGGCGGCCGCCGAGTTCGCCAGGAAACAGGAAATATGGGATCGGGCGATCAACACGGCAGACCGTACCTCGGCGCAGCACAATTACAGCCTGCGCTACATCGCGCCTTTCAGCGACCGGGTGTTGCCCAAGGCCGACGAGTTGGCTCTCAACAACGGCTGGGTATATGGCCTGATGCGCCAAGAATCGCGCTTCGTTACGAATGCCAAGTCTTCGGTCGGCGCCAAGGGTCTCATGCAGATCATGCCGGCGACTGCGAAATGGGTGGCAAAGAAGATCAAGCTGACGAATTTCCATCCGGCCAAGGTGAATGAAATGGATACCAATGTCACACTCGGCACCCATTACATGAAAATGGTGCTGCAGTCGCTCGACAATCACCCGGTACTCGCCTCCGCCGCTTACAACGCCGGCCCCAGCCGTGCTCGCAGGTGGCGTGCGGAGCAGCCGCTGGAAGGTGCGATCTATGCAGAAACCATTCCGTTTTCCGAAACCCGTGACTACGTAAAAAAGGTCATGAGCAACGCGGTCTACTACAACACCCTGTTTTCCGGTCGTCCGCAGTCGCTGAAAACCGCGCTGGGTGTAATCGGTGCCCGCGGACAAGGCGAAGCAGGCGTCGACGATCTACCGTGAGGAACATCCTGGTAATCGGCGGCACCGGTTTTTTGGGTACGGCCGTCGCCCACCAACTGGTGCGCCGTTGCTCGTCCGCGAAGCGGAATTCCAAGTATGCAGAGCGTGCCACCGTCGGGGCTTCGCTGACGCTGCCGACGCGCCGACGGGAGCGGGCCAAGCACCTGCTGGTGCTCCCTACGGCGCAGGTGGTCGAGGCCGATGTGCACGATCCGTCGGCGCTGGCCCGGCTGATGGTCGGACAGGATGCGGTGATCAGCCTGGTCGGCATCTTGAAAGGCGGCGAGGGCGAGCCGTATGGTTCCGGCTTCGCCCGAGCCCATGTCGATCTGCCGCAAAAAATCGCTGCGGCGGCAAAGACCGCCGGGGTGCGGCGGATACTGCACGTTTCTGCGCTGAAGGCGGCGGCGGATGCGCCCTCCGGCTATCTGCGTTCGAAGGCAGCGGGCGAGGCGGCATTGCGGGATGCGGGGCTGGATCTCACGGTGTTTCGTCCCTCGGTGATATTCGGACAGGGGGATTCCTTCCTCACCTTGTTCGCCCGGCTGGCGCGAATCGCGCCCTTGTTTCCGCTGGCATGCGCCGATGCCCGCTTCCAGCCGGTGTGGGTGGCGGATGTTGCGGCCGTGATGGTGGATAGCCTGCTGCGTGAGGAAAGCATTGGCGCCACCTACGAGTTGTGCGGCCCCACGCAATACCGTCTGCGTGAGTTGGTCGGCTATGCGGCGGCGGTTGGCGGCCATCCGCGCCCCGTGATTGGTCTGCCGCCAGCCCTTGCCTGGCTGCAGGCATGGGCCATGGAGTTCATTCCCAACAGTCCGATGACGCGCGACAACATTCGGTCCATGCGCGTCGACAGCGTGTGCGACGCCGGCTGCCGGTTAGCCTTTGGCTACAATGCGACCGCGCTGGAAGTCGTGGCGCCGACCTATTTGCGCGGCTGAAGGATTCCGGATCAATGGAAACCTATGCCGTGGGCGGCGCTGTGCGGGACGAACTGTTGGGCCTGACGGTCAAGGATCGCGACTGGGTGGTGGTCGGCGCCACTCCGCAAGACATGCTGGCGCAGGGCTTTGTCCCGGTCGGGCGCGACTTTCCGGTGTTTCTGCATCCCCGGACCCATGAGGAATATGCCCTGGCGCGCACCGAACGCAAAACGGCGCCGGGCTACACGGGCTTTGCTTTCCATGCCGCGCCGGGGGTGACGCTGGAGCAGGACCTGATCCGCCGCGACCTGACCATAAATGCCATGGCCAAGGACGCAGCGGGCGCGATCATCGATCCTCATGGCGGCCGCGCGGATCTTGCGGCGCGCGTGTTGCGCCACGTTTCGCCGGCATTTGCCGAGGATCCGGTACGCATCCTGCGCGTGGCGCGCTTTGCGGCGCGTTTCGCCGATTTCTCGATTGCTGCGGAAACCCTGGAATTGATGCGCGGCATGGTCGCCGCCGGTGAAGTCGACGCCCTGGTGCCCGAGCGGGTCTGGCAGGAACTTGCCCGCGGGTTGATGGAAAGCCGGCCGTCGCGGATGTTCGAGGTGCTGCGTGAATGCGGCGCACTGGTCCGCCTGTTGCCCGAACTGGACGCCCTGTGGGGCGTGCCGCAGCGCGCCGACTACCATCCCGAGATCGACACCGGGGTGCACGTCATGATGGTGATCGACATGTCGGCGCGCCTCGCGGCGGCGCTGCCCGCGCGCTTTGCGGCATTGGTGCACGATCTCGGCAAAGGCCTCACGCCGCCCGACATCCTGCCGCGTCATCACGGCCATGAGGCAAAGAGCGTAACCCTGCTGGAAGCCGTCTGCGAGCGACTGCGCGTGCCGGCCGATTGCCGCGACGTCGGTCGCCTCGTGGCGCGCTTCCATGGCGACATGCACCGCATTGCTCAGTTGCGCCCGGAAACCAGGTTGACGCTGCTCGAGCGTTGCGATGCCTTGCGCCGACCGGAGCGCTTCGAACTCATATTGCTTGCCTGCGAGGCGGATTATCGCGGCCGGCTGGGCTGGGGCGAACGCGACTACGCTCCGGCGGCGGCGTGGCGCGCCGCCCTGGCGACGGTGCGCGCCGTGGATGCCGGGGCCATAGCGCGCACGATTGCGAATACCGGCGAAGCTCGGGCCGATCCTCAGGCGATCGCCCGCAATATCAGCGCTGCGCGCGTGGATGCCTTGCGCCGGAACTCAGAACAGCCGCCCGATCAGGCTGGCGACCAGCGATAGCAGAACGACCGAGGCGAAGGGGAAGACATAGTCCTTGCCGCGCAGCCGCAGCCGCAGGTCGCCCGGCAGACGACCCAGATGCAGCAGGCGCGCCAGGCGGGGCTGCAGCAAGCCGACGATGACTACGGCGGCAATCAGGACAATCAGCCACTTCAGCATGGAGTGGTAAGCGGTAAAATTGCGGAAACAAAGATATTACCTCACCAGGGGATCCCCTCCAGCGGCCTGAAGACCGCAGGCATAACGGAGTTGCGCGCAATGACGCTCTTTACCCAGCTGTGCCCCAACAGCCTTTGCAGGCTGTCGTGATGAATTCACCCCGCTTCGAGCACCACGAAGTCCTGGTGCGAGCGCCAGTGGGTGAGGTGCGTCCGACGCCGTTGCTGTTCGTGCACGGCGCCTATACCGCGGCGTGGTGCTGGGAGGAGCATTATCTGCAGTTCTTTGCCGAGGCCGGCTATGCGGCCTACGCGCTGAGTCTTTCCGGGCATGGCGGCTCGCCGGGGCGCAAGCATCTCGACAGTTTTTCAATCAACGACTACGTGCGCGACATCGCGGCGGTTGCCGAAGCACTGCCGGCGCCGCCGATACTGATCGGGCATTCGATGGGCGGCTTCGTGGTGCAGAAGTATCTCGAAGATCACCGTGCGCCTGGCGCAGTCTTGATGTGCGCCGTGCCGCCGCAAGGGCTGTTGTCCGCGGCGCTGGGCATGATGTTTTCCAAGCCGGGCATGATGAAGGATTTGAACAACCTGATGAGCGGCGGCAAGGCTTCGCTGGAGACCCTGCGCGAGGCGCTGTTCGCCCAACCGGTTTCGCTCGACGACCTGAAGCGTTATTACAAGCGCTCGCAATCCGAGTCGCATCGCGCGATCTGGGACATGTCCCTGTTCGGCATGCCGCGCGCCGGGCGGGTGAAACGCACGCCGCTGCTGGTGCAGGGTGCGGAATTCGATCACCTGATTCCCTCTTCGCTGGTGGAAATGACGGCCCGCACCTACGACGTAGACGCCCATATCTTTCCCGGCATGGGCCACGGCCTGATGCTGGAGCGAGACTGGAAAAAGCCGGCGCAGCAAATCCTCGAATGGCTGCAGGAGTTGCCGGCATGATCGTCACCTTTCAGTCCCCCGCGTCGGGCGACGTCATCATGTTCGGCGATGTCGCGCAGCGCATGATGAAGATCATGGGCAAGGATCCGACCGACAAGGGCATTGTCACTGTCGAGCAGTTGCCCGAGGCAATCGCCCGGCTCAAGGCGGCAATCGAGGAAGACAAGCAGCAACGTGCCGGCCTGCAAGACGAAGATCTGCCGCGGACCGAGCCCGATGGCGGCACCAATGCGAAGAGCTCACGGCCTTTCGTCACCCTGACGCAACGTGCAGTGCCGCTGCTGGAATTGCTGGAATGGTCGCTGAAGAAGAAAAAGCCGGTGGTCTGGGGCGTCTGAGCGCCGGACCAGCTAGAACAACTCGATCTCGCCGCCGCTTTCTTCCACTTCCTGCATACGTGCCGTCATGTACTGCTTGAGCGCTTCCTGCACCGTGGCGCCGGCCATTACCGCATCAAACATGCCGCGCTCTTCGGCCATGGTGTATTTGGAGCGGATGCGCTCCTGTAGCCCGCTCCATTCCTGGGGGTTATAGAGCCGCCCGGTGTTGCTCACCAGTTCGGACAGTTCGCTCAGGCTGTGGCAGACGTGATCGAGGCGCTGCACCAGTTTGTCGTAGAACTGGAAGGCGATGATGGCGTGATGCACCTTCTGCGACACCTGGCGGGCATTCTCCTGGATTTCCGACTTGACCATGCCGTTGCCTATCGTGTCGGGCAAGGTGCCCAGCGCGACGTCGATCATGCTCAGGGTGTCCGCCATCGAGGTGAAGGTGTCCATCAGCGTATCGACCGAGGAATTCGAGTCGCGCATCGCGGCATCCACCTGACCGGCAGCGAGTTCCAGCATCAAGACGGTTTCGCGCACCTGGCTCCAGTCCAGGTCCGGGGTGTGGGCCCGGGTGCCGCGTGGAATTTCCTGACTCATGATGGACGTTTCCCCTTTTCAGCAAGCATTCGATCGACTGCGCCATCCATGGCGTCTCTTAGAGCGGCTTGTTCAAACCGATGAAGGATACCGGAAAGACGGCCTCGGGTCCCGCGCCCTTGGCAGCCTGCGATTCGTAATCCGGCATTTGCTCGCCGATGCCGGCGGCCTGTGTCAGCTTGGCAAGCAGTACCTGCAACTGGTCGGTGAGCCAGTCTTCCTCACAGCGCGTCGGCACGAACAGCAGTTCGCGCACGCGATCGGGAATTTCGTCGGCCGGGATGATGTCGTTGGCCGCATAGGCCGCGGAAAAGAACGGCCCGGCGATGAAGCGCAGGGTCCAGCCCTCGTCCTCATCGGGCAGCAGCAGGAAGATACGGGCGCCTTCGGCCTGGGCATTTTCGTCATTGTCGTCGCCGAATACCGGCATTGCGGCGAAGGCGGCCTTCTTCCGTTGTTTGACGAAGACCACCGCCTCGTTGAAGTCGAGGCGATTCAGTGGGTTTTCTGGCATTTGCTTCTCCTGGGGGTCACAACAAAGGGGCGAGCCATTTTTCGGCTTCTGAAATGGGGTAGTTGGCGCGCTTCGCCCAATCTTCAAGCTGGTCGCGACCGATTTTTGTGACGGCAAAATAATGCGCCTCGGGATGCGCAAGGTAGAAGCCGGCGACCGAGGCGGCCGGCGTCATGGCATAGCTCTCGGTGAGGGCCATGCCGGCGTTGGCCGGCGCGTCGAGCAGCGCAAACAAGCCCCCCTTGGCGGTGTGGTCGGGGCAGGCCGGGTAGCCGGGCGCTGGGCGGATGCCCTGATATTGCTCGGCGATCAGCGCCGCGCTGTCGAGTGACTCGCCGGCCGCATAACCCCAGTAGCTGGCGCGGACTTCGCGGTGCAGCCATTCGGCGGCGGCTTCGGCGAGGCGGTCGGCGAGGGTCTTGAGCATGATGGCGCGGTAGTCGTCGTGCTGCGCCTCGAACTCGGCGAGCTTCTGCTCGATGCCGATACCGGCGGTGACGGCGAAGGCGCCGGCGTAATCCGCCGTAGCGCCAGCGCCAGCGCTCTGCGTCCCGGCGGGAACTCCCGGGGCAACGAAATCGCTGAGACACTGCTGCGGCTTGCCGGCCGGACGTTCCTGCTGCTGGCGCAGGCCGTGCCAGCTCATCACGGCCGTGTCGCGCGCCTCGTCGGCGTAGAAGACGACGTCGTCGCCGACGGCATTAGCTGGGAAGAGCCCGAACACCGCATTGGCGCGGATCCACTTTTCGGCGATGAGCTGCTGCAGCATCGCCTGGCCGTCCTTGAACACATTGCGTGCGGCTTCGCCGACCACGGCGTCGTCGAGGATTTTCGGATACGAGCCGGCCAGGTCCCAGGTCTGGAAGAAAGGGCCCCAGTCGATGTACTCCGCCAGTTTGGCGAGGTCGAGATCGGGCAGCACGGTGACGCCGAGCTGTCTCGGCTTGACCGGCGTGTATGTCAGCTTGGCATGGTTGGCGCGCGCCGCGGCCAGCGTTACCAGCGTCACGCCTTTCTTGCCCGCGTGCTGGCCGCGCACTTTTTCGTAGTCGGCGGCGACTTCCGTCACATAGTCGTCGCGCATGTCGAGCGACAACAGTTTGGTCACCACGCCGACCGCGCGCGAGGCATCGGGCACATAGACCACCGGCCCGGCGTAGTTCGGCGCGATCTTGATCGCGGTGTGCGCGCGCGAGGTCGTTGCGCCGCCGATCAGGAGCGGCTGGGTGAAGCCCTGGCGCTGCATCTCGCTGGCAATGTGGCTCATCTCCTCCAGCGAGGGCGTGATCAGGCCGGACAGCCCGATCGCCTGCGCGCCATGCTCCTTCGCCGCATTGAGGATCTTGTCGGCGGCGACCATGACGCCGAGGTCGATGATGTCGTAGCCGTTGCAGCCGAGCACCACACCGACGATGTTCTTGCCGATGTCATGGACGTCGCCCTTGACGGTGGCGACCACGATGCGGCCCTTGGAGGTCGAGCCGGTACGTTTCTTTTCCTCCTCGATGTAGGGGATCAGGTGGGCCACGGCCTGCTTCATGACGCGCGCCGACTTGACCACCTGCGGCAGGAACATCTTGCCGGCGCCGAACAGGTCGCCGACTACGTTCATGCCGTTCATCAGCGGGCCTTCGATAACCGACAGCGGCGGCTTGCCCTCCGCAAACAGCGCGGCGCGGCATTCCTCGGTATCGGCCACGACGAATTCGGTGATGCCCTTCACCATCGCGTGTTCGAGACGCTTGTCCACCGGCCAGGCGCGCCAGGCCAGGTCGACCACTTGCTCCTTGGCGGCGCCCTTGACCCGCGTCGCCAGTTCGATCAGCGTGTCGCCCGGGTTTGGCTTGCCTGCGACTTTTCGGTTGAGCACCACGTCTTCCACCGCCTCGCGCAGCTCGGGCGCCAGATCGTCATAGACGCCGAGCTGTCCGGCATTGACGATACCCATGGTGAGCCCGGCCCTGACCGCGTGATAGAGGAAGACGGTGTGGATGGCTTCCCGCACCGCCTCGTTGCCGCGGAAGGAAAAGCTCACGTTGGAGACGCCGCCGGAACTGCGTGCATGCGGCAGGTTCTCGCGAATCCAGCGCACTGCATTGATGAAATCCACCGCGTAGTTGTCGTGCTCGGGGATGCCCGTGGCGATGGCGAAAATGTTCGGATCGAAGACGATGTCCTCGGCCGGAAAGCCGTCGCCGACCAGCAGATCGTAGGCGCGTTTGCAGATGCCGATCTTGCGTTCGTAGGTGTCGGCCTGGCCCCGTTCGTCGAAGGCCATGACGATCACCGCCGCGCCGTAGCGCCGTGCCAGGCGAGCCTGTTCGAGGAACTTCGTCTCGCCCTCCTTCATCGAGATGGAATTGACGATGCCCTTGCCCTGGATGCACTTGAGGCCGGCCTCGATCACCTCCCACTTCGAACTGTCGAGCATCAGCGGCACCTTGCAGATGTCCGGCTCGGAGCCGACCAGATGCAGGAAGCGCACCATCGCCGCCCGCGAATCGAGCATGGCCTCGTCCATGTTGATGTCGACCACCTGCGCGCCGTTCTCCACCTGCTGGCGGGCGACCGCCAGGGCGTCGTCGAAGCGGCCTTCGAGGATCATGCGGGCGAATGCCTTCGAACCGGTGACGTTGGTGCGCTCGCCGACGTTCACGAACAGGCTGTCGTCGCCGATGTTGAAGGCTTCGAGGCCCGCCAGGCGCAGACGAAAGTCGGCGCTGGCGGGACGGCGCAGGGAATTCGCGGAGCACTGCTCCGCGCCTGCGCCGGCCGACGGCTGTGCAAAGCCGTCGGGGGATCCCGCCAGGGGTCCAGCGCCAATGCCCGCGACAGCCTCGGCGATGGCCTTGATGTGCTCTGGCGTTGTTCCGCAGCATCCTCCCACGATGTTGACGATGCCGCTCTTCGCCCACTCGGCGATTTCATCGGCCAGCATCTGCGGCGTCTCGTCGTAGCCGCCGAAGGCATTGGGCAGGCCGGCGTTGGGATGGGCCGAGATGTAGCAGTCGCAGAGCTTGGACAGTTCCTCGACGTGTTGGCGCAGATCCTTGGCGCCGAGCGCGCAGTTGAGGCCGAAGGACAGCGGCCGCGCATGGCGCAGCGAATTCCAGAAGGCCTCTGCCGTCTGCCCCGAGAGCGTGCGGCCCGAGGCATCGGTGATGGTGCCGGAGATCATCACCGGCCAGCGGCGGCCCGCTTCGTCGAAGAACTTCTCGATGGCGAACAGTGCGGCCTTGGCGTTCAGCGTGTCGAATACGGTTTCGACCAGCAGGATGTCGGCGCCGCCGGAGGTCAGGCCGCGCGCGGCCTCGACGTAATCCGCCACCAGCGCGTCGAAAGTGATGTTGCGCGCACCGGGATCATTGACGTCGGGCGAGAGCGATGCAGTGCGCGAAGTCGGCCCCAGCACGCCGGCGACGAAGCGCGGCTTGTCGGGCGTGGAAAACCGGTCGGCGGTTTCGCGCGCCAACCGTGCCGCGGCCACGTTGAGCTCGAAGGCGAGATCTTCCAGACCGTACTCCGCCTGTGAGACCCGCGTCGCGTTGAAGCTGTTGGTTTCGATGATGTCGGCGCCGGCTTCGAGGTAGTCGGCATGGATGCCGCCGATCACGTCCGGCCGCGTGATACAGAGCAAGTCGTTGTTGCCCTTGAGGTCCTTGGCCGAGTCGGCAAAGCGCGAATTTGTCACACCCACGCGATAATCGGCCTCGACCAGTCCATGGCGCTGCACCATGGTGCCCATGGCACCATCGAGAATCAGCAGGCGTTGCGCGAGCAGCGTGCGTAATTCGGCGCTGCGGTCGGGTTGCGTTCGGGCGGCGGCGGTCGTGGAATTCAGGCGGCTGGCGGTCATGCGTCTCTCCAATCCATGACCGGGGCGGGGAGCCTTGCTGCGTGGCGGCTCACCTGTTGCCCCGGCGGAATACTCCAAGGGTGGGTGAGCGCAGTTGTCTATCAGGTTCCGAGCCTAGGGTCGCGGCCATCCGGCCGTCTACCTTGCAGCGCTCCTCGGAAGCGGCATGGATTATAGCGCGGTCCAGTCAGCGCCAGCGCGCTGCCTCCCGCCGGAAGCCCGCTTACGGCCGCTGCGCTTAAGGTCGACAAAGCCGGCGTCGGCCTCCACCGAAACCGCGTTTTGATGCGCCCGAAACAGCGGAGTCATGCCACGGCTGCTATCGCAGCGCCGGGACGCTGAATTGCCCTGGGCTACAATAGAACGCATATCAAATGGATACGACCAAGGAGTAGCCATGGAACACCTGACCCCCAAAGAAGCCGCCCAGTTCCTTCACGACAATCCCAGCGCGCTGTTCATCGACTGCCGCAGCGAAATGGAGTTTTTCTTCGTCGGCCATCCGGCTGGCGTCAGCCATGTTTCGTGGAATGACGGTCCCGAATGGGAGATCAATCCCCATTTCGTCGGCGAAGTGAAAAAGCTTGCTGGACATTCCGGAGATCGTCCAGTGGTGCTGATCTGCCGCAGCGGCAACCGCTCGGTCGATGCTGGCCACGCCCTCGAAGCCGCGGGGTTTACGCGGGTATTCAACGTGCTGCATGGTTTTGAAGGCGAGCTTGACGACACCCATCATCGTGGCGCGACGAACGGCTGGCGCTTCGAAGGTTTGCCCTGGGAGCAGTGCTGAGCGCCTGGAAAGCCGACGCTGAAACCGATGCGTGATGGCATCCGCAGTACGGGAAGCCCTCTTCGCTGTCGTGTCGCCGAGGGCTGACACGACGCTTCCCGGGAACTTCGCCGATTACTGTCGCCCGCTTCGCTGAGGAACAGGGTGGCGCACAGGAATGCGACATAATCAGCAAGCCATGAATGCTCCCGAGAACGCTCCGATTCCCAATCGGGCCGAGACACTGCGGGTATTGCGGCTGATGGGTGACTACCTGCCGATGCTGATGCTCGCCGGCGATGCCGATGGTTACGGCTCGCGCTGGACCATCGACGGGCAGCCGATCCAACCCGCGATTGCGACATATCTCATGAAGTTCAATTTCGTCGCCGACTCGGGTGCGACCGAATTGGGTGCCAGGAAACTTGCCTTGACGGAAGCGGGTGCTCGATTCAGGACGGCTGGACTGGATTGGTGGGCCAGCCTCAGTCTCCTCGAAAAGTTGAAAATCGTGGTCTTTGGCTGACCGGGAGCCCTTGCTGACGGCCTAAGGCGTCTGGCGCCGGGCGCCCCCGCAGAAGTTGAAACAGTCACTGGGGACTCCAAACAAGGTATTTGACGCCAAGTCGGCGCTAATCCGGCAAGCTTAAATCCGCGATCACCGCTGCCAGAAAGCGCGCCGCTTCGCCGCCGGTGACCACCCGATGGTCAAAGGTCAGACTCAGGGGCAGCACGCGATGCACGGCGGGCTGGCCGGCGACGGGCAGCACCTGTTCGTGGATGCGGCCGGCGCCGAGGATCGCCACCGTGGGCGGGACCACGATCGGCGCCGCGTACTTGCCGCCGAGCATGCCGAAATTCGACAGGGTGATGGTGTTGCCGCGCAATTCTTCGGCAGGGATCTTGCGCGCCGCGACGTCGGCGCGCATGCGCTCGAGGCCGCGCCGCAGGCCGGTGGCATCGCGCCCGGCGACGTCGCGCAGCACCGGAACGAACAGGCCTTCGGGCAAATCCACCGCGATGCCGACATCGATCTTGGACAGCACGCGCCGCGCCATGGTGTGGCTTTCATACCAGGCATTGAGTCCGGGTTCGGCGCGGCAGCCCGCCACCAGCGCCCGGATCAGGCGCATGGTGATGTCGCTGTCCGGCCGCCAGGCATCGATGTCGGCGTCGTCGATGACGGTCGCCGCGGCGACTTCGCTTTGCGCCAGCGCCATGTTCTGCGCCATCGCGCGGCGCACGCCGCGCAGGATTTCCGGAGGCCCCAGTTCGGCCAGTATCTTCGCCACGCGCTGGACGTCGGCGGCGCTGATCACGCCCTCGGGCCCCGAGGGCGTCACCATCGCCAGCTCGACATTCAACTGCCGCGCCAGCGCACGCACCGCCGGCGTGGCCTTGATTGCCGCACCGCCGGCGCCGACTTTCGACGGCGTTTCCGGCCGCAACTGCTGGCCGACCTGGACTTCGCCGACCACCGCGCCCGCGTCGTCGCCGGCTCCCTCGAAGCCGACCAGCGGCGCGCCGACATGGGCGATCTGTCCGGCCGCGACGAACAGTTTTTCGACGCGTCCGGCATAGGGCGAGGGAATCTCGACGATCGCCTTGGCGGTCTCCACCGACAAGAGCGGCTGGTCGACCGCGACCGGATCGCCGGCCTCGACATGCCATTCGACGATTTCCGCGTCCTGCAGGCCTTCGCCGAGATCCGGCAGCTTGAATATCTTCATGTCCCCTCCAGGGTTTTCCTGGCGGCCGCGACGATGCGTTCGACGCTCGGCAGGTACTGGTATTCGAGCCGCGCCAGGGGAACCACCACGTCGTAGCCGGTGACGCGCTGCACCGGCGCCAACAGGGAATAAATCCCGTATTCGGCCAGGTTGGCGGCAATTTCCGCGCCGAAGCCGCCGCTTCTGGCTGCTTCATGCACGATCACGCAGCGTCCGGTGCGGGCCACCGAATCGAGGATGGTCGCCATGTCGAGCGGCTTCAGCGTCGCCACGTCGATCACCTCGGCGCTGACACCCTCCGCCGCCAACACCTCGGCGGCGGCCTGGGTTTCCTGCAGCATCGCGCCCCAGCTGACCAGCGTCACGTCGCTGCCGGCGCGCAGCGTGAAGCAGACGTCGAGCGGCAGCGCCGCGCCGTCGTCGGCGACTTCCTGCTTGAACAGGCGATAGAGCCGCGTCGGTTCGAGAAAAATCACCGGGTCGGGATCGCGTATCGCGGCCAGCAGCAGGCCGTAGGCGCGCCCCGGCGAGGAGGGTATCACCACGCGCAGGCCCGGCACGTGGGCGAACAGCGCCTCGGGGCTTTCCGAATGGTGCTCCGGGGCGTGGATGCCAGCGCCGCAGGGCGAGCGCAGCACCAGCGGGCAGCTCAGGCGGCCGCGGGTGCGGTGGCGCAGGCGCGAGGCATGGTTGATGACGTGGTCGAGCGTCGGGTAGATGAAACCGGAGAACTGGATTTCGGCCACCGGCTTCAAGCCCATCGCCGCCATGCCGACCGCCGTGCCGGCAATTGCGGTTTCGGCCAGCGCGGTGTCGATCACCCGCCCGGCGCCGAAGCGCTGCTGCAGGCCGACCGTGGCGCGGAAGACGCCGCCGTTCACGCCGATGTCCTCGCCGAGCAGGACCAACGCCGGGTCCCGTTCCATTTCCCAGGCCAGCGCGCGATTGACGGCTTCGACCAGATTCAGCTCAGCCATGGCTGCCTCCGTCGTGGGGCGCAAAGTGCAGCGCCGTTTCACGCTGCCCCTGCAAGGTGGCCGGCAGCGCGGCGTACAGGTGATCGAACATGTCCGCGGTGGTCGGCGGCGGGGTGGCGAGATAGGCCTCGACCGCGGCATTCACCGCCTCGCTGCATTCCTTCACCAGCGCCTCTTCCTGCGTTGCGCTCCAGGCGTTCAGCCGCAGCAGGTAATTGCGCAGCCGCCGGATCGGCTCGAAGGCCCATTGCGGCTCAACTTCGGCCGGGTCCCGGTAGCGCGTCGCGTCGTCGGCCGTGGTGTGGTCGCCGAGGCGGTAGCTGATCGCCTCGATCAGGCTCGGGCCGCCGCCGGCGCGCGCCTTGGCTATCGCCTGCTGCGCCAGATGGCGTACGGCGACGACATCATTGCCATCCACCTGGCAGCCGTCGATGCCGACGGCAATGGCCTTTTGCGCCAGCGTCGGGGCGGCCGACTGCATGGCGCGCGGCACCGAAATCGCCCACTGGTTGTTGTTTACCACCACCAACAGCGGCGCCTGCCAGACCGCGGCGAGATTCAGGGCTTCGTAGAAATCGCCCTTCGAGGTGCCGCCGTCGCCGAGGATGCAGACCGCCACGCGCGGCTCATTGCGCAGCTTGAAGGCATAGGCGCAGCCCGCGGCATGGCAGACCTGGGTGGCGATCGGCACGCAGATCGGAAAGTCCTGGCGCGGCACCGAAAAATCGTTGCCGCGCTCGTCGCCGCCCCAGTAGAGCAGGCTTTCCGCCATGCTCACGCCGCGCAGCAGTTGCGCCGCATGGTCGCGGTAGGACGGCACCAGCACATCCTCGGCGCGCATCGCGCTGGCGACGCCGATGCCGATCGCCTCCTGCCCCAGCGCCGAGGCGAAGGTGCCGATCTTCCCGGTGCGCTGCAAGGCGATCGCCTTGCTGTCGAACAGGCGCGCCTGGGTCATCGCGCGGTAGAGCGGAAGCAGCGCCGCCGGGTCGAGCGCGAAGGGCGGCAAAGCTTGCGTCGCCTCGCCCTGGGGATCGAGAAAGCGCGTGTACTCCACCTCGAACCGAGCGACGACGGCCATGGCAAGCTCCTTGTTATGTTTTTTCCAGTCTAGCCCGCTTATTTGATAAGTGTAGGACGGCCGAGGTTCCCGGCGCGGAGATGTGAACGTTGGCGCTTGCCGGCCCGCGTAGCGGAATTCCCGGCAGACAGAGTCCGGGACGGCGAGAATTCGTGCCTACGAATCTACAAGTCCAACTCCGCACCACGTGCCCGCAGCCATTCCTTGCGCTCGCGATAGTCCGGCAGGACCTTGTCCACTTCGTTCCAGAACGCCGCCGAATGGTCGCGATGGCGCAGGTGACAAAGCTCGTGGACCACGATGTAGTCGATGATCGTGGCCGGGGCCATCATGCACTTCCAGTGAAAATGCAGATCGCCATCGCTCAGGCAGGAAGCCCAGCGATAGCCAAGCTCCTTCACTGAAATACGTCCCGGCCGAACTCCAACCTTGGCGGCGAGTGCTACGACTCTTTTGCTCAGGCGCTCGCGCCCCTTCTCTTCGTAGAACTCCTGGAAGGCTTGGTGGGCCGCGTCCTTGCCGCCCTGGCCAACCACCGAACGCTGAAGACAGAAGCGTCCCTCCTTCAATTTCAGCGCTTCATCCTGTGTCCCCACCAGTAGCAGTCGATAGTTCGAGCCGAGGTAGGGAAAGGCTTCGCCATTAACCCATTCGCGCACCACCCGCGTTGCATTCAGATCGCGCCAGTCCGCAAGGTTGCGGTAAATCCACATGCGTTTTCGGAGCACGATCGAATCGACCTGCTCCGGCGTCATGCGTTTCGGTGGCCGCACGCTGATCAGGCCGTCGCGTTCGATCACGATGTCCGTAGTCTGGCGATCCGCTCCAGGCAGCAAGCGGTATTCGATGTCGCGAACCTGTCTGAGCTGCATGTCAGGCAGCTCCCGAACTGCGCACGAGTTCGTCGTGACGATTCTTCGCCAGCTTCATGATCTCGACCGCGACCCGTTCGCGGTTGGCCTTGAGTTCCTCGATGCTGCATTTGGCGATCTCGGTCTTGAGCAGGCCGCGCACCCGCTTCTGCTTGTCCGGGTTCTGCCAGAAGTCGATGCTGCCGACCGTCTCCTGCAGCAGCTCTACCACGTCTTCCATCAGCTGCTTGAACTCGCCCTTGTGTTCCGGCGGCACCGCACCCGCGGCGAACCCCACCTGGACGATGTACTCGTAAAAGGTCGTGGCTTGATGCCAAGGCTGATCAGGTGCGTGTTGATCAGCGACTTGACCTTTTCGCCCGCATCGCCGAGATCGAGGCTGGCGTCCTTGTAGCGTTCCTTCGCCACCTGCAGGATGTAGCCGAAGCGCTTGGCCGGCACGCGGAAAGGCTGGGCAGACTCGTGCGGCAGGACGATGTCCATGCTCATCAGGAACTTCTTCAGATAGACCTCGAAGTCTGCCCGCCGCTTCTCGTCCTTCAGCGCCTTCACCGCCGCGTCGACCACGGCGGCATCGGCGTGCAGCCCCAGCAGGTTGCCGGTGACAAATTCGCCGACCTGCCGGATACCCGCTTCGCGGAAGTGTTGCAACAGGCGCTGGTAACGCTCTTCCAGCACCGGCAGCTCCGAACCGATGGCTTGCAGGCCATCGTGCAATTCCTGCAGTTCGTCGCTCGCGGCGTAGAGGCTCAGGGCCTCGGTCAGATGGTTCGCCAGGCCGATGTAGTCCACCACATAGCCGCGCTGCTTGCCGCGCATGACCCGGTTGGTGCGGGCGATGGCTTGCAGCAGCGTGTGCTCGCGCAGCTTCTTGTCGATGTACATCACCTGCTCGACCGGCGCATCGAAGCCGGTCAGCAGCATGTCGCAGACGATCAGAAAGGCAATGCCGGTGTTGTTCTGGTCAGGGTCCTCCAGGTCGAACGGCTTGCAGAAGTTGGCGACGGCATTCAGCCGCTGTGCCTCCTTGCGCGCATGGCTGATGTAGGCCGCTTCGTTGGTGCCGTCCGACGAAATCACTACCACGGGCTTGAGAAACTCCAGCCTGCGGATCAATTCGGCATCCGGCTTTTCGCACAGGCGTTCCGCGGCGATCCGCTCGGCTAGCGCCGACGCTATGCCCTCGCGGTAACGCACGCAGGCCAGCTTGGAATGGCACACCACCTGGGCCTTGAAGCCGTTGGGCAGGATATTGTCGATGTAATGGGCGACCAGGTCGCGGGCGATGGCGTCGATGCGGTTCTTTGCTTCGAGGATGTCGCCGGTGGCGCCGTACTTCTTCCTGATCGCCAGCAGTTCTTCCTCGCTGCGGTCGCGGAACAAGTCCTCGAAAGCCGTATCGAACGCATGCTTCTCGTTCAGCGCGCTGTCCGCCGTCTTGCCTTCGTAGAGGATTTGCAGCGTGGCGCCGTCATGCACGGCGTCCATCAGCTTGTAGGTGTCGATGTACTCACCGAAACGCTTGTGGGTCTTGCGCTCGCCGTGGCGCTCGGTGATCAGCGGCGTGCCGGTGAAGGCGACGCGGGCCGCGTTGGGGAAGGCCTCGAACAGGTTGTCGCCGAGGTCCGAGCTTTGCGTGCGGTGTGCCTCGTCGATCATCAGGATGATGCGCGGCGAAGCATTCACCACGCCGAAGGTCTTGCCCGCCGGCATCGCCAGGTAGGTGCCCAGCGCTTCCGCCACCGTATTGCTCAGCACCTGATTGCGTTCCTGGAACTTGTGCACCATCACCATGTTGAGGTCGGAACTGTCGCTCGCCAGGTGCCGGCGCAAGTCGTTGCTGCTCTCGATCACGTTCACCCGCCCGCCGATCAGCGCCGCCGTTGCGCCGAGCTGGTCTTCGAGGTCCTGCCGGTCGTTGACCAGCACGATCTTGTAGTCGCTCAAGTCGCCGCTGGCGCGCAGCATGCGCGCGACGAAGACCATGGTCAGCGACTTGCCCGAGCCCTGCGTATGCCACACCACGCCGCTGCGCTCCAGCGCGGTCTGGCCGCCACGCAGGCGCTGCAAAATCCGGTTCGCGGCGCGGAACTGCTGGTAGCGGCAGACCACCTTGACGCGCTGGCCGCTGTCGGTATCCATGAACACGCTGCTGGTGCGCAGGATTTGCAGCAGATTGGCGCGGTCCAGCATGCCGGCGATCAACTGCTGTTGGGCATTCATCTCCGCCAGCGCCGCATCGTCCCGCGGATAGAGCGTCTTCCAGGCGTGGTAGTGCTCCTCGCCCGAACTGATAGTGCCGTAGTCCGCCTCGATGCCGCTGCTGCGGATCAGCAGCAGGCAGCTATGGAACAGCCGCGGCTCGCCTTCGCGCAGACCGGCCAGCTCGGTTTCCCGGCGCCGCCGCATGTAGCGCTGCAACTGCACCCAGGCTTCCTGCATCGGGTTGGCGCAGACCGCCGAACCCTTCTTGCACTCCACCACGCACAGCGGAATGCCATTCACGAACAGCACGATGTCGGGAATGATGAAGCTCTTGACGCAGCCCGGCGTATCGATGCGGAACTGGTTGATGGCGTGAAAGCGATTGTTCTCCGGGTGGTGGAAATCGATCAGCCACACCACCGGGTCGCGCTCGCCGGTCAGCTCGTTCGCATCCACCTGGGCCTTTAACAGCAGCGCCTGCACCGCCTCGTTGGCTTCCAGCAGCGTGCGGTTGGGCTGGCGCAGCAGTTGCTGTTGCAGGTCATCGAGCTGCGCGTCGGTCAGCCAGGGTTGGCCGTCGTCGGTCAGGTTGATGCGTCGGACCGACTCGGCGAACACCTCGGGCAGCAGCCACTGGCGGAAGCTCTGGCGCAGGCTGGGCACCGGGTCCTGCGGCACGCCCGAGCCCTGGTCGATGATTGTCCAGCCCTGGTCCGCGAGTTGGCGGAGGAAAGGCTGTTCGACCTCGGAGTATTCGCTCATCTGCGGTCTTCGATCTCGCGGCGCTGCTTCAGGCCGGAGGCTGTCAGGCGATATCGTTGCTTGCTGCTGCGAGGGTTGTCGGGCAGCGTCATTTCTATCAGCTTCGCCGCGAGAGCACGCAGAAGATAGGCTTTGCGGAAGTGTTCGGCATGTTTCAACCCCAACTTCTGCTGGATTTCCTGCCGCGTCATCTCGCCGTCGATGGCCTCCAGCAGCATCGCCACTTCCGCGGTGACTTCCGCGGTGACTTCCCCGGTAGGGCGCTGTGCTTGTGAATGCACGGGCAAGCGAATGACGTAAGCCAGCCGGTCGTCATCGGTTTCAAAGCGCGGGGCAGGTGAGCCGTTGGCGGCCATGGCCCTGAGTATCTTGGGCACGCCGGTAGAGCGGCCCTCGGTCAAGTCCAGTTCTTTCAGAAACTCGCCAATACGGCGGTTGCGGTAGCGGCGGCTTACCGCCCGGCCAGCCGCGAAATCCTCGATCCTGATCGACCGATCCGGCCCCGGAAAGCTGAGGACCACCAGCTCGTCATGGCTGATGCGCACCTCGACCGGTTCGCGCAGTTCGTACGAGCGGTGATACACCGCATTCACCAAGGCCTCTTCGAGGGCGACGTAAGGGAAATTCCACACCCGCGTGGCTTCGGCCCGGTCCGGGTGCTTGATCACCGTTTCATGCAGGTAGTTTCTCTGAATATAGGCCAGCGCCTCGCGCGTCATGCGCGCCAGCGGGCCCTTGAAGATTTTCTCGTCGAAACGGTCGCCGCCCGCGCCTTCGGGAAACCACACCACGTCGATCTGCGTGGTCGGGAAGAAGCGCTCCGGCGCCTCGTTGAAAAACAGCAGGCCCACATTCTTCGGCCACGGCGATTCGCTCGGCCCGCCCACCACGTTCATCTGCCGCCCCAGCGCCTCGATCGACATTTCGGCGGCATCATCGGCCAGCGTGCTGCCCGCCTCGCGCAGATAGTCCAGCATCAGCGGTCTGGACAAATCGCCCAGCGTGGCCTGCTGGTTGTAGCGATCGTCCCACGGTACTTGCGCTGTCAGGCTCAACAACTCCTGTTCGGCTTCACCCTTGGCCTCCACTGTGCTGCTGTAGCGACGGATGTAGTAATGCCAGGTCTTGTGTTTGGCCGACACCGAGGCTGGCGCCTTGTAAGGGCGGTTCATGCCGCCCGGCGCCTGCAGCACGATCAGTTTGCGGCCTTCCACCTCCACCACGCTCAGCGCCGGAAAATACGGCGGCTGGATCAACTGGCACGCCGCCAATAGTTCTTGCTGAATTTTGTCGAGGCGGTTTTCCGCCAGCCCAACGGGCGGAAACACCGGCCGTCCGTTGGCATCGCAATCCTGCCCGATCACCACATAGCCGCCGCCGAGGTTCTCGAAGTCGTTGGCGAAGGCGCACAGCGTGCGCAGAATGGCGTCCGGGTTCCAGCCGGCTTTGTACTCGATGCGCTCGCCCTCGACCTTGCGCTGACGCAGCAGGTCTTGCAGGTTTATGGGCAGATTGTCAGGCATGCGGCATGCCGGCCTTCAGGCCGCCATGGCGTGCTGGGTGTGTCCCGTCAGGCGTTCTAGGGCAAAGCCGATGGCGCGGTCGTCGAACAGACGGTTTTTGCGCGCCGCCGCCTCCGCACCAGCCGGCCAGCGGCCGAGCCCGGCACGGATGCCGGCAATGCTGGCTTCGCAGTGTTCGCGGTCCAGCAACCAGTCCACGGTAGCCAGCAGTTCCATGCCGAAGGGCGACTCGAAGCCGTCGATCAGCGTCGCGGTGGTTTCCAGCGCCTCGGTGTAGGGCCTGACCTCGGCGCCTTTCAGGTAGGTCGCCAGATAATCACGACGTCCCTCATCGAACCAGATCACGTCGAAGGGATCGGCGTCACCGATGCGCTTGTCACAACGCAGGTAGCTTCCGTCCAGCCCATTCAGCAGGTGACGCAGCCGGTCGGCGTAGGGGCCGTACTTGTTTGCCTCGAAGCGCAGATCGAGCGGGTTGGCGTCCGGCGTCAGGCGCTCGATGGCCCGTTCCAGGAACCAGGCCAGCTTCTGGATTTCCAGCAGGCTGCATTCCATGCCCAGCACCCAGTAGCGCCGCACCAGTTCGGCGATCAGGGCACGCGCCGGGGTGAGCTTTTCAATGCCGGTGCGCTTCGCCACGTTCTGGTATTTCTCGGTCGGCTCGAAGACCATGATCTCGACGCCATCCAGATCGCCCAGCGCGGCCTCGATCAGCGGCTTTACGTCGGCCCAGTCCAGCCCGCCGTTACCGGCGCCCAAGGGTGGGATGGCGATCGACTTGACGCTGTGCTCGGAAATAAAGCGGCGAAGGTCTTGCAGGCCATCAGTGATCCATTCCAGCCGCGAGGGTGCCCGCCAGTGCTGCTTGGTCGGAAAATTGACAATCCAGCGCGGTCCATCGAGTTCGCGCACCTCAGTGACGAACATCCTGCCGGTGTGGACTTCCTTGGCTTTGCAGGCCGCAGCGTAGCGTTGGTAATTGCCGGCGAAGCGCTCCTTGAACATCAAGGCGATGCCCTTGCCCATCACACCCACGGTGTTGACGGTATTCACCAGCGCCTCGGCGCGGGTATCAAGAAGATTGCCTTGCGTGAATGTGATCATCAGAAGTACCACCCCGTCTTGGCGTAAATCGGCAGTGTCAGGCCGCGCGCTTGTACTTGCTGTTCAATGCTAGATTTTAGACCTTCGGTATAACAAACGATACCCAGCAAGCCGGAAATCGGCATGAACTGGTGAACCAAGGCCTCTGCCTGATAGCGCTCGAACTGCGCCGGATCGTCAGGGTTGCGCTTGAAATTTCGCTGCTGCAACAGGGGCCAGTCAATCTTGTTCAGGTCGGCGAGGTCTTCGTAGAAGTTCGCCCACTGATAATAGGCGTGGCAGTCGGTAAAGAGATAGGGCAGTCCCTGCTGGCCGATCAGGTGCATGCTCGACACCAGAATCGCGATTTCCTCGTTTGCCCGTTGCTTGACCCCGCGACCGGAGTGGATGTTCTTCATCATCACCGAGAAGGGCGTGAAGTAGAAGGGCACGTAGTCATTGAGGAAACCTCCCGGCGGTCGCGGCACCGGATGCGTCGCACGCTTTTCGGTCAGGTCCGGGTTGCCGATGCTGACCCAGTTCGGCGCCTGGACATCGCTGTTGCCGCAATGCAGCCCATTGTCGAGTATCCACGGCAGATTGTCCCTGTGGACAATGCGCCAAATCAGGGCCTTTTCCGGGTTCAGGCTGGGGTAGTGGTTAGCCATTCGCCGTCTCGCCAGCGCCGACTTTTACGGGGACTTTGCCTGTCAGGAGGTCTTGCATGAGGCCGAGCTTCTGGTAGAGCAGTTTCTGCAGGCCTGAGCATTCCGAAAAATGACGCTCATCTAGCCGGTCAATTCTTGAAACGATCCTTGCCTGCTCCACAATATGCGGACATGGAACTGGCATCGGATTAAGCACGCTTTGATTTACGCTACATTGATTTGATGCATTTGCGCCAGCGTAAATGTATCGCCGCGCGGCAGGGCTGCGCAGCCACTCGAAAAGCAGCCGAGGCACAATCCTCGCCAGATCAACCTGCAAGCGCATCATGTTCGACTCGAACACAGCTGGCTCGGACAACTCGGGCACTAGGGTTGGCAGACCCACACCCTGAACCGTTGCAAATACTCTTGTAACTAGGATATTGCCCTTCGATAGGCCGTAACGTCGGAGGTCGCCTGAGCTAATCACTCCGCGCCGACACAATGAGAATTCGACGGATCTTTCAGCAGTAAACGCCGTTTGCCCAACCATCAGCACACCTTCTAAACCAATCTGATCTGACGATTTGTAAATGCCGTTCGTCGGATTGCTTGTTAAGCAAGACCGCAAAGTAGACACATTCCAATCACTTGGAATCCACCCGATCGCGGTCTCCTGATAGAGCTCGGGGGCTTGCTCGCGGGGCGGGCGGAGTTGGCCGTTGGGGAGGACGCCACGGGTGAACAGGTCGTGCATCAGCCCGGCTTTGATCTGCTGGAATTTCTCGATCAGCGCTTCGGTCTTTTCAATCGCCGTGTCGATGCTGGTGAGAATGGCGGCGATTTTTTTTTGCTCGGCCTTTTCCTTCGGGTAGGCAATTGGCAGTCTTTTGACCGAGCCGGCATTGAGGTTCGATTGCGTGGTCTGGGCCGTGAACTTGTAAACCTGCGGCCGAATGAAAAGCAACTGGTAGAACAGAAATGACTGCTCAATTTCAGGCGATTCCTTTAGGGCGATGATTGCTTGGTTTGTCGCGCAGGAAATTCGATTGATGATTGGCTTGCCGACGGTTGCGTACATCGAATAGAGGATATGAGGTTCTTGAATCAACCAAGCGGCGCTGTTCATTAATCCGAGTTCCGAAAGGTTCTTTTCCGTGCGGTCTAGAAATCGCGTCCCGTTGGTGATGTCTTCGATTGTCACAAACGGTATTTCGCCGCCATAGAAGGCATCTGTGCCGGCAGTCGGGGTTCCGCCAGCCCGCTGGTAGGCCGTTACGGCACCAACAGTTGAGTGAATCCACTCACTCATACCCCAACTCCACCAGATACTTCTTTAACTCGGCTGCCGCCTGATCCCGTTCCGTCTCGATCTGCTTCGCCGTCACCGCGTACTTGCTCCACAGATTCTCGATGGCGGTGACACAGGCGCGCTGGTCGGCGCGCAGGTAGCTGCGGTAGTGGGCAAACAGCACCTGGCCCAAGCGTTCGACGATGACCTGGCGTGCCTCGTCATTGCTGATCTTGAGCCGGGCCTGTTCGACCAGTTCGTCCTTCTTTGCGGCAGTGGATTTGATCGCGGCCTTGAGGGCTTTGGCTTCGTCTTCCAGTGTCTTGTGCCGCGCCAGTTGCGCTTCGATGCGTTCGGTTTCGATGCGGTAACTGTCCCAGTCGCCGAAGCTGCGGTCGCGTTTGGCGAGCTTCATGTTGCCTCTGGCTTCCTTGAGGTCGGCCTTCAGCGCCTTGACCTGATCGGCGGGCAGCACGCCGGTGTCATCCGAGTCCTCGAAGTCCTCCTCGCCGGCAGCGGCGAACAGGGCTTGCAGCTCGGCCAGGCGCGCCTGCTGCTGTTCCAGTTCGGCCAGTACCTGGGGGAACTGACTTTGCAGGATGTCTTCGTCCGGGATCAGTTCCGGCCCCCAGCCGCTGGCAGCGATGGATTTGAAGTCGGCCGCGAGCTGCTGGTACCAGTTGGCGAAGGCGCCCCGTATCTGATAGCGGGTCAGCAGGTGCTGACCGGAGAAGGTACGTTCGATGCTGTCGAGCAAGGTGCTGCGCAGGGCATAGACGTTGCGGGTGCTGGCGTTCTGGTTCTTCGCGTCCGGCGCCAGCGCCTCGACGACGGGCAGATGTTCTTGCCACCATTGTTCGAGCGTGGCCATGAAGTCGGTTTGGCGTTGGAGTACGCCGGGGTGGTTGTTCACTTGCGCGGCGATGGCGCGTTTGTCTTGCAGGGCTTCGGAAAAGTCCGCGTAGGGGACGTCTGGATTCCGGCTTTCGCCGGAATGACGGGGACGGGTATGGGGGCGGGGCACGAAGCAGTCTTCGCGCAGGCCCGGGTAGTTCTGCCAGAAGTGGGCCAGGGCGTCGATTTCGGTCGTCGGTACGCCGCCGTGCAGGTGGGCGCGCACGTCGTGGGGTTCGGGCGGCGGGGCGTTGTCGACGTAGCGGCGGATGTTGCAGTTGTAGTCCTCGGCAGCAATGTCGGCGCTGGCGACACGGCGCGCATAGGCGGGGATGTCGCCGCCGTCGCGGTAGGCATGGACGATCTTGTCGATGTCTTCCGGCCGCAGATGGTTCTGCGCCTTGCCTTCGCGGTATTCGCGGTCGGCGTTGATGAACAGCACACTTCCGTTGGCACCCGCGCGCTCGGCGGCACCGGCCTTGTTCAGCACCAGGATGCAGGCGGGGATGCCGGTGCCGTAGAACAGGTTGCTGGGCAGGCCGATCACGGCTTCGAGATAGCCCTTGTCGATGAAGTGGCGCCGCGCCTCGCGTTCCTCGCCACCACGGAACAGCACGCCGTGGGGCATCACGGTGGCGAGCCGGCCGTCGGTCTTGAGCACGGACAGCATGTGCTGGACGAACATCAGGTCGGCCTTTTTGCCCTTCTCGGGCATGAAGACCGGGAAGCGGCCGGGGAACTTGATTTCCTTCTTGATGTAGTTCTGGCTAAAGGGCGGATTGGCCAGCACGCGGTCGAAGCGCCGCAACTGGCCGGCCTCGGCCTGGTGCTGCGGTTCGCGGAGGGTGTCCTGCTGGCGGATGTCGGCGTGGGAAATGCCGTGCAGCAGCATGTTCATCTTGCAGATGGACCAGGTGGTGCCCATCTTTTGTCGTCGGTCCATTCGTCATTCCAGCGCGCGCGGCGGGACGTAGAAATACTTGCCGGAATACTGGTCCTCGTCTTCGAGCAGGGCTGCGATGTCGACTTCGGTGAGACCGTCGGCCTTGCCCTGTTTGCGGATTTCGGCGCGGCGCTGGTCGAACAGGTCGCTGGCGCGCTTGAGGAACAGCATGCCGAAGATGTATTCCTTGTACTCGCTGGCGTCCATGTTGCCGCGCAGGTCGTCGCAGGCGGTCAGCAACAATTTTTCTAGGCGGGCTAGGGTCAGTTTGCCGATGGACATGGTCGGTGGGGTCGCGCGAGGAATCGCCGGATTCTATAGGCATCGAAATGGCAGCGCCAATTCGGTCCTGGCAGGGCATCGCCGCAAGGCGCTTGCGTCCGTTAAGATTGGGCGATGAATCTGCCCTCCAAATTTCAAACCCTGCTGCCCAAGAAACGCTGGCAACGGCGCTTGCTCGAAGCCGGCCTGATCGTCGCCGTTATCGTCGGCGCCCAGTATTTCCAGACGCGCGGCTTGCCCGAGGGTGTGGCGCCGCCGCTCGGGGGTGTGCGCACTGACGGTAGCCAAGTGAAAGTCGGCGCTGGCAGCGCGCCGACGCTGGTGGCGTTCTGGGCCACATGGTGTCCGGTGTGCTCGGCGGAAGAGGGCAACATCGTTGCCGTGGCGCAGGATCACCGCGTGATCTCGGTGGCGATGCAGTCCGGCGATGCGGCGACGGTGACCAAGCATTTGCGCGAACGCGGCATCGAGCTGCCTGCGCTGGTCGATGCCGATGGTCGCCACGCCACGAATTGGCGCGTGCGCGGCGTGCCGACGCATTTCGTCGTCGATGGCGCCGGCAATATCCGTTTTCGCGTGGTCGGTTATGCGACGACCTGGGGCTTGAAGGCGCGGCTGTGGTGGGCGGAGACCTTTCCGGCATGAGCGTTCCTGCACCAAAGTCCGCGGCAGCGGACCAAGCTCAGTCACCCCCTTTCCCGGAAAGGGGGCCGGGGGGAAAGCTCATGTTTCCGCCGGCCTCATTGGCCTGGACCGTCTGGGGCCTCGGCGCGCTGCTCTACCTGATCGGCTTCTACCTGCGCGTGGCGCCGGCGGTGATCACCGACCAGTTGATGACCGAATTCGCCATCGGCGGCGCGGCGCTGGGCAACCTCTCCGCTTTCTATTTCTATTCCTACGTGGCGATGCAGATCCCGACCGGGATGATCGCCGACCGCTGGGGTCCGCGCCGGCTGCTGACAGTCGGTGCCGGTGTGGCGGCGCTGGGCACGGCGCTGTTCGCCTTCGCGCCGACCATTTTCTGGGCCAACATGGGGCGCCTGCTGATTGGCGCCTCGGTGGCGGTGGCTTTCGTTTCGATGCTCAAGTTGGCCAGCCACTGGTTCGCGCCCAAGCAGTACGCACTGGCCTCGGGCATGGCGCTCTTGATGGGCGTGGTCGGCGGCGTGGTGGCGGGGGTGCCGCTGCGCTTTCTGGTGGAAACCTTCGGCTGGCGTCCGGTGATGGGCGTGTCGGCGGCGCTGACGGCCATCCTGTGCATCGCTACCTGGCTGCGCGTGCGCGACGATCCGGCGCAGCGCGGCTATGCCAGCCACTTTCAGGGCGTCCACGGGTCGCATGCGGGGGCCCCGGTGCTGCGCGGCCTGATGGAAGTGCTGTCCTTCCGCAACGTGTGGATTCTGACGGCGGTGCCGATCGGCTTCAGTGGCGCGGTGCTGACCTTCGCCGGACTCTGGGGCGTGCCGTATCTAAGACAGGTGCATGGGCTGGACCCCAAGGCCGCTGCGGCGATCACCTCGACCCTGCTGGTGGCCTGGGCGCTGGGCGGACCCATGCTCGGCAGCTGGTCGGAACGCATGGGCCGGCGCAAGCCGCTCTATCTGGCGGCCTCGGGCGTGGCCCTGCTGGGCTGGATGGCGATCGTCTTCCTGCCGTTGCCGCTGTGGGCGATCGTCGTGTTGCTGGTGCCGACCGGTTTCGCCTCGGGCAACATCATCATCGGCTTCGCCTGGGCCAAAGAGTCGGTGCCGCTGCGCCTGGTCGGCACCGCCTCGGGCTTCTGCAATATGGGGCCGCTGCTGGGCGGCATGCTGCTGCAGCCGGCGGTGGGCTGGATGCTCGACCGGCGCTGGGACGGCGCACTTGCCGCCGGGGTGCGGATTTACGACGCCGCAGGTTATCGTGCCGGCTTTACCCTGATGTTGGTCGCCATGGCGATTGCCGCCGTCATTCTGATCTTTGCCCGCGAAAGCCACTGTCGCCAGATGCACGACTGATGAAAAAAGACAAAATCGAATCGGAGGGCGCTCGGCGTGCCGGGGATTCAGCTGCGCTGGCGGGCAACATCCTCTGCGAGCGCGACGGCGGCGCTCTGCGTGCCGGAGATTCCCCTTCGGGGGCCGGCATCGCCACCGTCACCCTGTTCAACCCCGACAAGCTGAATGCGCTGAATGCCGCGATGTGGCGGCGACTGCGCGAAGTCATGGGCGAACTCGCCGCCGATGACTCCCTGCGCTGCATCATCCTGCGCGGCGAAGGCGTGGTCTTCGCCGCCGGCGGCGACCTTGAGGAGTTCCGCAGCGCGCGCGCCAATGTCGATCTGGCACTGGCTTATCACGAGGCAGTGGGGGAGGCGCTGGCCGCCATCGAGTCCTGCCCGCAGCCGACGGTTGCCGCGATCCTCGGCCCCTGTGTCGGCGGCGGACTGGAAATCGCCTGCGCTTGCGATCTGCGCATCGCCGGCGCAGGGGCGCGTTTCGGCGCGCCGATCATGAAGCTGGGTTTCTCGATGTATCCCGGCGAGCTGGCGGGTTTGCTGCGGCTGGCCGGTCCCGCGGTGGCGAAGGAAATCCTGCTCGAAGGGCGTCTGCTGAATGCGGCCGAGGCCTATGCCAAGGGCCTGCTGACGCGGGTGGTGGCGGACGACGCGGTAGAGGAGGAAGCGCTGGCCACGGCACGGCGCATCGCCGCGGGTGCGCCGCTGGTGGCGCGCTGGCACAAGCAATGGATTGCCCGGCTGCTCGAAGATCGGCCCTTGAGTCTGGAGGAAAAGCGCGCCTCGTTCGCTTTCCTCGACACGCAGGATTACGCCGAAGGGCTGGCGGCGTTTCTCGAAAAGCGGCCAGCGCGCTTCCGGGGCCGCTGAACGGGGGGCGCTAGCGCTTGCTGGCGGCCAGCGCCTGGGCAACCAGGTCTTGCAGCGGCTCGTAACCGAAACGCGGCAGCGGCTGGCCATCGACGAAGAAGTCCGGCGTCTTGCTGACCTTGAGGGTTTGCGCATCGATCAGGTCCTGCTCGATGACGCGGATGATTTCCGGCGCCATCATGTCGCTGCGCAGTTGCTGCAGATTCAGGCCGGCGCCTTCGAGGTGCTTCCATATTCGGTCCACTTCCGCCCGGTGGTGCGGTGCCCAGTCGGCCTGCGCCTTGAGCAGGGCCTCCAGCGCCGGCCAGAACTTGCCCTGCTTGCGCGCCGCCTCCAGCGCCGCCACGACCTGGTCCGAGCCTTGGTGGAATGGTGCATAGCGCAGCACCAGGCGAATCCGCCCGGGGTTCGCCGCCAGGATTTCCTTGACCAGCGGATAGAAGGCCGCGCAGGTTTCGCAGGCGGGGTCGAGAAACTCGACGATGACGACCGGCGCGTCGGCCGGGCCTAGCGCCGGCGAGTGCATCCGCACCAGCGCCGCATTGTTCGCCGCGGTGAACTGGCTGGCCTGCTCTTCCCGCTCGGCGTTGTACAGCAGCGCCGCGAGGATGAAGCCCAGCAGCAGACACACCGCAGCAATGACGAACAAGGTCTTCTGTTTCATTTGCAACTCCGCAGATGCGCTGCGAGCAGCAGCGCGATGATGGTCGAAAAAGCCACGGCTGACAGCAATGGAATGGTGAGGAAGCCGAACCACGTGATGACGGTTTCCGAGCAGGGCACGCCCTGGGTGCAGGGCTTGATGCTTTCCGGAATCACCCCGGCGACCAGCAGCAGGTGGAACACCGCCACCAGCCCGCCGGGCACCGCCAGCGCCAGTCCGTAGCGGACCACCTTGCGGTCGAGCGGGAACAGGCCGAGCGGCAGGATCAGCGCCAGCGGAAACATGAAAATGCGCTGGTACCAGCACAGCACGCAGGGCGGCAACTGCATCACCTCACCGAAGAACAGCGCACCCAGCGTCGCGGCGGCGGCGACCAGCCAGGCGCAGAAGATCAGCGTCCATGTCTTCGCTTCGTCGCCGGCGGCGGCTTGGCCGGCATTCATTGCGGCATTGCCTGCATCAGGACCGGCGCTGCGATCGCGGGATCGAAAGTCGGCGCTGGCAGCACGGCGGGAAACTCGATGCGGAAGCAGTCGGGTGCCCACCACCCGCGTTTCATCGGCCCCGCGCCGCGGCGCAGGGATTCGGTCACGCCGCGTTCGTGGATCGCCGTCGGCGCCAGCCAGGGCAGGTCGATTAGCGCGATCCTGAACGCGAATCCGGTCGCCGCGTACGCTGCGGATTCTGCGGAGTCGACAGGAAGGAGAGGGCTGGGCATCGGACGATCGTGGGATGGGGGCGGCAGCGACATCCTAGCAGCTTGGCGGTGGCAACCGGCCGGTCGGCGGTCGGCAAGCGCCGCCGGTCAGGACGCCGCCAGGGTGCCGACGATGTGGTCGGCCAGGGCCAGGCAGGCGGTCAGTCCGGGCGACTCGATGCCGAAGAGTGAAACCAGTCCGCGGATACCGTGCTGCGCCGGGCCGGAGACGAGAAAGTCGCAGGCCGGAGCGCCCGGTGCATGGGGTTTCGGCCGGATTCCGGCATAGGCCGGAAGCAGTGCACCGTCGGCCAGCTGTGGCCAGTAGCGGCGCACTTCGGCGTAGAAGGCCGCGGCGCGTTCGGGCGCGACCGTGTAGTCGAGGTGGTCGATCCACTCCACATCGGGACCGAAACGCGCCTGTCCGCCGAGATCCAGCGTCAGGTGCACGCCGAGTCCGGCCGCTTCCGGCACCGGGTAGATCAGGCGCGAGAAGGGCGCGCGTCCGGCCAGCGCATAGTAGTTGCCCTTGGCATAGTGGAGCGGCGGCACCGATGTTGCCGGCAGTCCGCGCAGCGCGCGGGCTACACCCTGCGCACCGAGTCCAGCGCAATTGACCACGGTCGAAGCATGAAGCGACATGGACTGGGCGGGATCGCTGCCGACATCGAGGACGATGCCATCGGCGCCGATTTCGCCGCCGCGTACCGGACTGTTTACGGCCAGCACCGCACCATCGCGTTCCGCGTCGCCGAGCAGCGACAGCATCAGGGCGTGGCTGTCGATAATCCCGGTCGACGGCGACAGCAGCGCAGCCTCGCATTCCAGCGCCGGCTCCAGGCGGCGAGCTTCGTCGCGCGACAGCCGCCGCAGGTCAGCGACGCCGTTGGCTCTGGCCTTGGCGGCAATATCACCGAGTTGATCCTGCTGCCCGGCGCTGCTGGCGACGATCAGCTTGCCGCAGCGCCGATGCTCGATGCCGCGCTCCGCGCAGTAGGCATACAGCATGCCGCGCCCGGCAACGCAGAGCCGGGCTTTGAGCGAGCCGGCCGGGTAGTAGATGCCGGCATGGATCACCTCGCTGTTGCGCGCGCTGATGCCTGTGCCGAAGGCGCTCTCCGCTTCGAGAATCAATACCTCGCGGCCCTGGGCGGCCAGTTTGCGCGCCACGGCAAGGCCAACGACGCCGGCGCCGATGACGGCACAATCGATTTTTTCCATGGGAAATCTGTGGCAGAGTGAAGTCGGGATTTTCGTTCAAGGATAACCGACATGAAGCTGAGACATTTCACCGCAGTTGGCCTGACGGCGCTGCTGCTGTTTGCAGCCACGGCCGGCCGTGCCGCGGATGCGGGCGCCGCCATGCCGAAGGCAACGGGCAATCGCATCGTGTTTCAGGTGAATGAAGACGACTCCCGGAAATGGAACACCATACTGGCCAACATCAACAATGTGCAGGAAGAACTGGGGCAGGTCGATGTCACGGTGGTTGCCATCGGTCCCGGCCTGGGCATGATCAAGGTCGACGCACTGACCGCCAATCGGGTGCAGGACGCGATGTCCGCCGGCGTGCGTTTCGTCGCCTGCGGCAATTCGATGCAGGCACAGCACCTGACCAGGGACGACATGATCGACGGCATTGCCTATGCCAAGGCCGGTTATGTCGAAGTGATGCGCTTGCAGCAGCAGGGCTATGCCTATATCCGCCCCTGAGCCGGGTCCGCGCCTGATGCTGGACTGGTCGCGCATCGATACCGTCCTGCTCGACATGGACGGTACCTTGCTCGACCTGCATTTCGACAACCACTTCTGGCAGACCCACTTGCCGCGGCGCTACGCCGAGGCGCGCGGGCTGCCGGCGGAGGCCGGGCGTGGGGAATTGATGGCGCGCTATCACTCCCGTGCCGGCACGCTGGAGTGGTACTCGGTGGATTTCTGGGAATCCGAACTGGAACTCGACATCATGCGCCTCAAAGAAGAGGTGGCGCACCTGATCGACATCCATCCGCATGTGACGGCCTTTCTCGATGCGGTGCGCGCAAGCGGCCGCCGTGTGGTGCTGGCGACCAACGCCCACCACAAGAGCGTGACGCTGAAAATGGCCCGCACCGGTCTGCAACCCCGCCTCGATGCCATCGTCAGCTCCCACCAGCTCGGTGCGGCGAAGGAGGAACAAGCTTTCTGGCAGCGTCTGGCCGAGATCGAGCCCTTCGATCCGGCGCGCACGCTGCTGGTCGATGACAGCCTGCCGGTGCTCGACAGCGCGCGCCGCTACGGCATCGCGCATCTGGTCGCAGTGAAGCGGCCGGACACCCGGCAGCCGGAAAAGCACACCGGCGATTATCCGGCGATCGACGACTTTTCCCAGTTGATGCCCTGACCCGGCTTGTTGCAGTGCAGCTTGACCTGGGCGATCGGTGCCCTGTATGTTGTATACAAAATACCGTATGCAATCCATAAACACACGTGAAAACAAGGGTTAATCGTTCATCGTTGTCCCAGCAGGCTATCGATCTGCTGCGCGAGCGGATCTACAATCATGTCCTGGCACCGGGTCAGCGGCTGGACGAGGCGGTGCTCGCGGAGCAGCTTGGAATCAGCCGCACGCCCCTGCGCGAGGCGCTCAAGGTGTTGTCCGCCGAGGGGTTGGTGGATTTGCAACCGCACAAGGGCTGCTTTGTCACCGAGTTGACCCTGCGCGACCTGGAGGAGATTTTCCCCATCATGGCCACACTCGAAGGTCGCGTCGCCCACGAAGTCGCCAGCAAGCGCACGCCGGCCCAGCTCAAGGCGCTCGATGCCCTGCATGAAAAACTGGAGCGCCATGCGGCAGCCGGCGACGTGAATCGCTACTACGAGACCAACTACGTATTTCACGACCAGCTGCAGGAATGCGCGGGCAACCGCTGGCTGCAGATCGTGATTGGCGACCTGCGAAAGCTGCTGAAGCTTTCGCGCCATCATTCGCTGCGTCTCGAAGGCCGGCTTGCGGCGTCGCTGGCCGAGCATCGCGCGCTGATGCAGGCGGTGCGCCGGCAGGATGCCGACGCGGCGGAGCGGGTGATGCGCGAGCATCTGCTGGCGCAACTTGCTGCGCTGCGCGAAATGTCCCTGGCACCGGAGGTGGTACATGGTTGACGGACTGGTCAAGCGGCTGCGATCGATAGTCGGCGCTGGCGCCACGGCGCGCGTCGGGGCGAAGCGGATAGACGAGTGGCGCCGGCAACTCGCCGAATGTGCCGAGGCGAAGGGCGGCGAGGTTTCCGCGCGCACCCGCGCGGCAGACTTGGCACAAACCTATCTCGAACTCGACGACACGGCGCGTCATGCCTTCCTGCGCCTCATTTCGCTGGAGTTCGGTCCCGCGCCGGCGCGCGTCGCGGCCGCGCACGAGGCCTATCAGCGCGCGATCGGCAGTGCGAGCCAATGGGATGCCGAGGCGGACTTGCGCGCGGCCCTGCGGTCGGCGCGGATCCGCATCCTCACCCAGTTCAACGCCATTCCCCAGGGCGTCAAGTTCCTCGTCGATCTGCGCGCCGACTTGCTGCGCTACCTGGACGAAGACCCGGAGCTGGCGCCGCTCGACCGCGAGCTCGAATCGCGCCTGGCCGCCTGGTTCGACGTCGGCTTTCTCGAATTGCAGCGCATCACCTGGTGCTCGCCGGCGATGCTGCTGGAGAAACTGATCCAGTACGAAGCAGTGCATGAAATCCGCTCCTGGACCGATCTCAAGAACCGGCTCGATTCGGATCGCCGCTTGTATGCCTTTTTCCATCCGCGCATGCCGATGGAGCCCCTGATCTTCGTCGAGGTGGCGCTCACCGACCATCTCGCCGACAGCGTCCAGGCACTGCTCGACGAGCACGCGCCGGTGTTCGACGCGCGCCGCGCCGACACCGCGATTTTCTACTCGATCTCCAACACGCAGGCCGGCCTGCGTGGGGTGTCCTTCGGCAATTTCCTGTTGAAGCGGGTGATCGACGACCTGCAGCGCGATTTCCCCAAGCTGCGGCACTTCGCCACGCTGTCGCCGCTGCCCGGGTTTTCGTCCTGGGCCCGGAAGCATCCGCAGGAGCTGGCCGCCGCGGGATTGGCACTCGACGCCGCGCAACTCGCCGCGGGCGAGTGGACGCAGGACAGGGCGGCGGCGCGCAAGATCAATGCGGCGCTGGCGCAACTGGCGGCACGCTACCTGACGCTGGCCAAAGCCAGCCGCGGCGACGGCAGGCAGCCGCTCGATCCGGTCGCCCGCTTTCACCTCGGTAATGGCGCCCGCATCGAGCGCATCAACCTGCTCGGAGACGCATCGCCGAAAGGCATGAAGCAGTCCTTCGGCGTGATGGTGAATTACCTGTACGACCTTGACGATCTGGAGAACAACGTTGAAAGCTTTGCCCGCGAGGGCACCATCGCCACGTCGGCCGCCGTCAGGCGTCAGGCACGGCAAATACAAAACTAATCGAGGAGACCAAGCATGCGACGCAATTTTCTGAAAGCTGCAATTGCCGCCATCGGCATACTGAGCCTGGGCCTGGGCAGCGCACCGGTGATGGCCCAGGCCAAGGTGATCAAGATTTCCCACCAGTTCCCCGGCGGCACCATCGATGAAGGCGATTTCCGCGACCGCCTGGTGCGCAAGTTCGCCGCCGAAGTCGAAAAGAAGAGCGGCGGCGCGCTCAAGTTCGAGATCTATCCGGCCGCTTCGCTGATGAAGGCGGTGCCGCAGTACAAGGCGTTGTCCACCGGTGCGCTGGACATGTCGCTGTACCCGCTGGCCTACGCCGGCGGCGAATTTCCGGCGGCCAACCTGACCCTGATGCCGGGCCTGATCACCAGCTACGAGCAGGGCCTGCGCTGGAAGGATGCTCCGATCGGCAAGGAACTGGTGCGCCTGCTCGACGAGCGCAACGTCAAGATCGTGACCTGGATCTGGCAGGCCGGCGGCATCGCGTCCAAGGGCAAGCCGCTGGTCACTACGGATGACGCCAAGGGTATGAAAGTGCGCGGCGGCAGCCGTGAAGTGGATTTGATGACCAAGGCGGCCGGCGCCGCGGTAACCAATGTGGCATCGAACGAGATCTACAGTGCGATGCAGTCCGGCGTGCTGGATGCTGCAGTCACCTCCAGCACTTCGCTGATCAGTTTCCGCCTGCACGAGACTTCGGACTTCCTCACCGCCGGGCGCAAGCACTCGTTCTGGTTCATGTTTGAACCGCTGCTGATGTCGAAGAAGACCTTCGATGCGTTGACCCCGGCGCAGCAGAAACTGGTCATGGAAGTCGGCGCCTCGCTGGAGAAGTTCGGCATGGACGCCGCCAAGGCCGATGACGAGCGCGTGGTCGAGGTCTACACCAAGGCCGGACGCAAGGTCAGAGACATGGACCAGGTGGCCTTCGAGAAATGGCGTGAGGTAGCCAAGGCGTCGGCCTGGAAGGACTTCGAAGAGAAGGTGAAGGACGGCAAGGCGCTGTTCGGCATGGCCGTGGCTGTCAAGTAAAACCATGCTCGCAGCCTGGCGGCAGTTCAGCCGTGCGGTAACCGCGATCAACACCCTGACCGGCTATCTGTCGGGGGTGTTGATCGTGATCTGCAGCGGCGTCCTCGTCTTCGAGGTGGTGGTGCGCTACTGGCTCAACTGGCCGACCGATTGGGAAATCGAAATGTCGATCATGCTGCTGATCGTCGCCACCTTCATGAGCGCTGCATTTACCCAGGCTTCGCGCGGGCATGTCGGCATCGAGGTGCTCGATGCCCTGTTGTCCGAACGCGCCAACCGCTGGCGCAACGGACTGGGCGACATCCTGTCGATGGCCTTCTGCATCTTCATCGCCTGGCATGCCTGGGAGTTTTTTCATGAAGCCTGGAGCGAGGGCAAGATGAGCAACACCGCCTGGGCGCCCAAGCTGTGGCCCGCCTACCTGTTCATGGCGCTGGGCATGACGATGCTCTCGCTGCAAATGCTGGTGCAGCTCGGCGACCAGCATATTCACCAGCATCGCGAGGATGAGGAATGAGTACGCTGCAGATTGGAATCCTGTTCGGCGTCGCCACCTTCGTCGCGCTGTTTTCCGGCATGCCGATCGCGTTCGCGGTAGGCGGAGTGGCGCTCGTCTTCATGCTGCTCTACATGCCGGGCGAAACCGTGGGGCTGGTGGCCGAGACCCTGTATTCGGAGCTCGACAACTTCGTCCTGCTCACCATTCCGCTGTTCGTCCTGATGGGTGCCGCGATCGGCAAGTCGCGTGCCGGCGGCGATTTGTATTCCTCGCTCAACCGCTGGATGGGGCGCATTCCCGGCGGCCTCGGCGCCGCCAACGTGATGGCCTGCTCCGTGTTCGCCGCAATGTGCGGATCGAGTCCGGCCACTTGTTCGGCGATCGGCTCGTCGGGCATTCCCGAAATGCGCAAGCGCGGCTACTCCTCCGGTTTGGCGGCCGGCATCATCGCCGCCGGCGGCACGCTGGGCATCCTGATTCCGCCCTCGCTGACGCTGATCCTCTACGGCGTGGTCACCGAGCAGTCGATCGGCAAGTTGTTCATGGCCGGGGTCGGTCCTGGCCTGCTGCTTACCGCACTGTTCATCGCCTGGGTGGTGATCCAGTTCCGCCGCGAGCAGGCACATGCACGGGTGCAGAGCAGCAATACGGAAATCCTGCGCGTGGAAAGTTTCACCTGGCGCGAGAAGTTCGAGACCATTCCGCGGCTGGCGCCCTTCATCGCCATCATCGTCATCATCATGGTCGCGCTGTATGGCGGCTGGGCGACGCCTTCGGAGGTCGCCGGCATCGGCGCCTTTGCTTCGCTGCTGATGGTGATGATGATCTACGGCTGTTGGCGCTGGACCGAAATGAAGGCGATTCTCGGCGGCACGGTGCGCGAATCGACCATGGTGATGATGATCATCGCCATGAGCTTCCTCTACACCTACGTCATGAGCTACCTGCACATCACGCAGGAAGTCGCCACCTGGATGGTCGGCCTGCCGCTGGGCAAGTGGGGCTTCTTCGTCGCTGCCAACATCCTGCTGGTGGTGCTCGGCTTCTTCCTGCCGCCGGTGGCGATCATCCTGATGGTGACGCCGATCATCCTGCCGGCGCTCAAGGCCCACGGCATCGACCTGGTCTGGTTCGGCGTGGTCATGACCATCCTCATGGAAATGGGCCTGATCCATCCGCCGGTCGGGCTCAACCTGTTCGTCATCAACTCGATCGCGCCCGATATCAAGCTCTCGGAGATCATCTGGGGCACCTTGCCCTTCATCGTCCTGATGGTGCTGGCCATCGTGCTGCTGGCCTTCTTCCCGGACATCGCCATGTGGCTGCCGAACAACGTCAAATGAAGCGACAAAGCCCGGCTTGGTCCGCAGATTTCGCAGATTTGCGCAGATAGAACATGGGGTCGGCGGCGCTGACGGCTTCGCGTGATGTTGCCCTGAATAATCTGCGCAAATCTGCGGATCGAATTATTGCAATTGAAATAGGCGATTCATGAACCAGAACCTGTATTCCCTGCTTGCCGAGCACTTCCCGAAGAATCCCGCTGCGCCCTGCATGATCCTGCCCGACGGCAGGGTGTGGACCTACGGCGACGTCGGGCGCGCTTCGGGGCGCATCGCCAACCTGATCGTCGCGCTGGGCCTCGAGCCCGGCGATCGCGTCGCGGCCCAGGTGGAAAAGACGCCCGAGGCGCTGGTGCTGTACCTGGCGGCGATTCGTGCCGGCATGGTGTTCCTGCCGCTCAATCCGGCCTACCAGCGCCACGAGCTGGAGTATTTCCTCAAGGATGCGAAGCCCGGCCTGTTCGTCTGCCGGCCGCAGATGCGGGCGCTGGCCGACGAACTGGCGGCCAAGGCCGGCGTGCCGAAGGGTTGCACGGTGCTGGAACTGGATGATGCCGGGCGCGGTTCGCTGATCGACGCCGCGACGCCGCAGGCCGACACCTTCGCCACGGTAGCGCGCAACACCAGCGACCTCGCCGCGATCCTCTATACCTCGGGCACCACCGGCCGCTCCAAGGGCGCCATGCTTTCCCACCGCAACCTCGCGCACAACGCAAAAACGCTGCACGCCTACTGGCATTTCCAGCCGGGCGACGTGCTGCTGCACATGCTGCCGACCTTTCATGTGCATGGCCTCTTCGTCGCCTGCCACTGCGTGCTGCTCAACGGCTCGGCGATGTTCTTCGAGCCGAAGTTCGATGCCGCGCGCGCCACGAGCCTGCTGTCGCAGTGCACCGTGTTCATGGGCGTGCCGACTTTTTACGTGCGCCTGCTGCTCGACCCCGGTTTCGATCGCGACAGCTGCCGCAATGTCCGCTTGTTCGTCTCCGGTTCGGCACCGCTGCTCAAGGAAACTTTCGACGAGTTCAAGGCCAGGACCGGCCATACGATACTCGAACGTTATGGCATGACCGAAGGCGGCATGTTCACCTCGAATCCCTACGAGGGTGAACGGCGCGGCGGTACCGTCGGCTTTCCGCTGCCCGGCACCGAGCTGCGCATAGTCGGCGCTGACGGTGCGGTGGTAAAGCCGGGCGCGGTCGGACATATCCAGGTCAAGGGCGACAATGTCTTCGTCGGTTACTGGGGCATGCCCGAAAAGACCAAAGAGGAATTCACCGCCGATGGCTACTTCAAGACCGGCGATATGGGCAGCGTCGATGCCGACGGCTACGTCGCGATCAGCGGCCGCTCCAAGGATCTGGTAATCACCGGCGGCCTCAATGTGTATCCCAAGGAAATCGAGGAACTGATCGACGCCATGCCCGGCGTGGTCGAATCCGCAGTGATCGGCCTGCCGCATCCCGATTTCGGAGAGGCGGTCACGGCCGTGGTGGTGCGCCAGAACAACACGGTAGGCAGAGCGCTGACCGAGTCCGGTATCATCGCTGCCATCAAGGACAGCCTGGCTAACTTCAAGGTGCCGAAGTGGGTGTATCTGGTCGATCAGCTGCCGCGCAACGCCATGGGCAAGGTGCAGAAGAATATCTTGCGGGAAACCTATTCGCCGATGACCAGCCGTTGAGGCTGCCATGCTGAGTTTCCTGCCGGGGCCGCTGCTCGCGCTGGTCGCTTCGGCATTGCTGGCGCTCAATGTGTTGTTCTGGGTGCCGATCCTGCTGGCGTTCGCCGTCGTCAAGCTGATCCTGCCCTTCAAGGCTGTCCGTCTGCGCATCGATCCCCTGCTGGTGGCCATTGCCGAGGCGTGGATCTCCGGCAACAGCGGCTGGATGGCGTTGACCCAGCGCACGGTGTGGGAGGTCGAGGGCGTCGCCGGCCTCGACCCGCACAACTGGTATCTGGTCAACAGCAATCACCAGACCTGGGCCGACATCTTCGTCCTCCAGCACTTGTTCAACCGCCGCATTCCGCTGCTGAAATTCTTCATCAAGCAGCAACTGAAATGGGTCCCGGTCATGGGCCTGGCCTGGTGGGCGTTGGACTTTCCCTTCATGCGCCGCCACAGCGAGGAATACCTCAGGCGGCATCCGGAGATGCGCGGCAAGGACCAGGCGGCGACGCGCAAGGCCTGCGAAAAGTTTTCCCTGATCCCCACCAGCGTCATGAATTTTCTCGAAGGCACGCGCTTCACGCCGGTCAAGCACCAGCGCCAGCAATCGCCCTACCGCCACCTGCTCAAGCCCAAGGCTGGCGGCATTGCGCTGGCGCTCAACGCCATGGGCGACCGCTTTCGGGCCATACTGGATGTCACCATCGTCTATCCGGACGGCACGCCGAATTTTTGGGATTTCCTCTGCGGCAGGATGCGGCGCGTGATCGTGCGGGTGCAGAGCCTGCCGGTGCCGGAACATCTGATGAAGGGCGATTACGCAGGCGATCCCGCCGTGCGCGAGGCCTTCGGCCGGTGGGTGCAGAAACTTTGGCAGGACAAGGACGCGCAGATTGCGCGGCTGCTGACGGAGGCGAAGACCTGAGGGCATGAATTCCAGTCTGACCGACATCAGCCATGTCATACAACTCGCGGTCGCGCCGGTGTTCCTGCTCACCGCGATCGCGACGCTGATCAACGCCCTGAACACCCGGCTGGGCCGCATCGTCGATCGCCGGCGCGTGGTGCAGGAGCGTCTGCACACAGGCGAACCCAACGACGCCGAGGCGGCAGCCACCGAGATCGGCAACCTCCACCGCCGCACCCGGCTGATCTATTACGCGATCTTCTGCGCCGTGCTCTCCGCGCTGCTGGTTTGCCTGGTGGTGGCCGGCGCCTTCCTCGGCGCGCTGCTCGGCATCGATCTGGCGCGCAGCGTGGCGACGGTGTTCATCGCCGCCATGCTGGCCATGATCTCCGGACTCAGCCTGTTTCTGCGCGAAGTCTATCTGGCCGTGCGGACCGCCGCGCACCATAGACATTGAGCCTGCGCCACCTGCTTGCCACGATTGCGCTGGGTCCCGTGTTGCTGGCACAGGGACGTCACGTGCGGCGCGCGGTGCCCGCGCTGCCTGAACCCGACGGGCCGCGCGAGGGGGAAGCCGGCAGCGGCAAGGCGCTGCGCCTGCTGGTGCTCGGCGACTCCGCCGCCGCCGGCGTCGGCGCGCAAACGCAGGACGAAGCTCTCTCCGGACAACTTGCCGTGGCGCTGGCGCCGACTTTCAGGCTGCACTGGAAACTATTGGCCTTTACCGGCGCTACCACGGCCGACATGCTCCAGCGCCTGCGCGCGGAGCCTGCGGCGCAGTTCGACGCCGTCGTCACCTCGCTGGGCGTGAATGACGTCACCGGCCGGGTATCGCTCGCCGCGTGGCGCCGCGCGCAGCAGGAATTGATCGCCGTGCTGCAATCGCGCTTCGGCGTGCGTCATATCCTGCTGTCCAGTCTGCCGCCGATGCACCGTTTTCCGGCGCTGCCGCAGCCCTTGCGCTGGTATGTCGGCAGCCGCGCGCGCGATTTCGACCGGGTGCTGGCGCGCGTGGCGGCGAGCCGCCCTGGCTGCGAGTTCCTCGCCCTCGGTCATGAGATGATGGATGCCTCGGCCATGGCCGGCGACGGCTTCCATCCCGGGCCGCCGATTTACGCCCTCTGGGCGCGCGAAGCCACGCGCCGCATCGTGCAACGCATGGAGCAGACCACATGATCGACCTCTATTACTGGACCACTCCCAACGGCCACAAGATCACGATGTTTCTCGAAGAGGCCGGCATACCTTATCGCATCGTGCCGATCAACATCGGCAAGGGCGAGCAGTTCGCCCCCGACTTCCTCAAGATTGCACCCAATAACCGGATGCCGGCCATCGTCGATCACCAGCCGGCCGATGGCGGCGCGCCGCTGGCCTTGTTCGAATCGGGCGCCATCCTGCTCTACCTGGCGGACAAGATCGGGCGCTTCATTCCGCCCGACTTGCGCGGGCGCAACGAAACCCTGCAATGGCTGTTCTGGCAGATGGCCGGTCTCGGGCCGATGGCCGGCCAGAACCATCACTTCACGCAGTACGCGCCCGAGAAGATTCCCTATGCGATCGAACGCTACGTCAAGGAGACGGCGCGGCTATATGCGGTGCTGAACAAGCATCTGACCGGACGCGAGTTCATCGCCGACGGCTATTCGATCGCTGATATGGCCTGCTATCCGTGGATCGTGCCGCATGAGAAGCAGGGACAGGATCTCGACGATTTTCCGCAACTCAAGCGCTGGTTTGGCGCGATCCGCGAACGCCCCGCGACGCAACGCGCCTATGAGTTGGCCAAGGAGATCAATCCGGCGCCCGTGGTCACCGAAGAAGCCAGGCGCGTGCTGTTCGGGCAGGACGCAAGTACGGTGCGTCCGGGCTGACTGGCTGCGGCGACAAGCATTCAGATTTTCAGGTAAGTCCAGCCCTGCTGCACGCGCTCGGCGACATGCTCGATGGCGGTTCTTGCTACCACCGTATCGGGGACCAGTTCGACCTCCACACCGGCGCCTTGCAGGCGCGATATGGTTTGTCCACAGGCGACGAAACCGACCCGCGCATGATGCGCCTTGAGTTCGGCGATGCGATCGGCATAGCGTGTCGTGTCGACTCGCAGCAGTTCGAGGCCGCGGTGATTGGCGATAACCTCGACGCGGGCACTGCCCGCCTTGGCCAGATAGGCTTCCGCGAGGTCGAGCGCTGCTTCCATTTGCTCCGATCGGGAACTGTCCAGATGAATCAGGATGCGGGCGGGCTCCGTCGCGAACAGACCGCCCGCCCAAGCCGTCATCGAGCGCGGCATTTCGACCGCGGTTGCGGCATGGTGTCCCAGCCAGCCAGCCAGGATGCCGGTCATCAGGACGATGCTGGCGGCCAGCGCGCCACCCCAGGCAGGAAGGCGCAGATTCCGCGCGTGCGCGGACGGCACGCGGCCATAGGCGTGGCGGACCAACTCCTTGGTGGCGCGCAGAGCGCAAACACGCTGGCCGAGTTCGGCGTCGCGGGCGATCGCGGCGAGAATCTCGTCGCATTCCTGGGCGCCAAGCTGGTTGTCGACGAAGGCATTCAGCCTTTCGTCCGAAAATTCCCGTATCGCGTTCATTTCACACTCCTGAGTTGCCGCTGCGTCGCCGGGACTTCCGTCAGGAGTTCCTTCAGCGATACCCGTGCGCGGCACAACCGGCTCATGACCGTGCCGATCGGTATCGCCAGGATTTCGGCGACCTCGGCATAGGAAAAATCTTCCAAATCGACCAGGGTGACTACCTGGCGTTGCCCCAGCGGCAACTTCGCAATCGCGGTCCGCACCCGATTGACGGTTTGCTGGCGTTCCGCATGACTATCCGGTCCCGGCAGGTCGGATGGAAGTTCGGTCAACATCTCGTCGTCGACATCCGGGCGTAGCGAGCGCAGGTGATCGATCCAGCACCGGTTGAGGATCGCGAACAGCCAACTGGTCAGGCGTGCCGATTCGCGCAGCTGCTCGATCCTGGCCAGGCCGCGCGCCAGGGTTTCCTGGGTCAGGTCATCGGCCAGAACCGCGTCATGGCACCAGGCGAAAGCCAGGCGATAGAGCCGCACGCGACTTGCCTTGATCTGCTCCACCAGTTCGCGCTGCTCCCGCGATTGCAGCCATTTCATCGGTTATTCCTCCTGTCGCAGTATGACGCAGGATGCGGCCGATTTATTCCCTCGCCTCTTCCTGGCGGGGTGGAATAAACCCCGGTTCGTACGCGTCTTATAGCGGCAGCCATCCTGTTTCACCCCGACGTAGGGACCACAAAAAGGTTTCATATAACCAACTCGAGAGGAGTCATCATGATTCGCAGAACTTTTGTCCAGCTTATGCTTGCCGGCGCGCTCGTCGCCGAAGGATCTTCCGCGGCTATCGCCAAATCCGTTGCGAAGGCCGCCGCCAAACCGGGTGTGGTAATCCAGGTCAGCGACGACGATCCAAAGAACTGGAATCAGGCGTTGAACGTGATCAAGAACATCCAGTCGGAATACGGCAAGAACAAGGTCAATGTCGAGCTGGTGGTCTTCGGCCGTGGTGCCGGATTGCTCAAGTTCGACTCGCCGCTGGCGAACCGCATCGACGACACGCTGGCAAGCGGTGCCGCCGTCTCCATGTGCCAGAACACGATGACGGGACAGAAGCTGACCGAAGCGGACATGCATCCGAAAATCGGCTACGTCAAGGCCGGCGTCATCGAAATCATCACCAAGAGCAAGAAGGGCTGGGCAGTCGTCCGTCCGTAGCCGTCGACTGCCGTCGACCGTCTGAATCGAGCGCCTTGGCGGAATTGGCGCCGCGGATATTCACGGCGGCGGCTTTCAGCGCCGCGCCACGCAACGGCAAGAGTAACGCTCAATAAACCGAAGGAGATGTTTCGTGCATTTTTCTCGTCCCATTGTTTCTACATTGCTCGTTGCCGGTCTGATGGGCGGCCTTGCCCGCGCCGAGGGTGCGGCAGTTTCCTCAGGTGCCCCGGCGGCGCAGTCACTGGAACCGATACCGGCCAACAAGGACAACGATCTGCGGCTGTTTTATGTCGACGGCCGGATCGTCACCGGCACTGCGGCGATGCAAAAAATGAATACCGACGCCAATCTCGTCCTCTGGCTCGCGGGGAATCAGTTTTTCGCGATGGCAGATGTCATCCGGGCATTCCAGAAGCAGCATCCCCGGATCGGCAATGTCGGCCTGATTACCCTGCCGCCAGGAATCATTCTGAAAGCGATCGATGCCGGTGGTTGGAGCTATGCAGGCAACAACTATCGCATGCAGCCGGATGTATACGCCAGCGTTCAGCTGGGTCATCTGAAAACGCTCAAGGGCAAGGGCAGGATGAACCAGTTCATGGTCTACACCCACAATGCGCTCAACCTCATCGTGCCCAAGGGCAACCCGAAGCGGATCAAGGGTATCGACGATCTCGGGCGTGATGACCTCAAGATCATGCTGCCCAACCCAATCGACGAAGGCATCATGACCTTTTACGCAAAGAAGGTATTGGTCAATCACAAGCTGTGGGAAAAGCTGTCGGGCGGCAAGGAATGCAAGTCTTGCGACCCGACCCGGAATGTCCATTTCACCTCTGTGCACCACCGGGAGATTCCGGACGGCCTCAAGGCCGGAACAGTTGACGCGGGGATTGTCTGGGCGACCGAAACGAAAAACGCGTTGGAAGAGGGTCATGCCGTCGAGGCGATTCCCTTGCCCGCGGAAGACAGCCTGATCAACGAGGTCTCGTACGCGATCGGCGTCATGACTGATGCCGCGCACAAGGAGGCGGCTAGCGAATACTTGTCCTTCCTGAAATCGGAACAGGGACAGGATGCCTATGCCAAGTTCGGTTTCATCAAGGCTTCGAAGGCCAATCTGGAAGTTCGCGACATACCTTAGCCGCAATTCTGCGTCGGCCTGGCTGCTTGATTTCGGTCAGGCCGACCGCGTCTCCCGGACATGCCGGGTGCCCAACGGATTGCGCCGATCAAGGCCGTTGCCGATCCGTAGCGCCTATGTCTTCAGGAGGTCAGCAGGCCATGCAGCATCTTGGTCGCCAGCAACGCCAGAAAGCCGCCGAAGCCTCTTTTCAATTGCTTGACCGGCAGCTTGTGCGCCAGCCGGGCGCCCACCGGCGCCATCAGAAAACTGATGGCGACGACCCCGACGAAGGCGGGCAGGTAGATATAACCCAGCGAATAATCCGGCAGGCCTGAGGTCTTGAGGCCGCTCAGGATGTAGCCGAAGGTCCCGGCGACGGCGATCGGAAAACCCAGCGCCGAGGAAGTGCCGACGGCATGGTGAATCACCACGTTGCAAAACACCATGAAGGGAATCGTCAGGAAGCCGCCGCCGGCGGCGACCAGGCTCGAGACGACGCCGACCAGCAAGCCGGCGACGACCATGCCGAGAGTGCCCGGCAACTGGCGGTGGGGCTTGGGCTTGAAGTCCAGCATCATCTGCAACGAAGCGTAATACACGATCGCGGTGAACACCATGGCCAGCGGCCGGGTCGGCACCCAGGTGGCGATGAAGGAGCCGGACAGGGTGCCGATCACCAAGCCGGGTGCAAAACTCTTGACGATATCCCAGCGTACGGCGCCATGCCGGTGATGGGCGCGCATGCTGGCGATCGACGTGAATACGATGGTTGCCATCGACGTACCGAGCGCCAGATGCATGCTGTGCTCGACCGGGAAAGCTTGCGCCGTAAAGAGCATGAACAGCAGCGGGACGATGGTCAGTCCGCCGCCGACACCGAACAGGCCGGCAACGAATCCGGCGAATACTCCCAGCAGCGGGTAGCCCAACCACCAGAGAGTCAAGCGGATCCTTTCATCAGCTTGCTGACGATGAACTTCCATTCCGCAGGGTCGACCGGGGTGATCGAGAGCCGGTTGCCGCGTTGCAGAACGCGCATTTGGGTCAATTCGGGATGCGCCCTGAGTTCGTCGAGGCCGATCAGGCGCGTCTTCTTCACGACACGCACATCGACATTCACCCAGCGCGGATTCTCCGGTGTCGATTTCGGGTCGAAGTAGTGGCTTTTCGGGTCGAACTGGGTGCGGTCCGGGTAGGCCAGCTGTGCAACCTCGGCCAGCCCGGCAATGCCTGGCTCGGGGCAGGACGAGTGGTAGAAGAAGACGCCGTCGCCGACCTTCATCTGGTCGCGCATGAAGTTGCGCGCCTGGTAGTTGCGCACGCCCCACCAGTCCACGGTCTGCCGCGGCATTGCCAGAACGTCATCAATGCCCACCACTGCGGGTTCGGTTTTCATCAGCCAGTAGCGCATATCTAGTCGGTGGCGTTGTCGCAGCGCCTGGAATTCATCCAGCGGGTTTCGGGGAAGCCGCACAAAATACACTATTGGCGTGGATTTGCGCGAAGGCGGTGCGGGAGTGTATCCCGGGCTGGCTGCCGCACCGGGGTCCAGTCGATGCGAGCGCGTCCGACTGGCGCCACGAGCCGGTCTGGCTGTAGGCGGGAAACCTTCCTGTGCCGACGCTTGCGCCGGTCTCAAGCCGCCAGCTGGACGGCTTGCGCTTCTTCCTGCAGATCGAGGAAATCGTCTTCCGAGAGACCGAAGCGCTTCATCGTCGCGGGACCGAAGCGCTCCCATTCGATGTCGCGCGAGTCGCGCGACATCAGGTGCACGATGTGTTGGGCGAGGTGGCCAAGGGCGATGAAGTCAAGCGTCGATTCCGCCACCTCCGCGCTTCCGAGTATGTCCACATCATGATGCTGCAGGATGGCATTCGCTACCGGTTCGGAGAGACCCCAGGAGCGGGCCAGGAAATAGCCGACCACGGCATGGTGGGTCCCTACGCCCTGTTCCTCGGTTTCGGTAAAAGTGGTTTCCTCGGTTTGGTTGGCTTTGACCAAGGCCGCCCGGTAGCCTGGGAAGCGATGCAGCAGCATGGGGATGCCGCAATCGTGGAACAGGCCATAGGTATAGGCTTCGTCAGGTGTGATGCCGCTTTGTCCGCGGGCAATCAGGGCACCGATCAGCGCCACTTTCTCGGCGCTGTCCCAGAAGCGCTCCATGTTCTGTCCATTGGGGGCGCCGACGGATGTGCGCAGCACCAAGCCCGTAGCGATGCTTTTGACATTGTTCAGGCCGAGCAGATCGATCGCCTGGGTGATGCTTGTGATCTTGCGCGAACGCCGCCAGATCGGCGAGTTGATGGCCTTGAGCATGGCGCCGGCCAGCGCGACGTCGGCCTTGACCAGCTTGCCGATCCGCGCGAGGTTCGGCTGCTCCTTTGCCGATTCCTCGGCGAGCACTAACACCACTTCCGGGCGTGGCGGAAACTTCAGCTCATGCAGCAGAACCTCGTGCCGTCCGATGTCCATGTCATTTACTCCCAGCAATTTCGAAACCTTCCGCGAGTCCCTTAGGGGATTCGTTTATGGAGGTAACTGTATATTTTTGCGGGAGAAATTACTATTGAGCGGAAGTTATAGTACCAAAGGCATAGGCGTTTGCTTCCTTACGCAGGCAGTACGACCTGCAGGCAACATTGGGCGACAGGGATTGTTGTATTCCCGAAATATTGTCGGGCGGCGCGGCTTGGTGGGCGACGGCGTTTCTTCTTGTCTTCCCGAACGTCAACACAAGCTCAATCGGCATCCATGCCGAGTTGCTGCACCCAAGTCAGCGCGTCGGTGAGAATTTCGCCGAGCAGGCCCAGGGTGGCTGTGGCGCCATAGGATGCGAGCAGGGCCTGGGTGCCGGCGATGTTGTTGTCGTCGTAACGTTCGGTCAGCGCGAACAGGCGGCCGACAGTTCCTTCCCGGTGCGTCAGCGCCAGCCGGACTTCGTTGCCGACTGCGATCTGCGCCAGCACGTCGGTCATCGACATGCCCAGCGCGGCCGGTACGACCGACATGAGGCCAGTAATGAAGGCCGGATCGCGCAGATCCCGTTGTCCCGGGTGCAGCCGTTCCACCAGCAGCTCCATGAAACGGCCGCGCAGCGCAGCCAACTGCAGCAGCGGGTTGTGGGCGAGATCGATATCGGCGCCATGGCTGAACAGCAGCAGCTGCAACCAGCGCTGCAACTGGCGGCGTCCGAGTATTGTGATGGCGTGGCGCACCGAGGTGATGCGGGTTCGCGCGCCGACACCGACCGAATTGGTCAGCCGCAGCAGGTTGATCACCAGCGCCGGTTCGGTGCGGAAGGCGGCCTCGAGCCGGGCTTCCTCGGCTTCTTCCGCCACCAGCCTGATCAGGCGCAGCAGGCCCTGGGTCGATGCATCCAGCTTGCGTCCTTCGACAATCACCGGCCTGGCGAAGTAATAGCCTTGAAATAGTTGGAACCCGAGCAGGCGACACAACTCCATCTGCGGCTGCGATTCGACGTGGGCCGCAATCAGTATGCGGCGCGTGGTGCCAAGCGCCCGCGCCGAGGTCTGTAGCTGGTCGCCGGGGATGCCATCGATGTTTATCTTGAGCCAGGTGGCGAGATCGACCAATGGCCAGAGGTGGTCGCCAACATCGGTGACGCCCGAGATCGAGAAGGCGTAGCCCTTGGCCTTGAGCTCCTGGCAGCGTGCCAGTAGTGCCGGGTCGGCAAAAGCGGCGACCTCGGTTTCGAGCACCACAATGTCTTTCGGCAGCAACTCGACCAGATCGCTTTGGAGAAACTGCGCATCGACATTGATGAAGGCGCGCACATGACCGAAGACGTTGGCCAGCCCAAGTTCAGCGAAGGCCTTGCAAACGACGTCGGCGGTGGCGACCGTGGCTGCCGTGGCGCTATCGACGTGGGCGGAGTTCTCCGCCGTGGCGCGGAACAGCAATTCGTAACCCGCCAACCCCTGATCCTTGTCGAGGATCGGTTGGCGGCCTATGAAGATTTCACGCAGTTGATCACGCGGTTGAGATGCCGTATCGCCCATGGACGCAAACGCAGTTTCAGTGAAGGCCAACGCCGGCATTATCGGCGTTAATGCCAAAACCAAAACATTCTGCTTCAGGAAGGCTAGCGTCGAAATTATCGACGCTAAACCAAAACATCTTGTTTCATTGAAGATTGACGTCGGTCATTTCGGCGCCAAGCGTAGCGGCTGTTACCCAAAATGGCACGGAACATACCACGCCCATGCAAAAAGATTCCCCCGCGTGTGCCGTTTGGCCGGCATCCTGAACCTGGGTTCAGAGTGGCCACTTTCCTGCCGCTTCAGGTTCGCTCGCCGGGAGCGATCACAACAGCGGCGTCGTTGGGCTGCGGCCGATGCCAATCAGCATTGGTTCAAGGAATGTATGGCCTTGGCGAACACCGCAGGGGAAACTCTGGGAAGCCAAACAACTCATTTGCGAATCCGGGCAGAACGCCGGTCAGAACAGCTGTTCGTGTTGTGCCAGTGATTCGTCGAGCTTGGCCTCGATGAAATCGATTCTACGCTGAATCGATTCGCTTTCAAGTGCAGCCGCGAGGTCCGCCGGAGCGTTCTTCGCCGCAAGAAATTCATGGACCAGATTGAGGGCGACCATGACCGCGAGACCTTCGCCGCTGCTGCGCGTCTTGTCGCCGGCTTCCTTCAGCTTGCCGTCGAGAAAGGCTACGGCGGCAAGCAGCGCCTCCCGCTCCGCGGGTTTGCAGGCAACGCGATAGTCCTTGCCCAGCAGCTTGACTTCGAGGGTATCGCTCATTCGGCGGGCAGGCGTGTCATCAGCGCTTCAAGACGTTCGCGCGTGACGTCGATTTTCTTCGTCAACGTATCTCGTTCGGCCTCCAGGCCTGCGACGTGGGCGCGCAGGGTCTGATTCTCGTTACGCAGGCTGGCGCACACGGCCAGTATCTGTTCGACCTTGCGCTCAAGGGAATCGAGGGAAACGCTCATGACGGCAAGTTTCCGGGAAAAGTGTAATCAGGTCAAGCAACAAGCTGGCAAACTGAATGTCGTTTGGCAGGGGTCGTAGGGAATTAACCCCGGTCTGGCAAAATGGGCGTATGCCCAATGAAGTCTTCTCACCGGCCAAGCTGAGCCGGGCACTGGTGATCAAGCTGCGCCATCACGGTGATGTCCTGCTGAGTTCGCCGGTGATTTCCGCGCTGAAGCGTTTGGCGCCGCAGTGCGAGGTCGATGCGCTGGTATACGCCGATACCGCGCCGATGCTGGAAGGCCACCCGGCGCTGACGCAACTGCATCTGATCGATCGCAACTGGAAACGACTGGGATTCAGACGCCAGGCCGCCGCCGAATGGAGTCTGCTTCGGAAGCTGGGGGCGCGGCACTACGACTTGGTCGTCCATCTGTCGGTGCATACACGCGGCGCCTGGCTGGTGCGTCTGCTGCGTCCCCGCTGGTCGGTGGCGCCGCAATTCCGTGCCGGCTTCTGGGCGGGCAGCTTCACCCATTTCTATCCGGCGCAGTCGGATCCACAGCGCCACACGGTGGAAACCAATCTCGACAGCCTGCGCGCCCTGGGCATGGAGCCTACGCCCGCGGACAAACGTGTGACCCTGGTGCCGGGCGCCGCGGCCGAGGCGCGGATCGAGGCGCTGTTGGCACAGCATGGACTATCTGCCGATAGCTTCGTGCATGTCCATCCCGCATCGCGCTGGGCCTTCAAGTGTTGGCCGGCCGAACGCGTCGCGGCCTTGTGCGATGCACTGGCTGCAAGAGGCTGGCCCATCGTGCTGACGTCGGCGCCGGATGCAAGCGAGAAGGCGCTGGTTGCCGCCGTGTGCGCTGCGCGCCAACCAAACACCGTTACCTGCCCGCGAAGCGGAATTCCAGGTACGCAAGGCGCGTCAGCGCCGGCGCGTTGCGTCCCTGCGGGAACCATGGATCTATCCGGCCAGCTTTCGCTCAAGGAGCTCGCGGCCCTGACGGCGCGGGCAAGGCTTTTCGTCGGCGTCGATTCGGCGCCGATGCACATGGCCGCCGCGCTGGGCACGCCGGTGGTCGCCATCTTCGGTCCCTCGGGCGATCGCGAATGGGGGCCGTGGGGCGAGATTGGGGAAAATCCCCACCGTGTCGTCGCCTCGAACACTCATCCCTGCCGCCCCTGCGGGCTCGCCGGCTGTAACGACAGCAAGGTCAGCGAGTGCCTGACCACCCTGCCGGTGGCGCAGGTGCTGGCGGCGTGCGAGGAACTGCTGGCCATCCCCCCGCCCCCCTGCCCGGGGCTGGGGATGGCTGAAGTTCGCCGCGTTGCGGCTCCGGTAATGACTGACCCCGCCTTGGGGCGGCCCGACGGCGGCGCGCCATGAAGCTCGCCAACGTGCCCCAGAAGTACACCCCTTTCGGCGGGCGACCGCGCGCAGCGGAGGGGGACCCGGCGCAGCCGGGGGCGAAGCGTCCGCGTGTGGGATGCGCGCCGCCGTTCGGCGGTCGATCCGGAGTTGTCCCATGAAGCTCGCCATCGTGCGCCAGAAGTACACCCCTTTCGGCGGCGCCGAGCGCTTTGTCGAGCGCGCGCTGGCGGCGCTCAGGGCACACAACGTCGATGTCTCGATCGTCGCCCGCGAATGGCGGGGCGATGCAACAGGCGGCATGCAATGCGTGCGCGTCGATCCCTTCTATCTCGGCCGCACCTGGCGCGACGCCGGATTTGCGCGCGGCGTGCAGCAGTTGATCGCGCAGCGTCGTTTCGACCTGGTGCAAAGCCATGAACGCATTCCCGGCTGCGACATCTATCGCGCCGGCGACGGCGTTCATGCTACCTGGCTGGAGCTAAGGGCGAACGCCACGGATCGGCTGGCGCCGTGGCACCGCTACACGCTCGCGGCGGAAGCCGAAATGTTCCGCCATCCCGGCCTGCGCACGGTGATCTGCAACTCGCGCATGGTGAGGGACGACATCGCCCGGCGTTTCGGCGTGGCCGATGAAAAGCTGCAGGTGATCTACAGCGGCGTCGATCTCGATGCTTTCCATCCGCGCCTTCGCGCGGCGCAGGGATTGGCCTTGCGCGAGAAAAGCGGCATCGATCCAGTTACCCCGGTAATCCTGTTTGTCGGCTCCGGCTACCAGCGCAAGGGGCTGCGCACGCTGCTCAACGCCCTGCCGCGGATGCGGCGCACCGATGCACGGCTATGGGTGGTCGGCCGCGACAAGGAGGAAGCGCTGATGCGCAAGCTGGCGCAGACGCTGGGTGTGGACGACCGCGTGCTGTTTCTCGGCGCGCAGACCGACGTCAAGCCCTTCTATGGTGCGGCCGATGTATTCGCCCTGCCGACGCTTTACGATCCCTTTCCCAATGCCGCGCTGGAGGCCTTGGCCTGTGGCCTGCCGCTGGTCACCACCGCCACCTGCGGCGCGGCGGAATTGCTCACTCCAGCCAACGGCGTGGTGATCGCCGCCGGCGATGCAGCCGTTCTGGCGGAAAGCCTGGACATGCTGTGCGCCCGCGCACCGGAGATGCGGGATGCCGCCCGTGCCAGCGTCGCCCATCTCGATCTGGCGGCGATGGCGGCGCAGCTGATGGCCCTCTATTCCCGTTTGGTCTGACGTTCGGCATCCGCCACCACGGGCCGCAGGCGCTCGACCAAGGCGGCGAAGGAGAAGCGCTGCAGATGCGCCTGCGCCAGTTCCGGCTGCGGCCGGGCACGGCCCGCCAGCAGTTCATCGAGCAGCTTGCCGAAATCGGCACCGCCGTCCTGGCGCGGATCGCGGTAGAGAAAGCCGGTCTCGCCTTGCCGGACGGTTTCCGTGAAGGGAGGCGCATCCACTGCTATCACGGGCGTGCCGCAGGCCTGCGCCTCGATGATGTTGAGGCCCAGCGCCTCCTTTTCCGGCAGGCCGGAAAGCAGGTAGTCGAGCTGCCGGTAAATCGCCGCGACGTTGCCCTGCTGGCCCCAGAAGCGCACCTGTCCGACGGGCAGCGCGGCGAGCGCTTGGTCGAGATCGCGCACCGAGGCATAACCGCCACTGCCGAAGATTTCCAGATTTACCTGCGGCAAGCGCGCCAGTACCGGCGCCAGATGCGCGAACAAGAGCGGGAATTGTTTGATGGGTGTCAGCCGCGAAACGATGCCCAGCGTGAGGCCGGCACGCCGCGCGAATGCCGGGTGTGGCCGCAGTATTTCGGTCAGTGGCTCGATCCAGCCCAGCAGGCGGTCGCGGCTCTTGCGTCGGTCCCAGTCGTAGCGGCTGCGACGGCGGACGCCATGCGTGTCGGAGATTTCGCTTCGCGGGCCGACGTCGGCGACGCCATACAGCGCTTCGTTCCAGGCCGGCAGGCCTGCCGCCAGGAGCCCGTCGCGCACCCAGCAGGACACCGCGTAGATGCGATCGTGAGCAGCGAAGGCGGCCGGGTCGCGTCCCTGCACCGGCATATGGGCGACGGCGGTACGCAGGGTTTGTGGCGTGGAGCAACGCAATTCGCCGGGTAGTGGGCCATGCGACAGCAGCCACAGCGGCCCGGTCGGGAGATGGCGCCGCAGCTTGGTTTGGTCGGCGACGGTGATGCGTTCGGTGTCGGGTGGCAGCCCGAGACCCTCCCAGAACCCGGCACGCGGATGCACCAACAGCCGCGTCGGCACGCCGAGTTGCGAGAGCGCGCGGCAGAGGAAGGCGGTGTACACCTCGCCGCCGCCGAAATGGGGCTGGAGGTTGATCTGGACCAGCTTCATGTCTGCCGTGGCGCAGGCTTCATGGCTGCAATCAACACGCCGCAGATAAAGGCGAACAGCCCCAGCCGCCAACCCGAGAAATGGCCGTCGAGCAGGCAGCGCAAAAGATAGCCGCCGATCAGAAAGCAGAACATCAAGCCGGCGGCGTCATGGTGTTGACGAAACTGCCGCCAGCCGCCGCGCATGGCCAGTCCGGCGGTGAGCAGAAGCAGGACAAGGCCAGGCAATCCGGCTGCAAGGGCAAAATCCAGCCAGCCGCTGTGGCTGCTGACCATTCCAGGATAGCCGTACTTTTCGGCCATTGCACGGCCGAAGCCATCGCGGCCGAAACCGAGACCCAGAGGATGCTCGCCGATGGCAAGCACGGCTTGATGCGCCCAGGCGGCTCGGGCATAGGCTGACTCTTCGAGAACTGCGCCAGACGGTGTCGGGGGGCGCAATGCCTTGTTGCCATGCAGCCAGTATTGACTATGGGAATTCCAGCCAATCGCCAGAGATTCCTTTAATCCGCTCCAGCGGGGGTCAAGCGCAACAGACGCGCTGCCCAAGGCTATTGCAATAAACGCCAAGAAGATCATGCGCCGGCTACGCAAGCCAATCCAGACAGTAGTTGCCAATAGCAGTACCACACTGACAACTGTTCCGTTGCGCGAGCGTAGCGCGGCGTCTGCCAAGAAAGAAATCGCTAGCCCAACCCAGCCGGACCGTGCTGCAATAACCGCAACTTGCAGTCCAGCGAGTTGGACTGCAAGTCGCTCGGCGACGAGAATTGAAAGCAGGAAGCCATTCAGGCTGCTTTGATAGTCGTTTTGACCGAACGGAATTATTGATACAGGCCATCCGGTCGCCATCCCGTTATCCACCCACGACATCAGTTGCCAGCCAAAAACCCAAAGCATGTGCCCCAGCAACGCCGCGATAATCGATTGAATGGCCCTATTGGGGCCTATCCGCGAGGAAGCGAAGGCGGCCAAGGCTGCGGTAAGTATCGGCTGCAGCCAATCGCCGCGCAGGTTGTCCAGCGCAACAGTCGGCGCTGGTGCCACGGCGAGGGAATGCAGCAGCAGCCAAGCGGTCGCCGCCGCGAGACCCCAGGCCGCTGGTTTCAAGGCAGGGGGAAGCGGCAGGCGCGTTGCGCGAGTCAAGGGCGGCAATAGCGCTAGTAGTCCAATCAGCAGCAAGAGGTTGCGCAGGGCAATGGTATGCGGAATGGGAAAAATGAAAACGACCGCGACGAGCCAGGTCTGCCAGAACCAAGCCATCGCTCGGATTGTTGGTGTCATTTGCCGACGCCGCCCACCCAGGAGCGCAGCCAGTGGCGGGCGATCCGACGTCGTTGCGGGTTATCGCGGGCGTGGCGCCAGAGCAACGCGAGAAAACCCTCGGTACGCAGCGCGACGAGCCGGCAGCGGGCCGTTGCGCGGTTTGGCATTTTCGCTAGCAGATGGAATATCGATAGGGCGCCATCCACCAGTTGGTACTCCAGAAGCGCATACAGTTCGGTGTCCGCCACAATGCTTGCTGCCAGTTCAGTCTGGGCGAGGGCATTCGTAATGCTACTTTCGACGATGACTTCAAGCCGTTTCTGCGTGGCTTCGGGTGTGGCTTTCCGGATCGGAATCCGGTAGTTCACCGCAATGCGCGGCAGATAAGATATTCGCCGGGCAGCGAGCAGCGCCTGTGTGGTCCAGATGACATCCTCGTGGATCAGGCGTGGAACGAAGCGAAAGTGGTTCGTTTCAATGAAGTCGCGGCGGTACAGGTGCATCCAGACCATGTGCAGAAAGCGTCCAGCCTTCAGGCGCACACGCAGCCACTCGCTGCCGGGGATGATTCCAGTTGCCGGTGCATCCGGGTAGATTGGGTGGTCTGGCCTGCGGCCTTCGTAATGGTAACGGGCGTTGAACAGCACCATATCGAGCTGTCCGCTTTCGGCGCTGGCGATGGCTTCTGCGTAGGCGTCGGGCTCGATGAAGTCATCCGAATCGACGAAGGCCAGATACTTGCCGCGGGCCGCATCGAGGCCGGTATTGCGCGCCGCCGAAAGTCCGCCGTTTTCCTGGCGGATCACGCGCATCTGCGGTAGGCGCGGGGTGAACCCGGCAAGGATGCGTGGGCAGTCATCGGTCGAGCCGTCGTCGACGACGATGATCTCGTCGGCCGGCGGTTCCAGCGCGGCGAGGCTTTCCAGGCAGCGCGGCAGGTAGGGCGCGACGTTGTAAACGGGGACCACCAACGAGAGCAAAGGCGTGCTCATTGCAGTCGTCCCCGTTTGCCCTGGTGCCAGGCCAGCAGGCTCTGGTGCAGCGTTGCAGCGCGCCGGGCGTAGGTGTGCTGCGCCATGACATGCGCGTGACAGCGCTCGGCCATGCCGCGTGCGGCGGCGAAGTTTGTCAGCCAGTATTCGATCTGCGCCACGCAGTCGTCCAGCCCGTCGAATTCGGCCCAGTTCTCGCTGGACGTGAAGTCGTCGCGAGCGTGGGTGCGGCGGTCGCAGAGCAGGAAGCCGCCGCAGGCCGGGATGCCGTAGCAACGCTCGGGCAGGCCCGAGGCCAGCGGTGCGCCGTAGTCGCAGGAGGCGCCGAAGTTGAGGTTGATGCGGCTGGTCTGGATCAGGTCCACCTGCTCCTCGACGCTCATGCCGGCGGAATCGCGGAACAGAAAGCGGACCTTGCGCGCGGCCAGTCGCTCGCCCAGCGCGGCGAAGAACTCCTGGCGGCTGCGCATTTCCTTGTAGCGGCTGCCGTCCATGGCGCCGAAGAAACTGACGTCGTACTCATAACGGGCCGGATCGCGCAGTCCGGCCAGTGTCGCGTCATGCAGATGGTAGCGGGAAATATCAGCGGCATTCGGCAGGTAGAGCACGCTGTCGGCGAAATCGCGTTGCGAGTCGATCAGCGTGTGGGTGGCGTAGATGTCGTAGAGGCGCGCACGATCCAGCCAGTCCAGCCGCCACGATGCCCGGTTCAGGTAGTGCGGCGCATCCTGATTCCAGACGAAGAGCGGGATGCCCTGGTGGCGAAGGAAGCGATGCATGCCCCAGATAGCGAGCGGATGGCGCAGACCTTCGTAGAACCAGGTATAGGCGCCGAGAATGCGCTGCGGTTCGCTGCGCTCGGCGTCCTGCCAGCGCCGACTTTCGCGCAAGGTCAACCCGCGTGCGGCGAGTTCCCGCCGCAAGGCCGGATGCAGGCTGCCGTGGGCGATCAGCAGGACATCCCGTGTGGTCATGCCACGCGGTGGAAAAAGAACACGTTCTTGCGGATCAGCGAAAAATCCAGTGCGAAGCCTTGCGCTACCAGGCCGGCGAACATCTCCGACAGCACGCGGTCGCCGAGCACGTCGGGATGCGTTTCGACGCAAATCTTATGCACCATCGACAAATCGGCGCCGGTGAAGAATTCGGCCTCGCCGCCTTCGATGTCCACAATCAGGAACGTGGGCTTGGCGCGCGCCAGCTCGGCATTCAGGTCGAGCTGTTTGACCGTGATGGCGCGGCCTCCCGCGCGATGCGCGGAAGAAGCCCAAAAGTCGCTTTCGAGGTGGAACTCGCGTTCGCCCTCGCCCTTCGCCAGCAGCGCGTTGATCAGCGTCGGCGCCACGTCGTTCTTCGCGTGCGTTTCGCGGATCAGCTGGATCAGTTCCGGATTGGCTTCGTAGGCGAAGACCTTCGCCGCACCCGTGCGCTTGGCGCAGAAAGCCGAAAGGAAACCGAGCCCGGCGCCGACCTCGAACACCACATCGTCGTCGGCGAGACGCTTCGAGATGATTTCGATCTCTTTCGCTTCGTAGTCGCCCAAATATATCTCGCGGGCAATGCCTGGCGAAACCAGCTTGTGTTTCACCGGCAGCATGACGCCGTGGTTGTCGGCCCAGTCGGGCTGTTTGAAGCGCCAGGCTAGCTTCTTCAGCTTGCGTGCAGTGCGGCCGTTCTTGCGCATGGTTTATTCCCTGTATTTTTTGACCGTGGCCGGCACGCCAGCGACGACTGCGTAGGCCGGCACATCCTCGCGCACCACGGCGCCGGCGGCCACCACTGCACCGTCGCCGATGGTGACGCCGGCCAGGACGACGGCATTGGCGCCGAGCCAGACGTCGCGGCCGATGCGTATCGGCAGAGCAGTCACCGGTTGCGAGCGGATCGTCGTGCCGCGGGCGTGGCGGTGTTGGTAGGAGACGATGCGCACGCCGGGACCGACCAGCGTGTCCTCGCCGATGTCGACGCCGCCTGTGCCATTGACGATGCTGAAATTGTTGATCTCGACCCGATCGCCCAGCCGCACGCCGCCGGCGCCGCCCTGCACGTAGGCATAGCGGTTCAGCGTCACCTTGTCGCCGAACCTCACGCCGGGGCTGCGCGAAGCATCAACCGAAGCGTCAGCGTGGATCTTGCAGTCGCGGCCCAGCGCGATGAGATCGTAGCCCTTGATGTAGGCGGAGAAGGACACCCGGTTGCCGGCGCGCCGCTGCTGCACGATAAATAGAAGATGCTTGAGGAGGTTCACGTCGGATCCAGCGGATGTTGTTCGAGCCAGGCCAGCAGCACGGCGAAAGTGTACATCAGGCGTACGTTGCCTCGTCCCCGCTGCGCTTCCTGCCACAGCGTTGCAATGGCTGCGGCATCGAGCCAGGGTGCGCGATTTCCGGCAGCCGCAAGCTGGGTTTCGGTCCAGTCGCGCCAGGCGCCGGCGAAGTTGGCACGCAGCGGCACAGAGAAGCCGTGTTTTTCGCGATTCCAGACGGCTTCGGGCAGATGCCGGCGTGCCAGTGCGCGCAACAGCGCCTTGCCGCCCTCGGTGCTCTGCATGCCGGGATTAGCGCTTCGCGCGCCGGTGCTCTGCATGCCGGGATTAGCGCTTCGCGCGCCGGCATCGAAATGCACGGCCGCCGGCAGGCTCAGCATGCGGTCCTGCAGCGCTTTGGCCAGCAGCGGCACGCGCACCTCGAGGCCGTGCGCCATGCTGGCGCGGTCGGTCTTGGCCAGGCAGTTTTCCGAGAGATAGGTCCACAGGTCGGCGCGCAGCAGGGCGGCGCGGTCGTAGTTGCCGTGACTTGCCGCCAGTTCGCGCCAGAGTCCGAGAGTGTGCTCCGGCCGCGCGGCACGCACGGTTTCGGGTGCCAGATAGCGGCGCAGGTCCTTGCGGCTGCCGGGGTAGTCGCCCAGCTCGACGCGCCGGTAGAGCAGCAGCTCGGCCCCGGCCAGCGCGCGCCGGCTGAGGCTGGCTGGCGCCAGGCCGTGGCGCAGCAGTCCGCGCAGGGCTTGTTTGCCCAGGCTGTCGGGGTAGCGGTCGGCAGTGTCGAGAAAGCGCGGATAGCCGCCGAACAGTTCGTCGCCGCCGTCGCCCGAGAGCGCCACCGTGACATGCCGGCGCGTCAGCCGCGACAGCGCCCAGGTCGGGATGTAGGCCGGGTCGGCGAGCGGCTGGTCAAGGTCGGCCAGCGCGGCGGCTAGCGTGTCCGCGGTCAGTTCAGGCGCGTCGAGCACATGATGTTCGGTGCCGTAAAGCTCTGCCACGGCTCGTGCGGCGGGGCTTTCGTCGAAGCCGGCCTCGGCGAAGCGCACGCTGAATGTCTTGAGCGGCTTGGCGCCGGCCTGCGCCATGTAATGCACGACCAGGCTGCTGTCGATGCCGCCGGACAGGAAGGCGCCGAGCGGCACGTCGGACACCAGCTGATCCTTGACCGCCTGCGCCAGCAAACCATCGGTCTCGGCCACCAGCGCCTCGTGGCTGGGCGGCTTTCCCGCTGCGTCGGGAATGGTCCACCACTGCCGCGCCGTGGCGCCAGCGCCGACTCTCCACTTCAGGCAGACCCCCGGCGGCAGGGCATGGATGTCGCGCACCAGGGTGTGCGGCGCCAGCGGCGTCTGGAAGGCCAGGTAGTCGCGCAGGCCTTCGGCATCGAGTCGCTTCGGGAAGGTATTCAGCGCGAAGAAAGGCGCCAGGGTCGAGGCCGCAACCAGGCCATTGGCATGCTCACCCCAGAACAGCGGCTTGATGCCCAGCCGGTCACGGGCGAGAAAGATGCTGCCATCCTGTAGGTCGTGGATGGCGAAGGCGAACATGCCGTCTAGCCTGTCCAACACGGCCTCGCCCCAGTGCCGGTAGCCGGTCAGCAGCACCTCGCTGTCGGAGCGCGTGGCGAAGGCGTGGCCGGCGGCTTCGAGCTCGCGCCGCAATGCGGCAAAGTTGTAGATCTCGCCGTTGTAGACCATGGCCAGACGGCCGTCGGCCGTACTCATCGGCTGGCGCCCACCGGCGATGTCGATCACCGCTAACCGTGCATGGCCGAGCAGCGCCTCGCCGTGGGCCAGTACCTCGCGCGCGTCGGGGCCGCGTGATTTCAGCGCGGCCAGCGCCGCGTCGAAATCCGCGCGGAAGGGATCGCCGAACGTGAGCAGGATGCCGCACATCAGCAGATCTCCCGCGCCAGGGCTTCCCAGGCATCCAGCGCGCGCTCGGCGGCATAGGGCGCCAGCGCCGCGTCGACCGCCGCGGAGCCCGGCTTCGGCGCCGCCAGTGCATCGCGCATCGCCGCCGCCAGCGCAGCGACATCGTCGCAGGGCACCAGTCCGTGCACCAGTTCGCCGCGCAGGATTTCGCGCGGGCCGGAGGGGCAGTCGGTGCTGATCACACGCGTGCCGCAGACCAGTGCCTCGATCAGCACATTGGGCAGGCCCTCGTGGTCGGAACACAGCACCAGCAACTCGGCTGCGGCCATCCAGGGGTAGGGGTTGGTCTGAAAGTCGGCGACGAGGACACGGTGTTGCAGGCCGTGTTGCGCGATCAGTGTCGCCAGGTTGGTGTCCGGCGGAGTCAGCAGCACCAGTTGTTGCGGCAGGTCGGCCTGGGCGTAGGCGGCCAGCAGCAGGTCGTGGCGTTTCTGCGCGGCGTAGCGGCCGACGTGCAGGATGTAGGGTTGGCGTGGCCGCTCGGGGCAGGGTTCTGCGGCCAAGGCACGGATCGCGGCGAAATTGAAGGGGTTGCCGATTACGCCTATTCGCTTGGCGTCGATGTCGAAGGCCGCCTGCAAATCAGCGGCTACGCCCTGCGATACGGCGACCAGCGGCCGTGCGCCATAGAGCGCTCGGTAGCGTGCCGTGCGTCGCTGCGCCTTGGCCGCCGGCAGACGTGCGATCTCTGCCGACAGCGTGTTGGCGATGCGGCAGACATGGCGCGGTGCCTTGGCCAGCGCCGCGACTTCGTCGGCGAAGGGCAGGGTCGATACCAGCAGGTCGGGCTGGTTCGATGCCAGCAGACGGTTCAAGCGCCAGGCCAGGCGCCGCTTGCCCAGCCAGCCGCGACCGGGGCGCGCGGCCAGCGCCTGGAAGCGACAGCCGGCAGGCGGCGGGTATTTGCCGGCATCCTCGCAGACGATGAAATTCACCTCGTGTCCGCGCGCCGCGAGGCCGCCGGCTATCTTCGCCAGCGCCTTTTCGGCGCCGCCGCCGGCGAGGTTGGTGGTGAACAGTGCGAACTTCATGGCGCGCGAGTTTCCGTCGCGCGTTTCGTCAACGCCTGCTGCACCGCGGCCCAGACTTGGTCCACGCTGATCTCGGCCATCTCGGCCTCCGGCGTGCAGCGGTCGGCCAGCGGATGGTCGATCGCGTAGAGGCAGGGGTGGTCGAGCGGCGCCAGCACGCGGCTCGGCGAATAGCCGTGGTAGAGCGCGACCATCGGGCGGTGCAGCGCCCCCATCAGGTGCGTTGGGCCGGTGTCGACACCGACATAGAGATCGACGCGGTTCATCAGCGCTGCGGTTTCTCGCAGGGAGAGCTTGCCGGCGCAGAGCGTCGCCGCGCCGCCCAGTTGGGCGGCCAGCGCTGCGGTGCGCTGCTTTTCCAGTTCGCCGCCGAAGATCAGGAAGTGGACATCGGGCAGGGCATCGCGGATGCGCCGGCAGAGTTCGCTGAAATGGCCGGGCGGCCAGTCGCGATAGGCCTTGGTCGGAAAGCTCGCCACCTGCAGGCCGATCAGCGGATGTTTCCCGTCGGCGTCCTGGCCGGCGAGAAAACCGGCTGCCCACCGTTCCTCATTGGCAGTGACGCAATAACTCAGCGCCTTGCCCGCCGGCATGGCACCGACCGCGGCCGGCAGCATGAGCTGGATGTCCACGGCATGGGTGGTCTGCAGTGCCGGGTGTTCGACGGCGCGGTACAGCTTCGCATTGAGTGCTTCGTCGGACTGGCGGAAGGCGACGACGCGGCGTGCCACGCGCAGCGCGTATTGGACCAGCGGCGCGTCGAAGTTGCAGACGAAGGCCAGGTCGTAGGGCTTGCCTGGCAGCCAGCCCATGAAACGTGCGCGCTGCTTTTCGATGCTGGCGGAGCGGTGCACGAAGGGCAGATGGCGCAGCACTTCCACTCGCTTCGGATGCGCCAGCAGATGGATGCGCGCCAGCGGCCAGCGCGCGGCGACGGCGCGCACGGCCGGCGTTACCAGCAGGGTATCGCCGATGCGCGAGACATTGATGTAGAGGATGTCGCGCGGCTCGGGCAGCTCTGGCTCAGTCGCGGCGGACGAACTCATACAGGTAATCGGGAAATGAGAATTCGACCGGTTCCAGGCGCCAGCCGATGAGGCGCTTGACCGTCAGTGCCAGCGGCGAGAAGCGCTTGACCAGGTGGTAGGCGGCCAGCGCGATGCCGGCGCGGCGTGCCAGCTCCATGGCCAGGGTCGGCGTGATCCAGGCCACGTGGTCGAGGTTCACCACCATCACCCCATCGCGCTTGAACTGGCGGAAGAACTTGCGCGAAAAGGGGTTCGGCGTCGTCACGTAAAGCCTGCCGCCGGGGGCCAGGTGGCGCGCGGCGAATTTCAGCAACAACACCGCGTTGTCCACGTGCTCGACCACATCGCCGATGAAGACGACGTCGAAGCGCTCACCGAGATCCGCCTCCGAGGTGGCGTCGACGCAGCGCACGTTGAAGCCGCGCTCGTTGAGCTCCCTGACGAGCGGTTCCAGAATGTCGATGCCGACGCAATAGCCGGCGGCCTGGTGGATGCGGCCATGACGCCAGTCGGGCAGGTCGAAGTAGCGCGCGCTGTGCGAGACGACGCCGATGTCGAGCACGCGCTTGCCCCGCACCAGGCTTTCGATGTGGCCGAGCAGGTCGTTGTCGGTATGCACGCGCTGCGCCGCCTTCAGCCAGGCACGCACGGCGGCCTTGGCCTCGCGGTTGTTGGGGTCGTCGGACACCGTGGTCCAGTCAATTCCATTCATGGGGCGGTGACCTCGGGAGATGGGCGCTGGCTCAGGCCGGCAAGTGCCGCGCGCCATCGCAGCCAGCCGTAGCGGATGTCAGGCGCGTAGGGAAGGCAGGCAAGACCATAGCCGTAACCGCTACGTCCCGCGCATGTCGCAAAGCGGCGTGCCGACGGCATGCTGGCGGCCCCTTCGTCGTCAAGCACATGGCTGTTCCTGACCAGGTCCGGCTCGTCGCTGTAGCGGACAGATGGTAGCCAGCGGTCGAAGAAGCGTCGTTCGGCCGTACCCGGTCCCGCGTCGTGCACGAAGACCTGCGGGATCTTTCCGGTGCCAAGCAGGGACAATGCGAATCGCAGGCCGCGCAAACCCTTGGGACCATCGATCAGGGCGATGTCGCCAGGACGGGCCAGGTCGCGCAGCATGTGCGTCGCATCACCAAAAAGCAGCTTTACATTGGCTTCGTTTTTCAGGCGTTCGGCGGCGATGGCGGCGTCCGGCGAGTTGCGGTCGTGTTCGACGCTGACTATTTCGGCGTGCGGAAAGCAGCGCGCGAGGATCAATGTGCTCTGCCCCTGCGCCCGCCCGGATTCGAGCACCCGCTTCGGCTGGACTGTCTCCGCGCACAGCCAGAGGAAGAACATTTCCGAGTTCAGGATGCCTTTGCGCTGATAGGAAATGCCCGCTATCAGGCGATGAAATGCGGCAAGTCGCGATTCCGCATCGGCAATTGCCCGGGCGAGCGAATCAGTCATTTGCCCGCGCTCCCAGAAAGACGTGTTCCATGCGGTCCAGCATCACCTCCCGCGAAAAGTCGGCGCTGGCGACACGCCGCGCGGCCGCGCCGAGTCGGTTGGCGAGTGCACTGTCGTCGAGCAAACGGGCGATGGCGGCGGCCAGCGCGGCGGCGTCCCTCGGCGGCACCACCAGCGCCGTCTCGCCGTCGTTCACCGCCTCGAGAATCGCCCCGACCGGCGTGGTGACGATCGGCAGGGCGCAGAGCATGGCCTGCAGGATCGCTTGTGGCACGCCTTCGTTGGCGTAGGAGGGCAGGCAGAACACGTCCAGCGCCTGCAGCCAGCGTTCGGGGTCGGTGCGCTGGCCGGCCAGCGTGACGCGGGCGCCGAGGCCAAGTGCCGCAATCTTCTCCTGGATCGGGCCGCGCATCGGGCCTTCGCCGACGATCAGCAGATGCAGGTCGGGCCGCTTCAGTTGGGCGAAGGCATCGAGCAGGAACAGGTGACCCTTCCAGCTGCGCAGCGTGGCGACGATGCCGAGGTGTTTTTGCCGCGGATCGAGGCCGAGCGCCGCCTTGGCGCTTGCCTTGTCGCCCGGGGCGAAACGCTCGGTATCGATCCCGGTGGGCACTGACACCACGCGCGCGGATTCGAGTTGCAGGGTCTCCAGCAAATGTCGGCGCAGGCTTTCGCCGGTGGTGACGACGCCCTGTGCCTGGCGGTAGAGCCAGCGGTTGAAGGGATTGGCCGACACCGGCGCCGAGATGTGGCGGCTGCGCACGATGGCCGGCGAATGGGCCAGCGTGGCGCAGGCCAGCCCCGTCAGCCAGGAATCGGCCGAGCTGTGAGTGTTCACGATGTCGGGCCGCTGGCTGGCGAGGTAACTGCGCAGCGCCCGGAATCCGGCGAGGGTTTTGAACTCGATCGGCAATGCCACCACCGGCACGCCGAAACGGGGCGCCTCGCTCGTCATCCGCGCATGGGCCGGACAGGCAATGCTGACCTCGTGACCGCGTCCGATGAGGCCGCGCGATTCCTCGAGGATGCGGATTTCCTGGCCGCCCCAGCCACAGGAAGCTTCGGTGTGGAGAATCTTCACGCTGTACCCGCCGGGCCGCCCCAAGGGGGCAGCAAGCCAATAACCGGAAGTCGCAAACGCGACTGAACCTCAGTCGCCTCCTTCCATGGGAAGGGGGGGGGGAAGGTCGTCACATGGACTCCTCGTGAAAGCTCCAGGCCTCTGTGTGCGCTGTCCTCATGCCGCTTCGGCGAACTGCATTCGATAGAGTCCGGCGTAGAGGCCGTTCGCCGCCAGCAGTCCGGCGTGGCTGCCGATCTCGGCGATGCGGCCCTGTGCCAGCACCACGATGCGGTCGGCATGCTCGACGGTGGACAGGCGGTGCGCGATGACCAGCGTGGTGCGGCCCTGCATCAGGGTTTCCAACGCTTCCTGCACCGCGCGTTCGGATTCGCTGTCGAGCGCCGAGGTGGCTTCGTCGAGGATCAGGATCGGTGCGTCCTTGAGGATGGCGCGGGCAATCGCCAGACGCTGGCGCTGGCCGCCGGAAAGGCGCGATCCGTTCTCGCCGATCACGGTGTCGAAGCCCTGCGGCAGGGCAGCGATGAAGTCCAGGGCATGCGCGGCGCGCGCCGCTGCCTCGATCTCGGCGC
>Ga0154354_1134_pt3 | contig 82557 bp, 74 predicted proteins | sample RifGroA2_FD_115882 | JGI IMG/M metagenome (GOLD analysis project Ga0154354, IMG submission 115882) | Rhodocyclales bacterium GWA2_65_19
GGTTGGGGTGGGCTCGATGCGCAGCGGCGCAGCGGCCAGCGGCTTCGTCGCAGCGATGGACTTGGCTGCTACCAGAGCGGGTGGCGGCGGCGTGCCGGCGCCAAGCAGGGCCGGATTGATGCGCAGGGGCGGTAGCGTTTCCGCCGTCGCGGAGCCTGCGGGAAAGGCCAGCAGGACGAGCAATGAGACGGGGCCGAATTGTCCGCGATGCGATTGAGACATGCCGTATCGGTAAGTTGGCGCAGCGGAGTCGAAAGGATGCAGGCGCGAGTTAGGCGTGCTGCATGGCGGGAAAGCCTTCGTCGGCCGATGCTAGAATCGCGGATTCTAACACTTCATGCCTGCGGAACGCGCTCTCCGGCCAAGCTTTTGGGCGGTTCTGCGCAACTTGATATGGAACGCCAGCAGCAGATCAGGACGTGGCTCGCAAGCTTGTGGCCGGGCCGCAGTTTTACTCTGGCAGCGGCCTCCGCCGACGCCAGTTTCCGCCGCTATTTTCGCGCCACGCTGGATGACGGCGCGACGCGCATCGTCATGGACGCGCCGCCCGCGAATGAGGACTGCCGGCCCTGGCTCAACGTGCAGCAATTGTTTCGAGCGGCCGGAGCCCATGTCCCCGAGGTTCTGGCCCAGAACCTGGAACAGGGATTCCTGCTGCTTTCAGATCTGGGCGCCACGACCTATCTGCAGGCCTTCGATGCCGATAACGCTGCGCTGCTCTACGCTGACGCGATCTCCGCGCTGGTCAAAATCCAGAAAGCCAGCCGTCCGGGTGTATTGCCTGAATATGACCAGGCGCTGTTGCGTCGGGAACTCGATCTGTTTCCTCAGTGGTTCCTCGCCCAACATCACCAGGTGATCCTCACGCAGGGTGAGAAGGAGTCGCTGGAAGCCGTGTTCCAGCGCATTCTCGCGGTGAATCTTGGCGAGCCGAAGGTGTTCGTGCATCGCGACTATCACTCGCGCAACCTGATGCATATTCCCGAATCCGGCGTCGGCAACCCGGGCATCATCGATTTTCAGGATGCCGTGTATGGGCCGATCAGTTACGACATGGTGTCGTTGTTGAAGGATGCCTACATCGAGTGGGATGAGGATTTGCTGATCGACTGGCTGGTTCGTTACTGGGAACTCGCGCGCAAGGCAGGCCTGCCGGTGGCCGCCGATTTCGGCGAGTTCTTCCGCGACTATGAATGGATGGGCGTGCAGCGTCATGTAAAGGTACTGGGCATCTTCGCCCGGCTCTACCACCGCGACGGAAAGGACGGCTATCTCAAGGATTTGCCGCTGGTGGCGCGCTATCTGCGCAAGGCCTGCGAGCGCTACAGCGAACTGTCGCCGCTGCGCAAACTGCTTGACCGGGTCGAGGACAAGATCACCGTGCTTGGCTACACGATGGAGAAGCGTGACCTGTAAGCGTTTAGCCCGCGCCACGCGCGGACTCCAACGTAGTCACCCCCTCCTTTGGCGAGGGGGCCGGGGGGAGGGCCAACACCTGCTCGCCAACAGCGAGAATCATGGTTTTCACAGGGCATTGTCCCTGTGAAAACCATGATTCTCGCTGCAGGGCGCGGCGAGCGCATGCGGCCCTTGACCGACCATACGCCGAAGCCCTTGCTGCCGGTCGGTGGCAAGCCGCTGATCGTTTGGCACCTGGAGCGCCTGGCACGGACCGGCTGGCGCGAGGTGGTGATCAATCACGCGCACCTCGGCGCGCAGATCGAGGCCGCGCTGGGCGATGGCGCGCGCTGGGGTCTGTCGATCCGCTATTCCGCTGAACCCGAGGGCGCGCTGGAAACTGCGGGAGGAATCGCCAATGCGCTGCCCTTGCTGGGCAATGACGAGCCCTTCCTGGTGCTCAACGGCGACATCTATTGCGACTGGGACGTGACGCGGGCAGCGCATGCGTTGAGGCCTGGCGACCTGGCGCACCTGGTGCTGGTGCCGAACCCTCAGCACCACCCGCAGGGTGATTTTTCCCTGATGGAAGGCCAAGTTCACGCTGAAGTCGGTGCTGCGGCCGATTGCGTTTACACCTTTTCCGGCATCGGCATTTATCGCCCACAGTTCTTTGCCGGCATCGAACGCGGCCGGCCGGCCAAGCTGGCGCCTGTGTTGCGTGCCGCCATGGTGGCGGGGCATGTTTCGGGCGAATTGCATCGCGGTCGCTGGACGGATGTCGGTACTCCGCAAAGACTGGCCGAACTGGACGTCGAACTCGGGTCGCTATAATCGTCCGATGGATGCTTCGTCGTCACTCACCGGAAAAGCTTTCGAGGCGTATCGCCAGCGCCGACTTGCGTTGATCGAGCGCATGACACGCGGCGGCGGCGGCATCGCCGTCATCCCCACCGCGCCCGAACAGATGCGCAACCGCGACGCGCACTATCCTTATCGCGCCGACAGCTATTTTCAATACCTGACCGGCTTCGTCGAACCCGAGGCAGTGTTGGTGATCGTGGTTGACAGCAGCGGCGCAGCGGCGCAATCGATCCTGTTCTGTCGCGAGAAGAATCTGGAACGCGAAATCTGGGATGGCTTCCGCCACGGCCCGGAGGGCGCCCGCGAAGTATTCGGGTTCGATGCCGCGCATGCCATCGGCGAGCTCGACGCCAAGCTGTCCGAGTTGTTCGCCGATCAGGCGGCGCTGTGGTACTCCATCGGCCACGATGCCGGCTGGGATCAACGCATTGCGTCCGCACTCAATGCCGTGCGCGCCCAGAGCCGGACCGGCAAGCGCGCTCCGGCAACGATTCGCGACGTGCGCGCCGAGCTTGATGCCATGCGACTGGTCAAGGACGCCGCCGAACTGGCCATCATGCGCCGTGCCGCGGAGATTTCCACGGCTGCCCACATTCGAGCCATGCGCTTTGTCGCGCCCGGCCGTTTCGAGTACGAGGTCGAGGCGGAACTGCTGCACGAATTTCGCCGCCAGGGCTGCGAGTTTCCCGCCTATACGTCGATCGTCGCCGGCGGCGCCAACGCCTGCGTCTTGCATTATGTCGGCAACGATCGGGTCTTGCGCGATGGCGAGCTGTTGCTGATCGATGCCGGCGGCGAGCTCACCGGCTATGCCTCGGATATCACCCGCAGCTTTCCGGTCAATGGCCGTTTCAGCGGACCGCAGGCCGACGTTTATGCGCTGGTGCTCGATGCCCAGGCCGCTGCGATTGAGGCGGTGCGCCCCGATGCCACCTTCGCCGAACCGCATGAAGCGGCGCTGAAAGTATTGGCGCAGGGCATGCTCGACCTGAAACTGCTGCAGGGTTCGCTGGATGCCGTGATCGAAGCGGAGAGCTATAAGCGCTTTTACATGCACCGTACCAGTCATTGGCTGGGCAAGGACGTGCACGACGCCGGCGAATACAAGCAAGGAGAGCACTGGGCGCCGCTGGTGCCGGGCATGGTGCTGACGATCGAACCCGGCTGCTACATCCGACCGGCGGAGGATGTCCCCGAGGCTTTCTGGAATATCGGCGTGCGCATAGAAGATGACGCGCTGGTGACGACCGCTGGTTGCGAGATCATCACCCTCGCGGCACCGAAGAAGATCGCCGACATCGAGGCGCTGATGCGCGATGCCCGTGGCGGCTGAGACCGCTCCGCCAAAAGAGAGCCCAAACAACAGTCGCCAGGTGGCGATTGTTGGCGGCGGCCCCACTGGAATGGCTCTGGCGCTGGCACTCAAGCTTCACGGTGTCGCCGCCGAAGTCTTCGAAGCGCGCGAACGCGCCGCCGTGCGCCGCGATGCCCGTGTGCTGGCGCTGTCGGACGGTGCGCGACAGATCCTCGAATGGCTTGGCGTCTGGTCGCGACTTTCCGCAACGCCGATCGAGACCATACACATCTCGCAGCGCGGTGGCTTCGGCCGCAGTTGCCTGCGTGCCGCCGAACTCGACATGAGGGCGCTGGGCTGGGTGCTGGCGGCGGGCGAACTGATCGCCGCACTTGATGCCGCAGTCAGCGCGGCCGGAATTGTTTATCGGGAGAACACGAGGGTCGGTGCCGCTCCGCCTTGCGTACCTGGAACGCCGCTCGCCCGCCGCGAAGCGGAATCCCGGGTGTGTCGAGACCGCGGGCAGGTAACGGCGGAGTTTCCGTTGACGGCGTTCGCCGAGGGCGCGGTAGAGCCTGGTGCCGGCCAGACGCGCGATTACGGCCAGCATGCCGTGCTGTGCACTGTCACGCTGGCCGAGTCGCACCACAATGTCGCCTTCGAGCGCTTCACCAGCGAGGGCCCGGTGGCCTTGTTGCCGTATGGTGAGCGCTATGCCGTGGTATTGACCTGTGCAGACACCGTCGCTGCCGAGGTTGCCGCACTGGACGAGGCGGCTTTTCTGGCGCTGCTGCAGAGGCGCTTCGGCAGCCGGCAACGTTTCATCGCGGCGAGTCCGCGTGTCGCCTATCCGCTTGGCCTGCGCTACCGTCCGAATCCGGTGGGCGCGCGCCAGGTCTGGCTGGGCAATGCCGCGCAGACCTTGCATCCGGTCGCCGGGCAGGGCTTCAATCTGGCGTTGCGCGACGTCTGGGAACTGGCGCAGCAGGTGGGCGCCGCCGCAGATCCCGGTGCGCCGCAAGTGCTCGCCGCCTATGCGCGCGGCCGCCGGGCTGACCGGCGCGGCGCGATCGGGTTTACCGATTTGCTGATCGACGGTTTCGCTTCCGATTTCGCGCCCTTGAGACAGGTACGCGGCGCTGGGCTCCTCGCGCTGGACCTGTTGCCGCCGCTGCGCGCCTTCGTCGCCAAGCGGATGATCTACGGCGCCCGTGCCTGGCCCTGATATTTCGCGCTCGACAATAAATAGCCTCGATTGCCGCCGCCGCGCTTTGCGCTAAAATCGCGCCCTTCCCCCACCGCACTATTCCCCGACATGGACTTCCTCGGCTTTCAGTTGCGCAACAACCTGTTTGTCGCGCCCATGGCCGGGGTTACCGATCGACCCTTTCGTCAGCTGTGCAAACAGCTCGGCGCCGGGCTCGCGGTATCCGAAATGGTGACGTCAAATTCCCTGCTCTACGGCAGCGCCAAGACGCGGCGGCGAGCCGATCATGCGGGTGAGGTCGATCCGATCTCGGTGCAGATCGCCGGCGCCGATCCGGCGATGATGGCGCAGGCCGCGCGCTACAACGCGGATAACGGCGCACAGGTCATCGACATCAACATGGGCTGTCCGGCCAAGAAGATCTGCAACGTCATGGCCGGCTCGGCCCTGATGCAGAACGAGGCGCTGGTGGCGCGAATTCTCGAGGCCGTGGTAGCGGCGGTACCCGATACGCCGGTGACGCTCAAGTTACGCACCGGCTGGAATCGCGACAATCGCAATGCGCCGCGCATCGCCCATATCGCCGAGGCTTCCGGAGTCCGCGCCATCGCCATTCACGGCCGCACCCGGGCCGATCAGTACATGGGTTGCGCCGAATACGACACCATCGCCCTGGTCAAATCCCAGGTAGGCATTCCGGTGATCGCCAATGGCGATATCGATACGCCGCAGAAGGCCCGCTTCGTGCTCGACTATACCGGCGCCGACGGCATCATGATCGGTCGCGCCGCACAGGGACGGCCCTGGCTGTTCCGCGAGATCGAGCATTTCCTGGCGACCGGTACCGAACTTGCGCCGCCGCGAGTGGCGGAGATACACCGCATCCTGCGCGGCCATCTGGCGGAGCTTTATGCGTTCTATGGCGAGGAATCCGGGGTGCGCATCGCGCGCAAACATATCAGCTGGTACACCAAGGGCCTGGTCGGCGCGGCGCATTTCCGGCATGCCATGAACCAGTTGCAGAGCGTCGGCCAGCAACTGGAAGCTGCCGACGAGTTCTTCCTCGGTCAGGCCGCGGCAAACGAGCATCTGTGCTACGAAGACCGGTTCGATGAGCGCTTTGGGGAAATGAGGGCCGCATGAGCAGCGAAATCCACGACTGCGTGCGCCGCAGCCTCAATCGCTATTTTCGCGACCTCGACGGCCAGGCGCCGCATGCCGTCTACGACATGGTGTTGAAATGCGTGGAACGGCCGATGCTGGAAGTCGTGATGAAACAGGCGGCAGGCAATCAGACCATCGCCGCCGAAATGCTGGGCATCAGCCGCGGCACCCTGCGCCGCATGCTGCTCGAACACGAATTACTTTAGTTCTCCCGAGGTTCCCATGAAAGTGACACAGGCGCTGATAAGCGTATCCGACAAGCGCGGCACGGTGGATTTTGCCCGCGGCCTTGCTCAACTGGGAGTCAGACTCCTGTCCACCGGAGGCACCGCCAAGCTGCTGCGCGATGCCGGGCTCGACGTGACCGACGTCTCCGATTACACCGGTTTTCCCGAGATGCTCGATGGTCGCGTCAAGACCTTGCATCCCAAGGTGCATGGCGGCATTCTCGGCCGCCGCGACCTGCCCGAACACCTGGCGGTCATGGCGCAGCATGGCATCCCGGCCATCGACCTGGTGGTGGTGAATCTCTATCCCTTCCGCGAGACGGTAGCAAAGCCCGGCTGCACGCTCGAAGACGCCATCGAGAACATCGACATCGGCGGGCCGACCATGGTCCGCGCGGCGGCCAAGAATCACGGCAACGAGCAGGGCGGCGTCGGCGTAATCACCGACCCCGAGGATTACGCGCCGATACTTGAGGAGCTCAAGTCCGGCGGCAGCCTTTCCTACAAGACGCGTTTCGCCTTGGCCAAGAAGGCCTTCACCCACACCGCGCGCTACGACTCGGCGATCGCCAACTGGCTGACCTCGCTCGACGAACAGAACAAGCCCGGCGTGTTTCCGGAGAAGCTGCAACTGGCGTTCGACAAGGTCGAAACCCTGCGTTACGGCGAGAACCCCCACCAGCAGGCGGCCTTCTACCGCGAGACGGTCGCCGTGCCCGGCAGTATCGCCAGCTATCAGCAGCTCCAGGGCAAGGAACTGTCCTACAACAACATCGCCGATGCCGACGCGGCCTGGGAATGCGTCAAGGCCTTCGACGCGGCGATCGCACCGGCTGCCTGCGTCATCGTCAAGCACGCCAATCCCTGCGGCGTGGCGGTCGGCGCGAATGCCCTGGAGACCTATCGCCAGGCCTTCAAGACCGACCCGACCTCGGCCTTCGGCGGCATCATCGCCTTCAATGTGGCGATCGACAAGGCCGCGGCGGAAGCCATCGCCGGCCAGTTCGCCGAAGTCATCATCGCGCCCGAAATCACCACCGAGGCGCGCGCCGTGTTTGCCGCCAAGCAGAACCTGCGGGTACTGGTGGTGCCGATGGTGGCAAATGCGGGCAAAGTCGTCGGCGCCTTCGACTACAAGCGCGTCGGCGGCGGTCTGCTGCTGCAGAGCGCCGACGAGGCGCGCATCGTCCAGGCCGACACCAGGGTGGTGACCCAGCGCGCGCCCACCGCGCAGGAAATGAGCGACCTGTTGTTCGCCTGGCGCGTCGCCAAGTACGTCAAGTCGAATGCCATCGTCTATTGCAAGGACGGCATGACCGTAGGGGTCGGCGCCGGCCAGATGAGCCGCGTCGATTCGGCGCGCATCGCCGCGATCAAGGCCGAGAACAACGGCCTCACCGTCGCCGGCTCGGTGGTCGCTTCGGACGCCTTCTTCCCCTTCCGCGACGGCCTCGACGTGCTGGCCAAGGCCGGCGCGACGGCGGTGATCCAGCCCGGCGGTTCGGTGCGCGATGCCGAGGTCATTGCCGCTGCGGACGAGCAGAACCTGGCGATGGTGTTCACCGGTTTCCGCCACTTCCGCCACTGAGCATGAGTACAATTTCCCCAGCCCCCTTTCCGGGAAAGGGGGCGACTACGGTTCGCTCCGCTCCACTTTGGTTGGCTGCACCTCCTTGGGGCGGCCCGGCGGAGGCGTCATGAAAATTCTGGTGGTTGGCTCCGGCGGCCGCGAGCACGCGCTGGCCTGGCGCCTGGCGCAGGCGCCAGGAATGCAGAAGGTCTATGTCGCGCCCGGCAATGCCGGCACGGCGCGCGAACACGAGCTGGAGAACCTGCCGCTCACGGACATTGACGCGCTGGCCGACTATGCCCAGCGCGAAAAAGTCCATGCCACCGTGGTGGGACCCGAAGCGCCACTGGCCGCCGGCATCGTCGATGCTTTCCGTGCCCGCAATCTGCGTATCTTTGGCCCGACCAAGGCAGCCGCGCAATTGGAAAGTTCGAAGGACTTTGCCAAGCGGTTCATGACCCGCCACAACATCCCGACGGCTAGGTTCAGAACCTTTGCCGACGCCAAGGCGGCCCATGCCTATATTGATGCCGAGGGCGCGCCCATCGTGATCAAGGCCGACGGGCTTGCGGCCGGCAAGGGCGTCGTGGTGGCGATGGACATCGCCGAGGCGCACGCCGCGGTGGACATGATGCTGGCCGACAACAAGTTGGGCGATGCCGGTGCCCGAGTCGTGGTCGAGGAATTTCTCGACGGCGAGGAGGCCAGTTTCATCGTCATGGCCGATGGTCGCCACGCGCTGCCGCTGGCCACCAGCCAGGACCACAAGCGGCTCCGGGATGGCGACCTGGGACCGAATACCGGCGGCATGGGCGCCTATTCCCCGGCGCCGGTGGTGACGCCTGAAATTCACGCACGCGTGATGCGCGAGGTGATCATGCCGACCATCAACGGCATGGCAGCGGACGGCATTGTCTTCACCGGCTTCCTGTATGCCGGGCTGATGATCAAGCCCGACGGCAGCCTGCGCGTGCTGGAGTTCAACTGCCGCATGGGCGACCCGGAAACGCAACCGATCATGATGCGGCTGAAGAGCAACTTCGTCGAACTGGTCGATGCGGCAATCGACGGCCGCCTCCATGAAGTTCAGGCGGAGTGGGATCGTCGTGTCGCACTCGGCGTGGTCATGGCTGCCGCCCACTATCCCGAGACCCCGCGCAAGGGCGATGTGATTCACGGCCTTCCGGTGCCGACCGAGGACAGCCACGTGTTTCATGCCGGCACAGCGGCGAAGAACGGCGAGGTGATGACGGCGGGCGGCCGCGTGCTCTGCGTCACGGCTCTCGGCGACAACGTCAAGGCGGCGCAGAAGCGCGCCTATGAAATGCTCGATCCGATCAGCTTCGACGGCATGCAATGCCGGCGCGACATCGGCTATCGGGCGATCAAGCGCTAAGACGATGATCCTGCCTCCTGCCACGCTTGGGATGCTGGGGGGTGGCCAGTTGGGCCGTTTCTTCGTTATCGCCGCGCGCGAAATGGGGTATCGCGTGATCGTGCTCGATCCCGATCCGCAAAGCCCCGCCGGGCGCATCGCCGACCAGCATCTGGTCGCCGCCTATGACGACGGCGACGCGCTTGATCGCATGGCCGAATTCTGCGCCGCGGTGACCACCGAATTCGAGAACGTGCCGGCCGGCAGCCTGGCCTACCTGTCCAAGTTCCTTGCGGTGCGACCCAGTGCCGAAGCCGTCGCCATCAGCCAGAATCGCGTTGCGGAGAAAAGTTTCCTCAAGCAGCACGGTTTTCCGCACGCGTCCTGGACCGACATTCGCAGCGAGGCAGACGTCGCACAGGCCAGCGCCGATCTCTTTCCCGGCATCCTCAAGGTTGCCCGTTTCGGCTACGACGGCAAGGGCCAGGTGAGAGTCATGAGTCGCCAGGAGGCGCTGCTGGCGTTTCGTCAGTTGAAGAATGAACCCTGCGTACTTGAGCAATTGCTGGCGCTCGATTACGAGATTTCCGTGGTGCTGGCGCGCGACGAGGCGGGGAGCGTGAAGTGCTTCGCCCCTGCCGAGAACAGTCATCGCCACGGCATACTCGACGTCTCCATGGTGCCGGCGCGCACCACGGGATGCATGGCCGGCGACGCACAGGAAATCGCCGAAGGCATCGCGCAGGAAATGGGCTACGTCGGCACGCTGGCCGTCGAGTTTTTTGTCGTGCGCGGCCAGCTCTTTGTCAATGAAATCGCGCCGCGGCCGCACAATTCGGGGCATTACAGCATCGACGCCTGCATTACCAACCAGTTCGAGCAGCAGGTCAGGGCGCTCACCGGCTTGCCGCTGGGTGAGGCACGGGCGCATTCGGCCGCCGTGATGGTGAACCTGCTGGGCGACCTGTGGTACTTGCAGGATCCGCATCACAGCCACGAACCCGATTGGGCGCAACTGCTCGCCGTTCCCAATCTCAAACTGCATCTCTACGGCAAGCATCACGCCCGGCCGGGGCGCAAGATGGGCCACTTCACGGTAATCGGCAGCGATGCGCAGAAGGTTCAGGAGTCGGCGCTGGCGGCACGGCGCTTGATCGGCATCGGCGATGACTGATGTGTCGCGCGCGGCGGCAAAGCTCCGCGCCGGCGAACTGGTCGCCTTTCCCACCGAAACAGTCTATGGCCTCGGCGCCGATGCAAGCAATCCGCTCGCCATCGCCAAAATCTTTGCCGCCAAGGGACGCCCGGCCGATCATCCGCTGATCGTCCATCTGCCGGACGCGTCGCACCTCGAACGCTGGGCGATCGATATTCCCGACGCCGCCCGCACACTGGCTGCCGCATTCTGGCCAGGACCCTTGACCCTGATCCTCAGGCGGCATCCGGCGGTCCTCGACGCCATCACCGGCGGCCAGGACAGCGTCGGCCTGCGCGTGCCGAATCATCCGTTGGCACTGCAGTTGCTGCGCGAATTCGACGGCGGCGTGGCGGCGCCCTCGGCCAACCGCTTCGGTCGCGTCAGCCCGACCACGGCCGCGCATGTGCGCGAGGAACTCGGCGATGCGGTAGCGCTGATCCTCGACGGCGGCGCCTGCGCAGTCGGCATCGAATCCACCATCCTCGATCTTTCCGGCGGCGAGCCGCGGATACTCCGCCCCGGCATGCTGGATGCGGCGGCCATCGGCGCGGTGCTGGGCCGCTCCCCGGAGTTCGGCGGCACGCAGACCGCACCGCGGGTTTCCGGCAGTCTCGAAGCCCACTACGCACCGCGTACCCCGCTGCAACTGGCGCCCGCGGTCGAACTGGCGGAGATTGCGCGCAAGGCGCTGGTGGCAGGTCGGCGCGTCGCCGTGCTGGCCTCGCAGCCGCTCGCCCTTGGCCACGAGAATCTCGCCTGGTGCCCGGCCAGCGAGGATGCCGCCCAGTTTGCCCACGATCTTTATGCCCGGCTACGCGAACTGGACGTGATGGGATGCGACCTGATTCTCGTCGCGGCGCCGCCCGACGACGATTCCTGGCGAGCCGTGGCCGACCGCCTGCGCCGCGCTGCTGCCGGATCGAAATGAGGGTGAAACATTATTGTCATCGAGGTCTAAAGTTTTGCGCTGACGGCCGATAATTTTTCTGAGAGCGGGTTTTCCGCCAGGAGGAGACTATGGCTGCCAAGGAGCGCGACGGACGACGCCCGGGGAAGCTTCTGCAAGAACCTGAGCCGTCCGGCCGCACAATAGGGTCCGCGGTGAATGCGGCCATCAACCAAGGGTTCGTGATCGGCCGCGAAGTCATGGTCGGCAGCATTCCCGGCATCGTGGTCGGCTACAACATAGCCAGTTTCGGCCAGTTTGTCGGCAACGCTTACCCGCTGGTAGTGCGCACCGCACTGGGTGTGGCCAAATGCGGTATGGACGAGGTAAGCCTGGCCTGAAGGCTGCTTCCCTTGGCGTATCCCGGTTGCTATAATTCCGCCGCTTGATGGGGGTGTAGCTCAGTTGGGAGAGCGCGACGTTCGCAACGTCGAGGCCAGCGGTTCGATCCCGCTCACCTCCACCATTTCAACAAGGCCAGATTCCTGCTCTGGCCTTTTTCACGCCCATTCGTCGCGTGCCTGGTCCTGCTTGCACCGGCTCGATGCGGGCTTGGAACTTCGCCGGGACGACCCGCGCAGGCCGGAGCAGATGCAATCCCCATTTTCTCTGGTCTATGTCTTTAGGTAAATACGATATCCATTTGCCATGAGCTGGTCGTCCTGCTACAGTGCAGGTCTCTGCGCGGTATGTGCAGGAGTGATCGGGCCTGCGATCATCAAGAACAAGAGCGCCCCAGGGTCCGCAGGAAGTTGTGTGAATGACCAATTTCGGGAAATGACATGAAACGACTATTGCTGGCGTTTGCCAATTCCATCCGGCTGCAGGCGATAGCCGCCCTGATCGGACTGTCGGGATTGGTCCTCTCCGTCGCGGTGATGGGAACCGTCCTGGTGCGTGGCATCGAGGCGAACTTCAACGATGTCACCGTCGCCTCCGAGGCCATGGATGCGCTGCAAAAGGTCACCGATAGCATGCGCGTGGGACGTGCCCAGATTCTTCTCGCAGCACAGCATGACCCGGCGCTGGAAATCTCCAAGCTGCATGACCACACACTCGAATCCCACCTCGAGCGCATCGAAGAAAGCCGCACGACGGGCGCCAAGGCGCTGCAGCAACTCATCGTCAAGCTTCCCACCGCGCCGGAAGTCAAGGAACTTGGCAAGACCTTCGACGAGATATCGAATGTCGGGTTTGCCCCGGCCGCAGTCCTGTTCAAGGAAGGCAAATATCAGGAGGCGGCGGCGCTGGCCACTCCGGCCAAGGTGCCGGGCTACAACCAGTTCGAGACCGTGGCTGGAGGCATCGGCAAGAAACTTGCGGCGTGGATGGAAATTTCGCGCGAAGACGCCGACGAGAAGGCGCATCTGAGCATCAGAGTGCTCGCCGGTGCGTCGATCCTGATTCTCATCGTATCGGTGATTTTCTACTTCTTTGCGGTGCGCCCTATCCTGGCGCGCCTCATCCAGTTGAAGCTGCTCGCCGAAAACTCGTCGCGCGGCGCCCTCGAGACGGAACCCAAGGTCGGCCGCCTGGACGAAATCGGCATCGTGATCAGCGCCTTCAATGCCATGATCGTTTCATACAAGACGATGATCGGCAAGCTGTTGTTCGAATCGAGAATTCTTGGCACTGGCGCCGAACATCTGCTGGCGACCAGCCACGCCATGGCGCTGGAATCGAAGAAACAGGCGGCCGAAGTGCAGTCGGTCGCCGCCGCGGTGGAGGAGTTGTGTGCCAGCATGGCATTGGTCGATGACAAGGCCAAGGACACGTTGGAGATCGCATCGGTTGCCGAACAGAGAGCCGGTGCCGGCAAGGAAGTCGGTACCGCCGCCGCCGCCAACATGGAGTCGGTCGGCGCTGCGGTGCAGGGGGCTTCCTCCGCCATGAACGAGCTCACCGAGCGTTCGCGCGCCATTTCCGGTATTACTGCCTCGATCAAGGAAATCGCCGACCAGACCAATCTGCTCGCGCTCAATGCCGCCATCGAGGCTGCCCGCGCCGGCGAGCAGGGGCGCGGCTTTGCCGTGGTTGCCGACGAAGTGCGCAAGCTGGCGGAAAAGTCGGCCGCTGCGGCTGCGGAAATCACCAGCATGCTCTCCGGTGTGCAATCCGACGTCGACAAGTCTGCCCGTGCAATCGGCGCTGCTACGCAAACCGCCAAGAGCAGCGCCGACATGGCGCGCGAAATGGCCGGTACGCTCGGACAGATTCAGCAGGGTGCCGCGGAAACGTCCAGCAACGTCAGCCACGTCGCGCTGGCGGTGTCCGAGCAGGTCAAGGCCACCCAGATGATCACCTCGCGCACCAGCACCATACACGCCATCTCGGAATCCAGCGAAACCCAGGCGCACACGATCGAAAGAGAGGTCCAGTACATCAGTACCGTGGCCGCCGGATTCAACGAAATCAAGCGCATGTTCTTCATCGAGCAGTTCACCGTGCACGCCATGGCGCTGCACGAAGCGATGCGCGAGATGGCGATGCGGATGTCTGCTCGGGTGGCGGAAGTCATCGAGGCCGCGATTCGTTCCGGGAGGATTTCCGAGGCGGCGGTGTTCGACGACCAGTATGTGCCGATCCCCAACACCGAGCCGAAGAAATTCCGTACCAAATACGATGAACTTTTCGATCAGATCCTGACGGAGCTGCAGGAAGGCGCGCTCAAGGCCGCACCAGAAATCGTCTACGCCATCGTCATCGACCGCAACGCCTATGTGCCGACCCATAACAAGCGTTTCTCGCAGCCGCTTACCGGCAATCCTAAGATCGACCTTGCCGGCAACCGCACCAAGCGAAAATTCACCGACCCGGTGGGCGAAACCTGCGGCAAGAGCCAGCAGACTTTCCTGCTTCAGACCTACCGCCGCGACACCGGTGAAATCATGCACGACATGTCGGCGCCGATCCGGGTCTGCGGTCGTCACTGGGGCGGGTTCCGTGTCGGCTACCTGCCGCCGAACTGAAGCCGCGAACTGGCAAGCGTCATGTTTTGGCGGTGCGGTTCGGGTCAGCAGGAACTACCGGGTTCGGGTCAGGAAAGATCGCCAAGTTGCGCCCCGAAAAAAACGGGCTGGATCATTGCTGATCCAGCCCGTTGCTGTTTCTGGCGCGCCCGGAGAGATTCGAACTCCCTACCCCTTGGTTCGTAGCCAAGTACTCTATCCAGATGAGCTACGGGCGCTTGAGAGGGCGGGATTATACCCAAGAAATCGCCGAAGACAAGACGGAAACCCGGCGAGCACGGACAAGCCCTTGTTGCCAGGGATCATTTCCTTTGCGCGGAACGGACTTTTTGCGCCAATGCGCGGACCTGGTCCGCCGAGACCTCGTCCGGGCTCTTGTCTTTGAACAGCAGCCAGAGCAGGCTGCCATTGATGATGATCAAGGCGACCTCGATGTACAGAATCGTCGTCACCAGTTGTCGCTGGGCGTTGTCGCCAAACAGGAAATAGAAGCCTTCGAAGGTAGGCAAGGCGGCTTTGGTGATCGCCGAGAAGTTCTCGAACGGCGGAAACAGGAGTACCAGCACCAGGTTGATCGCTATCAGTGCCAGCACGGCGCGCTGCTGACGGTTGCCACCCGGGCGTCGGCGTTGCCGCAGCGGTGCGTCGCGCAACAGCAGCAGTGCAATGCAGGCGTTGATCACCACGACGATGAGTTCAAGCGCGAGGAAATTTGCGTTGACGATCCGGTTCGGATGGGACCCGAAGGCGAAGTAGAAGCCGTCGAAGGTGGGAACGTTGCCGCGCTGCAGCGAAACGTAATCGTAGGGCGGAAGAACCAGGAGCAGTGCCAGGTTGGCGACTGCCGCGAGCAGTGCGATGCGCTGTGCATTGTTCATGACTTCCGCTGCGGGCCTTGGCGGCTCTCTCTCCGGTGCTTGACGACTTGGGCTAGGTTAGTCGAGAAGCGCTGTGGGCGCAACGTTCCTGGAGCGAGGTGGATCGCGTATAAACTCCGCTTTATCGACCGACTGAAAGAGGCGGCAGAACAATGAAAACGAAGGTTCAATGGAGGCAGGGAAGCTATCCCATATGGATGGACGCGTTGGGCCGGGCTGCCGTCGCGAGAATTCTGTGGACTTTGCTTGGTGGCGCTGCGGCAGGCTCGGTTTCTGCCCAGGACATCAGTTTGCGCCATGATCTCGACGGCAAGAGGCTGGATACCCTGGCGACCCTGGTCTTGCGCTTCAATGACGAACTGAAAGGCAAGGGTCGGGTGCTGCTGCAGGATGTCCGAGGACTGGAAAACCGACAGGCGTTGCCGCATCTGGCCCTGCTCGATCCTGACGACAGCATGGAGTTTTTCGGTACTCGGCCGCGTTTCCGTCCGTTGCACGCGGTCATGCGCGAAGGCAGACAGAGGCTCGACGCCACCAAGTTCTACCCGCAGGTTGCGGATGCCGTGAATGATGCCAGCGGGCGCATCCAGGCGCTGCCGATCGCGCTGGCGCTGCCGGTACTGTTTACCAACCGTGAGGTTTTGCGCAAGGCCGGGGTCGATCCTGACCAACCGGTGAAGACCTGGTGGGAGTTGCAGAAGGTGGCGGGCGAGATCTACGACCACGGCGGCAAGTGTCCCTTGACCACCGCGCGGTTCGCCTGGGTGCATTCCGAAAACGTCGCGACGCAGCACGGCGAGCCGGTGGTGGGCCGGGTCGGACGCGTGGACAGGGTGCTGGTCAACGGCATGGTCAACGTCAAACATCTGGCGCTGCTGGCCAGTTGGCAGAAAAGCCGCTATTTTCATTATTCCGGGCCGGGCCTCGAAGGCAACCAGCGCTTTCTCAGCGGCGAATGTGCGATGCTGACCGGCGAGTCATCCCTGTATGCCGAAGCCAGGCGTGCCGGACTGGACGTCGGCGTTACCGCCTTGCCTCACTACGACGACGTGTACGGGGTGAAGCCGGCCGATGTCCTGCCCGATGGCGCCGGATTGTGGGTATTGGCTGGACACAAGAAGGAAGACTACAAGCTGGCTGCCCGTTTTGTGGCCTTCATGATGCGGCCTGAGGTGCAGAAGGAGTGGGTGCACGCCACCAGTTACCTGCCGATGACGCCGGTGGCGGTGACGGCGCTACGCGATTCGGGTATTCCCCAGCATTTGCTGGACGCGGCGCAAAAGCGCCTATCGGTGTCGCGCAAGGGCAGCACGCGCGCCAAGCACGGGCCGATTCGCGATCGCCTGCACGAGTTTCTCGGCGAGGAGGTGGCTTTCGTGTGGACCACCGATCGTCCGGCGAAAGAGGCGCTGGACAATACCGTGCGTCGGGTCAACGCAGCCATAGCGCCGCCGGCAAAGGCGATGGCGACAGCCGGCAAGCGGTGATCTATCCGCGCATCATCGCGCACCGTTGCGGCGGCGCGCTGACGCCAGAAAATACGCTGGCCGGCTTGCGCCTCGCGGCGCGGCTCGGTTGCCGCGGCGTCGAGTTCGATGCGATGCTGGCTGCCGACGGCATTCCCGTCCTGATCCACGACGAGACTCTGGAGCGGACCACTTCCGGACAAGGGCGGGTGGCGGACCTGAATGCCGCCCAGCTGGCCGGTCTCGACGCCGGCGGGCGGCATCATCCGGCGTTCGCCGTCGAGCCAGTGCCGACTCTTGACGAGGCATTGCGGCTGTGCGCCGCGCTCGGCTTGTGGGCCAACGTGGAAATCAAGCCATCCGTCGGGCAGGAGGCGGCAACCGGCCGCGCCGTCGCGCGCCATGCGGTAGCGGCGCGAGGCAAGTTGTTGCTGTCGTCGTTTTCGTCCCTTGCGCTGTGCGCCACCGCCAATGAAGCGGCCCAACTGCCGCGCGCGCTGCTGGTCGAAGCAATTCCGCTCGATTGGCGCGAGCGCATCGAGGCATCGGGCGCGGGCGCGCTGCATGTCGCGGCGCGGGCGTTGACCGCGGAGGCGCGGGACGCGGTGCTTGCCGCCGGATTTCCGTTGGCCTGTTATACGGTGAATCGGCGCGCCGACGCCGACCGCTTGTTTGCCATGGGCGTCAGCGCCGTGTTTACGGACAGGCCCGACTTGTGGTTGCCAGCCGAAATGTAATCGCTGCTTACCACTGCTTACATTTTGCCTGTCAGCGGCGGATTGCCGTCGGCGTTAATCGCAGCATGGGGCCATCCCATTCCAAACATGAGGAGCTATACATGAAACGCACATCCGGTCTGCTGGTCGCCGTCCTTGCCGCTTTTGCCCTGCCGGTCATGGCACAAACAGCCAAGGATCCCGCTGCCACGCCAGGCATAGACAAGCGTCAGGCCAATCAGCAGCAGCGTATCGAGCAAGGTGTCAAGTCGGGCGAGCTGACCGCAAAGGAAGCGGCCCGTCTGGAGAAGGGCCAGGAACACGTGCAGAAAATGGAGGACAAGGCCAAGGCCGACGGCAAGGTTACGGCCAGGGAACGCGAGCGTCTGCAGCATGCGCAGAACCAGCAGAGCAAGCAGGTTTATCGCGAGAAGCACGACCGCCAGCATGACCGCAACCACGACGGCAGGAAGGATCGCCCGGCCAGGGCCAGGTAGGTCCGTCGTGCGCCACAGGGCCCGCCTTGGCGCGGGCCCTTGTCGTCTCTACTGGAAGCGGAGACGGCATCCCGCTGTGGGACGCGCCTTGATCGCGTAAAATCGGCGCTTTGCTTCAACGCCAGCTCGCCTGCCATGAAAAGCTCCGAAATCCGCCAGAAGTTTCTCGATTTTTTTGCGTCGAAGGGCCACCAGATTGTTGCCTCCAGCTCGCTGGTGCCGCACGAGGACCCGACGCTGCTGTTCACCAATGCCGGGATGAACCAGTTCAAGGACGTCTTCCTCGGGTTTGACAAGCGCCCCTACAGCCGCGCCACCACGTCGCAAAAATGCGTGCGCGCCGGCGGCAAACACAACGACCTGGAAAACGTCGGCTACACCGCGCGCCACCACACCTTCTTCGAGATGCTGGGCAATTTCAGTTTCGGCGACTACTTCAAGCGCGATGCGATCACGTACGCCTGGGAACTGCTGGTCGACGTGTACAAGCTGCCCAAAGACAAGCTCTGGGTGACGGTTTACGCGGAAGATGACGAGGCGTACGAGATCTGGACCAAGGAGGTCGGCGTGCCCGCCGAACGCGTGATCCGCATCGGCGACAACAAGGGCGCGCGTTATGCCTCGGACAACTTCTGGATGATGGGCGACACCGGGCCCTGCGGGCCCTGCACCGAGATCTTCTACGATCACGGCGAGCACATCTGGGGCGGCCCTCCGGGCAGCGAAGACCAGGACGGCGACCGCTACATCGAGATCTGGAACAACGTCTTCATGCAGTTCAACCGCGACGAAGCCGGCGTCATGCATCCGCTGCCCAAGCCCTCGGTGGACACCGGCATGGGACTGGAGCGCATTTCGGCGGTATTGCAAGGAGTCCACGCCAACTACGAAATCGATCTGTTCCAGACGCTGATCGCGGCCGCCGCGCGCGAGACTTCGGATGCCGACATGGACAGCCCCAGCCTGCGCGTGCTGGCCGACCACATCCGCGCCTGTTCCTTCCTCATCGCCGACGGCGTGATCCCCGGCAACGAGGGCCGCGGCTATGTCCTGCGCCGCATCATCCGCCGTGCCATCCGCCATGGCTGGAAGCTGGGCGCGCGCAGCGCCTTCTTCCACAAGATGGTGCCCGACCTGGTCGCTGAAATGGGCGCCGCCTATCCGGAACTGGTGAGCGGCAAGACGCGCGTATTGGACGTGTTGAAGCAGGAGGAAGACCGCTTCTTCGCCACCATCGAGCACGGCATGGCGATCCTCGAAGCCGAGCTGGATCTGATGGAGAAGACCGGCGTCACGCTGTTCAACGGCGAGACCGCGTTCAAGCTGCACGACACCTACGGTTTTCCGCTCGACCTCACCGCCGACATTTGCCGCGAGCGGCAGATGAGCGTGGACAGCGCCGCCTTCGATGCCGCGATGACGCGGCAGAAGGAGCAGGCGCGTGCCGCCGGCAAGTTCAAGATGGCGGCCAATCTCGACTACGCCGGGCCGACCACGACCTTCCATGGCTACGAGACGCTGGAAGCCAAAGGCAACATCCTGGCCCTGTACAAGGACGGCACCGCGGTCAATGAACTGATCGAAGGCGAGATCGGGGTCGTGGTGCTCGACGACACGCCCTTCTATGCCGAATCCGGTGGCCAGGTCGGCGATGTTGGCGAGCTGCGTTCGACGCATGGCATCTTCGCCGTCGAGGATACGCAGAAAATCCAGGCCAGCGTCTTCGGCCACCATGGCGTGGTGCGCACCGGCACCTTGAAAGTCGGCAACGGCGTGACGGCGAAAGTGGATAGTCTGGCGCGCGCCCGCACAATCCGTCACCACTCGGCGACACACCTGATGCACAAGGCTCTGCGCGAAGTCCTCGGTGCCCACGTGCAGCAGAAGGGCTCGCAGGTCGATCCGGACAAGACCCGCTTCGACTTCGCCCACACCCAGCCGGTGACCGCGGATCAGATCGTGCGCATCGAACGCATCGTCAATGACGAAATCATCGCCAACGCGGCGACGCGCGCGCGCGTGATGCCGATCGACGAAGCACAGAAGACGGGCGCCATGATGCTGTTCGGTGAGAAGTATGGCGACGAAGTGCGCGTGCTCGACATCGGCTCGTCCTGCGAACTGTGTGGCGGCACGCATGTGAGTCGCACCGGCGACATCGGCCTGTTCAAGATTGTCATGGAGTCCGGCGTCGCTGCCGGCGTGCGGCGCATCGAGGCCGTCTGCGGCGATGTGGCGGTAGTCCGCGTGCAGCACCAGCAGGCCCTGCTCGACGCCGTGGCGGCCGAGGCCAAGGCTCAACCTGCGGAAACCGCCGCCCGTGTGGCGCAGATTCTGGACCACGCCAAAGCGCTGGAAAAGGAAGTCGCGCGGCTCAAGTCGAAGCTTGCCGCCGCGCAAGGCGACGATCTGCTCGGCCAGGCCGTCGATGTCAACGGCATCAAGATGCTCGCTGCGGTCCTGGATGGAGCCGACGCCACGGCGCTGCGCGAAACCCTGGACAAGCTCAAGGACAAACTCAAGAGCGCGGCGATCGTACTGGCCAGCACCAGCGACGGCAAGGTCAGCCTGATCGCCGGCGTTACGGCCGATCTCACGGGAAAGATGAAGGCCGGCGAACTGGTGAATTTCGTCGCTCAGCAGGTCGGCGGCAAGGGCGGCGGGCGACCCGACATGGCGCAGGCCGGCGGCACCGATCCGGCCGCATTGCCGGCGGCACTGGCCTCGGTCAAGGCCTGGGTCGGGCAGCGCGCCTGATATCCTGTGGCCGCGCGGCCACACGTCGTTCGGCTGCGGCGTAAGGCCTGCTACGCCTGCGACAGGCGTCCGCTTTCTCCACCAGGCGCGCATATCACCGGCGAAGGCCGGCTGATATGGTAGCCCTGTGCGTAATCGATGCCCAAACGGCACACCTCGGCCAGGGTTTCGCCGTCCTCGACATATTCGGCAATGGTCTTGACGCGCAATTCCTTGGCCAGGGTGACGATACTCTTGACGAAGGCCAGGTAGACCTCGTCGGTCAGCATGTTCCTGATGAACTCGCCTTCGATCTTGATGTAATCGACGGGGAAACGCTTGATGTATTGGAACGATGAAAAGCCGGACCCGAAGTCGTCGATCGCAAAGCTGAAGCCCTGCAGCTTGATGTCGAGCACGAACTTTTCCAGCAGACTGAGGTTGCTGACGGTTTCCCGTTCGGTGATCTCGAACACGATGCGGCTCGGCGCGATGTCGAAATCCATCGCCAGCCGATGCACCCGCGCCACGAATTCGCCGACGATGAGCGCCTTGGGCGAGAGATTGATGAACAGCATGCCGCGGTAGCCCTGTTCGCTGATCTGCCGGAAAGCTTTCTCGATCAACTGGTAGTCCATCTTGTGGGCAATGCCCATGGTCTCGGCTTCGGTGATGAAATCGTTGGCGGTGACGATCTTGTCGTCCAACTGGATGCGCATCAGCAGTTCGTGGATCACGATCTCGCCGCTCGCCGCAGCGCAGATGGGCTGGAAGTAGGGAATGATCCGTTTTTGGTCCAGGGCGTTCTGGATCATGACGATTTTCTGGCCGGCCTGGCGGAATACTTCCGCCATTTCATCTTCGCTGGGAATCGCGATGGCGTTTTTCCCCAATCTCTTGGCCTTGTACATCATGTTGTCGGCGACGAGGAAGAGGTCCTTCGGATTGTCGCCATGATTCGGGCTGATGGCGATTCCGATCGAGGTGGTGGCCTTGATCTTCTGGCCATCCGGCGTTTCGACCGAAAAAGCGTCGAGCATCTCCGCGATCCGTTGCGCGACCATGTGGGCCTGGGTATCGTCGGCTTCCGGCAGGATGATGCAAAACTCGTCGCCGCCGTAACGCGCCAGCAAATCGCCGTTTCTCAGCGCGTTGTGCAGCAGCCCGGCGAATGCCTGCAGGAAGGAGTCGCCGAAGTGGTGGCCATAGCGGTCGTTGATCGTCTTGAAGTTGTCCAGGTCGGCCATCAACACGGCAAATTGTTGGTTATGCCGCTTCGAGCGGCTAACCTCGTAGCCCAGCAATTCCCAGAACATGCGCTGGTTGTAGAGGTCGGTCAGCGGGTCGCGCGTGGCGTAGTGCTCCAGATCGTTGGTGTACTTGTAGATTGCCTTGACCGATCCGACCAGGTTGAGCAGCGTGGTGAGGATGCTGCCGATGACCATGTAGCGCACGTCGTCCATGGCCAGTGCCGATTGCACGCCGATGCCGACGATGCCGCCGATTTTCGGGGTGTCCAGCAGCAGCGACTTGGTTTTAAGCTCGATGTCCTGCGCGCTCAGTTCGGGTAGCCGGGCATTTTCATTGGCGATGTTGTGGGCAATATTCTGGACCGTGCCTTCACCGAAGAACGGATGCTCGCCGAGCTGCTTGCGCAGAACCTTCTCGAAGATCTGGATGGTTTCGGCGGACGGCGTGGCATACCAGAATATCTCGCACTCATAGGCCTCTTCCTCGACGCGAAATATCGTTACCAGTGCGTAGGCATCGATGATCGGATGGATGTCCAGCAGCAGACCCTTGACGAACTCGCGCCAGTCGCGCACGACGTCCGAGGTGATGATGAATTTTTCGAGCAGCCTGATCTCGAATTCGAGGACGTCCTTATCGACTGCGACGCCCTTCATCTTCTCCACCAGCAGGGCGACGTCATCGAAGGTCTTGTTGAATTCCTCGAAGCCGAAATTGATCCGGCGGATATCGAACTGGTCGAAGTCGCGGATGGTATTGACCGCCTCCACCTTGCCGCGGAACAGGTCTACCGAGCGCTTGATCTTCCTCGCGGCAAATGCCGACACCGCTCCGGCGACCAGCAAGACCAGCAAACCCAGGCCGAGGAACAGCCCGACGTAATAGGTGCGGACCCTTGCGGTCACCGTTTGCAGGTTGTGCTGGATGGCAATCGCGCCGAGCAGTTCGCCTTCCTTGGCATTGCTATGGCAGCGCAGGCATTCGCCTTGCGCCACGACCGGGAAGGCATAGCGGACATGCCGGTCGGTCTTGAGCGCGGATTCCTCGCCGCTGCTCAGGCTAGGCTGCATTTCCTCTGCCAGCGGCGATGAGGGCATCACGCCGAACAAGGCTTCCACGGATTTGGTGCGATAGAAAGCGACCTGGTCCAGCGTGCTGGAAAAACCCGATTTGCTGAGGGCGGCTACTTCGTTCAGTTGCTGGCGCGAGCCGCCGCTGCGGAGGACCTGATAAAGGGCCGCATGGTTGTGGCGGGAAATTTCCCTCGACGTTTCCAGCGTCCGTTCCTCCAGCAACTTTTCATAGAGCAGGGAAGAAGCCAGTGTCGCGCCAAGAAACACGAGCAAGGCGACCGCAACCGTGGCAGAAAATACGAAGCCCTTGAGCGTGTTGAGCAACTGCAAGATTTTTGTGTACATATCCGTTGGACTGGCCTGTAGCTAGAGGTCCGCCCGCATCCCGACGCAGCTAGGCGTCATTTTCGCGGCCGATGTTGTTGGCCCAGGCCAGCGCCTGCGCCAGGCAGGTGTTGATGGTCGTGGCATCAAAGCCGGGCAACTGCTGGGTGATTGCCGAGCAGGTCGGGCCGTCGCCCGCCTCCAACGCTTCGGTCAGTTTGAGCATGGTGCCCAGTTCGCCATTGCGGACCTCAAGCGCTTCGCGCACGCTGCCTGGAATCTCGATGCCGCGCAGTATCTCCTCAAGACTGACGCTCATCAGCGTCGGCATCAGCGACATGATTCCGGTCATGAAGGCCATATCCTCGAAATCGCTGCGGCCAGGGTGCAACTTGCCGGCCAGGAGTTCCATCAGGCGGCCGCGCGATGCCGCCAATTGCAGCAGGGGACTGACCACCCGGTTACCCGACGGATTGGTGTAGAGCAGCAGTTGCAGCCAGCGCTGCAACTGACGGCGGCCGAGGATGGTGATGGCGTGGCGGATCGAGGTAACCTTGGTGCGGATGCCGGTGGCCGCTGAATTGGTCAGCCGCATCAGGTTGATCGTCAGCCCGGGCTCGGTTTTCAGCACGGCTTCGAGTTGCGGCGTTTCGGCGTCTTCCAGCACCAGGCCGAGCAGCCGCATCAGCGAGAGCTGCGAGTGTCCGAGCTTCTTGCCGGCGATGATGGTCGGCTTGGCAAAATAGTAGCCTTGGAAATAGGTGTAGCCCAGCGCGTGGCAGGTGTCGGCCAATTCGCGCGAGTCGACTTTCTCGGCCAGCAGTTTGAGCGGCCATTTCTGCAACGCTTTCGTGGTGGTCGCCAGGCCCGCTGCATCGAGCGGCATCAGGTCGACCTTGACGATTTCCACCAGGTCGAGCAGCGGCCGGAACTTGTCTTCGTAATTGACGAAATCGTCGAGCGCCAGCGTATAACCGAGCGCCTTGAGCGTCTTGCAGCGCTCGATAATCTCGGTGGTGACCTCGACGGTTTCCAGCACCTCCAGCACGATCTTGTCGGAAGGCAGGGCTTCCAGCAGGTCGGATAGCAGCAGGCTGTCGTCGCAGTTGATGAAGCCTTTGTAAGGGCCCAGCGCCTGCTCCACGCCGAGATCGGCAAAGGCGTGGCTGATCACGGCGGCGGAGGCCTGCAGATCATCCTGCACCTCGGCCGTGTTCCTTTGCCGGCCGCTGCGGAACAGCAGTTCGTAGGCAAACAGCTCGTGGCTGCGGCCGAGAATGGGCTGCCGGCCAATGAAGATTTCTTCGCCGCGATCAGGCATCAGAAATCCGTGTCGATACCCGGCCAGACTGCGCCAAGCGCGCTCTTGAATTCCTTCTGAATGCGGGCCAGCGCCGCCTGGGTGTCGGCCTCGAAGCGCAACACCACGACCGGCGTGGTATTCGAGGCACGGACCAGGCCAAAGCCGTCGGCATACTCGGCACGCACGCCGTCGATAGTGATCAACTCGCGTGCACCGGGAAAGCGTCCCTCGCGCTGCAACCTGGCGACCAGCGCATGAGGCTCGCCTTCCTGCATCTTGATGTTGAGTTCCGGCGTCGAGATAGCGTTGGGCAGATTCTTCAGCGGCCAGTTGGCATCGTTCCAGCGCGAGACGATTTCAAGCAGCCGGGCGCCCGTATAAAGTGCATCGTCGAAGCCGAACCAGCGTTCCTTGAAGAACATGTGGCCGCTCATCTCGCCGGCCAGCGGCGCGCCGGTTTCCTTCAGCTTGGTCTTGATCAGGGCATGGCCGGTATTCCACATCAGCGGCCGGCCGCCCTGGTAACGAATTGATTCCGCCACCCAGCGCGAGCATTTCACGTCATAGATGATTTGCGCGCCAGGATTGCGCGTCAGCACGTCGGCGGCGAACAGCATCAACTGACGGTCGGGGAAAATGATTTCGCCGTCCTTGGTGACCACGCCCAGCCGGTCGCCATCGCCGTCGAAGGCCAGCCCCAGTTCGGCATCGGTCTCGCGCAAGGCGCGCTGCAGGTCGACCAGGTTTTCCGGCTTGGACGGGTCCGGATGATGATTGGGAAAGTTGCCATCGACCTCGCAGAACAGCGGAACCACCGTGCAGCCCATGCGGCGGAAGAGCTCAGGCGCGATGCTGCCGGCCACGCCGTTGCCGCAATCGACGACGATCTTCAGCGGCCGCGAGAGCTTCACGTCATCGACGATGCGATCGATATAGGCTTGGCGCACATTGGCGTGGCGCACGAAGCCGTGGCCTTCGCAATAGTCGGCGCTGGCGATACGGCGGCGCAGATCCTGGATCATCGCGCCGTAAAGCGTCTGGCCGCCCAGCACCATCTTCAGTCCGTTGTATTCCGGCGGATTGTGGCTGCCGGTGACCGAGACGCAACTGTCGGTGCCCAACTCATGCGCCGCGAAATAGGTCATCGGCGTCGGCACCCGGCCGATGTCGATCACGTCGATGCCGGTCTGCGTCATGCCGTGGGCCAGGGCACTCGACAACTCGGGGCCGGAGAGGCGGCCGTCGCGACCGATGACGATTGCCTTGAGGCCGCGCGCGCAGGCCTCGCTGCCCAGCGCCATGCCGATCTGGCGTACCGTCTCCGCGGTCAGTGTGCTGCGCACGATGCCGCGAATATCGTAGGCCTTGAAAATCTCGGGTGCCGGAGTTTGCATGGCGGATCAGGTCGAGTGGCAGAAGAGAAATTATCGCACGCCGCCAGGGACAGGCATATATGCGGAAAAGTGCGTCAGCAATCGCGCCGGCAGCCAGTCGATGCGGCCGGGCAGGGTGCCGTGGACGAAGCCGACATGGCCGCCGTGGGGATGGATTTCCAGTCGCGCCGCGGCGGACAAAGCTTCGCGGCGCGGCAATGCCGTTGCCGGCAGGAACGGGTCGTTGGCGGCATGCAGTAGCAACGTCGGCGCGCGGATGGCGCCTGCCATGGGGCCGGCGCTGCTGCGCGCGTAGTAGTCGTCGGCGTCGGCAAAGCCATGCAGCGGCGCCGTGACGGCATCGTCGAAATCGCGCAAGGTACGCGCCGCCAGCGCACGGCGAAGGTCCACGCGGCCCGGGAAACGGCGCTCCTTGGCCAGCGCCGCAGGAATCAGCGTGCGCAGGAAATGCCGGGCATAGATCAAATTGAAGCCGGAGGAAAGCGCCGTGTTGGCCGCCGCCAGATCCAGCGGCGCGCTCACCGCCGCTGCCGCATTGACCACACGCGAGGCCAGGCTGCCCTGTTCTGCCAGCCATTTCAGCAGGGCATTGCCGCCCAGCGAAACTCCGGCAGCGAACAGCGCCGGATAGCCGCGCGCCTGAAGGCGGCGCAGGATCCAGTCGATCTCCGCCGAGTCGCCCGAATGATAGGCGCGCGGCAGGCGGTTCGGCTCGCCCGAGCAGCCGCGAAAATGCACTACCACGCCCTGCCAGCCGCGCTGCGCCACGGCATGCATCAGGCGTCGTGCGTAGTGGCTGCGCGAACTGCCTTCGAGGCCATGGAACAAGACCACGCACGGCGCCTCGGCATGCCCGGCGATCCAGTCGAGGTCTATGAAGTCGCCGTCGGGAGTATCCCAGCGCTCGCGCCTGTAGCTTGGCAGCGGACCTTTGATCAGCAACGGCCAGATGGTTTGCGGGTGGCTGCCGGGCAGCCACGCCGGCGCACGGTAATGGGGGCCCGTCATGGCCGGGCTCAATGCAGGATGCGCGGCGCCTCGGCGATACTGTTCGGCGGTACCGGCGAGGCGTGGTGAGCGACCATGCGCCAGCCCAGGGCGCCGCGCACATAGATATTGGTGGCGGCCACCGGTGCGCTCAGGTTCTCGTCGTCGAGACTGGCGATATGTTCCAGCAGGGTGCTGACCATGGCGAAGGGCGTGGTCACTGCGGTCTGCTGCGACAGGCGCACGCTGAGCCTTCTGCCGTTGGCGAAGACGTGCTGCCAGGCTTCGCGAATCATCGTGTAGCCGACCAGGCGCGGTCCGCCCGGGTGCACGCAGACCACTTCTTCGTCTTCGGCCCAGACGGCCATCATGGCGTCGATATCGCAGCGTTCGAGCGCCTCGTAGAAAGCGGCTTCGACGTCTTGCGGGCTGGCAAAGATTTTCGTGTTGGGCACGGTCAGATGACAGGCGACGTTTCAGGGGCCGCTGATGCCGGCTTTATACGCCTCCGGCGCAGCGTTTGAAGCCAGAAGTTGCTCATTGATGGTCGCTGCCACTTGCTGCGGCTCAATTCCGTTGAGGCAGTCGAAGTGCCCCAGCGGGCATTCGCGCTGGAAGCAGGGACTGCAGGGCAGGCTTCTGGAAACAATTTTCGCATGTGGCGACAGCGGCGGGGTATAGGTCGGCGAGGACGATCCATAGAGCGCCACGAGATGGCGTCCCAGCGCGGCGGCCACGTGCATCAGGCCGGAGTCGTTGCTGACCACGCAGCGGGCGGAGGCGATCAGGTCGATGGCTTGTTCCAGGCTGCTGCGACCGCACAGGTTGAGCGCCGCGCCTTGCGCCAGCGCGGATATTTCGTCGCCGACGGCGGCATCCTTGGCCGACCCGACCAGCCATACCGGCTGCTGCGACGTTGCCACGAGCCGCGCCAGCGCCGCATAGTGTTGCGCCGGCCAGCGCTTGGCGGGGCCGTACTCGGCACCGGGACAGAAGATCACCGGTGCGGCATCGGGGGGCAGATGCAAGGCACGCCTAACTGCTTGCTGCTGTTCGGTCGTCGAATTCAGGCGCGGCAGCGGCAGGCTGTCCGGCAAGGGACCGGCCAACGAGGCATAGCGCTGCACCAGTTGCGGATGGCGGGCGACGTCGAGCCGATGACGCTCGTTGAGCAGCAGGTAGCGCGCTTCACCCTGATAGCCGATGCGGCGGGCAATGCCGGCAAAGAAGGGAATCAGCGCCGACTTCCAGGAGTTCGGCAGGACATAGGCCTGCTGATAGTCGGCGCTGGCGAGACGGCGGCCCAGCGCGCGGCGCATGCCGAAATTGAATTCACCGTGGCGAAACGGGTTGATGATGACCGCATCGACCTCGGCCATGCGCGCCAGCAACGGCGCCGACCAATCCGGCGCCAGGACATCGATGCGGGCGGCTGGATGCTTGCGTTTGAGCAATACCAGGAGCGGCTGGGCGAGAATCGTGTCGCCGATCCAGGACGGAGCGACGACCAGTATCTTCATGCCCGCAGTATGCTTTGCACGCCCGTGACGCCGCCTTGCGGGCAGGCGTCAGTGATGGCCCTTGGGGCGCTCGCCGGTAAAGCGGTACAGTGTGCCGCAATAGGGGCAGGCGGCCTCGCCCGAGGCGCTCTTCAGAACGTCGATGAAAACCCGCGGATGGCGGGCCCACAAGGGTGCTCCGGGGCGCGGGCAGGCCAGCGGCAGATCGTGGGCGGTGACGGCGATCTGGCGCTGGGATTCGTCGAGAGTGGACATGTTCAACCTCTGGATTTCGATTAAATGTAGCTGAGCCAGTCGGCGTGGGCGGGCACCTTGCCATTGACCACATCGAAGAACAGGCTTTGGATCTTGGCCGTGATCGGGCCGCGGCTGCCGGCGCCGATGCGGCGGTTGTCGAGTTCGCGGATCGGCGTGACTTCCGCCGCGGTACCGGTGAAGAAGGCTTCGTCGGCGATGTAGATGTCGTCGCGCGTGAGGCGCTTGGCGATCACTTGGTAGCCGAGTTCCGCCGCCAGGGTGATCACCGTGTTGCGGGTGATGCCCATCAGCGCCGAGGCGATCTCGGGTTCGTAGATCGCGCCGTCCTTGATCACGAACAGGTTCTCGCCCGCGCCCTCGGCAACGAAGCCGTCGACGTCGAGCAGCAGGGCCTCGTCGTAGCCGTCTTCGGTGGCTTCCATGTTGGCCAGGATCGAGTTGGCATAGGTGCCGGCAAACTTGGCGCGTGCCATGTTGACGTTCACATGGTGCCGCGAGTAGCTGGAGGTTTTGACGCGGATGCCTTTCTCCATGCCTTCCTCGCCGAGATAGGCGCCCCAGGGCCAGGCCGCGATCGAGACATGCGTCTGGGCGCCGCGCGGGCTGACGCCCATTTTTTCCGAGCCGTAGAAGGCGATCGGCCGCAGATAGCAGGATTCGAGCTTGTTGCTGCGCACGACTTCCTTGTGCGCTTCGATCAGGGTGGCCTTGTCGTAGGGCATCGGCATGCGGTAGATGTGCGCCGAGTTGAACAGCCGGTCGGTATGTTCCTTGAGGCGAAAGATCGCCGTGCCGGAGACCGTCTTGTAGGCCCGCACGCCCTCGAACACGGCGAGGCCATAGTGCAGCGAATGGGTCAGCACATGGGTGGTGGCGTCGCGCCAGGGCACGAGCTTGCCGTCGTACCAGATGAAGCCGTCACGGTCGGCCATGGACATGGGGGATCTCCAGCATTGCGTTGAGGAAAGACGCGATTTTAACTTGAAGCGGCACATTTGGCGTCGGGCAATACGTCGAGCGTAGTGGGCAAACTGGCCGCCTCCCCGCGAGGGGAGGATGGGAGGAGCGGGCCTTCATGCCGCTTTCCGCATGTTTATCAGCGGCGTTGGCTCTCTCCGCCATGAGCGTTGGCAGGGGCGCTAAAATGCGCGGATGAATCGTATCTGGAAACCCAATGTCACTGTCGCCGCGCTGATCGAGCGCGATGGGCGCTTCCTGCTGGTCGAGGAGGAAACCGACGACGGTTTGCGCTTCAATCAGCCCGCCGGCCACCTCGACGAAGGCGAATCGCTGCCCGCTGCCTGTGCACGCGAGGCGCTCGAAGAGACCGCCTGGGGGTTTACGCCGACGGCACTGGTCGGCATATATCAATGGCCGCGGCCGCAGGGCGACATCACCTATCTGCGCTTCGCCTTTGCCGGCGAACTGGGCGCCCACGAGGAAGGCCGGGCTCTCGACACCGGCATCCAGCGCGCGGTATGGATGACGCCCGAAGAAATTCGCGCCACGGCGGATCGCCATCGCAGCCCGCTGGTGTCGCAGTGCGTCAGCGACTACCTTGCTGGCCGGCGTTTTCCGCTCGAACTGGTGCGGCACTACGGCTGATGCGCGAGCCGGTTTGCCGTTCGTTCCCGCTGCGTACCGAAGGAAATGAACTCGATGTCTAAGGGAAAAATCATAGTCGGGCTGTCCGGCGGAGTCGATTCTTCGGTCGCGGCATTGCTGCTCAAGTGCGAGGGCTACGAGGTAATCGGCCTGTTCATGAAGAACTGGGAGGGCGACGATACCGACGAGTACTGCTCCTCGCGCCAGGACCTGGTCGACGCCGCGGCTGCGGCCGACGTGATCGGCATCGAGTTCGAGGCGGTCAATTTTGCGGCCGAATATCGGGAACGCGTGTTTGCCGATTTCCTGCGCGAATACCAGGCCGGACGCACGCCGAACCCCGATGTGCTGTGCAATTCGGAAATCAAGTTCAAGGCCTTTCTCGATCACGCACTGGCGCTCGGCGCCGACAAGATCGCCACCGGTCATTATGCGCAGGTGCGCGAATTTCTCGGTGAATGGCAATTGCTCAAGGCCGAAGACGGCACCAAGGATCAGAGCTATTTCCTGCATCGGCTGAACCAGGCGCAGTTGGCCAAGACGCTGTTTCCGGTCGGCCATCTGTACAAGCGCGACGTGCGGCGCATTGCCGAGGAGGCGGGCCTGCCGAACCACGCGCGCAAGGACTCGACCGGCATCTGTTTCATCGGTGAAAGACCCTTCCGCGAATTTCTGGCGCGCTACCTGCCGAAGCAACCCGGCGAGATTCGCGTGCTCGGCACCGATCGCGTGGTCGGTGGTCACGAGGGTCTGATGTATTACACCCTTGGCCAGCGCGAGGGCCTGGGTATCGGCGGCGTCAAGGGCGCCCCGGAGGAACCGTGGTTCGTCGCCGGCAAGGACATGACCCGCAACATTCTCTGGGTGGTGCAGGGCCACGAACATCCCGCCTTGCTTTCTACCAGCCTGGTGGCGCAGGACTTGTCCTGGGTCTCCGGGCACATGCCGCATACCCATTGGGTCTATGCCGCGAAGACGCGCTACCGCCAGCCGGATGCCGCGTGCGAGGTCGAGCGCATTTCCGGCGAAGAATGCGAGATTGTTTTTGCTGCGCCGCAATGGGCAGTGACGCCCGGACAATCGCTGGTGCTCTACGAATCGAGGGTTTGTCTGGGGGGCGGCATCATCGCAACACATGTGGCGCAATGTGCATAAATTCCTTGTACAAGCCCGTGGGATCGGGTTTAGAATCTTTTTTGGGCGGGATGCCCGCAAATTTCTGGAGGAATTTTAGGTATGAATAAAGCAGAACTGATTGAAATCGCCGCCAAGGAAGCCGACATCAGCAAGGCAGCCGCAGGCAAGGCGCTCGATGGAATTATGGCTGCAGTGGTAAAGGCGGTTTCGAAAGGGGATACTGTTACTCTGGTTGGCTTTGGCACGTTCAAATCGGCCAAGCGCGCGGCGCGTACCGGCAAGAATCCCAAGACTGGCGCCACCATCAAGATTCCCGCCACCACTGTGCCGAAGTTCAGCGCAGGTGCGGGTTTCAAGCTGGCTGTCGCCGGCAAGAAAGCCAAGAAGTAAGCATCTCAGCTGTTCGTATGAAAGGGCCCGCTAGCGGGCCCTTCGTATTTTTGCGGTGCGGATTATCCTTTCCTGCTGGCACGAGCGGCACTCGCAGGATTTCGATTGTGTTTTCAGCTTCTGCTGATTATTCTCCCTAGCAAGGAACCATATTGAGCCCCCGCGCTCGCATTCGCTCGCTGCCCCCGAGGGGGCGCATGTCGCCCTCGGGGCGGCTCTTCAGGAGGCATGATCATGATCACCACACAACATCAGGACCATCTGGTCGAGTTTGCCGTGTTCGGCGAATTCACGCTGGCCGACTTCAAGGAATTCGAGGAACTCGTCCTCTTCGAGATCAAGTTCTCCGGCCCGGTGAACCTGCTGGTCGATCTGCGCGACATGGCCGACTTCACGCTCGATGTGGCGTGGGAAGAGATTCGTTTTTCGCGGCAGCACGCCGGCGACTTCGACCGCATTGCGATCGTCACCGAGAGCCAGTGGGTGGCGTGGAGCGCGTGGTTGGAGCAGCTGTTCGTCAATGCCGATGTTACCGTGTTTGCCGATGAAGCCGAGGCGCGCAGGTGGCTCGCCGAGAAGGACGAATGAGCGTGTCGTCGGCAAATCTGCTGACAAACGTTGACGCGCTTGCAGCGCATCCGGAATGGCGCGCGTTCGACTGCCGGCATGACCTGCAGAACACCGAATACGGGCGCCAGGCCTATGCCCGCGGGCATATACCCGGCGCGCTGTTTCTGCATCTCGACGACGATCTCTCGGGCCTCAAGGACGGGCGCAACGGCCGCCATCCGCTGCCCGATGTCGAGAGCTTTGCGCGTCGCATGACGGCCTGCGGCGTCGATGCGACGACGCAGGTGGTGGCCTACGACAATGAAGGCGGCATTTTTGCGTCGCGCCTGTGGTGGCTGTTGCGCTGGCTGGGTCACGACAAGGTGGCGGTGCTCGACGGTGGGCTCGCTGCCTGGAAGCGCAGCAAGCGGGCTCTGGAAGAGACTGAGCCAACCGTGGCGCCGCGCGAGTTCACGCTGCGTCCGCAAAACATGACGGTCGATTCCGGGCAGGTTCTGGCCGATTTGCAGTCGGATCGCATGGTGGTTCTCGATGCGCGCAGTCCAGAGCGCTTTCGCGGCGAGAACGAGACGCTCGATCCGGTGGGCGGCCACATTCCCGGTGCGTTGAATCGCTTCTATTTCGACAATCTCGACGACGATGGCTGCTTCTTCAAACCGGTAGCGGAGCTTCGTGCGGAATTCACCGAGTTGCTCGCCGGGCGGCCGGCGCTACGGGTGGTGCAGCAGTGCGGCTCCGGTGTCACCGCCTGCCACAATCTGCTGGCGATGGAACTGGCCGGTTTGTCAGGATCGAAGCTGTATCCGGGCTCATGGAGCGAGTGGTGCGCCGACCCCTCGCGGCCGGTGGCACGCGGCGGCTAGTCAGGCCTTTTGGGGAACAGAGCCATGGCGCTGCAGCGCCCACGCCACGTGTTCCCGCACCAACGCCGAAGCATGATTGGCGCGTGAGCGCAGGGCATCGATCACTTCATCGCTGGAGGGCGCGTTGCCCAGCGCCACCGCGATGTTGCGCAACCAGCGCAGGTAGCCGATGCGGCGTATCGGTGACCCCGCCAGCCGTTCGTTAAAGTCCTCTTCTTCCCAGGCAAAGAGCTCGACCAGCCGTGCCTGGTCGAGATCGCGACGCGGCGCGAAATCGCTTTCGCGAGTGAGCGGTGCGAAGCGATTCCACGGACAGGCCAGTTGGCAATCGTCGCAGCCGTATATGCGGTTGCCCAGCGGAAGCCGCAGCGGCTCGGGGATGCTGCCCTTGAGCTCTATGCTGAGATAGGAAATACAGCGCCGCGCGTCGATCCGATAGGGCGCCACGATGGCTTGGGTCGGGCAGGCCTCGATGCAGGCGGAGCATGTGCCGCAGTGATCGGTGACCGGCGTGTCCGGTGACAGCGACAGGTCGGTGAATATCTCGCCGAGAAAGAAATACGAGCCGGCTTCGCGATCGAGCAGTAGCGTGTGCTTGCCGCGCCAGCCCAGCCCGCTGTTCTGCGCCAGCCCGATTTCCATCACTGGCGCCGAGTCGGTGAACACCCGATAGGCGAACTGGCCGATCTCGGCGGTGATTCGGTCGGCCAGTTGTTGCAGCCGGACGCGCAGCAGCTTGTGGTAGTCGCGGCCCAAGGCATAGCGCGAAATGAATGCGCGCTCGCCATCGGCCAACGCTGCCGCGGAGTCGGCGGCGACGGGACGGTAATTCATGCGCACGGTGATGATGCTGCGGGTGCCGGGCATCAACTCGGTCGGCAGCGCGCGCATGTTTCCGGCATCGGTAACGTGGGCGGCCATATAATCCATTTCGCCGTGGCAGCCGGCCGCGAGCCATGCCATCAGGTTTGCTTCGGCAGCGTCGACCCGGGTGCCGGAAAAGCCCACGGCATCGAAGCCGAGTTCGCGGCTCCAGCGCCGTATGTCTTCCTTCAGTTCTGCCGAGTTCTTCTGATCGCCACCATGCATACGGACCATCTTACTTTAGCCCTGCCCGACGAAGCCGATACTCTGGTTTTGGGGGGCGCCATCGCTGCACACTTGGCGCCGGGCATGGTGATCTGGCTCGAAGGCGAGCTGGGCGCGGGCAAGACCACCTTGGTACGTGGACTCCTGCGGGCAGCCGGGGAGACGGGGCCGGTAAAAAGCCCGACTTACGCACTAGTTGAAGTTCATGTGGTTTCTGGATTAAACTTCTATCACTTTGATTTTTATAGATTCGATCAAGCGGAAGAATATCTCGATGCGGGACTCGACGAATATTTTTCAGGAAGCGGAGTTTGTCTGGTCGAGTGGCCCGACAAGGCCGCGCCATACCTGCCGCCCGCCGATATGCGAATCGAATTGCACGTGGCCTCTGGCGTCGAGTCGGGCCCCGGCGGCGAGGGGCGCCGGGCGCGCATCATCGCCGCCAGCGACAAGGGACGGACATGCCTCGCCGGCGTGATGTCCTCAAGTTCGCTGCGGCAAGCCTGACACTGCTGGTATCGAGAGTCGGCGCTGGCGCCACGCCGGGCAGCAGCATTCTCGCCGTGCGGGTCTGGCCTGCCCGCGACTACACGCGGGTGACGCTGGAACATGACCAGGCGATCCGGTATTCCCATCTGCTGGTCAAGGACCCGGACCGGCTGGTGCTCGACCTGGAAGGCGTCGAATTCAACTCGGTGCTGCAGACGCTGCCGTCGAAGATCATCGACGCCGACCCCTACATCAAGCTGATCCGCGCCGGACGCAACAAGCCCGGCGTGGTGCGCCTGGTGATCGAGCTCAAGGGCGAAGTCAAGCCGCAGGTATTTTCCTTGAAGCCGGTGGGCGAGTACGGCCATCGGCTGGTGCTCGATCTCTACCCGGCGGAGCCGGTCGATCCCTTGATGGCGCTGTTGGAAAAGACCGGCGAGGCGCCGCTCAAGGCGGAGTCGGCGCTCGACACGCAGACCAGGCCGGCACCGCGCGGCGCCGCCAAGCCGGACGAGAAACCCGAGATTGCGCGTCTGGTCACGATCGTCCTCGATCCCGGACATGGCGGCGAAGACCCCGGTGCGATCGGGCGCGGCGGTAGCCACGAGAAGAACGTCACCTTGTCGGTGGCGCGCCGCCTGAAGGAAAAGATCGACGCCACGCCCAACATGCGCTCGGTGCTGACGCGCGACGGCGACTATTTCATTCCGCTTCAGCAGCGGGTGCAGAAGGCGCGCCGGGTGCAGGCCGACCTGTTCGTCTCGGTGCATGCCGATGCTTTCATCAAGAGCACGGCGCGCGGCTCCAGTGTGTTCGTCCTCTCCGAAAACGGCGCATCGAGTTCGGCCGCGCGCTGGCTGGCCAACAAGGAGAATTCCGCCGACCTGGTCGGCGGCGTGAACCTCGGCGTCAAGGACCCCTATCTGGCGCGCACCCTGCTCGACCTGTCGCAGACCGCCACGATCAACGACAGTCTCAAGCTGGGCAAGGACGTACTGGGCGAACTGGGCCGCATCAATACCCTGCACAAGGCTCATGTCGAGCAGGCCGGCTTTGCGGTGTTGAAGGCGCCCGATATTCCGTCGATCCTGATCGAGACGGCGTTCATCTCCAATCCCGAGGAAGAGGCGCGACTCAACGACGAGGCCTATCAGGACCGCATGGCCGACGCCATCCTCAAGGGCATCCGCCGCTATTTCGCCAAGAACCCGCCGCTGGCCAAGTCGAAGCTGGCGCGCCTGGACTGAGCCCGCCGGAGGCCCCCGGTCGCGGCCGCGCAGCCCGGGCCGGTGCCGGTGGTACCGGCGTAGCTTGATATAATTGCCCGCTTTCCCTGCCGTCCCAACCCCATGCTGGTTTTTCGCGGTGTTCCCGAGCGGGCGACGACGTCTACGGTACTGACCATCGGCAATTTCGATGGCGTGCATCGTGGCCATCGCGCGCTGCTGGCCGAATTGACAGCCAAGGCGCGCGATCTTGCGCTGCCGGCGACGGTGCTCACCTTCGAGCCGCATCCGCGCGAACTGTTCGCTCCCGACCAGGCCCCGGCGCGTCTCGCCAGCCTGCGCGACAAGCTTGAACTACTGGCGGAAGCCGGCGTGGACAGCGTGCACGTCTGCCGTTTCAACCGTGCGCTGGCGGCGCTCACCGCCGAACAGTTCATCGAACGCATCCTGGTGCGCGGGCTTTCGGTGCGACACCTGATCATCGGCGACGATTTTCGCTTCGGCAAGGGCCGCAGCGGCGATTTTTCCCTGCTGCAGCAGGCCGGTCGCGAGCATCGCTTTGTCGTCGAGGCGATGCACACGGTGGATTTCGGCGGCGTCCGGGTCTCCAGTTCCGCGGTGCGCGAGGCTCTCGCCGGCGGCAACATCGAGCATGCCGAAGAGTTGCTGGGGCGCGCCTTCGTCATCGCCGGGCGGGTCATGGACGGCAAGAAACTCGGTCGCACCATCGGCTTTCCCACCGCCAATATCCAGGTGCGGCGCAAGCGCCTGCCCCTGTCGGGCGTGTTCGCCGTCACGGTCGCCGGGCTTGCGCCGCGGCCGCTGCCCGGTGCCGCCAACATCGGCGTGCGGCCTACCGTCGACGCTGGCCTCAAGCCCGTGCTGGAAGTCCATTTGCTGGATTTCGACCGCGACATCTACGGCACGCACGTCGACGTGAATTTCCTGCACAAGCTGCGCGACGAAGCCAAGTTCGCTTCCCTCGATGCACTCAAGGCGCAGATCGCCGACGATGTCGCGGCGGTACGCGCATATTTCAACACCCGTTCACCTGATGGCACGACCCATGGCTGACTACCGCAAGACCCTCAACATGCCCGACACGCCCTTCCCGATGCGCGGCGATCTCGCCAAGCGCGAACCGGGCTGGATCGCACAATGGCAAGCGCAGAAGCTTTACCTGAAGATTCGCGCCGCCGCCAAGGGCCGCCCGCGCTTCGTGCTGCATGACGGCCCGCCCTATGCCAACGGCGACATCCACATCGGCCATGCGGTGAACAAGATTCTCAAGGACATCATCGTCCGCTCGAAGACGCTGGCCGGCTTCGATGCGCCCTATGTGCCGGGCTGGGACTGCCACGGCCTGCCGATCGAGCACCAGATCGAGAAGACCCACGGCAAGCATTTGCCGGCGGACAAGGCGCGCGAGCTATGCCGGTCCTTCGCTGCCGAGCAGGTCGAGCGGCAGAAGGCCGATTTCATCCGCCTGGGCGTCCTCGGCGACTGGAGCAATCCCTATCTCACCATGGCCTTTCGCAACGAGGCGGACGAGATACGGGCGGTCGGCGACCTGTACCGGCGCGGCTACCTGTTCAAGGGCCTCAAGCCGGTGAACTGGTGCTTCGACTGCGGTTCGGCCCTGGCCGAAGCCGAGGTCGAGTACCAGGACAAGAAGTCGCCGGCGATCGACGTCGCCTTTCGGCTCGACGCCGCCGAGCGCGGGCGCGTCGCCCATGCCTTCGGCCTTGCCGAGTTGCCGGCAGGCGAGTGCTACACGGTGATCTGGACCACCACGCCGTGGACCATCCCGTCGAACCAGGCGCTCAACATGCACCCGGATTTCACCTACGAACTGGTGAAGACCGAACGCGGCTGCCTGATCCTTGCCGCCGAACTGCGCGCCGCGGCGCTGGAACGCTACAAGCTGCAGGGCGAAGTGCTCGGCGCCTGCCAGGGTACTGCGCTGTCGCTGGTGAACTTCCTGCACCCGTTTTACGAACGCAAGTCACCCGTGTATCTGGGCGAATACGTCACGCTCGACACCGGCACCGGCATCGTCCACAGCGCTCCGGCCTACGGCCTGGAAGACTTCGAATCCTGCCGCAAGCACGGCATGCACAACGACGAAATCCTCACTCCGGTGCAGGGCGACGGCCGCTTCGGCGAGAGCCTGCCTTTCTTCGGCGGCATGAACGTCTGGAAGGCCAATCCGGCCATCATCGAAAAGCTGGCCGAAGTCGGCGCCCTGTTCGGAAGCGCGGAAATCGTGCACAGCTACATGCATTGCTGGCGGCACAAGACGCCGATAATTTACAGAGCCACCACGCAATGGTTTGTTGGCATGGATCGGGTGGTCGACGAGGGTGGCGGCAGCCTGCGCGACAAGGCGCTGGCCGCGGTCGAGGCGACCACCTTCTATCCCGACTGGGGCAAGGCGCGGCTGCACGCGATGATCGCCAACCGGCCCGACTGGTGCGTCTCGCGCCAGCGCAACTGGGGCGTGCCGATACCTTTCTTCCTGCACAAGGAGACCGGCGAGCCGCATCCGCGCACGCTGGAGCTGCTGGAAGCCGTGGCCAAGCGCATCGAGCAGGAGGGCATCGACGCCTGGTTCAAGCTCGACGCCGCCGAATTGCTCGGTGCCGACGCCGCGAACTACGACAAGATGCGCGACACGCTGGACGTCTGGTTCGATTCCGGCACCACCCATCGCACGGTGCTGCGCGGTTCGCACGCGGCTGAGAGCACCTACCCTGCCGACCTCTATCTCGAAGGCTCCGACCAGCATCGCGGCTGGTTCCATTCCAGCCTGCTGACCGGCGCCGCGATCGACGGCCGCGCGCCCTACCAGGCGCTGCTGACCCATGGCTTCGTGGTCGACGGCAAGGGCATGAAGATGTCCAAGTCGAAGGGCAACGTAGTCGCGCCGCAGAAGATCTCCGACACCCTGGGCGCCGAAATCCTGCGCCTCTGGGTGGCCAGCACCGACTATTCGGGCGAGCTGTCGATCGACGAAAAGACCATCCTGCCGCGCGTGGTCGAGGTCTATCGCCGCCTGCGCAACACCTTGCGCTTCCTGCTGGCGAATACCGCGGATTTCGACGTAAAGACCCAGATGCTGCCCCCGGCCGAGTGGTTGGAAGTGGATCGCTATGCGCTGGCGCTGACCCGCCGGCTGCAGTTGCAGTGTACGGCCGACTACGAGCGTTTCGAGTTTCACAAGATCGTGCAGGCGTTGATGAACTTCTGCTCGGAAGATCTCGGCGCCTTCTATCTCGACATCCTCAAGGACCGGCTGTATACGGCCGCCGAGAATTCGCGCGCGCGCCGTTCGGCGCAGAGCGCGCTGTCGCACATCCTGCAAACCGTGACGCGCCTCATGGCGCCGATCCTGTCCTTCACCGCCGAGGAAATCTGGGCGACCATTGGTGCCAAATGCGAGCAGGGCGACAGCGTGATGCTGACGACATGGCACGAGTTGCCGCAACTGGCCGAAGAGTCGGCGCTGGCGGCACGGTGGCAGGCGATTCGTGGCGTGCGCGCCGAGGTGGCGAAGGTGCTCGAAGACCTGCGCGCTGCCGGCAAGATCGGCTCTTCGCTGCAAGCCGAGGTGAGCCTGCGCGCCGACGCCGCGACCTACGATTTGCTCGCCGCGCTGGGTGACGACCTCAAGTTTATCTTCATCTGCTCCAAGGTGAGCCTCGAAAAAGCCGACGCGGCGAGCGGCATCAGCATCGAGGCCAGTCCCAGTGCCCATGCCAAGTGCGGCCGCTGCTGGCATTGGCGCGAGGACGTCGGTCACGACGCCGAGCACCCGGAGCTTTGCGGCCGCTGCAGTTCCAACCTGTTCGGCGCCGGCGAGGCGCGCGAGTTTGCCTAGTCCGTCAGCCATCCTCGGTCGCTGGCTGGCGTTGGCAGCGCTGGTGCTGGTGCTCGACCAGGCCAGCAAGGCCTGGGTGCTGGCGAGCTTTCGCCTGATGGAGAGCCTGGCGGTGACCTCCTTCTTCAACCTCGTCCTGGTCTTCAATTCGGGCGCGGCCTTCAGCTTCCTGGCCGGTGCCGGCGGCTGGCAGAAATGGTTCTTCGTCGTTCTCGCCCTGGCAATTTCGCTCTGGCTGCTGAACTTGCTGCGCAAGCATGCCGGCGAGCGCCTGCTGCCGATGGCCCTGGCGCTGATCCTCGGCGGCGCTATCGGCAATGTGATCGACCGTTTGCGTTTCGACGCGGTGGTCGACTTTCTCGATTTTCACCTGGCGGGCTATCATTGGCCGGCCTTCAACGTGGCCGATTCGGCCATCACCGTCGGCGTGGCGCTGATGCTCTGGCATCAGTTCCGCTACGGCAAGGAAACCGAAATGAGTTCCCAATGACTGAAACCGTACGCGCCGGCAACCTGATCACCCTTCATTACCGCGTTGCCACGGGCGACGACACCGAGCTGGTGAGCACCTTCGACTCGACGCCGGCCACCCTGCAACTGGGCAGCGGAGAACTGGCGCCGCCGCTGGAGCATTGCCTGATCGGCGTTGCCGTTGGTGAGCGCCACGTGTTCCTGCTCGAACCCGACCAGGCTTTCGGTCCGCACAATCCGCAACTGACGCAGCGCATGGCGCGCAGCGCACTGCCGCCCAATGCCACTCCCGAGTTGCACGGCCTGATCGAGTTCGCCGCACCCGGCGGCGACAAGTTCACCGGCATCGTGCGCGAACTCGACGACGAGGCGGTGCTGGTCGATTTCAATCATCCGCTGGCCGGCAAGCCGGTGCGCTTCGAGGTCGAGATCATCGGAATACTGTAATGAACATCCTGCTTGCCAATCCCCGCGGTTTTTGCGCCGGCGTCGAACGGGCGATCGCCATCGTCGAGCGTGCGCTGGAAAAATTCGGCGCGCCGATCTATGTGCGGCACGAGGTGGTGCACAACCGCTATGTGGTGGATGGACTCAAGGCCAAGGGCGCCGTGTTCGTCGAGGAACTGGACGAGGTGCCGGACGGCGCGACGGTGATCTTCAGCGCCCACGGCGTGCCGCAGGCGGTGCGCAAGGAGGCGGAGGCGCGCGGCCTGAAGGTATTCGACGCCACCTGTCCGCTGGTGACCAAGGTGCATCTGGAAGTATCGCGCCTGCACAAGCAAGGCTATGAGATCGTGATGATTGGGCACAAGGGTCACCCCGAGGTCGAAGGCACCATGGGCCAGGCCACCGGTCGCATGTATCTGGTGGAAAACGCCGAGGACGTGGCGCAATTGAAAGTCGGCGCTGGCACCCCGGCGCCGCTGGCCTATGTGACGCAGACCACGCTTTCGGTCGATGATGCGCGGGTTATCGTGCACGCACTGATGGAGCGATTTCCGAGCATCGTCGGGCCGCGCAAGGACGATATCTGCTACGCCACGCAGAATCGCCAGGACGCTGTCAAGGCGTTGGCCGGCAAGGTGGACCTGGTGATCGTGGTCGGCTCGAAGAACAGCTCGAACTCCAACCGTCTGCGTGAAGTGGCGGCGATCGGCGGCATACCGGCCTATCTGGTGGATGGCGCCGACCAGATCGATCCCCAATGGCTGGCCGGCAACGCGCGGGTGGGCGTGACGGCCGGCGCGTCCGCACCTGAAGTGCTGGTCAACGGCGTCGTCGAACGCCTCAGGGCGTTGGGTGCCGGCGGCGTGGAAACCCTCGACGGCGCGGCCGAGAACGTCAATTTCCCCTTGCCCAGGGAACTCCTCGCCGAATAGTCCGACGAACGGCCGGACGCCGTTCGTCACCCAATCCTGACCAGTGGTCGGCAGTCGCTTGTAAGGCGCGGCGAAGCTCTTGATGATCCCATCCAGGAGGCTTCCATGAAGATTTGCGCGCGTGGTTTTACCCTGATTGAGTTGTTGACCGTCATTGCCATCATCGGGATTTTGGCGGCTATCGCCTTGCCCCAATACAGCGAACATTTACTCAAAGGCAAGCTGGCCGAAGCGATTTCACTGCTCTCCGATCTGCAGATTCGCCAGGAGCAGTACTACCAGGACAATCGCGCCTATTCCGACGGCATGAGACCGAAGGGAACTCCGAGTCCGTTTGTCCTCGCCACCTGCACTGCGGCGAATGCCAGCCAGAACTTCTTTTGCACCACCAGTTGCGCAACGGCCGGCGGCGGCCAGACCTATACCTGCACGGCGACCTCAGCGACGCTTGGCTATGTCTACACCGTCACCGAGGCGGGCTCCAAGACTACCGCCGTCGGCGGCACGACCTATTCCTGCTGGCTAAGAGGCAGCAGCACTTCATGTTGACCGCCGAGCGAGGCTTCAATCTGATTGAACTGATGATCGTTGTGGTGATTGTCGGCATTGCCATGGCCATTGCGGTGCCCTCGCTTGAAAGTCAGATTGTCAGCAGCCGTACTCGGGGGGTCGCGGAATCGATCCAGTCCGGCTTGCTGCTGGCTCGGTCCGAGGCGATCAAGCGCAACGCATTGACGCGCTTTCAACTGGTTTCGACCATGGACGCAACCTGTGCGGCCAGCGCGACCTCACGGCTGTGGGTGGTCACGCAGTTTACAGGGGCGACCACGCCGGCAAATACCCGAGGCGAGCCTTGGCTGCGTTGCGACGTCAATGCGTATTCTCCGCCCGATCAGGAGGAACCCTGTCCGACGACGCCGGCCTACTCGGGAAACGCGGCGAGCTGCGCCGCCGATCCCTTCATTGCCTACAAGAGCGGAACCGAGACCGCCACCAACGTCGATGTTTTTGCCAGTCCGTCAGCGGTCGGGAGCCTAGCCGGATTTCTCGTCACCTTCGGCCCGCTAGGCCAGTTGGCGGCCAACTATGACGGAACAGCAACCCAGGCGGCGACTGCGGCAAGCATCTCGGTCGGACCCAGCAACGGTGTTTCCGGTCGCCGCTATCGGGTCCAGGTCAACGCCAACGGCACCGTCCGCTTATGCAATCCAGATGCGCCGAGCAGCGACGCCATGGCGTGCTGAGGGGCTGGCCATGGTAGCCATGAACTATGCCGCTTCAGCCCGCCGCCAGTCCGGCTCCTTCATCATCGAGGCGCTGGTCAGCCTGCTGCTGTTCGCAGTTGCGCTGATGGGCCTGCTGGCATTGTCGGCGCAGGGGCTCAACCAGGTGGGACAGTCGAAGGCGCGCAACGATGCGAGCTATGCCGTCGGCGAACTGCTGTCGGAGATGTGGGTCAGTTCGTCGGTTAACCTCACGAACTGGTCGTCACGTTTGCAAACGGCTATTCCCGGCGCTACCGGGACCGTTTATCTGTCCACCTGCGACTGCGTCGATACTGGGACCAATGTTTGTTCGAGTGCGGCCAGCGGCACGGTCACGATCGCCAATCCGCAGGCGGTCACGGTCTGTGTCGCCTGGACAGACCGCAAGGATCCCGATAATCCGCGCCGCTATCAGGCCAGCAGCATGATTACCCGTAACTGAGCGCGCAACCGAGCCAGCCAAGAGCCGATACCGCCATGCGTCGCCAACGAGGCTTCAACCTGATCGAACTGCTGATCGGCCTGGCCATCAGCCTGATGGGCCTGGCCGCCGTTTCCGCCGTGATGATGACATTTTCCACCAAGCGCGGCGCCATTACCCAGACCATGGCGACTCAGGACAACGGCGTGATGGCGCTCTACCGGTTGGAGCGCGACATCAGCCAGGCCGGGTACGGCCTGGCGCCGCTGCAGGGCTGCACCACAATCACCGACGGCGTGAATTCCTTCGTGCCCTACCCGGTCATCATCGGCGATGGCGGCAGCGGGGCATCCGACACCATCACGGTGAAAGGCACCAATCCGGCCTCGGGTGTACCGGGCACCGAGCTGGCCGTCAGCGGCGGCAGCACCATGACGAGCAGCCAGTACAACGTGCGTTCTTCGGTGGGTTTCAGCGTCAACGACAAGGTGGTGGCGACCAACTTCATACCAACCTGCACCATGACCACGGTGACCAGCGTCGGCGCCACGGCGATCGGCTATACCCCCGCTTTGGCGGCGTCGAGTACGGCGGGTTATCTGGTCTATTTCGGAGCTAGCGGCGAATTCTTCAGTCGCAGCTATGCCGTCAGCACCACGGCGATGACCGTCGCCGACTATCCGGCCTATAGCACCAACAATCTGGTCGACGACATCGTCTTTCTCAAGGCGCAGTATGGCTTGGCGGATACCACCGCGAGCACGACCGTGACCAGTTGGGTGAGCGGCGCCACGGCGCTCACCAGCGCCAATGTCGGACGCGTCATTGCGATCCGGGTTGGTGTCGTGGCTCGCAGTTCGGCGCGGGAGAATGAAGCCATCGACCAGCCGAATCCGCTCCCAGTGTTCCAGGAGATGTCCGACAGTTCGGCTACCACGGATGCGGTGAGCTTCGCTATTCCCGATACCCGCTCGCGCTACCGCGCCTATTCCACCATCATTCCGCTGAAAAACGTCATATGGACACGCTGACCCGATTGCGTCGTCCAGTGCGCCAGCAGGGCTTTGTTCTGGTCCTGGCGCTGGTGATCCTGGTCATCATCACTCTGTCGGCAGTGGCCATGATCACCAGTCTGCGCGGCGGAATTTCTGCCTCGGGCAATATCGCCTTTCGGCAGGCAGCCACGCGCGCGGCGGACGTGGCGGTGGATAGCGCCTTCCAGTGGGTGCAGACGCAGATGGCGGTAGCCTCGGGTCTCAACAGCGACATCGCGGCGGCTGCGACGCCGCGCTATTACGCCACCTTGTCCGGCGCCGATGCGGGCTGCAAGAAAGACGGCGCAACGGGAAGCTTCACCCCCCAGCAGTATCGCTTCAGCGACACCGTCACCGGTTCCGACGGCTTTCCCTGCGCCGCGAAAGTCGCCGGCAAGCCGGCAGGCTATGACCTCTACTATGTCGTGCACCGCATGGCAAGTACCGCGGGATCGGCCTGTCCGACGGCCGGCTGCATGGCGCCGCCGATTACCGCGGCGTCGAGCAGCAGTGCTGGCTGCTCGATGGACCCGACCAGCGCCAGTTTCTGCGGCGCCACCACCACCACCAATTCCCTTGTCTACTACCGCATCACCATAAAGGTGGTGGGCCCGCGGCAGAACAACCGTTACATCCAGGCCTTCGTCTATTGATGATGCAAGCCCGTACGCATAGAGGTGCCTTTATGAAAACCCTTCAGTTCCGCAGAGCCGTCGCCTGGCTCCTGATGCTGGCGTTAAGCGTCGGCAATGTCACTCAGGCCGTCGCCTTGACGTTGGCGACCACCCCGCTGGCGGCGAGCACGACTTCGGTGGTGCGTCCCAATCTCATGTACGTGCTCGACGATTCCGGCTCGATGGGCTGGGACTACACGCCGGATTACATCAACGACGCGACCGTCACCGATCCCACCAATGCCGGCATTACGCCGCCCGGTTCTTCGGGCGACAGGGGCGCGGCGACCATCGCCGGCGGCGTGATCACGGCGATCACCGCGACCGGAGGCAACGTCTATGAGCATGGCACGCCTACGGTGTTGATCCAGGGCAATGGCACCGGCGCGGCAGCGACGGTAACGCTGAATGCCTCGAAGACGATCCAATCGGTCACCGTCACCAGTGGCGGCAGCGGCTACACCGCGGCAAACACCTATGTCACCTTCCTCGGCGGGCTGAAGACCGCGGGCTGGGGCATGTGCTGGGGCACTACGGGCACCAGCAACCAAGGCGGTACTCCCAAGGATACTTCGGCTTCGCCGACCTGTAGCACCGTGTCGCAGGTGCCCTACTCGACCAGCGCGGTCAATTACCAGTTCTACGATCCGGCGGTGCGCTATCTGCCGCCGATCAAGGCGGACGGCACATCCTACGCCAGCGCGAGCAGCACCGCAGCCAAGACCGATGGTTTCGCCGGCACCGGCGCGACCAATCTGACCACCAGTTGGACTCACGAAGTCTGGTGCAACACCGCCAGCCCCAGTCCGACCCCGACTTCCGCCAACATCGCCACGCACACCCAATGCAAGGAGAACGCTGACACCAGCGGCGACAATCTTTATCCCAATGTCACCTATACCTTCCGCAAGACCTATACCGGCCCGGCGTCCTACTTCAGCATGGAGCCTTCCGAGTACTGCACCAGCACAGATTATACCAATTGCATTACAAAGGCAGCGGCGCTGGCGGCAATCCCGGCGTTTGTCGTCGGCGGGGTGACCTTCAACGTCGCATCCAAGTATCGCTGGTGCGCCTATTACAACCCGATTTCCCATACCTTCGGCGGCTGCCAGGGCCGGCGCGATCTCGATCACTACATTCCCAATTATCTCGGCGGCTGGGTCAGCACAGGGGCTGCCGGAGTGCAGGCCACCGCCAGCCTGGTGGTCAGCGCGACGACTGCCGGCCAGTCGCTGACCGGGCTGACTATCGGCGGCGTGGACATCGTTGGCGGCGCTAGCTTTACTTCCGCCGCGAATGGCGATCAGGCCACCATGGCGGCCAATATCTGCACGGCAGTCCAGGCGCAAACCGCGAGCACAGGCTACAGTTGCGCGGCGACCGGCAGCACGGCCCTGCTGCAGGCAGCCGCCATCGGTACGGCCGCAAACGGCCTGCCGGTACTGGCCACCGGCCCGGCGGTGGTTGCCGCCGCCAATTCCCTCGGCGAGATTCGCGTCACCACGGCGACCTCCGGTTACCAGATCTCGTCGATCACCATCCACGGCAATCAGCTGCTCAGCGCCAACGTGACCGCCGACGGCGACACGGGCAATACCGCGCGGATGATTTGCGAGGGCATCAACTCCGGCCTCCAGCAGGGCGTATACATCGCGCGGTCCGGTTCGCAAGCGGGCGCCGCGGCCGATGCCTACGCCTATGGCACTTGCCAGTCGCACGGCGATGCCTACGTCCAGATCAAGCGCATCCAGGCTGACGATACCGACAACGGCCAGGCCATCGTCGTCGCGGGGCCGGCCACCGCGACCATCAGCACCGGGTCGATCCAGATCAATTCGACCGCAGGCGCGACCAGCATCAGCGATGTTACCAAGGACGGCGTGTCGATCTTCACCGCGCCGGCCCTGAGCATTCTCGACGGCACGCAAACGGTGGCCATTGCCAGCAGCCTTGCCGCAAAAATCAACGGCAATGGCGGTTGCACCGCAACGGCCTCCGGTAGTACGGTAAGCATCACCGGCTGCACCGGCACGCTGGCTGTGACCTCATCCAGCGCCCTGGCGACGGGCACCATCAAGGTCACTAGTACCGGCCACACCTATGGTGCCGACTTGGGCGGGATCCAGGTGGGAGCAAGCAGCCTGGCCGGGCATATCGCGTCGACCACGATTGCCAACGGCACCTCGGTCTCGGCCAATGCCACCTCCCTGCGCACCGCGATCAATGCCGGCACAGGAACGCATGGCTTCACGGCCGCCGCGCCAGTCCTGAGCGGCAGCGACTACCATATCACGGTGACCGCGCCCGCCGGCACTGCCTACAACGGCCAGTCCTTCACCTTTCAGAACGGCACCGCCGTCGTCGCTGGCTCGGCCACCAGTCCGACCTGGAACTTCAGCATCAGCAACGCCACCGCCGACAACGCCAACGTCGACTACATTCGCTGCGATGCGTCGGACAGCGCCGGCAGTGATGAAATTTATGTGCTGAGCACCGATGCCAGCACCGGCTCGGCGGGCAGCTCTTCGCTGCAATACACCACGGCGCTGGCCACCGGCCTGAATGCGGCCGGTAGCAACGGCTATAGCTACAGCTGCAGCTACGAATCGGGCAGCCAGAACAACCAGTGGTGCGACGTTACCGGCCCCACCGGGGTCAGCGCCTGTACCGGCAATTTGTCGTTTTCCTACGATGCGTCGATCACCATCGACAACTACACCAAACCGACCTCAGGCAGCGCGGGCTGTGCGACGATCACGGCGCCGACCTGGCAGTTCGAAATTGGATATTTTGATGCCGCCTCGTCGGCGGATCAGTACATCAATTCGATTACCTGCGGCGGTACCAACACGATAACGCCCAATTCGGTCAATACCGGAACGTCGACCAGCAATTCCGACACTCGCCGCGGAATATTGAAGACTGAATTGATGGCCAACGATACCAACGGCTATAGCTATTCGTGTACCCAATATGCCAACAACAACAAAGTCGGCTGCACCGTGACGGGCCCCGTTGCAGTTGCCGCCTGCACCAATCTGAGCATAAGCAGCGACTCGAACATCAACTTCAACTATAACAATGCAGTCGTGCAGACCTGCCCGGCGGTCAGTTCCGGTACTTCGGCCACCTGGCGCTTCCGCATCGACAACGCGACGGCGGCGTCCAAGTACATCAACACCATCACCTGTGGCGGCATCAACACCATCACCGCCAATTCGGTGAATACCGGCGTGGCACAGGATCTCACCGTTACTCGCATCAACAATCTGGCCTCCCGTCTGGAATCCAACGCGCAAGGCGGCTACACGATTTCATGTACCGACGCCACCAGCACCACGGTACAGTCCGACTGCACCATCACCGGTCCTTCAGGAATCAATGCCTGCCAGGGAACCGACACGGACGACAGCAACAACTGCGGCGTCGGCGCCCTTAGCTTCAAGTACAACGGCAACGAGGACGGTAGCGGTATCGCTCTCGCCGCCACGGGCATGACCAGCCCGGATAACAGCGGCACCTGGCGCTCCTGCGTGCCGGCGGCCTCCAACGGCAGTTCCGGAGCCACCGCGGTCGACGATTACGCCCCCTACTTGTTCACCGTCAGCGCCTTTTCCGGCGGCGCGCCCAGCCAGGGCACGACTATCACCCAGATCGCCAGCACCAACGTCGGGACGATAGGCACGACCACGGTGGCGATGACCAACGGCACCGCCGCCTCGGTCCTGACCATTCCCACCAACGCCACCGGCACGGCGCCGAACGTGCTGACCATGGGCGGCGGCGCGGCGGCCGATGCGGCGACCAATCAATGGAACGGCATCGGCATCTTCAAGCGTACCGATATCGTGAACGATGGCAGAACCTTCAGCCGCACCTCGGGCCGCACCGATTGCGCCGCTGCCACCTGCACCTATGCCGAGGAGATGCAAAACTTCGCCAACTGGTACAGCTACTACCGTACCCGCATGCTGATGATGAAGTCTGCCACCACCCTGGCCTTCACCCAGCTCGACGGCAACTACCGGGTCGGCTTCGACAACATCTGCCAGGCCACCGGCACCACGGTGGACAATCCGGTCGCGCAGTTTTCGGGCGCCGGGAGAAGCTCCTGGTGGACCAGCCTCACCAGTGCCAGTCCAAGCTGCGCCACGCCGCTGCGCGCCGAGACCGCCAAGATCGGCCGCTACTACGCCGGCAAGCTGACCACCCAGGCCGATCCGCTCGAATACTCGTGCCAGCAGAACTATATGCTGCTGGTGACGGACGGCTATTGGAACGAATCGGAGAGCTCCAGCATCCAGGGCGTCACCGGCGCCGACATTGGCAATACCGACAACGTGCTGGCCACCGTCGGCCGCCCCTATTACGACGGCGCCCAAAGTTCGACTACCTGCCCCTCGGTCGGCAGCAGTCGGGGCGGCACGGCCAGTTCTTGCCGCACTTTGTCCGATATCGCCTATCACTATTACAGCACTGACCTGCGCACGCTTGCGCTGGGCAACAACACCAACGGCACGACCGATGTGGCGACCAACAACGTCCTCACCACCGCCGACGACAAGAACCAGATCCAGCACATGAATTTCTTCGCCATGGGGCTGGGCATCGACGGCAAGCTCAACTACAGTTCCGACTACCAGACTTCGGGCATCGGCGACTATGCCGCCATCGTGGCTGGAACCAAGAATTGGCCGGCTGTGGCCAATCTCGACCCGACCGGCGTAGACGATCTGTGGCATGCAACAGTCGCCGGGCGCGGCAAGTATTTCAGTGCGCGCAACGTGCCCAATGTGGTCGCCGGCCTGCGCGAAGCGCTGAACAAGATCGGCGCCCGGGTCGGTTCCGCGGCGGCGGCGGCTACTTCCAATCTGGAACCGGTGGCGGGCGACAACTTTGCCTATGTGGCGAGCTATGCCACGGTGGACTGGACCGGCGACCTGCAATCGCGTTCGATCGACGTCGCCACCGGCGACGTGTCGAGTTCCACGGCCTGCACCACAGCGGACTCCGGCTGCCAATGGTCGGCCCAGGGCAAGCTCGACAACCTGACCTGGTCGGCACGGCGCATCCATCTGGCGCCCAGTTCCGGGACCAGCGGCGATCCGCTGCGCGTTTTCAGCTTCAGCAATCTTTCCGGGGCTGAGCAGGCCTATTTCAGCCCAAGCACGCTGAGCCAGTATGCGGCTTTGTCGGTCAGCAACCCAAGCGACATCACCGCCTCGAATCTGGTCGATTTCCTGCGCGGCAACCGCGGCCTGGAACAGGACGGCGACATCAGCCACGCCCAGATCTGGCGTAAGCGCACCCATGTCTTCGGCGATATTGTGAATACCCAGCCGGTGTTCATGAAGGCGCCGAGCGCGGGCTATACCGACGGCGGTTATTCCGATTTCAAGGCGGGCACCGCGGCCAGCCGCAACCCGGTGGTATTTGTTTCGGCCCAGGACGGCATGCTGCATGCGATAAACGCGCATACCGCGTCGGTCACGGTCAGCGGCGCCACGGTGCAGCCCGGCGAGGAAATGTGGTCCTTCATCCCGACTCAAGTGCTGCCGGTGATGAAGACGCTGGGCGACGTCAACTACGCGCACCGCTACTTCATCGACGGCCAGATCACGGTCGCCGACGTGGATTTCGGCGTCGGCGACTGGCACACCATCCTGATCGGCGGCCAGGGCGCGGGCGGCACGTCCTACTATGCCCTTGACGTGACCGATCCGCTCAGTCCGAAGTACCTGTGGGAGTTCTCGACGCCGAACCTGGGCTACACGTTCTCGAATTCCACCGTCAGCAAGTTGCCCAATGGCCAGTGGTCCGTCCTGTTCTCTTCCGGCTACAACAATACCGCCAGCGGCGGCGACGGCGGCGGTTACCTGTATGCCCTGAATCCGCAGACAGGCGCGGTAAAAAGCGGCTATCCGCTGGCCACCTTGTCGGGCAGCGGCGCCGCGCCGAGCAACCTGGGCAAGATTGCAATATGGGCCGACAATCCCGCGGCCGACAATACGGCTCAGTACGTTTACGCCGGGGACCTGAACGGCGACCTCTGGCGTTTCGATCTCAACCACACGGCCTCGGGCCATAGTGGCACCCAGGTGTTCAAGCTGGCGCACCTGGAGAGCGGCGGCGTGGTCCAGCCGATCACGACCAAGCCCGAACTGTCGCAAAACGACAGCGGCATTCGCCAGGTCTTCGTCGGCACCGGGAAATATCTTGAGACCGCGGACCTGACCAATGTCGATGTCCAGGGTTTCTACGCCATCAAGGACACGTTGGGCGCCGCCAATCTTGGCGGCGCCGCGCAGGCGACCTGGAACCCGCTGAGCGACACCACCACCGTCGATGTCTCCGGTACTCCCACCGTGGTGCCGATGTTCCTCACGCGCACTTTGCTGTCGACCGACGTGAATGGTGCGGCCATTACGGTCACGTCGAATGGGGTGACGACCAACGCGCGAAAGATCTGCCTCGGTGCCGGGGCCACGGTGTCCGCCGCCGGCACGTGCAACAACACCGATAGCACGTCGATGAGCTGGGACACCTATGGCGGCTGGCACGTCACCCTGCCTGATTCCGGAGAGCGCATAAACGTCGATCCCAAACTGGTGCGGGGCACCCTGGTGTTCGCCAGCAACATCCCTGCAGCCGACAGCTGCACCGTGGGCGGGCGCTCCTGGGTCAATTTCCTCGACTATTCGACGGGACTGGCGGTCGGCGGCGAAACCACGGTGTCGATCAAGATCAGCGATTCCCTGGTGGTCGGCCTCACGGTGGTCAAGTTGGCGTCGGGCGACTACAAGGCCATCGCTACCAAATCCAACTACCAGCAGGAAACACTGTCGGTGCCGGTGTCCGCTGCGGCGGGCGGCGGCGGGGGTGGCAGCAGTAGCATCTTCGGCGGCAAACGCGGCCTGTGGCGGGAGTTCGAGGCCTATTGATGGCGGGGCGGAGCCACTGGAGCCATGCCGGATGGAAGCATGACGACGCAAGCCGGTTCTATGTAACGCTGGGCGTCTCCGTTCTGTTGCACGCAGTCCTGTTGCTGGCTTGGAAGCTGCCCGCGCCGCTGTGGAAGGCCGCTGATCAGGCGGTCCTGACAGTCGTCTTGCGGGGAGCTGCGCCCTTGGCGCCGAGCACTCCGGCGGCCGCGGAAAAGAAGACCGAGGTCCCGGTACTGTTACGCAAGGATCCCGCTGCGTCTGCTTTCTCGGTTCCTCCCAAATCAGCAGCGCAAGGGGCAATGGCACCCCCGATGGCACGGCCACAGTCGGTGCTGCCGGCTAGCTCGGCCCGCATCGCGCCCGTTCCGATCCCGGGCCGGCTCTCGAATTCAACCCCGGCGGCAGTCGGTGTTACGGTGAAATTGGTCATCAGCGGTGATGGACGGGTGCAGCAAATATTTTGGGACTCACTCCCGGCGCTGACGGACGAGCAACTGCGGCGGGTCGAAGCCGCGATACGCGACAAGATTTATGCCGGCGGGCAGACCATCAACGAAATCTTCGATGTACGGGGATTTCTGAAGCTGCCGCAAGTGCGGAGTGAAGAAAGCGCTCTACCTTACCAGCCAGCCGTCGAATAGGGTCACTGCGTCGGTGAGGATCAAGACTGCCGTCCCGCCAGCGCCGACTGTTGGCCAGGGCTGCCGTCAGTAGCGTTCGCGCAGGTAGATGTATGGCGCTTTGGGGGAGCCGAAGCGGAGCCGGGCCGTGGGATTCTGGTCCCAGGCGCCGGTGCTGGTCCAGGTGCCCTGCAGCCAGGGCATGGTCGTCAGGTCCAGGGTCAGGTCGACGCTGCCGACGGCGGAGGTACACGCCGCGCCGGGACCGCCGATACAAGGCTTGCTCAGGATGATCGTACCGCTGCCGGAGCTCATGGTGACGGGGTTGGACGCAGTCGTCCAGTTCCCGGTTGTGCCTGTAGCGGTGTTGGGATCGGTGCCGGTAATGCGGAAGTTTGTCGCGGCGAGCGGATTGGTGACCGATGCCGGCGCCTGGTAGTTGGCCAGGCTGCCATCGGCTGGCGTGAAGCTGGTGCAGCTGTCGTCGGTATTGGTAAGCCATTGGGTGCATGCAGTGCCGACTACCGTAGCGCAGTACATGGTACGGGCCGTCGCCCGGATGGGCAGCAATTCCGAGCCGTAGACATTGTCGAGGCGCAGGATGCCGAAGCGCTGCACCGTGGTGCCGAGCGATGCCGCGCTCGTCATGGTCACACCATCCGAGTCCACCGGCAAGGCGGTTGCTGTCGCCGTGGTCGACACTGCCGGATTGCTTGGCCGGCTGATCTTGTGCTTGGCGGTAACCGTGGTGCTGCCGGACACCCAGGTATTGGAATTTGTCGCCGTCGGCGTCGTGGTGCTGGCGGCGATGGCGGCGCCGGCCGGTTGCGTTGGCGTCCAGGTGCTGACGCCAAAGCCAAAACCCGGACTGGCGGCAGATGCTGGCACCGCACCCCAGGCGGTTAGCGGCAGCTTGGCCCAGCTGGAACTGCCGTCGCCGACATAATTGGCGGTCGTGACGTTGCTCGCGTTTTGCGCCGTCAGCGTGAAGACCGTGGTGAATCCATCCTGGCCGAAATAGGTGAAGGTGCCGCAGCCGGCGGTCAGGCTGACTGCGGCGAAGGCAAAGTGATCCGGGGTGAAGCGGCCGAAATAGGGCGAGGTGATGGTGCCGCCGGACGTATTGGTGCCGCCAAAATAGCAGCCGTACTTGCCGTTGCCGTCCAGTACGTTGGGGTCGGCGGGATCGACGGCGGTGCCGATCTTGTTGTCGATGAAGCATTCCGGAGTGGACTTGCTGCGGTCGACATCGGTAAAACTGCCGTCGTCATATATTCCCCAGGGCGTGAAACGGAAATTCCCGACTTCGGAATAAGTAAATGCCGTGCCCTTGGAAATCCAGCTGGAGGCAAGTGTTGCGGGCGAGAAGCTGCCGCTTACCGTGCCGGTCTGCGAGGCGCCGCTGTGCGCCTCGATCCGGTTGCTGTTGATCAGCGCCGTGCCGCTGTAGTTGGCGACCGAGGCGGCATCGAGGCCGAAGGCGGCGCCGGCCTTGATAGCGGGCGTGCCGCTCGTTCCGGTATTGGTCGCATCGGGAGAGCTGAGGCTGAAACTGGTCGGTCGGATCGCAAAGTTGTCGGACGAGCAGGCTGTCGTCGCGCCGCTGACCATGCGTACCCGCACGTCCTTGGCGGCATTGGCATAGTTGAAGTTATAAGTCCGTCGTCCGCTGCTCCATGCCGGCGAGTTGGTGGGACTGGCGAGCGACGTCGTGCCGCACGATCCCGATGCCACTCCAGTTTGATCCACCAGGTCCACGGTTACCGTGCCCGTGTATCCCGTGTTGATGACGCCGGCGGTCAAGGCCAGCACATCGACGGAAAATGCCGTTCCGGCCAGTTTGGTAAAGATAGGCGTGCTGGGATTCTTACCTACTTCCACCGCATCGAAGGCGCAGGCATTCGATGAATACGTTAATGAGCAGTCGCCGCTCGTGGCGCCGTTGTAGCACACCGCGGTCATGCTGCTGGGCGCGGTTACGCTGCCCCCCAGGGACACTGCGCCGGTGGTCGCCTTGGTCAGCGTTACCTGCACCTGGCCACCGGTAAATGTCACTGGGTCCGACGACCAGGTGGCACCGCTGATCGCGGCCAGGTCCACCGTTACGCTGCCCGTATAGAGCGCGGTGCAGGCCGCGTTGGCGCAGGCCTTGATGGTGACGGTCTCGGCCGCGCAGGTGAGGGCGCTGCCATCGTGGACGATGCGCACATGGTCCAGCGTCGGCGTGGTAATCGGCTGGCCTGTACATACCGTCAGATTGTCGATCTCGTGCACATTGGTTGCGCCCCCTGTTGAGGCCGTGAAGGAAAAGAACCAGTAGGGAGGCACGGCGGCCTGGGTTGCGATCGCCTTGGCGTCGTAGGTCGCAATCACGTTGGAGTAGCTGGTGCCGGTGCCGGTGGTATCCCGATCGACGGTGACGTAGGCATGAGTGCCATCGCCGTGATCCACCGTCACTTTGTAGCGGTGGGCGGTGACCGATGCCGAGATGGGACGCAGCGCGAGCAGGACGCCGCGGTTCTCGTCTGTGCTGCCCTGGGTGAAAGTGATCGGACCAATGGCGCCCGCCGTAGTTTGTGACGCATAGTGGATGGCGATGGTTTCGTCGTTGCCCTGGGTCGAATCGAAGCAGAACGACTGGGCCCAGGTCAGCCCTCCGGTGGTCGAGGCGGTCAGGCTACAGCGGTTGTTGTTGATGTGGCCGGCAAACAGCATCATGGCGCCATTGGTCACAGTGGTCATCGAACCGGATGTCACGTTGCTGCTGTTGGTGGTGTCGGCATAGTGACTGGCGGCATAGGTCACGTCGAAGGGGGTCGTCGTGTCCACGCCGCGAAACGCCGTGCAGGCCGCGACGATACCGCCGCCGCCGCTGTGGGTGATGGTCGGATTGGTTTCCGAGGCGGACGCCGCCTTCTTGTAGAACATCGACGAGCGCGGTTGGCCATTACCGCCTTGCGCCACCTGATAAACCTGGGCCCAGCCGCTGGTGGCGACGCTGTGGGCAGTGTCGTCGTTCGAGGTCGCGGCGCACAGCAGCAGATCGTCGATCTGGTGGGCGGGGAGGGTCGGGGTCACGCTGGCGCCGTTCGCCGCGACCCTTGAGCCGCTGGAGCCCACGTGGGTGATCGACGATGCTGCCACCACCTGGTCGATGCCGGGGCTCAGCACGCTCGACCGGGTATGGTAGTTGTAGCCGCTCTGGCCCGAACCGGAACCACGGATGGTCACCGTATCCGCCTGCGCCCCGGGGCCGTCGACGCGACCCTCGGTGGGATTCGAGTAGTTGCCGTATTCGTCGAGGCCGACGCCGATCCAGCCGCCGGCGAAGCCGGGACAGCCGCCCGCGGTTGTGCAGTCGGAGCCTGGGTTGCTCTTTTGCGCGTAGCCGAGCGAGCCGCCGAAGGCTCCGGCCACCGGTGCGATGGAGGAATCGGACAGGGTGATGACCATGCCGTCGGCACCGGTACCGCCATAGACGAAATGGTCGAACTCGGCCACCACCTTGTTGCCGGCACCGGGGAACAGGCGCTGCAAGTGCACCGCGGTGGCCCGGTTTCCAACGGCGTCCGTCAGGCGCAGGCGGTTGCTGACAATCTCCGCATCCAGGGCGGTGCCGACGCTCTTGGTCCGGGTCCAGTTCCCCGTTTCCAGCAGGGTGCTGCGGTTGAAGTTATCGGTAAAGCACAGCGACGGCGTGGTGAACGTCACCTGCGCCGTTTGGGTGATGACAATCGAATCGGTGGTGTCGGTCGCGGTATAGGTGATCGGCCCTTCGACCGTGCCGTCCTTGACCGAAAACGTGGCAACGCCGCTGGCATTGGTGGTGCCGCTGGTGGTGGTGATGACCGAACTGCCCGAACCCGCGGCAAGCGCAACGGATTTTCCGGAAACCGGTGTGCCGGCGCTGTCCTTCAGGGTTACGGTAATTGTCGATGTGGTGGCGTTGTCCGCCTCCAATGAGGTTGGCACCGCAACCACCGTCGACGTGGCGGCACTGACCGGCCCGAAGGGGGTGATCGTTCCGATCGTTGCCCCGACGTCGTAGTTGCCGTTCGTATCCTTCTGGAATACCTTGTAGGTATAGGCCTGTCCGGTGGTCAAGGCGGCCGTCGTGCATTCGCCGGAACTGCTGCCCGGACCATCGATCCTGGAAAGCGCCGTCGATCCCGCCGACGACACCACGCAGGCGACAGTCGCGGTGCCGTTGGTGGTGCCGAAGGTCGGCGTCGAGCCTTCGACGGGCACCTCGCTGCCGGCTGCCGAGGCTGCCCAGCGATAGATCACAGTCCCGGCCGTAGTGGCGAAGTCGGTCGACACGGAGGTTGTCCAATTCAGTGTCGTCTGGCTGCTGCCGGCGGCGCCGCTGGCCGCGGTGGCGCTCGTCGGCGAGAGGTTGTCGATGGTCAGCGCATTCGTATTGGTATCGCTGCCGGCATGATTGTTTGGCCCGGCCCAGGCGGTCACCGGAGCAGTGACTGCGTAGGCGGCGCCGGGCGGTGCCGGCATCGCGGCGTGGCTCAGGGGCGTGACGCGCACTTTGAAGCTCGTCAGCGTTGTCGTCGCCGACATGCCCGCGACGGAGATCGTGTTGGATCCGGTAACCGGCGAGGCAGTGGAACCCAGCATCGTGTTCGCGTTGTCGGTGATCGCCAACAGCCCGATGCCGCTGTTGGTCGACAGATTTACCGTGACGGAAGTGACAGCCTCCGTTCCGCCGCTGGTCTGCAGGGTGAACAGGTCGACGTCGGTGGCGCCGGCGCCGGGAGCGATGGTCGCCGCCGCTGGGTCGGAGCCCGTGGCGAGCGTGGTCCCGGGCACTTCCTTGAAGGCCAGGATGGAGGTGTTGCCGGGGTCGCCGCCGTTGTTTGTCTGTCGGTTGGTCACATCTCCGGACGCGCCTGCGGTCGGCATGATCTTGTAGGCTGCGGATTGCGATGAGTCGCTGCCGTCGCCGTTGCGGTATTGCGCTCCACCCGCATTGGTCCAGCCTGCGGTCTGCAGGGTCCAGGAGTTGTTGTCGGTACTGGCCCATGTTGCAAGAACCAGGGCACCGTTGGTCACGGTGGTAATTCCGGCAATCGTCACATCGAATGGCCAGGCTGGTGTGGCATAGCTGCCATCGGCCTGGGCAACATCCAGGACCCATCCGTTTGCGCTAGAGCTGGGCCTGAACACATGCATCACCACTGTCGTCGCATTTGCCCCCGAGGGAAAGCTGACGCTCGGATTGGCCGACCAGGTGCCGTTGTAGCGCGCCCAGAAAATTCGTTGGCTGGTGTTTGTGGTGTTGGCGGTTTGCGCGGTCCAGGTTTGCCCGCCGGTTACCGAAATCGCCAGTGTCTGTCCGCTTTCCCGGGCGTTGGCGACAATGATCGCCAGATCGCCGACTTGCATCGAGCCGGGAGGTGTCACGGCCACGGTGGTCGAATCCCGGTTGTTGCCGTCCGTGGGGTTCGACGCCGAAGCGAAATAGGTGATGGCGGCGTGTGCCGGACTCTGGGCGATGACCAGCCATGCGATGAGCGCGATCGCGCCCAGCAGCGACTGGGCGGCGCGGGCGAGGACAAGTCCGAGGTTTCGGATGAGCGAAAGATTCGAGTGCATGGCGTGATCCCTTGCTCGGTGCTGCTTCAGGCCAGGAGAGTCGGCGCTGGCAGGACGGTGGCTGGTCGGCATCATGGTCAGAAGGCCACCGAAAGGCGGCGCTCGACATACAGCGAGTTGGGGCTGACGGTGTTGGGACAGGCTCCGGCATTCGGTTGGTTGCAGGCGGTGGCGGTGATGCTATAGACGGTAGGACCGCTGCTGGCGTCCGCGGTTGCCGCACATTCGACGGTCACCGTGAAGCCCGCAAGCGTCGCCGCTGCCGGAACGAAGGACGTGGTCGCCGCAGGGCAGGTGCGTGTGTTGGGGTCGGTGGAGGTGTAGCCGAAGTTGTAGGCAGCAGTGGCTTGCACCTGGTACAGCCCCCATTCGAGTCCCGCCCGCGCGGCTTGATAGGCGCGCACCCCCTGCATGTCGAGCGCCGAGCCGATGTGCTGGCTGGTGGAGATGTTCAGGATGAAGGCGCCCAGCGCCGCCAGCACGACCAGGATGAAAATGGCCGAGACGATGGCGAAGCCGCGAAGCTTCTTGAGGGCGAGTCTCATGGCGCGTTATCCACGTGGATCTGCTGGAACATGCTCACGTTTTCGCCGCCCGAACTCAGCGTGAGTTGCACGAAAAGCAGGCCGTTGCGGCCGGTGGCGTTGGCGGTGTATTCGACCACGCAACTGGCGCCGTTGGCGAGCGGCGCCGAATTGCCGCCCGTCGGCGGTGTCGCCTGGGCGGTGTTGAAGCCGTAGTTCCAGTAACGCGTCAAGCTGCCTGTACCGGTCGTCGGGCAGGCGAAGGTGACGGCGCGGACAGCGCCCGGTATGACCTGGAAGCGGGCGCTCGGCGAAGGCAGCGGGGGCGTTTGGGCTGCGAAGGGATTGGCGTCGAGGGTGATGACGTTGCCGGCGACTCCACTCACCTTGGCGATGTTGCAACCGCCGGCCAGGCAACTGCTGCCGTTGTAGTTGTAGGCATTGCCCGGCTCGTAGCCAGGGCCGAGGTTATAGACCGCGACGTAGTCGTTGACCGCGACGGCCGGGCTGGCAGGCATGGTGCCCAGCACGTCGAAGCTCAGGTCCGTGCTGCTGGTGAAGCTGAGAAAGTCGCCGCTGCTGGAACCGTCCGCCGGGTCGCGGTAACGCCCGCCTGCGCTGGTCATGATGAATTCGATGTAATTCACGCCGCCGGAGCTGGTGACGCGCAGGCTGTTGGGCAGGGACAGCCGGATGTCGCGCATCATCCGCCGCAGCACGACGTCGGCGGTATCGGTGAGTTCGGCGCGGCGCACGGAATCGACATAGCCTTCGACCGGCTTGGTGATGAATACGGCGACGACGCCGGCCAGGATGCCGGTGATCACGATCACCATGATGGCCTCGATCAGCGTGAAGCCGGCGGCGGATGCGGGACGGCGGTTCATGGCAGTGCGTTGGGCGAGTGGCGGGTACGGTAGCCATGCAGCTGGATGGTTTCGGTGCCGGAGGAAACCGAAACGCTGATCAGCAGGGCCGCCTCTCCGGCCGCCGCGATGTCGTTGAGGGTCGCCGGGGCGACGGTGACATTGGCGGTGTAGAGCGTATTGCCGCTGCCGGAAATGCTGGTATTGATCGCTGCGCCGTTGTAGTCGAACACGTTGTCCAGCGATGTGGTAGTGCCTCGGGTTTCTCCTGCCTTGGCGGTGGCGGTGTTTTGCGCCGCGGTGGCAACGCTGCAGCCGGCATAGCTTGTTGCCGTGGCGACGTTGGCGTCTTCCGGATCGCACCAGGTAAACGGCTGCAGCATGACTTCTTCCAGTATCGCTTCGGCGATTGCCAGCGCCTGCTTCCTGATCATCGGATCGGCGCTGGATTTGACGGTGACGTTGAGCACCGTCATTACGCCGACCAGCGCCACGCTGACGATGACGATGAAGACGATCAGCTCGATCAGCGTCAAGCCGCGCTGGCGGTGACTAATGGACATAGCCGGTTTCCGCTTCGACGGTGAAGGAATGCGCCGCGTCGCCGGTCACGGTGTAGGTGGCGGCAGCGGAGGGCACGCCCAGGGGAGTAAATGTGAGGTTACCGGTAGAATTTCCGTCCTGTGTCAGCGTCACATTGGCTGGGGCACATACCTGGTTCGTCGCACCGCCGCAGGCGCGGTCGGCGGTGGGCAGGGCTAGGTTGCGGGGGAAGCTTGCCACGGCGGTGCAAGTACCCGCCGACGATTCCGGAACGTCGTTTTCGATTGTCAGCAGCAGGCTGTTGCCTACGGTCCGCACGCATACGTTTCGCCGTTGCGCCACCGCCGACTTTCGGGCGTATTCCAACGTCGATTTCACCTTGTCGCGATAACCTATCTCGTCGAAGCCGCGCAACAGGTCGAGGCGCGGCAGTACGGCGAAGGCCATGATGCCGATGATGATCATCACCACAATCAATTCGATCAGGGTGAAGCCCGCGGCGCGCAGATGTGGGGTAAATGGCAGCTTCATCATGCGGGCAGTCTATCAACTGCGCGCAAACTGGGGCAAGGCAATCCGTCGGCCGACGGGCGGCGGACGCGTTGCCATGCGGCGGGAGCAACAGGTATAATCCGCAACCTCTCAGGACGCTGTTGTAGCTCAGTTGGTAGAGCAACTGATTCGTAATCAGTAGGTCGCCAGTTCGATTCCGGCCAACAGCACCAAGACTCTCAGGGCCTGCCTCCTTTCCCGGCGGCAGGCCTTGTTTCTTTTTATGTCTCTGCCGTTCGCGTCGGCGACGGTATCAAGCTGTGATCAGGGGGCGCTCATGCAGATCAAGGACAGTGTTTTCATCATCACCGGCGGGGCTTCCGGCCTCGGCGCCGGTACCGGGCGGATGCTGGTGGCGCAAGGCGCCAAGGTGGTCCTGGCCGACCTCAACGAGGCGGCCGGCAATGCCCTGGCGGCAGAACTCGGCGCCAATGCGCGCTTCGTCAGCACCAATGTGGCCGACGAGGCCAGTGCCAAGGCTTGCGTGGCGGCGGCCGTGGCGGCCTTCGGCGGCCTGCATGGCCTGGTCAATTGCGCCGGCATCGCGACCGCGGAGAAGGTGCTGGGCAAGAACGGTCCGCATGCGCTGGATACCTTTGCCAAGACCATCACGGTCAATCTGGTCGGTTCGTTCAACATGATCCGCTTGGCTTCCGAGGTCATGAGCCAGGGTCAGCCGAATGCCGCCGGCGAGCGCGGCGTGATTGTCAGCACGGCCTCGGTGGCTGCTTACGACGGCCAGATCGGGCAGGCGGCCTATGCCGCGTCGAAGGGCGGCGTGGTCGGCATGACGCTGCCGATCGCGCGCGAACTGGCGCGCTTCGGCATTCGCGTCATGACCATCGCGCCGGGGATTTTCGAGACGCCGATGCTGCTGGGCATGCCGCAGGAAGTACAGGACGCGCTGGGCAAGATGGTGCCCTTCCCCTCGCGGCTGGGCAAGCCGGCCGAATACGCGGCGCTGGTGCGGCATATCGTCGAGAACGAAATGCTCAACGGCGAGGTCATCCGCCTCGACGGCGCCATCCGCATGGCGCCCAAGTAAGCGCCTGCTTCGCCGCAGGCCAGCCGTGATGGCAGCTGATCCCCGGCTTTGCTACCACTGCGGACTGCCGGTTCCGGCCGGGGTGGAATTCCCGGTCGAGATCGACCGCGTCCGGCGCGAGATGTGTTGCGCCGGTTGCCAGGCGGTGGCCCAGGCCATTGTCGACAACGGCCTGGGCGACTACTACCGGCATCGCGACGCGATGCCGGAAAGCCCGCGTGAGGCGTTGCCACAAGTCTTGGCCGACTTCGGCCTGTTCGATCATCCCGACGTGCAGAAAAACTTCGTGCGCCGCGCCGAGGGCGCCGCGGGCGAACACGAACAGGAAGCCGCGCTGATTCTTGAGGGCATCACCTGTGCCGCCTGCGTCTGGCTCAATGAATCGCATGTGCGCCGCCAGCCCGGCGTGACCGCGATCGACATCAACTACGCGACGCGCCGCGCGCGGGTGCGCTGGGACGAACGTGTCACCAAGCTGTCGGCGATCCTCGAAGCCATCGCCGCGATCGGCTACCGCGCTCATCCCTACGACATCGGGCGCTCCGAGGAATTGGCGCGCAAGGAACGCAAGGCCGCGCTGTGGCGGTTGTTCGTCGCCGGCTTCGGCATGATGCAGGTGATGATGTACGCCGTGCCGGTGTACCTGGCCGATGGCGACATGACGCCGGACATCGAGCAGCTGATGCGCTGGGCCAGCCTGATCCTGACCACGCCGGTGATTGTGTATTCCGCAGCGCCTTTCTTCACCAGCGCCTGGCGCGATCTGAAATTGCGGCGGGTGGGCATGGACGTGCCGGTGGCGCTGGGCGTCGGTGCGGCCTTCGGCGCCAGCCTGTGGGCCACGCTGTCCGCCGCCGGCGAGGTGTATTTCGATTCGGTCACGATGTTCGTCTTCTTCCTGCTTTCCGGCCGCTATCTGGAAATGATGGCGCGGCAGAAGGCGGCACGCAGCGTCGAGACCCTGGCGCGCGCCATTCCGGCCTTCGCCACCCGTCTGCCGGGGTGGCCGCTGAGCGTGGCGGATATCGCCGGCGAGCGCGTCGCCGTGGCCGAATTGCGTGCCGGCGACGCGGTGCAGATCAAGCCCGGCGAGACCGTACCGGCCGATGGCATCGTCCTGGAAGGAGAGAGCGCCGCGGACGAATCGCTGCTGACCGGGGAGAGCCACCCGGTGCCCAAGCGCGCGGGCGACGCGCTGATCGGTGGCAGCGTGAATACGGCCAGCCCTCTGGTGATGCGCGTCGAGCGCGTCGGTGAGGGCACCCGCGTGGCGGCCATCCAGCGCCTGATGGAGCGCGCGGCGGCGGAAAAGCCGCGCCTGGTGGAAATGGCCGATCGCGTCGCCGGGCGCTTCATCGTCGCCCTGCTGGTGCTGGCGATTGCGACGGCGCTGGCCTGGTGGTGGATCGATGCTTCGCGCGCCTTGTGGATTTTCGTCGCGGTGCTGGTCGTCAGTTGTCCTTGTGCCCTGTCCCTGGCGACCCCGGCGGCTTTGACCGTGGCGACCGGCGCGCTGGCTGCGCACGGCGTGCTGGTAACGCGCGGCCATGCGATCGAGGCCTTGGCACGCGCCGATCGCTTCATTTTTGACAAGACCGGCACCTTGACAGCGGGACGCATGGCGCTGGTCGAGGTGATCCCGATCCAGGGCGATGCCGCGCGCGCGCTGGCCGTGGCGACCGCCCTCGAACGCGGGTCGGAACATCCCATTGCGCGGGCGTTGGCCGCTGGCGCTGCGGAAGCCGGGGCGAATGTCGATGTCGAGGTCGCCGGAGTGCGCGCCACGACCGGTGCCGGCGTCGAGGGGGATGTGGATGGACGCGCCTGGCGGCTTGGTCGCCCCGAGTTCGTCGCCGCCGTGCACGCCGCTGCGGTTCCGGACGATATCCAGGCCGTAGTCGGCGCTGGCGACACGGTGATCGCCTTGGGCAGTGCGGCTGGATGGCAGGCATTTTTCCGCCTGAACGACGGTCTTCGCGCCGAGGCGCCTGGCATGGCCGCCAAATTGCTGGCGGCAGGTATCAAACTGTCGATCTTCAGTGGCGACGCACCCGCCGCAGCCGGGAGGGTGGGCGCGGCGCTGGGCATTTCCGACGCACGCGGCGGGCTGTCGCCCGAGGACAAGCATGCGGCGCTGAAGACGCTGCAGGACGCTGGCGAAACGGTGGCCATGGTCGGCGATGGGGTCAATGATGCCCCGGTGCTGGCACAGGCGCAGGTATCGATCGCCATGGGCGGCGGCGCCGACCTGGCGCGGGCCAACGCCGATGTGGTGTTGCTTGGCAACGATCTGCTGGCGCTGCCGCAAGGGCTGGCTCTGGCGCGGCGCACCCTGCGCGTAGTAAAACAAAACCTGGTGTGGGCTTTCGCCTACAATTTCCTTGCCATCCCGCTGGCCATGGTCGGTTGGGTAACACCCTGGATGGCCGGCATAGGCATGTCGGCCAGCTCGCTTCTGGTGGTTCTCAATGCCTTGCGCCTGCAGCGGAACTGAGTAATCGGCATGGACATCCTGTATCTCCTTATCCCGCTTTCCCTGGTGCTGGTCTTCGTCATCGCCGGCTTGTTCTGGTGGTCGCTCAAGAGTGGCCAGTACGAGGATCTCGAAGGCCCGGGCTACCGCATCCTGATGGATGACGACAAGACTGCCGAGCTGCCGGAAAGCGGTGCTTCGGTCGCTGCAAAGTCTGGTCCTGCGGGCGTCAAACAGGAACCGGATTCAACCGCCAGGGGCGACTGAATCCGGTTCTGGCGGTATCAAGTGCAGTGGCCGCAACAAAAAAACACACTGTTGACTCAGATCAAAGCGCGGTAGGCGATAAGTAACCATACTTCGCGTGGGTTTTATGGAGATGGCTTCGCGCCTTCTTCGAAAGGCTCTCTGTTGGGGTTGGGGGTGCGCGCTGCGCACCCTTTTTTTTCGCCTGCCGTTGGCGTCTGAGGCCGCATCCGGCGACGCAGTCGGTACTCCCCCGCGGCAATCTCCACCCAAGACCCAGCATTCATCGAGTGATAAGCCATATTGATAGTGCAGTTATTTTTGTTGAAGCTGGATATATTTTGATCTGTATCAAACATCACCAATCGTTCGAGTGTAATCTCCCGAAAAATTCTTGTACTGCGCTGCATCAAACGCAGTCTGGTGAACGGTTTCTTTTGTTAATGTGAGGTGAATCCATCATGCAATCGCAAGCGACTTACAACTATAAAGTCGTGCGCCAGTTCGCTGTGATGACCGTAATCTGGGGCATCGTAGGCATGCTGGTCGGCGTCATCATCGCCGCCCAACTGGTCTGGCCGGAGTTGAACGTGCACGAGTTTCTGAGTTACGGACGCTTGCGTCCGTTGCACACCAACGCAGTGATTTTTGCGTTTGGTGGCTGTGCGCTGTTTGCTACATCCTACTTTGCCGTCCAGCGCACCAGTCATGCGCCGCTGTTTGCGCCCGGGCTGGCGGCATTTACGTTCTGGGGCTGGCAGCTGATCATCGTCTCGGCCGCCTTGTCCCTGCCCCTGGGAATCACCTCCGGCAAGGAATACGCCGAACTCGAATGGCCGATCGACATCCTGATCACGCTGGTCTGGGTGTCCTACGCCGTGGTGTTCTTCGGCACCATCATCAAGCGCACGGTATCCCACATTTATGTGGCGAACTGGTTCTTCGGCGGCTTCATTCTCACCGTCGCGGTGCTGCATCTGGTGAACAGTGCGGCGATCCCGGTGACGCTGTTCAAGTCCTATTCGGCCTACGCCGGCGTGCAGGATGCGATGGTGCAATGGTGGTATGGCCACAACGCGGTGGGCTTCTTCCTCACCGCCGGCTTCCTCGGCATGATGTACTACTTCGTGCCCAAGCAGGCCGGGCGTCCGGTGTATTCCTACCGGCTGTCGGTGGTGCACTTCTGGGCCCTGATCTTCACCTACATGTGGGCGGGTCCCCACCATCTGCACTACACGGCGCTGCCTGACTGGACGCAGAGCGTCGGCATGCTGTTTTCGCTGATCCTGCTGGCACCGTCGTGGGGCGGCATGATCAACGGCATCATGACGCTGTCGGGAGCCTGGCATAAGCTGCGCGACGACCCGATCCTGAAGTTCATGATCACCTCGCTGTCCTTCTACGGCATGTCCACCTTTGAAGGCCCGATGATGTCGATCAAGACTGTCAATGCGCTGTCGCACTATACCGACTGGACCGTCGGCCACGTGCATTCGGGCGCCCTGGGCTGGGTGGCGATGATTTCCATCGGCTCGATCTACTACCTGCTGCCGCGACTGTTCGGCAAGCCCGAGATGGCCTCGAAGAAGCTGATTGAGGCGCATTTCTGGATCGCCACCATCGGCATCGTGCTTTACATCGCCTCGATGTGGATTGCCGGCGTGATGCAGGGTCTGATGTGGCGCGCCACGAATCTGGACGGCACGCTGACCTATTCGTTCGTCGAGTCGGTCAAGGCAACCTATCCGTTCTGGACCATACGCCTGCTGGGCGGCCTCTTGTTCCTGTCCGGCATGTTGATCATGGCCTACAACATGTTCCTGACCATAGCGGGCGGCAAGGCTGTCGATGCGCCGGTACTCGCACCCGCAGCGGCTCACTAACGTCGGCCCGCGAAGCGGAATTCCCGACGCGCAGAGCGCTAATTGCACAGATTAAGGAGCTATAAATCATGTTGACGCATGACAAAATTGAACGGAACGTGGGACTGATGATCGTCCTGACCATCCTCACGGTAAGCGTGGGTGGCCTGCTCGAAATCGTCCCGCTGTTCTTCCAAAAGTCCACCACCACGCCAGTGAATGAACTGGTCAAGCCCTACAGTCCGCTGCGCCTGTCGGGACGCGACATCTACATTCGTGAAGGTTGCTACAACTGTCACTCGCAGATGATTCGTCCCTTCCGCGCAGAAACCGAGCGCTACGGACACTATTCGGTGGCGGGTGAGTTCGTCTATGACCATCCGTTCCAGTGGGGTTCGAAGCGCACCGGCCCAGACTTGGCCCGCGTCGGCGGTCGTTACTCGGATCAGTGGCATCAAACGCACCTGCTGAATCCACGGGACGTGGTGCCCGAGTCGAACATGCCTGCCTATTCCTGGCTGAATCGTCCGCTCAAGGACGATGCTATCGAAGCCAAGATGAAGGCGCTGCGCGCGGTCGGCGTGCCCTACACCGATGCCGAAATCGCCGGAGCGAAAAAGGCCATTGAGGGCGTCACCGAACTCGACGCATTGATCGCTTACCTGCAGGGCTTGGGCACGGCGCTCAAGCAAGCAAGGTAATCGGGTGGACATCAACGACCTGCGTTCCCTCTTCACGGTGCTGGCGTTCATCGCTTTCGTCGGCATCGTCTGGTGGGCTTATTCGGACCGGCGCAAGACGACATATGACGAAGCGGCCATGCTGCCGCTCGACGATGACAGCCCGTTCGTGCCGCAGGCCATGCAGAATCAGGAAAGGAAATCATCATGAGTGATTTTGTCAGCGGCTTCTGGAATATTTATGTAGTGGGCATCGTGCTCGTCAGTATCATCGGGTGTGGAGTCTTTCTTTGGTCGCAAAGTACCGCCAGGCATGTGGAAGGCGAGACCACCGGGCACGTCTGGGACGAGGATTTGCAGGAGTACAGCAATCCGCTGCCGAGCTGGTGGCGCTGGTTGTTTTACATCACCATCGTCTTCTCATTGTTCTATTTGGCGATGTATCCCGGCCTGGGCACTTATAAGGGGCAGTTCAACTGGTCGTCCAGCGGGCAGTACGACGGTGAAATGAAGAAGGCGGAAGAGCAATATGGGCCGATCTTCAAGAAGTTCCAAAGCCAGGAAATTCGTACCGTTGCGGCCAACAGCGAGGCGAAGGAAATGGGCCAGCGCCTGTTTCTGACCTACTGTTCGCAGTGCCACGGTTCGGATGCCAAGGGCGGCAAGGGTTTTCCCAATCTGGCCGATAACGACTGGCTGTTTGGCGGCACGGCCGATCAGATCAAGGAAACCATCCTAAAGGGGCGTGACGCAATGATGCCGGCCAAGGGCGTCAAGCCGGATCTGAACGGTGACCAGATCAAGGATCTCGCTAGCTATGTGCGCTCCCTGTCGGGTCTGGCTAATGATTCCATTCGCGCCCAGCGCGGCAAGGAACTGTTTGCTGCTGCGTGCGGTGCATGTCATGGACCGGAAGGCAAGGGTACCGTCGGCGTGGCGCCGAACCTGGCGGACAAGGTCTGGCTGTATGGCAGTTCCGAGGAAACCATCATTGAGACGATCTCGAAGGGTCGCACCAACCGCATGCCGGCGTTCGGCGAGTTCCTCGGCGACGCCAAGGTGCATTTGCTGACCGCCTATGTCTATGGACTCGGTGGTGGCGTCAAGGACGCTCCCATGGCGGCGCCTGTAGAGGCACCCGCAGCGGTACCGGCTGAAGCGGCACCCGCGGAAAAGAAGTAGACTAGCTGCACTTCCCCGGCGCCAAGTCTGTGGCGCCGGGGAATTTTTGGTCAGCTTTATCAGAATATCGTAATACGATGATCATGGCGTCAATCACCCCAAATCCGTCGCAGGAGAGCAAGCCCAGCTTCGTCGAGGAAAGCCTCTACGAAGTGCACAAGAAGGTACACCCGCGTGCCGTCAGTGGTGTATTCGCCACTTGGCGCTGGGCGCTCGTGTGGTTCACCCAACTGGCGTATTACGGAACGTGCTGGTTGCCCTGGAATGGGCGGCAAGCCGTTTTGTTCGATCTGGTTGAACGCAAGTTTTATATCTTCGGCCTGGTGTTCTGGCCGCAGGACGTGATATTCCTGTCGATCCTGCTGATTATTTCTGCATATTCACTATTTCTGTTTACGGCGGTTGGTGGCCGCTTATGGTGCGGCTACGCCTGTCCGCAGACGGTGTATACGGAAATATTCACTTGGATCGAGCAGAAAATCGAAGGTGAGCGCAACGCGCGAATCAAGCTCGATGCCGCACCCATGAGCGCGCGCAAGTTGTGGTTACGCACCGCAAAATATGGTTCCTGGATACTGTTGGCGCTGTGGACCGGATTCACCTTTGTTGGCTATTTCTCACCGATCAAGACCCTGTGGTCTTCGGTTCTGAGTTTCTCGCTGGGCCCCTGGGAAACATTCTGGATGCTGTTTTACGGCGCCTTCACTTACCTGTTTGCCGGCCATCTGCGTGAGCAGGTATGCAAACACATGTGCCCCTATGCCCGTTTCCAGGGTGTGATGTTCGATCCCGACACGCTCACGATCACTTACGACACGGAACGCGGCGAGCCCCGTGGTGCGAGGAAGAAAGGGGTTAATCCGCAGTCGATCGCGAAGGGCGATTGTGTCGATTGCGGTATCTGCGTGCAGGTTTGCCCGACCGGCATTGATATTCGCGACGGCCTCCAGTACGAGTGCATCGGTTGCGCGGCCTGCATCGACGCCTGCGATCAGGTGATGGAGAAAATGGACTATCCGAAAGGACTGATCCGTTATTCCACCGAGCATGCGATCGAAGCACACTGGGGCTGGAAGGAGATCATCGGCCATGTCGTCCGGCCGCGGGTCATCATCTACTCCGCGATCCTCGGTGCGATTTGCGTGGCCTTTGTCTGGGGTATCGCCACCAAGGCGAGCCTGCGGGTGGACGTGATCCGCGATCGTGCAACGCTGGCGCGCGAGGTCGAGGGTGGCCTGATTGAGAACGTATATAGACTTCACGTCATCAACGTATCCGAGCAGCCGCATCGTTATTCGATCAGCGTATCCGGCCTGGCGGGAATCGACATGACAGGAGATCGCATCGTTGAAGTTCCGCCCGCTGCGGCCAAGACGTATACCGTGCAAGTGCGCGTACCGCCGGATTCGGGCAAGAAAGGCTCGAATCAAATCTTCTTTGACGTGAAGTCTCTCGCCGACGAGAAGGTGGCTGTGCACGAAAAAGCCACATTCCTGCAGCCATGACGGAAGCCAAAATCAATAGCGTTGCCAGCCGTCCCTGGTACCGAGAGCCCTGGCCTTGGATTCTGGCGGCGGGGCCATTCATCGTGGTGGTGGCGGCGATCTACACGGCGTGGCTGGCCGTGAAGAGCAACGACGGGCTGGTTACCGACGATTACTACAAGAAGGGCCTCTCGGCCAACCAAACCATTGCACGCAGCGAACAGGCAGCAAAGATGGGCTTGGTAGCCGGAGTTCGGATTACCAGCGAAACTTTGTCGGTGCGCCTTCAGGCGAGTGACAGCAGCTTCGTAATGCCGCCGACCCTGGCGGTGACAATTTCCCATCCAACCCGTGCCGGTCTGGATCAGGCCCGCGTGCTGGTGCGTGATGGCACCCTTTATACCGGCACCGTACGCCTGCCGGCCGCAGGACACTGGTTGGTGCTGCTCGAAGACGAGCGCAAGACCTGGCGCCTGATGGGTAATGTGATTCTGCCGGCAAACGGGGAAACGCTCATTGGCGGACCGGCGACGCCGCCGCGAGCTGCACCCGCACCTGCAGATATTCGCAACTGAATCGATCGTTCAAAGGAGAAAACTTCATGGAAGCTTGGAAACTTTTGCTCGGTAGCGACATCGGCCTGCTTAGCCTGTTTACAATCGGCTTCGTCATCGTCATGGCCGTATTCATGGTGGGGTTCTACAAGAAAAAGGCCGAAGAGGACGCCAACAAGGCGAAGTAAGCGTTTCCCCTTCCAGACTCCGAAGGAGAGCAGAATGCAGAAGATCTTATGGGTGTTGTGGCCCTCGTTTGTGGTCGCCGGTATCGCCGAAGGAATTTTCTTCACCGTGATCGATCCGCAAGAGCTCTATCTCTTCGGGCAGCCGGTGCATTTCTCGAAGATCGCGACCTACTCAGTTGGTTTCTTTGGTTTCTGGGCAGTTTGCGCGGCGTCCAGTTTGATGACGTGGTTCCTGCAACTCAGCGCCTCCGACCTGAACAAGAACATGCACACCCCGCACCATTCGGGAGGCAGCGTCCAGCAATGACGCGGCCCGCAACTGCGGGCCGGTGTTTGATGTTTGGGCTTCCGCCCAAGGCGCTGCCTATTGCGCGGGCATCAAGGTTCGATCGCCATCTCCCGTAAGGCGATCACGCCACCGAATTCGTGGCGTCGGGCTGCTTGTCCTGCTGCGGTGTGTCGCTGCGGGCGTTATTCGGCTTTTCAGCGGTAGACCAGTACCGGAATTTTCGAATGCGTCAGGACCTTTTGTGTTTCGGACCCGAGCAGGAGTCCGCTGATACCCCGACGGCCGTGGGACGCCATGAAAATCAGGTCCGCGCCGGCATCTTCGGCGGCCGCGATGATTGCCTCATAAGGAATATCGCTTACGGCACTCGTTCCGGCGCAGGTCACGCCCTCCGCCTTGGCAGCGGCTTCGTGCGCAGCGAGAATTTCCTTTGCCTGCTGGTCTGCCATTTCCGCGAACTTGTCCGGCGTGGTGGGGTCAATCAAGGCGCCCTCGCCATAAAACGCCACGGGATAATCCGGTTTCGCGAAAAAGAAGGTCACCTTTGCCCCGGTCTCCTTGGCAAAGGCGATTGCACGCTTTGCGGTGTCAGCCGACAACTGCGTTCCATCGGTCGGAACGAGAATATGCTTGAACATGGGATTTGATCCTTAAAAAGATAATCTAGCCTAGCGTACCAATGAACGGCGGCGTTGATCAAGATCAACAGCAACCCGAACTATACCCGAGCAGCATCGGGCACAATGGCATTATGGCGGTTGCGGAGCGTTTCACCGCCGATGTGAAGTGGAGAAAATTGTCATGAGCACGACCAAACAGTCGAAGTCGCCGGCGTCCCCGCAGGCGGCGTGGCAGGCGGTGAATCAGGCGGTCGAAGCCAAGGTCGATCCGATCGGCATGGCGACTCCGCTGCTACACGCGCAATTGGCTTGGCTGTCGCATCCGCAGGAAATGGCGGAAGCCTTGACTGTCTTTTCGACCAAGCTCTGGGAGTTGCAGACCCACTCCTGGCACCGGGCACTGGGTATGCCAAGCAAGGATGTGGTGTCGCCGAATCCTGACGATACGCGGTTTTCCGATCCGATCTGGAGCGAGTCGGCGAGTTGGGACATCGTGAAGGAGTGGTATCTGGTGATGACTCGCCAGGTGCAGGACATGCTCTATGAAACACCGGGCTTGTCCGGCCGCGATCGTCGGCGTGCCGCGTTCTGGTGGCGCAAGTGGCTCAATGCCGTGGCACCCACCAATTTCCTGCTGAGCAACCCGGTCGCCATGCAGAAGGCGATGGAGAGTCGTGGCGAGAGCCTGCTCAAAGGCTTCAACAATTTCGTGACCGACTTTCAGGCCGGCGATGTGCAGATGGCAAGGCCCACGGACTTCGTGGTCGGCAAGGATCTGGCGACCACGCCGGGAAAGGTGGTGTTGCGCAATCGTCTGCTGGAGGTTGTGCACTACACGCCCATCAGGGAAAAGGTCTACGAAACCCCCATTGTCATTGTCACGCCATGGATCAACAAGTTCTACATTCTCGATCTCAACGCCAAGAAGAGCATGGTGAGGTATCTGGTCGATCAGGGCTTCGATGTCTATATCACCAGTTGGAAGAATCCCACGGCAGACATGCGCGATGTCACATTCGACGACTACTTGACGGAAGGCATCGGCCAAGCCATCGAAACCGCCCGCGGCATATCCGGTTCCGGCAAGGTGCACGCGGTAGGTTACTGCATTGGCGGTGCGGCATTGGCAACCTGGATGGCATGGGCCAATGCGCACTACGAGAAGAAGGACGTACCAGTCGAAACGATAACCCTGCTGACTACGCTGGTGGACTATCACAAGCCGGGAGACATCGAAGTGTTTCTCGACGAAAACAGCATCAAATGGCTGGAAAAATCGATGACCGAAAAAGGTTACCTTGACGGTAAGGAGATGGCATCGGCATTCCGGCTGCTACGCTCGAACAGCCTCGTCTGGCACTATGTGGTGCGGGGCTATTTGTTTGGCGAGGCGCCGCCGCCCTTCGACGTCCTGTTCTGGAACATGGATGCGACCCGCATGCCCGCGGCGATGCACAGCTGGTATCTGCGCAATTTCTACCTGGAGAACCTCCTGATCAAGAAGGATGCGCTTCGGGTGGCCGGCGAGAGCATCGACCTGGGGCGCATTTCCCAGCCGCTGTATGCCGTATCGGCCGAGGATGATCACATCGCGCCGTGGCGGCAAACATTTCGCATCAATAATTCCGTTGCCAGTTCGCGCCGCTACGTGTTGTCCAGTTCGGGGCATATTCTGGGTATCGTCAATCCGGTGGTGAATCCACCCAGGCGCGACTACCACGTGGGGACCGTCGAACGGCACGATACTCCGGACGACTGGCGCGAGCGGTCGGATTTTCGTCACGGCAGCTGGTGGGAGGATTGGATGGCCTGGCTGAAACCGCAGTCGGGAAGACTGGTCTCGGCACCGGCAGTCGAAACCGACAAGTTTCCAGCGCTGGCCGATGCGCCGGGCACCTATGTGCTCGAAGCATGAGGCCGCCGACGGGGGGCGATGATGGAAACACGGGTAGGCGATGCATGAACTGAAGGCGGCGAACAGGCATGGCGAATTCACATAGCTCAGAGGGCGCGGGTCGCGAGTTGAGACGCATCGTGCGCATCAACGAAGAGATCAAGAGCGTCGTGTCGGCCGCGTTCAAGATCAATCTCATGGCCATGAACGCGATTTTCCTGGCCAAGCGCGCAGGTCAGTCGGCGCTCGGCTTCGGGGTGTTGTCCAATGAGCTGCGCCGCTTCGCCACCGATCTGCAGCGGCAAATGGACACTTTGCGCGAGGCAACCTACGGCAGCGTTTCAACCGTGACCGTGCTGGTCAAGCAGTCGCGCATCAGCCGCTTGCTGGAACGTGCCCGGATCGAGGCGCAAGGCCAGGCCAAGACCCTGATTCAGCAATTGGCGCGTTCCCGCGATGAATCCACCCTGGCCCGCAATGACGAGCAGATGGCCGCCTTGAATCGTCGTCTGTCCCACATGATTGCCGACACCGCGCAACTCGTCGAACTGGGCAGTGTGCTGGCACGCTCGGCAAAGATCGAAGCCGCCTACGGCGGGGGATTCTCTGGGTCGCTGATGCAGGTTTCAAGCGATTTCGAGAAAATCATAGGTGAGATTCAGCGTTCCCTGGAGAGTCTGACCAAACACCAATCGGAGGACTTTCTTGCATGAAGATTGCGCGCGTCATTTATGAAGACGGCGACCACAAGTGGTTCGCCCTGGCTCGCGATACAAGCCGTCCGGATTTCCTGATCGATACCAACGAATATCTGGTGACCAGCGATGGCGACGCGATGCTGCTTGATCCAGGCGGCAGCGAGATCTTTCCGGCAGTATTTTCCGCGGTGAGCACCGGCTTCGATCCACGCCGCATTCACAAGATTTTCGCCTCGCATCAGGATCCGGACGTAATTTCGTCGCTGCCCATGTGGCTTGAATTCAATCCAGGGATCAAATGCTATTTGAGCTGGCTGTGGCAGGGATTCGTGCCGCACTTTGCCGGCAATGCGGATACCTTTGTCGCCATCCCGGACAACGGCATGGAAATCCTGGTCGGCTCCAGGCGACTGCAGGCGATTCCGGCCCACTATCTGCATTCCTCCGGCAACTTCCATCTCTACGATCCGAAGGCCAAAGTTCTTTTCTCCGGCGATGTGGGCGCTGCTTTGTTGCCTGCCGCGGAGGATGGTCTGTTCGTCGAGGATTTCGATCGTCATATCCGGCATGCGGAAGGTTTTCACCGGCGCTGGATGGGGTCTGACAAGGCCAAGCGCGACTGGTGTGCCCGTGTTTCAGCGTTGGAAATCTACATGCTCTGCCCGCAGCATGGCGCAATCTATCGGGGCGCAGACGTGCGGCGTTTTATCGACTGGTTTTCCCGGCTGGATGTAGGGGTATTGAAGTCCTGACGCCGGCCTGCAAAGCGGAACTCCCGGCGCGCAAAGCGACCCGTGTTCTTGACGGCGGTCAATGTCGCGGGACGAGGCGACGCCCAGAATCAACCGCTGTTCAAGGGAGTTTGCTGCCATGTCGATTACCACCCCGTTATTCCAGCATCACAAGCACTGCGATGAAGTATTTGCGCGCGCCGAAGACGCTTGCGCCAACGCTGACTGGGTAGAAGGCGAGCAGGCTTTCGCGCTCCTCTGCGACCAGCTCGAAACTCACTTCAGCAGTGAAGAGGAGTTGTTGTTTCCGGCGTTCGAGACCGCTACCGGGATGACCTCCGGGCCGACGGAAGTCATGCGTGGCGAGCATCGCCAAATGCGCGACCTGTTGGCGCAGATGCGCGGGGCTCTGGCTGCGCGCGACAGCGATGCTTTTGGCGGCGCCGCCGAGACCTTGCTCATCCTTATGCAGCAGCACAACATGAAAGAGGAAAACATCCTGTACCCGATGTGCGACAACGCCTTGGGTGCGTCCGATGTCGGTGCCTCCCTGGCGGCGCGTCTGAAGGCATCATGACCACCACGGTGATCGATGGCCGCGAGTTGCAGCCGCCCGAGCCGATGGAGCGCACCCTGGAGGCGCTGGATACGCTCGCCGAGGGCGATGATGTGTTGTTGTTGCTGTATTGCCAGCCGCATCCGCTGTTCAGTATCTTGAAAAAGAACGGCTATGCCTGGGGCGAAGAGGTTCGCGCCGACGGGACGCGCGAGATCCGGATACACAAACTGCCCGGCTGACTGCCGCCGCTCGAATGCACGCCAGCCTTTCGTTCGATCAGGCTCCGCCCATTTCGGTCCCTTATCGCTTTTTCCTCGTGGCGCCCTGGTTTGGCGCAACGGCCGGAATTCTGTTGGTATGGGCGGGGGCCGATGCCTTGGGTTCGCGGTGGACACCGGAAGCCTTGGCATTGACCCATCTGATCGCCCTGGGTTTCATGCTCCAGGCCATGTGCGGCGCGTTGTTTCAGTTCATCCCGGTTGCAGTGGGCGGCAACGTCTGGCGTCCCAGGCTGGTCGCCAATACTGTGCAGCCCCTGTTGCTCCTGGCCACGTTGCTGCTTGTCGCGGGCTTGCTGTTCGGCCGCCCGGTTCTGTTGTCCGCTGCTGTCCCGCTGTTTCTGCTGGCGATCGGCGGCTTTGTTACGGTGGTAGCACTGGCACTGTGGCAGACGCCGGCGACGGGCATGACCTTGTGGGCGATGCGTATGGCGATCGCGGGCTTGGCGATCACCGTGCTGCTGGGCTCGCTTCTGGCCGAAGCGCTGGCGCATGGCTTCGCGGTACCGATTGTCGATCTGACCAATGTGCATCTTGGCTGGGGTCTGGGCGGTTGGGCCTTGATGCTGCTGGCCGGCGTGTCCTACCACGTCGTGCCGATGTTTCAACTGACGCGGCCCTATCCGTCCTGGTTCACCCGAAGCTTCGGTCTGCTGCTGCTGGGTTTTCTGCTTGCCTGGTCGTCGCGGCTGTTGCTCGACGACGCGCTCTGGTCGCCGCTGATTGCGTATCCCCTGCTGTTGATCTTGTCTGCTTACGCCGGCACCACCCTGTGGCTGCAATACACGCGGCGCAGGAAGATCCATGATGCGACGTCCCTGTATTTTCGTGTTGCGATGTTGTCGATGCTGGCCTTTGCCGTCTCCGGCACCGTGTACTTTCTGCGTCCCGAGTTGGGGGCCGATCCGCGGTTCGTGGTTTGGCTGGGTGTGCTGGCCTTGGTCGGGGTATTCGTGTCAGCCATCACGGGGATGATGTACAAGATCGTGCCCTTTCTCAACTGGCTTCATCTGCAGCGGCTGGGTGCCCCCATTTCGGCAGTGCCGAACATGAAAAAGATGATTCCGGCCGACGCCATGACCGGCCAGTTGCGTCTCCATGTGCTCGCCGTGCTTATGCTGTTGACGGCTGTGTGGCAACCCGGCTTGATCCGCCCAGCTGGCCTGGCCTTGGCCGCGTCATTCGCCTGGCTGGGTTGCAATCTGGCGGGAGCCGTCAGGCGCTACCAGGGTTTCAGAGATCAAATTCGCGCAGCCGCCTGACGTCATTGATGGTAATTTGCTTGCCGCTGACGCCGATCAGTCCGTTGGCCGAAAGGTCGTGAAAAATCCGCGAGAGAGTTTCCGGCGTCAGATTCAGGCGAGACGCAATCACCTGCTTCGAGGTCGGCAGCGAAATATCGAACGAAACCTCCTTGGAATCGTCCTGCGGACATTGCTGCAGCAAGTAACCGACCACACGCTGTGCCGACGAGCGCAAGGAGTAAGTTTCAACATCATGTACCAGGGAATGCAGTCGCAGCGACAGTCCAGCGAGCATGCGTCGCGCAAACAACGGATCGCGCGCCAGCAAATCGAATACCGTGGCACTGCCGATATGCAGCAGCAGGCTGTCTACCAGACCCTCGGCAAATACCGGGTAGGGGCGGTCCATGAACATGACCGCTTCGCCAAAGCTCTGTCGCGGCCCCAGAATCTGGACCACTTTTTCGTTGCCTTGGGAGGAGGGGAAAGCCAGTTTGATCTGGCCGAAGACGACGACGAAAAAGCCTTTCGCCGGATCGCCTTTTTGAAACAGCATCTCGCCTTTGGCGAGTCGGCGCTCGCGACACGCCGTTTCCAGCGCGGCGATCTGGTCTGGCGCGAGTTCCTGGAACAGCGGAAGGCGGGAAAGAATCTGGGGAATGTCGAGCCGGGTTTCGTGCATGGCAATACTCTTGGTTGGTCAACTGAACCTTACCATGCCTCGCCTCGGTGGCGGCGGTCATGATGCGCTTGCCGGTATTTTTTGGTGCACCGCATCGCGTCATGTTCTTTGCTGGCACGGTTCAAGCCATGGCGGTCATGGCTTTCTGGTCCATGGAAGTGGGGGGCCGCTATGCCGGACTCTGGCCCGCATCGGCTTGGCCCTTGCTGACCTCGTTCCCGCCAACTTTGCTGCACGCCTTGCTGATTTCCTGTGGTGTGTTCCCTTTCTATATTTTCGGATTCATCTTTACCGCCGGTCCACGCTGGCAGGGTTTGGGCGAGCTGTCGCGGCGCGATTTTCTGCCCGCTTTCGGCTTGCTGGCCGGTGGCTGGCTGCTGGTGTGGGCCGCGTTGCTGTTGCCGCAACTGCTGGTCTGGGGGCTTGCGCTGGTGCTGGCGGGCTGGATTGCTGCGGCCTTGACACTGACGCGGATCGCGCGACAGCGGGCAACCGAGCGTGAGCATATCGTCTTCGTCTGCGTTGCCGCCTGGCTAGGCGCGGCAGGGCTCGGGGCGTTCCTGGCGTTTGCTGCCGGAGGCGAACTGCGATGGGCGCGCGCGGCCATTTCATTCTCGGTCTGGGGATTCCTGCTGCCGGTTTTTCTTACCGTGGCGCATCGCATGCTGCCTTTTTTCACCGCCTCGGCGCTGCGCGGTTATGAACTGCATCGCCCGCTATGGGCATTGCGAGTCCTCATTGGTGCCAGCTTGGCCCACGGTGCGCTGGCGGCGTTCGGAAAAACATCATGGCTATGGCTGGCGGATCTACCCGCGATGTTCGCGGCTGCCCGTTTGACCTACCTGTGGTGGAGTCGCGCTGCCATCGAGAACCGGATGCTGGCTGTTTTGCATCTCGCGTTTGCCTGGCTGGGTCCGGCCTTCGCCCTGTTTGCCTTGCAGAGCCTCCTGGCCGAGGCGGTGCCGGGCTTTCTCGGCCAGGCGCCCTTGCATGCCTTGACACTTGGCTTTTTTGCCTCGATGCTGTTCGGCATGGTTTCGCGCGTAACGCTGGGGCATTCTGGCCGGCCGGTGGCGGCCGACGACGTCATGTGGCGGGCGTTCTGCATGATGCAGGCGGCGGCGGTCGTGCGGGTGATCAGCGAGTTGCCCATGCTGCCGGGCAGCTACCAATTGATGTGGTTGTCGACCTTGCTTTGGCTCGGCGCTTTCGCTCTGTGGGCCTGGCGCTATGCGCCGGCCTTCTGGCGTCCGCGCGCGGACGGCAAGCCGGACTGAAGGCAATGTATATCCTGGTTAAATACGTGCATGTCACCAGCGCGGTGCTGAGCTTGGCGGGGTTCTTTTTGCGCGGGATTCTGGTGCTTCGCGCGTCGCCAGTGACCAACGCGCGCTGGATCAAGGTCTTGCCTCATGTCAACGACACGGTGCTACTCCTGGCGGCGCTCACTCTGGCGGTGATGTCGGAACAATACCCGTTTGTCGCCGGCTGGGTTACCGCGAAAGTGCTGGGTGTGATCGCCTACATCATTCTCGGTTCGCTCGCGCTGCGGGCAGGCAGCACGCCAAGGACGCGTATTGTCTGCTGGCTGGCGGCGATGACGGTATTCGGCTGGATCGTGTCGGTGGCCCTGACTCGCCAGCCGCTGGGCTTCCTGGCGGCGCTGGGCTAGGAGATACGCCCGTCGGGCGGCGCGAGCAAGGCCTTGAGCCTGGCGATATCGAGAATCCGGATGTGCTTCTGCTGCACCGAGATCAGGCCTTCGTCCTGGAAACGCGAGAAGGCGCGGCTCACGGTTTCGAGTTTGAGGCCGAGATAGGAGCCGATTTCCTCGCGCGTCATGCGCAAGTGAAATTCGGCCGGCGAATAGCCGCGGGCGGTGAAGCGCTGCGACAGGTTCAGCAGGAAGGCCGCCAAGCGCTCTTCGGCGCGCATAGTGCCGAGCAACATCATGACGCCGTGGTCGCGCACGATCTCGCGGCTCATGACCTTGTGCAAGTGATGCTGCAGTGTGGGAATCTCGCTGGAGAGGGCTTCGAGTTCGGTGAATGGGATCAGGCACACCTCGCTATCTTCCAGCGCCACCGCGTTGCAGGCGTGCACCTCGGTGCTGATGCCGTCCATGCCGAGAATTTCCCCGGCCATCTGGAACCCGGTGACCTGATCGCGTCCGTCTTCGGTCAGCACATCGGTTTTGAAAAAGCCGGTCTTGACGGCAAAGATGGATTCGAACGGATCGCCAGCGCGATACAGGTGCTGGCCGCGCTTGAGTTTGCGCCCGCCGCCGATCAGGCAATCGAGGCGGATCATGTCGCTTTCCGACAGGCCGAAGGGCAGGCACAACTCGCGCAAATTGCACTGCGAACAGGCGACTTTGAGCCCGGGAGTAATCAACGGGACAACATTCTGCTTCACGTTTGAGTGCACGCTGTTTGCGTTACCCTGTTCGGGGTACCCCTTTGATCTGTGTCAATGCAACTTTCTGGCGCTTGTTGCATTCTATACACTTGAACTATATTGCCGCACTCGCTGCCGACCTTGTACTCTTAGCCAATGGATTATCAGGAACTGATCTTCGACCCTCAGGTCATTCGACGATTCGACGTAAACGGACCAAGATATACATCCTATCCGACTGCTGATCGCTTCGTCGAGGCTTTCGGGGCTGACGACTACGTGCGCTGGTTGGGACAGAGGACGGTGGGTGGGATAGGACGACCTTTATCATTATACGTCCACATCCCTTTCTGCAACACCATCTGCTACTACTGCGCCTGCAACAAGATCATCACCAAGGATCACGGGCGTTCCGCCAAGTACATCAAGTACCTGGGCAAGGAAATCGCCATGCAGGAAGCCGCGCTGCAGGGCAGTCGCGACGTGGTCCAGTTGCATTTCGGCGGCGGTACGCCGACCTTCCTGGCGCACGACGAAATGCGCCGGCTGTTGGACATCATCCGCAAGCATTTCCGCTTGCTGGACGGGGGCGAATACTCGATCGAAGTCGATCCGCGCAAGGTCGATCGCGAGACCGTCAAGCTGCTTGGCGACCTGGGTTTCAACCGCATGAGCGTCGGCGTGCAGGATTTCGCGCAGGACGTGCAGGTGGCGGTGAACCGCGTGCAAAGTCTCGACGAAACCCGGCTGGTGATCGACTCCGCGCGCGAATTCGGCTTCAAGTCGGTTTCGGTCGACCTCATCTACGGGTTGCCGAAACAGAACGTGATCAGCTTCAACCATACCCTGGACGAAGTCATCAAGCTCGGTCCCGATCGCCTGTCGATCTACAACTATGCCCACCTGCCCAGCCTTGCCAAGCCGCAGCGGCGCATCAAGGAATCCGATTTGCCGTCGCCGGACGAGCGCCTGCAGATATTGCAACTGGCGATCCGCCGCCTGACCGACGCAGGCTATGTCTTCATCGGCATGGACCACTTCGCCAAGCCGGACGACGAGCTTGCTGTGGCGCAGCGCCAAGGCCGGCTGCATCGCAATTTCCAGGGTTATTCGACGCATGCCGAAGCCGATCTGATGGCCTTCGGCGTGTCCGCCATCGGCAAGGTCGGCCCCAGCTATTGCCAGAATGTGCGCACCCTCGACGAGTACTACGACAGCCTCGACCAGGGCGTGCTGCCGATCTTCCGCGGCATCGAGTTGAACGCTGACGACCTCCTGCGGCGCAGCATCATCCAGGCCCTGATGTGCCATTTCGAGCTTTCCATCGAATCGATCGAGATCGCCCACCTGATCGACTTCAAGTCGTACTTCGCGGCCGAACTGGCCGATCTGCGGGAGATGGAAAAGGGCGGCCTGCTCACCATCGACGAGCAGTGGATCAGCGTCCAGCCGCGCGGCCGCCTGCTGGTACGCGGCATCGCCATGGCCTTTGACCGCTATCTGCGTACCGACCGCGAACGCGTCCGCTATTCCAAAGTCATTTAATCGCCGCGGGTGGCCGGGTGCCTGACAGCGGTTTTCTTGCGGTATTCCTGGTCGGCCTGCTGGGCGGCGTGCATTGCGCCGGAATGTGTGGCGGCATCGTCTCGGCCCTGAGCCTGCAAGTACCCGGAGGCCGTCCGGCGTGGAGCGTGCATCTCGCCTACAACCTCGGCCGCATCGCCAGCTATTCCCTTGCCGGTGCCGTGATGGGCGCGCTCGGCAGTCTGGGGTTGCTGCTCAACGGCTGGTTGCCGGTACAAATGACCCTGTATGTCGTCGCCAACCTGATGATGGTGGCGCTCGGCCTCTATCTCACCGGATTGACGCAGACGCTGGCCTTTACCGAGCGCGCCGGGCAATGGTTGTGGCGGTGCGTGCAGCCGGCGACCCGGCGCTTCCTGCCGGTGCGCGGCGTGGCTCAGGCGTTTCCGCTCGGCATGCTGTGGGGCTGGCTGCCCTGCGGCCTGGTGTATAGCGTGCTGACCATGACCCTCTTGACCGGCAGCGCGGCGCGCGGGGCGCTGACCATGCTGGCGTTCGGCCTCGGCACCCTGCCCAACCTGATGCTTGCCGGGCTGCTGCTGGTTCGCTTTCGCAGCGTCATCCAGGGGCGCGCCTTGCGCCTTGGCTCCGGCCTGATCGTGCTGGCCTTCGGCGTATGGGGCTTGTTCAATGCCACCGTGCTGGGCGGCAAGCTCTGGCAAGGCGTCGTCTGCCACGTTTAAGAGTCGGCGCAGGCGATACGGTGCTTCCTGCTTCGTCGTGCCGGCCGGCGCTGTGGCGACGCGGTTTCGCCGCACGGCGGCTTCAGGCGGGCACTGTGGCGATGAACTTTTCCATGGTGCCTGCCACGAATACCGGCGCTTCAAGCATCGGATAGTGTCCGGCCTCCTCGCACATCGCCAGCGAGAAGTTGGGGTAGAGCGGCGCGAAATTTCTCCTTACCGATTCTTCCCGATAGAAGGGGATATCGTGCTTGCCGATGAGGGCAAGGATCGGCGTCCGGTTGGTCCGTGCTTCGGCGGCGAAGTCGGTGCCGGTGAACATTTTCAGGTAACCGTGCATCGCCGCCCGGCTGGACGCCCGTCGCGCCAGCGCCAGCTTGAAGTTCACCCAGTTGTCGCCGTAACGCGTGCCGCCGC
>Ga0154354_1122_pt2 | contig 81232 bp, 67 predicted proteins | sample RifGroA2_FD_115882 | JGI IMG/M metagenome (GOLD analysis project Ga0154354, IMG submission 115882) | Rhodocyclales bacterium GWA2_65_19
CTTGAGCGGGTGAGGCACGCCACTGCGCTCCCTGCGCGATCAGCGCGGCCGCCGATTCCGGCCGTCGCGACCAGACCGACAATTCATGTCCGGCGCGCAGCAGGTGTTCCGCCATCGGGCGGCCCATGGCACCAAAGCCGATGAAACCCAGTTGCATGAAGCTACTCCGCCGTACTCATCTTTTCGAGCAGCATCAGCGCCGAGATCGAATCGTTCTCGCCCATGCCGCTGCCGACGATGGCGTTGAAAATCTGCGCCGTGGCCGCCGCCGAGGGCAACATCAGACCCAGGCGATGCGCTTCTTCCATGACGATGCGCAAATCCTTCTGGTGCATCCAGGCTTTGAAGCCGGGCTTGAAGTTGCGGTCAAGCATGCGCTGGCCATGGTTCTCCAGGATTTTTGAATAAGCGAAACCGCCGAGCAACGCCTCGCGCACCTTGGCCGGATCAACGCCGCTTTTCGCCGCGAAGTTGAAGGCCTCGGCCACGGCCAGCACGCCGACGCCGGTAAGAATCTGGTTGCAGGCCTTGGCCACCTGGCCGGCGCCGGAATCGCCGATCAAGGTCACCGACTTGCCCAACTTTTCCAGCAGGGGCTTGACCTGATCGAATGCAGCCTGCGTGCCGCCGACCATGACGGTCAGCGCGGCGTTGATGGCGCCGGTCTCGCCGCCCGACACGGGCGCATCGACGAACTCGATGCCCTTTTCCGCCAGGCGCTGGCCGATTACGCGCGCGGCATTCGGGTTGATGGTCGACATGTCGACCACGATCAGGCCTTTGCCGCCGCCCGCGATGATGCCGTTCTCGCCCAGGCAAACGGCCTCCACGTCCGGCGCGTCGGCCACCATGGTGATGACCACCGCGGCGTGTTTCGCCACCTCGGCGGGACTGCTCCATGTCTTGGCGTTGGTGGCGGAAAACGGCGCCAGCGATTCCGCTCGCCGCGCCCACAAGTGCAGCGTGTGACCGGCCTTCTCCAGATGCAATGCCATGGGCCGGCCCATGAGGCCAAGTCCGATAAAACCAACATCCATGATCTCTCCTCCGTTGTGCTAAAAATTTCGCGTGCAGTCAGGCGCCAATCGCCTTGAGAATCAGCGGCACCAGCGGCTCGGGCAGGCGAATGCCGCCGCCGGTGGCGAATGCGTGGGCGCTATCCGACATTTTTCGCCATGTCTTGCGAATGATGTCCAGCCACTTTTCCTCGCTGTACTCTGCATGCTGGCCGGCGAAGCCGAGCATGTAGTGCTCGATGAAGACCAGATCCGTAACGTCTTCCATCATCTGCGTATCGGGGTTGACCTTGAGCCCGCGCTTGCCCACCGCAGCCTTGACCTTATCGATCATGGCGCCATCGTAGCCGGCCTGCCGCATCAATTCGCCGGCCGTCTCGGCGTGGAATTTGTAGAGCCCGGTGCGCCAGGCGAAATAGCCTTCCTTGGTCATCGGATAGCTGCTGCGCGGCACCGTCCAGCGCTTGATGTGCTGGGCGCGCACGGCCAGCCGGGCGACTTCGCTCGCGTCCGGCGCATAGCGGCCGATCATCTCGGTCATGCGTCGGGCATAGAGCAGCTCCTTCGGCTGCCCCTCGTCCTGATTGGGGTCTTCGGCGTTGGCGGCGTCAAAAAGCGCGATGGCGCGCTCGTATCGTTCCTGATGATTTCTCATGGTCTGGCTTTCCATTGTCCAAATCGTTCGGCCCGACGGGAGTGGGGCCTGCATCGCCGGCAACACGGCCGACACCACTATCTTAGCCGAGATAGGCACGGTGGCTATCTGCAAAGGCCGTGGACAAATTATTGGTGACATAATCCCTGTCGACTCCAGCCCTTAGCCGAGACTCGCCCTGTTGCGTAGCGGGCTGGAAGGCTCTTCTCCGAAAGGCTGCCATGGTCAACAGCGTTGCGCACTCAACTGAGCCGGCGGTCGGCAGCGCAACCGCCATTGCCTCGGAGATTCGTGCGCTGCGAGACTTTGCCGAGCTTTCGGCGGACTGGTTTTGGGAGCAGGACGCGGAATTCCGCTTCACCCGCTTCTTTGGCCTGGCCACCGAAAAACTGCGGCGCAGCGAAAGCGAATTTTTTGGCAAGCGGCGCTGGGACATGCCGATTCGCGGCATCAGCGCCGAGCAGCTTGCGGCGCATATAGCCACCTACGAGCGCCACGAGCCTTTCCGCAATTTCGACTACGAAGTGCCGGGTGAGGGCGGCATCCCCCAGTATTACTCGGTCAGCGGCACGCCGGTATTCAACGAGCAAGGCGTATTTGTCGGCTATCACGGTGTTGGCCGCAATATCACCGAATTGCGGCTTGCCGAGCTGGCGATCGAGGAAAGCGAGCGGCAGTTGTCGCAGATCGTCGATGGCAGTCCGATACCGACCTTTGTCATCGATGCCGAACATCGGGTCACGCACTGGAATCAGGCCTGCGAAAAACTGACCGGATTGAGCGCCGGCGAGATGATGGGCAGAGCCGATGTGTGGCGGGCGTTTTACGCTACGCCGCGGCCCACCATGGCCGATCTGGTGGTATCCGGGGCGATCGATGAGGCGATCGCCGAGCACTACCAGAAATTCAGCCACTCCGCCCTGATTGCCGGAGCCGTCGAGGCCGAGGACTTCTTCCCGCAAATGGGCGGCGAAGGGCGCTGGCTCTACTTTACGGCGGCGCCGCTGAAAGACTCCACGGGAAATCTTACCGGAGCCATCGAGACGCTGCAGGACATTACGGCCCAGCGCAGGGCCCAGGCCGCACTAGAACAGCTCGCCACGCGCGACGGCCTGACCGGAATCGCCAATCGCCGCACCTTTGACGAAAAACTCGGCAACGAGTGGAAGCGCCAGCTGCGTGATTCGCGCACCCTGTCGCTGCTCATGATCGATGTCGATCACTTCAAACTATTCAACGACGCCTACGGCCATCAGGCGGGCGACAACTGCCTGCAACAGATCGCCAGAGTGCTGGAGCAAGTAGTGTTCCGCCCCGGCGACCTGGTCGCCCGCTACGGCGGCGAAGAGTTTGTGGTGATCCTGACCGCGACCCATGCGCAAGGAGCCGGTATCGTCGCCCAGCGCATACTTGATCGCGTCGCCGAACTGGCCATGCCCCACAGCGGCGGCGAAGGCGGCCGCGTGACGCTGAGCATCGGCATCGCCTCCTCGCTGCCGCACCCCGATACGGAGCTGGAAAGCCTGATCGCCGCCGCCGACGCCGCGCTGTATCAGGCCAAGCATGCCGGGCGCAACCGCTTTGTCCTTGACCAGACGACGGACGCTGCGCAGTAGGCCGGGACTGCCGCGACCGGAAAGCGGCTAAGACCGGTAGTCGGCGTTGATCCTGACGTAGTCGTAGGACAAGTCGCAGGTCCACACGGTGGCTTCAGCAGCGCCGCGTCCGAGGTCGACGCGTACCGTAATCTCTGCCGCCTGCATGATGCGCGAACCATCCTCTTCGCGGTAGCCGGCGGCCCGACCGCCATGCTCCGAAACCAGCACTTCCTCGCCGCCGCCGCCGAGCCAGACGCGCACGCCGGCGGCATCCAGATCGGTAATGCCGGCGTAGCCGATGGCCGCAAGAATGCGGCCGAGATTCGGGTCCGACGCGAAAAACGCCGTCTTCACCAGCGGCGAATGGCCGATGGCATAGGCCACCAGGCGGCATTCCGCCGCCGTGCTGCCAGCGCCGACTTTCACGGTGATGAACTTGGTCGCGCCCTCGCCGTCGCGCACGATGGCCTGCGCCAGTTCCTGCGCCACGCCGATCACCGCATCGCGCACGGCGGGCCAGTGGGGCGAGGACGCGCTGTCGATAGCGCAGCCCGACGCGCCGGTGGCGATGACGACGAATGAGTCGTTGGTCGACGTGTCGCCGTCCACGGTGATGCAGTTGAACGAAGCATCGGCGGCGTCCTTCGCCAGCTTCTGCAAGAGCGATGGCGCGATGCCGGCATCGGTGGCGACGAAGCCGAGCATGGTCGCCATGTTGGGGCGGATCATGCCGGCGCCCTTGCTGATGCCTGTGACGGTGAGTTGAAAGTCGGCGCTGGTGACACGGCGACTGGCCGCCTTGGCCACCGTATCCGTGGTCATGATGGCGTGCGCCGCGGCATGCCAGTGGTCGGCCGCAAGATCAGCCTGCGCCGCCGGCAGTCCGGCGATCAGGCGTTCCACCGGCAGGTGTTCGAGGATCACACCGGTCGAAAACGGCAGCACTTCATGTGCTTCGCAACCGAGCATCTGCGCCACAGCGGCACAGGTATCGCGCGCCGCCTGCATGCCCTGCTCGCCGGTGGCGGCGTTGGCAATGCCGGTGTTGATCACCAGCGCGCGGATGCTGCCGTCGCTCGCAAGATGTTCGCGGCAGACGGTAACGGGCGCCGCGCAGCAACGATTCTGCGTGAACACGCCGGCGGCGCGGCTGCCGGGAGCGAACTCGATCAGCGTCAGGTCGCGCCTGTCCTTCTTGCGTATCCCCGCCTCCGCCGTGCCGAGGCGGACGCCGGCAACGGGGAACAGGGCCTCAGGGGCGGGGGTGGCGTAGTTGACTGGCATGAACTTCCTCGGTGCGGGAATGAAGCTGTTATTCAGAATGAGCGTGAATTTTATCCGCCAATGCCGCAACGAGATCGAAAAGTCGGCGCTGGTGATACGGCGATTCTCCAGAGTTCCGCGCCAGCGGGATGGTCGGGGCGCCGGCCCCGGTTCGCCGGCCTGCGGCTTCCCTCACTGCGGGGCCGCGCCAGGCCGCTGGCTAAACTAGACGATGCCGATAATGCCGGCATCGTCGTCGGACAACGCCAGCGGACTTCCCCTGTCACGGCTCCTCGCTTCGGCGGCTCTCAAGGGCCACCGCCCCGACCATCCCGCCGACGCTAGCCCTGCAGTAGATCCAGACGCATCGCGGTATCAGTCACGGAGCTACGCTGCATTGCTGCTCGACATCGCCCAAGTAACCGCGACCCTGGCCCCTTTTCGGTCTCTTTTCGGTCTCAAGGGAAATGGCTAACGACCGTCATGTGGCCAGCCTGGGAAAAGTCGGTGCTGACGGGACGGCGGAAATCGTGGTCTGTCCCTTGTTTCTTTGATGCGTCTATGCCAAGAGCGAGACAACCTTAGACCACCTACTCATCTTCGCTTCGTAAGCTTGCGAACTTAACGATGAGTTTGGATATTAGACTTGCATGTTGCGAAAATTCAGCCAATTTCGATAGTTTGCTAAGATCACTCACAATCTCTTCTCTCAAATTCGCCATGTAGAAACTCGGTATTTCTTTACAGAATTCCCTTGCGCAGGTGGTTATGTAAGTCTTGTCACGATTCCAAGACCAGAGTGCATCAACGTAGTTTCTTAAGAACGCCAAAACATGTTCCGGGTCTTCTTTGAGCCAGCCGTCATACTGAATATGATCCAGCTCGTTTTGCATTTGCGAACGATTCCACTCTCGTGATTCCTTAGCGGGGTCCACAACACCGTGCTCTTCGTAGAGTTGCTCTAGAACGAAGGGGTCTTCAATTTCTGCGTATGGTTCCGGATAATTCAGTTCGGTCGCTGATTTGTAACAGCGGTGAGTGCTAGGTAGCACCACGAATTTCTCATGGTTCAAGTTAATAATCTTGAACGCCTTCGATGCACTCTTGATAGTCAGAATCGAACATTGAGACCTATTAAATAGCGTTTCAAACTCCTCTTTCCGTCCCTTGATGCCATAAAGAATCAAGAACCGCTCAGGTTCAGTTAAACCGCCTTGATCTCGACGGTACAGCCCCGAATCAAGAGAGTAATTAATGTGAAATGCAGCCAATACTGCATGCGAAAATATCCAGTTTTCGTTAGTTATCGCAGCGTGCATGCATGTTTGAGACTTGTCATTCTGTAGGGTAAAAAACTCCTTCAACGGCATAGTCTTCGGCATTGAAACTGTGATCTGCCAAAGCCAATCCATAACTGTGGGGGTGGATCGAAAGATCGATTTTACGGACTCACCCGTCGATAACTCCCAATCTACGCATGCCAAGAGATGAAGAAGCGTATTGTTATCAAATATCCGCTGACTGACATCTAGACCGCTATCAACGAGTTGCTTGAAGTGATCAAAATCCTTCTGAGCAATTACCTGCCTAATCTCGTAGGCATCCATAACGGCACCCATAAAATAGTTGCGCTTGACGCTCCATTGACGATGCGTAACTCAAAGCACGCGATCCAATAAACTGGTTCTTAGCTTCAAGTCGACCTTTGAACAATTTATCAAGCGCGTAAGACATCTTCTTGCTTTTGCAAGGTTTGTTTCGAGGTGGTCAATGTAAGTCTCTTCATTGTCGGCCACCATCAAATCTTGAAGGGCTGCGTTCGCTTCTGCGGAAAACAGAAACGCTCCGCTATCCGCGAACTTCCGTACCTTCGGGAAAGCTTGTCCCCAATAGACATCAAGCTCTTCCTTGAACTCCTGCGACAACTCACGGTACTGACTTTCTGCGGTGTAATGTCTTTCGTAGTAGTAAACGAGATCAGACAGCGCTTCGATGGCATTTTGATAGGCGGCAACTCGTAACTCCCACCACTTGCGTTGGCGATGGTCTCGGGTCGCAAGAACAGATGAGAACAGCCCTGCGATTAGGCCAACGCCGGCTAGTTTTAGGAGCTCAAGAATGGCATCAGTCATAATGCATAACGTTTGAATTCGCCTGACGCTGCGCGGCTTCATCGCGCAGCGTCAGGCGAAATGATGGTTCGTTGGGCATACTTATTTCCTGTCCCGCCTTTCGATACCAGCCAATTTGTCTGCAGGGAGTCCGTTGTAGATTTCATCAACCTCCCTTGGCTCGGTAATGGTCTTGTGAGCAATGAAGTTGACCAAGCGAAATAGCTTATTCACAGTTTCCCTATCGTCCCTTAGATCGATAGTTCCTGGGTGCACGGCGTCATTGCCAATTACGCGCACGCTATCAAGAGCTTGTTGTACCTTTGGAGGTAGGCCCAAGGCGACAAGCGCTGCGATGTCTGTGTTGATGTTCTTGCCTGACTGTCCCAAATGAGCACATAGCTTTTGGATTGCGAGACGGAGAAGAGCTGCCGCGCCGCGAGGCGAGAAATTTGCAATTATTCTCGCCTCCTCAAAATCAGAGCGAATGTCTTCGGGTAGATCGGAGCTTGGGGATTCAGCAACGGAGTGGATCGGGTAGATCATTGCCTCGCCGTGCCAAATCGTGGGTTCACCGCAGCTCTCACAATTCGAAAGCAAGAATTCTTGATTCTGGTACTGAGTTCCAAAGCCGTCTCTCTGGTTTGCACCTGTTAAGTAGAACCAGTTCTGCTTTGCAAACACGCGGCATCGCGGACAGTTGAAGGCTGGCGCCATCAGTGCGGGCGGAATGTAGTTTGTCTCTGACATATCTCAGGTACTCAGGTTAGGGATGCCCAAAGAGAAGTCTGGCACCTATAGGACGCGATGCTCTCCATCGCATACGCCGGACAAATCGCCAGAGGCTCTGCAGAACTGTAGTGAATCAACATGATTGTCCAATTTGGTGGTGCCTAAAATGGCTGGCAGAAGCTGCGCGCCGATTGTCTGATTTTGGGTTTTCGCTGGCCTTCCTTGCGCTCGGCAGCCAACGCAAACAGAATACGCCAGCGGCAATCTTGCGTCCAGCAGGCGGGACGGTCGCGGCGGCGGGCCTTGTGAGCCGCCGAGCGAGGAGCCGTGCCAGGAGTTGTCCGCTGGCGTTGTCCGACGACGATGCCGGCATCATCGGCAGCGGCTAGTTTAGCCAGCGGCCTGGCACAGCCCCGCAGCGAGGGAAGCCGCAGGCCGGCGAGCCAGGGCCGACGATGCGATTGTTCCGCCGGGGCTCGGACCAAATTCAAACCGGCTCGACCACCGCTTGCAGCGTGCGCAGGATTTTTTGCGGCGAATTCACCAGACCAATTCCGCGTCCCCTTCGTTGCCGAATTCCGGCCACACCAGCGCGTCGTCGCCGGCCTCGGCAATGCGCTGGCTGTCCTTCGCCCAACCCTCTCGGGGGTTGGGTTTGAGCGAGCTCTTTTCGATCGCGTCAGGCATCATCGTGGCTCTGCGTAGTGCCAGTGGAGTCAAAGACTTTTCAATCTTCCTTCGCATCGTTACTCCCTCCACCAAATCGAGAAGAAAACCGTATGGATGCTAGCTCTGGTGCATACCGCCAGGCAGAAACCGCCCGTTGAGAATGCATAACCGCCGTCCTGCCAGCGCCGACTCTTGCGGTCCTTAGGCCGGCGCCGACACCTGGGGCTCCAGGCCGAGACGGCGCGCAGTCCTGGCGAAGCGCGCATCGAAGGTGGCGAAGCCGCTGCCCAAACTGGACTGGACCAGGTGCAAGGCTTCGGAATAATCCAGTCCAGGGCGGTCATGGCTTGCCTTGCTTCTTCGCCACCGCCAAGCCCTGCAAGGCGTCGACCGACAGGGGCTTGCCGCGACGGGCCACGCGGTCGAACAGAATCGAGGCTGGCTTCTTTTCATCGCCACGGGCGGCGCGTATCAGAATCCCGTCGCCATTCGGCGCCAGCTCAACGCGGACGCGGGCGCCCGGCGCCAGCGAGACCTGCCGGCAAAGCTCGGCGGGCAACACCACTTGTCGTTTACCGGAAAGAATCATGTTCGTCATGGCCGTCTCCTGATGTTCGAATGGCGCCAGTGCAGGGCCAATTGCCGTCGCCGTTCAACTGCGTTCAACGACCAGCTCGCATCACGGTGGGCCGGCATCAAACACCACCCGCCACAACTCGCGCACCGCTTCCACCCGCCGCTGCACCAGTTCGGGCGCAACCCGCGGCCGGGCGCCGTTGAGGCGCAGTGCGTGCTGCATGCGGCGGTAGTCGCGATAGGCATTGCGCACTTCCTCGGCGAGACCCTGCGGGATCAGGCCGAGTCCGGCGGCGATTTTCAGCAGCGCGATGTTGCCCAGGTTACCGGTTAGTTCGGCGTGCCGATGCGAGTACCCAAGCACAAGATACTGGACGACGAACTCGACATCGATCAATCCGCCGGGATCGTGCTTCAGATCGAATACGCGTTCGCGCTGGTCGCCTTTGGTGCCGTGCGCATCGACCATCTTCTGCCGCATGGCCATCACTTCCTCGCGCAGCCTGGCGAGATCACGCTGCTGCCGTAACACCTCGCAGCGGATGCGCTCGAAGGCATCGCCCACCGCCCGGTCGCCGGCCGAAAAACGGGCACGGGTCAGGGCCTGGTGCTCCCAGACCCAGGCCGATTCGAGCTGGTACTTGCGGAAGGCCTCGATGGAGCTCACCACCAGTCCCGAGTCGCCGTTGGGCCGCAGCCGCAGGTCGGTATCGAATAGTTGCCCGGAAGACGTTTGCAGCGAAAGCCATGTGCTGAGCCGCATCCCCAGGCGGCTGTAGTTTTCACCCGCCTCGGGCGCCGGGTCGTCGAACAGAAACACCAGATCGAGATCCGAGGCGTAGCCCAATTCCTTGCCCCCCAGCTTGCCGTAGCTGATGACAGCGAATCGGGGCGTCTCGATGTGGCGTTTCGGCATCTTCTTCCATGCCCGGTCGATCGCCGCATCGAGCAGTGCATCGGCAAGTGCCGAGAGGTGATCGGCCAGCTTCTCCACGGTCAGCAAACCGGCGATGTCCTGCGTCAGCAACCGAAACACCTGGGCGTGATGCACTTCGCGCATCGTATCCATCTGCTGTTCCGTATCGGGCTCCAGTTCATCGAGTCGCTCCGACAGCTGGGCCCGAAAGGCTGCCCAGTCGGGCACGACATCGAGCAGGCGCGGATCGAGCAGTTCATCGAGCAGGATCGGATGGCGTTGCAGGTAGCCTGCGGCCCAACTCGAACTGCTGACCAGTTGCGCAACCTTCTGCAGGGTCTGCGGATACTGTTGCAGCAAGGCCAGGTAAGCCGCACGTCGTGAAATGGATTCGAGCAGATCGACGCCGCGCGAGAGCGTTTCGTCCGGATTCGGCAGGGCGGCCGCGGCCTCGATCAGACGCGGCACGAGAACATCGAAACGGCTGCGGATGTCCTGTGACATCTGCTGGTAGAGCGGCCCCGCACGCAGCGCCGCCATGCGTTGCGCGGCAGCTGGCGGATTGCGGTAACCGAGACGTTCGAAACTGTCTTCCTTCGCCTCGCCGCCGGCATCGTGCCAAAGTCCGGCGAGGGCATGCTGGCCACGATTCGGATCGGCAAACACCTGCTCGAAGTGGCGCGATACCGTGGCGCGGTGGTCATCGAGTTCCTCGAGCAAGGCCCTGAAACTGGCGAAACCCATGGCCTTCGCCACGAGCCGTCGATCCTCGGCGGCCAGCGGCAGGCTGTGGGTCTGGGCATCGTCCAGATATTGCAGGCGATGTTCGAGGCGGCGCAGAAAAATGTAGGCCGACGCAAGCTCCCCGGCCGCATCCGGACTCAGGATGGCGCGCTCGGCCAGCAGTTTCAGCACGGTCTGCGTCGGCTTGACCTGCAAGGGTGTATCGCGCCCGCCGCGAATCAACTGGAACACCTGGGCGATGAATTCGATTTCGCGTATGCCGCCAGGACCCAGCTTGACGTTGTCGGCCATGTCCTTTTTCGCCACTTCGCGGCGAATCTGGGCGTGGAGGTCGCGCATCGCGTTGATGGCGCCGAAATCGAAATACTTGCGAAAGACGAAGGGCAGGCGGATGCTTTCCAGCTCGTCGTGGCGATCTCCCGTCAGGGGGCGCGCCTTGATCCAGGCATAGCGCTCCCATTCGCGGCCCTGGGTGATCAGGTAGTTCTCCAGCATATCGAAGGAGCACACCAGCGGCCCGGACTCGCCATCGGGCCGCAAACGCATATCGACACGAAACACCCGACCGTCTTCGGTAGGGTCGGCAATGGCGTTGATCAAACCGCGCCCGAGGCGGGTGAAAAATTCGAAGTTGGATATCGACCGCGAAGTTGCATTAACGGCGTCAGTCTCGCCATCCTCGGGATAGACAAATATCAGGTCGATGTCGGACGACACGTTCAGTTCGCGCCCGCCGAGCTTGCCCATGCCGATCACGATCAGTTGCTGGGCGCGACCCGCCGTCACGCTTTCCTCACTCCCCTCGCCCGCGCTACGCGGCGTACCGTAGCGTTCCACCAGGCCAGCGCCGAGGACGTCCACTGCCTTCCTCACCGCCAGCTCGGCAATCAGAGTCATGCATTCCGTTACTTCCGACAGCGGCGCCAGACCCGCCAGATCGCGAGCGGCGATGCGGGCGTAGGCCCTTTGCTTGAGCTGGCGCAACACCGGCTTGAGATTGCCTTCGGTGACCGGCTGCGCCGCGAGCCACGCGGATAACTCGGTTGCGCTTACCGGCTGATTCAGGGACAACTCGACCTCAGCCGCCAGTGCCGGGTTTGCGGCAAGCAAACGCCCAAGGTAAGGCGATGTTTCGACGATATCGACGAGGGGGGGCATCGGTTAGAATTTGCACGTGCAGCGCTGTGATCGCCCATTTTAGCGTGGGGCAGGGGCGCAGCCTCCCTCAATGTCAGCATCAAGAACCGCCAAGCCCATTATTTCCCAACTTATTTCCCGTCTGCGCCAGATGCCACGAGCCTACCCCCGGCTCGGCGTTTTGCTGCGCGTGCTGCTCTGGACGGTAACACTGGGCTACTTTGCCTTCGCCCTGCTGCTGCTGACGCTGCGCTACGCGATCCTGCCGCAGATCGAAAGCTACCGGGGCGAGGTCGAGCAACTGATCAGCTCGGGCATCAATCGGCCGGTCGGCATTCGCAAGATCGAGGCGCATTGGGCCGGACTGCGCCCTGCGCTGAATCTCGAAGGCTTCGAGATTCGCGACACCCAGGGGCAGTCGGCACTGGGTTTCGATCAAGTCGAAGCCGAACTGTCCTGGAGCTCGCTGTGGCATCTTCAGTTGCGCCTGGCGCGGCTGGAGCTGAACGCGCCGACACTGCAACTGCGCCGCGACAGCAAGGGCCGCTTTTTTGCCGCCAGCCTGGAAATCACTCCCCAGGCGGGCGACGAAGACGACATCACCGACTGGTTGCTGGCACAGGATCGCGTCGTCATCCGCGATGCCGGTATCGTCTGGCAGGATGAATTGCGCGGCGCGGCGCCGCTGGAATTGAAACGTCTGAACATCCAGCTCGACAACAGCGGCAACCAGCATCGCTTCGGCTTGACCGCCGAGCCCCCGCCCCAATTGGCAGCGCGGATCGACATTCGCGGCGATTTCAAGGGGCACGACCTCGACCAGCTGGACGTCTGGAAGGGCGACATCTACGCCGAGCTGGACTATGCCGACCTCGCCGTCTGGCGCGCCTGGGTCGATTATCCGGTGGCCTTGCCGCAAGGCAGTGGTGCGCTGAGGCTATGGCTGGGATTTGCCGACAAGCGATTGGTCTCGACCACCGCCGATGTCCGCCTGGCCGACGTCCGCCTGCAGTTGCGCCCCGATCTGCCCGAACTGGATCTGCTCCGCCTTGAAGGAAGGCTGGCGGGAAAGCGCCTCGATGGCGGCTTTGAAGCCGAGCTGAAGTACCTCACGCTGGCGACCCGCGATGGTCTTGCGCTGCAGCCGACCGACCTCAAACTGGTCTGGCAGGAGGCGGCGGCCAACCGACCTGCGCAGGGCACCGCCACCGCCAACGGCCTCGATCTCGACGCCCTGGCCCGTCTTGCCGCCCACTTGCCGCTGGACGAAGCAACCCGCACCCGGCTGGCCCGTCATGCGCCGCGCGGTCGCGTTTTCGACCTCAAGCTGGACTGGAAGGGCGGCGTTGAAACCCTTGAAAAGCCAAGCGCCCTTGCACAATGGAACGTCGCGGGCCGCTTCGAAGGCCTGGGACTCACCGCCCTGGGACCCGTACCAGGCATTTCCGGAATCAATGGCCGCATCGACGGCAGCGAAAGAGGCGGCGTTCTCGCGCTCGAAGGACAGCAGGCGGCTTTTGAACTCCCCACCGTATTCGCCAATCCCAAGCTCGAGCTGGATGCGTTCACCGCCGACGTCGAATGGAAATCGGCCGCCGATGGTTTGCGCGTAAATTTGCGCAAGGCCTCGTTTCAGAACAAGGACGCTGCCGGCGAAGCCAGCGGCAACTGGCACACCTTGAGCGAGGGGCCGGGCGAGGTCGACATCAGCGCCCGCCTGATCCGCGGCAGTGGCGACGCAGTCTGGCGCTACATGCCGCTGGCCGTGGGCAAGAACGTTCGCGACTGGCTGCGCGGCGCCATTATCGGCGGCAAGGCGACCGAAGCAACGCTGAAGCTGCGCGGCGATTTACGCCAGTTTCCCTTCCGCGACGGCAAGGATGGCACATTCGAGGTGCGCGGCAAGTTCCGCGACGCCAGCTTGCGCTACGCCGGCAACTGGCCGGAGATCAACGATATCGAGGGTGAATTGCTGTTTGCTGGCCAACGCATGTTGATCACGGGCAAGAGCGGCCGGATGTTCGGCGTCGCCTTGCGCGACGTGCGCGCCGAGATTTCCGACCTCGAACAGGCGAACGAACTGCTCACCGTGACTGGAAAAGCGACCGGACCAACCGCGGATTTCCTGCGCTTCATAGATGCCAGCCCGATCGGCGAGCGCATCGATCATTTCACCGAGGACATGAGGGCCGAGGGCAACGGCGATCTCGATCTCAAGCTCGGCCTGCCCTTGCGCCGGCTGACGAATTCGAAAGTCGATGGCAGCTATCGCTTCGACGGCAACCGCCTGACGGTGGACAACGATCTGCCGCCGCTGGCCGAGGTGCGCGGCGCACTTAACTTTTCCGCCGACCATCTGGAGGCGCGAGCCATTCGCGGCACATTGCTGGATTCACCACTGACGGTCGACGTGAAGACGGCGGGTGATGGCAACGTGCAGGTCAGCGCCGCCGGAGAAGTCAGCATCGCCACACTGCGGCGCCAGTTCCCGCATCCCGTGTTCGATCATCTGGCCGGGGGCGCGAAATGGGCGGGCAGCGTACGGGTAAGGAAGAAATCTGCGGAAGTGAAGCTGACGTCTAATCTGATCGGACTTTCATCAAGCTTGCCGGAGCCCTTCAACAAGCCGGCCACGGATGCGCTGGCCTTCAGCTTCGAACGCAAACCGCCGCCTGACACCACGGCACGCGCCGGAACGAAAGTCGGCGCTCGCGACACGGCGGCAAAACCGGCGGCGGCGCAGGACATGCTCGACATCAGTCTCGGCACCGTGTTGCGCTTCCAGCTGGTGCGCCGCCACGACGTCAATCCGCCTGTCATCACGCGCGGCCTGCTGGCCGTCGGCGATGTCAGCGCCGGCATGCCGGACCGCAACGTTCTGCTGGCCGCGAATCTGCCACGCATCAATGCCGATTTCTGGCGCAAGTTGCTGGAAAAGCAAAGCGATGGCGGCGAGCAGAAAGAATCGGTGCTGCCAGCCCTGCCAACAGTTCAATTCGATTTGCGGACTGCCGATCTGACGCTGCTGGACAAGAATTTCCATGAAATACGCATCAACGGCAGCCGGCCCGAGGGCACCGGCAACACGCGCTTCGACCTGAAGAGCCGGGAACTGACCGGGAACTTCGAGTGGAACAGCGCGGGCAGCGGCAAGCTGTCCGGCCGCATCGCCCAGTATTCGATTCCGGAAACCGTGGCCGCACCGGCGGTTCTGCAGGCGAAGGCGAGGGAAGTGATTGACCGGATTCCCGCGCTGGACATCACGGTTGACCATCTTTCGTTCAAGGGCCGTCCGCTCGGCACCGTGCGCATCGCGGCCGAAAATCGCGAGGGCTACTGGAACGCCAGGATCGATGCGAAAAACGATGATGGCGCACTGGAGGCCACCGGCCGCTGGCGGCCCATCCCCAGCCAGCCGGATACCCGCATCGACTTCAGGCTCAACGCGAAAAGCATCGAGAAACTTCTGGCACGCATCGGCCACCCGGACGCGGTGCGACGCGGCAGCGCCAACCTTGCCGGCAACCTGTCATGGAACGGCTCACCCTTCATCATCGACTATCCGTCCCTCAACGGCAGCCTCAAGCTCGATGCTTCGAACGGACAATTCATCAAGCTTGAACCGGGCGTCGGCCGCCTGCTCGGGATTCTCAGTCTGCAATCCCTGCCGCGCCGGATTACCCTCGATTTCCGCGATGTCTTCAGCGAGGGCTTTGCCTTCAACAGCATCGGCGGCCAGTTCGCGGTCGCGCGCGGCGTGATGGATACCAGGGATCTGCAGATACAGGGACCGTCGGCAAAGGTGCTGATGAGCGGTACAGTCAATCTCGGCGCAGAAACACAGAACCTCAAGGTGCGCGTGGAGCCGGCGGTCGGCGAGTCGCTCGCAGTAGGCGCCATGATTGCCAACCCGGTGGCCGGCGCGGTCGTTTGGGCGGCACAAAAACTCTTCCAGGATCCGCTCGATCAAGCCTTCGCTTTCGAATACGCAGTGACCGGAAGCTGGGTTGACCCGAAGGTGGAAAAGATCGGACAGGAAAAGAAGGCGGAGGAAGTCAAATGAGGATCGCTGCGGTTCAAATGATTTCCGGTCCGGACGTGGCGCCCAATCTGGCGACCGCCAGCCGCCTGATCGCAGAGGCAGCGACCGCCGGCGCGCAACTGATCGCCTTGCCCGAATACTTCCCGCTGATCGGTGCCACGGATGCGGACCGGCTCGCGGCGCGCGAGGCGGATGGCAATGGCCCGATCCAGGACTTTCTTGCCGCTGCAGCCCGCCGCCACGGCCTGTGGCTGGTCGGCGGCTCGATCCCGCTGATGGCCAACGATCCGGCCAAACTGCGCAACGCCTGCCTGGTGTTCGATCCGCAGGGCAATCGCGTGGCGCGTTACGACAAGATCCACCTGTTCGGCTTCAACAAGGGCGATGAAGCCTACGACGAAGCCGCCACCATCGAACGCGGCGATCAGGTCGTGGCCTTTGATTCGCCCTTCGGGCGCGTTGGCGTCGCCATCTGCTACGACCTGCGCTTTCCTGAACTTTTCCGCGCCATGGCGCAGTTGCCAAACCCGGTTGACTTGCTGGTCCTGCCCGCCGCCTTCACCGAAACCACCGGTCGCGCCCACTGGGAATTGCTGCTGCGCGCCCGCGCCGTGGAAAACCAGTGCTATGTTCTGGCTGCGGCGCAAGGCGGCCAGCATCCGAACGGACGCATCACCCACGGCAAAAGCATGGTCATCGATCCCTGGGGTGAAGTACTGGCCCGCATGGACAAGGGTGAAGGCGTGGTCCTTGCTGAACTGAACCGGCAACGGCTGGTCGACATCAGAGGGAGCCTGCCGGCGCTGCGTCACCGCATTCTTTAAGGATCACGATGAACCACTTCGAAACCGCCGAACACGTCCTGCTCAAACCCCACGGTCTGGCGCCCCGCCAGCTTGCGGGCGTCTTCGGGCAGTTGTTCGGCAATCACGTCGATTATGCCGACCTCTATTTCCAGTACGCACGTTCCGAAGCCTGGAGCCTGGAAGAAGGCATCGTCAAGTCGGGCAGTTTCAATATCGAACAAGGCGTCGGCGTGCGCGCGATAGCGGGCGAGAAAACCGCGTTTGCCTATTCCGACGACATCAGCCTGGCGGCGCTGAAAACCGCCGCCAACACCACCCGCGCCATTGCCGCAGCGGGCGCCCAGCGCGTCGCGCCCCTGCTGCATCGGGGCAAGCAGCCGCAAGCACTCTACGCCGGCAATGATCCCATCGCGTCGCTGGAAGACGCCGCCAAGGTAAAGCTGCTGGAACGCCTCGAGGCCATGGCGCGCGCCGCCGACCCGCGGGTCAAGGAAGTCATGGCCAGCATCGCCGGCACCTGGGAAGTCGTCCTGGTGGCCCGCTCCGACGGTCCCATGGCGGCCGACGTAAGGCCGCTGGTGCGCATTTCGATTTCCGTGATCATGGAACAGGACGGGCGCCGCGAGCAGGGTTCGGCAGGCGGCGGCGGTCGCTTCGATTACGCCTATTTCAGCGATGCCGTGCTGCATGACTACGCCAGCCGTGCCGTCCATCAGGCCAGCGTCAATCTTGCCGCCAGGCCCGCTCCGGCCGGCGAGATGACCGTGGTGCTTGGCCCCGGCTGGCCCGGTATCCTGCTCCACGAAGCGGTCGGTCACGGGCTGGAAGGCGACTTCAACCGCAAGGGCAGTTCGACCTTTGCCGGGCGCATCGGCCAGCGTGTGGCAGCGAAAGGTGTCACCGTGGTCGATGACGGCACCATTGTCGACCGGCGCGGCTCGCTGACCGTCGACGACGAAGGCAACCCGACGCAGCGCACCGTCCTGATCGAGGACGGCATCCTCGTCGGCTATCTGCAGGACACGCTGAATGCTCGCCTGATGGGCGTCGCCGTCACCGGCAACGGCCGCCGCGAGTCCTTCGCCCACCTGCCGCTGCCGCGCATGACCAACACCGCCATGCTCAATGGCAGCCACGATCCGCAGGAGATCATCCAGTCGGTGAAGAAGGGTCTCTATGCCGCCAACTTCGGTGGCGGACAAGTGGATATCACCAGCGGCAAGTTCGTCTTCTCGACCGCCGAAGCCTATCTGATCGAAAACGGCAGGATCACCACGCCGGTCAAGGGCGCGACGCTGATCGGCAGCGGCCCCGAAGCAATGATGCGCGTCGCCATGATCGGCAACGACATGGCGCTCGATTCGGGCGTCGGCACTTGCGGCAAGGAAGGCCAAAGCGTGCCGGTCGGCGTCGGCCAGCCGACCGTGCGCATCGATGGGCTTACCGTGGGTGGAACCGGGTAAACGGCCGCTTTACTCAGCCGTCTCAACCCGGTCGCGACCGTTCTCCTTGGCGCGCCTCAAGGCCGCGTCGGCGCGCGACGTCATATCGTCAAGCAGTTCGCCCGGGACCATCTGGGCCACCCCGCAACTGATCGTTACGCCCTGCACTCCCTTCCCGGTTTCCAGCCCGCAACCGGTAGCGACCAGACCGCGCAGCCGTTCGGCAATCAGCAGGGCTTCATCGATGCCCGAATGCGGCAGCAGAATCAGGAACTCCTCGCCGCCGTAGCGGGCAATCAGGTCCTGGGCGCGCAAGCCATCGGCCAACTTGCGCGCAACGCTGCGCAGTACTGCATCTCCGGCCAGATGTCCGAAGAGGTCGTTGAACCGCTTGAAAAGATCGATGTCGGCCAGCAGAAGGCTGAGCGGCTCACCATCGTGGTCACAGCGTCCGATGGCGCGCGGATAGGTTTCCAGCAGCCAGCGCCGATTGTGAACTCCGGTCAGCGCATCCACGCTCGCCGCCTGTTCGAATTCGAGACTCTGGTTTTGCGAGGCAACCAGCGCCAGGTTGTCATTGCGCATGCGGCCGGCCATGATGGCCAGCAGGTGTCGCGCCACACCGTGCGAACAGTCCACCATCGACCAGAGCACCTCGTGCGGTATCGCCACCAGGCGCGTATCCTTCGCTGCCAGCACCAGGGCCGAAGCGTTCTGCCCATCCAGCAGCGACATCTCGCCGACACAATCGCCGTCGCCGAAAACCGCATGCTCGGGCAAGCTGCTGTCAGCCAGATAGACGCGCAATTCGCCGTCAAGAATCACGTAGAGATGATTGTTGGGCGCGCCGGCTTCGAGCAGATGTTCGCCGCGCTTCAGGTTCACGCGGCGGCATTGCTCGAACAGGTGATCTATGCTTTCCAGGCTGATGTTGGCAAACAACCTGGCTCGTTCGAGTTGCTGGCGGTCCTCAAAATCAATCATGGCGACACCTGTTTTCGTCTGGTTCCGGTAGGGATAGCATAAACCAATAAAACACAGGCCCTGGCGGAATCACTTCTCGTCGAAAGTAAATCCGAGTTCCACCACCCCGCGCCGGATCACCTCCATTGCCGGCGGCACCTGCTCCGGCGCACCGCGCACGCCGAGTTCGATATGACGCTCGACTTGCTGCGAGCCGAGGAAGGGCAGGCTGAATACCTTGACGCCGGGAAAATCCGCTTCAACGCGCCGCATGAGATTGATCAGCCTGCCCTCAAGGCCCTTCCAGACCAGGATTGCCGCTTCGGCACTCGGCCGCGCATGGAAGCGGGACGAGTAATAGCTGTCGAGCACCCACTCCACCATAGGCCAGGCCATCTGCGGAAAGCCCGGCACGAAATGATGCTGGCCGAGCGAAAAGCCCGGAATGCGGTTGAAGGGATTGGGAATGATGCGGCTGCCCACCGGCAAATTGCCCATCGCCAGTTGCACATCGGTCAACTCGAACTTCATCTCGGCAAAGCGGGCGCGGATTTCTCGTTCGGCGTCGGGATGCAGCAGCAGTTCTACGCCCGCAGCGGCAGCAGCAGCCTGTCGCGTGTGGTCGTCCGGCGTATTGCCGATGCCGCCGAAGCTGAACACGATGTCTTCGCTCGCCAGCGTGCGCTTCAGCGCGTCGGTCAGGCGTTCGCGGTCGTCGCCGATGTACAGCGCCCAATCCAGCACCAGGCCGCGCACCGCAAGGATTTCAACCAGCTTCTGGAAATGCTTGTCCTCGCGCTTGCCGCGCGTGATTTCGTCGCCGATGATGATGGCGCCGATGCCTGTCACAGTTCTATTCCTCCTTCCTGACGCTGGCGCCGCAGCGCCGCCAGACCGAGATGGACGAAGACCAGCGCGGTGAAGGCCGGCGCCAGCAGATTGACCAGAGGCACGTGCGCCGCCGCCGCGGTACCGATCCCGGCAAAATAGAAACGGCTGCGATTCGCCGCCAGCAGGCGCTGTATTTCCGCTCGCGTCGCATGCTCCGCCAGGGCGTCGAAACGGAAGGTGCGCTGGTCGAACCAACTGCCCCACAGCAGCGGCAGCACCAGCAGCGCGCCCGGAATCAGCAGCAAGGGCAGCATCGCGAGGCAGCCGACGACAAAGATCGCGCCAGCCCCCAGGGTATTGCCCAGACTGCCCCAGAACACATTTTCGCCATGGCGTCCCAGATCCGGGTAGTCACGCGCCGCAACCAGATTGATCAGAAGCGGCAGGGCAAACACGGCCACCAGCAAAATGGCGGTGAAATAGGTCAGCGCAGCAAAGGCCGCCAGCAACAGGAAGACTGCGGCCCAGTGGGCCACCGACTCCCACCCCGACCACGGCAGTTGCGGTACGACGTGCGCCATCAGCGCCACGCCATGGCTCCAGGTCGAGACAGCCACGGCAGTCCACAAGGCCAGCGCCACCAGCGGCGGCCAGACAGCCTGCCACAACACCTCGGCCCGCGTCAGATCCCGTAGCGACCGGGTAAACGCCGCAAATACTTCAAGCATCACGATCCCTTATTTGTGTACCCGGCTATCCCACATTTTCTGTAATCGCTTCACCGAGACCGGCGAAGAGGTTTTCAGTTCCTGTGCGAATAATGCCACGCGCAGCTCTTCGAGCAGCCAGCGAAATTCGTCGAGGAAGGCATCGCCCTGCTGGCCGGACTTAAGCATGGCATTGCGTTCGCGCTCCCAGGGCTTGCCCAGCGCCTGCCAGTCTGCCATCAAGCGGGCGTCGCGCGCCGGATCGCTGCGCGCCTTTTCCAGACGCAGGTTGATAGCCTTGAGGTAGCGCGGGTAATTCTGCAGTCGCTCAAAAGGCGTGATGGCGATAAACCGCTTCGTCATGAGTTCGGCCAACTGCGCACCAATGTCGGCGCCGGCCTGCGGAAAGGCCTTCTGCATGGAGGCAAGCTTTTTCGCCAGCGCCGCGTGCTCGGCGAGAATGCCGCCGATCAGCCGCAGGATCTCCTGTGCCACCAGCAAAATGCGGCCGCGCGCCGCCTCGCGCCGTGCCGCGAACGCCGACTCTTCGGTGGGCAGCGGATCCATCAGGCAAGTGCGCTCAAGGGTCACGGCGATCAACTGTTCCCTGAGTTCCTTCTCCGTACCCAGCGCAACAAACTGCAGGGCGATCTCGCGCAGCCCCGGCAGCTTCTCGATGGCCTTGACCTGGGCGGCGAGTTGCAGCGCGAACAGCCGCGCCATGCCTTTGCGATGCTCCACGCGGGCCTTTTCCTCGGTATCGAAGGCGGTCAGGCGCACCGCCTCGCCGGTGTCGACCAGCGCGGGGAAGCCCACCGTAACGCCAGGGCCGACTTTCACTTCCATCAGTTCGGGCAGTGCGCCGAAAGTCCAGGCCGTGAGACCGGAGACATCACTCGCCGCCTCATGCTGTATTTCCGCAACGGCATAGGCCTGCTCGACGCGGTCGCGATACTCGGCGCGCAATTCGGCCAGATTGCGCGAAATGGCCAGCGTGCCGCCGTGTTCATCGACCAGGCGGAAGTTCATGAACAGATGCGGCCGCAATTCGCCGCCGCGGAAAGCGTCGAGCGGCAGCTTCATCGCCAGATGCTCCTCGGCGGCGCGCGTCAGGGCGCGCACCAGTGGCTCATCAAGATCATGCTCGGCCTCGCAGAACCCCCTGGCGAATTCGTCGAGCGGTTGCAGGCGATGACGATACTTCTGTTGCAGGGTCTTCAGCAGCGCCATGATTTTCTCCTTGAGCAGCCCAGGCACCAGCCATTCGCAGCGATTGGCCGGCAGCTGGTTGAGCGCCGCCAACGGCAGCGTCAGCGTCACGCCGTCATCCGCCGCGCCGGGATCGTGGTGGTAACCCAGCTTGAAGCTCTGACCGCGATGGGTGAATGCCGGCGGGAAGGCGTCGGTGGTGATGCCCGCCGCCTCGTGGCGCATCAACTGCTCCTTTTCCAGGCAGAGCAGTTTCGGGTTGGCGGTTTCGGCCTCGCGCCGCCAGTGATCGAAGGCCGCCAGCGTGATGATGCCCGCGGGGATTTTGTTGTCGTAGAAGGCGAAAATCAATTCGTCATCGACCAGCACATCGGGCCGCCGCGACTTGTGTTCCAGCGCCTCGATTTCCTTCATGAGTTTGGCATTGTGCTGGAAGAAGCGCCATTTGCGCACCCAGTCCTCGCCTACTCCGCCTTCGACGAGGGCCTGACGAATCAGGATTTCGCGCGCCAGTTTCGGGTCGCTCGGCCCGTAATGCACGCGCCGCTTGGCGTGCAGCATCAGGCCATGCAGAGTGACGCGCTCCCAGGCCACGACCTGCCCCGGCCCTTTCTCCCAGTGCGGCTCATAAATATGCCTGCGGATCAGGTGGCCGCCGACCTGCTCCAGCCACTCCGGCTCGATCTTCGCAATGCAGCGGGCGAACAGTCGCGAGGTTTCCACCAGTTCGGCGGCAATGATCCAGCGACCGGCTTTCTTCAGCAGCGAAGATCCGGGATGAATGTAGAAGCGGATGCCGCGCGCACCGAGATAATTCTTGTCCTCCTCGCTGATCAAGCCTATGTGGCCGAGCAGGCCGGTCAGCAAAGCCTTGTGAACGGCCTCGTAACTCGCCGGGACTTGATTCTCTTTCCATCCATGCTCGTGGCAAAGGGTCATCAATTGACCATGAACATCGCGCCACTCGCGCAGACGAAGCCAGTTGATGAAGTTCTGCCGGCACCACTGACGCTGCTTGTTGCTGGTCTCGTGCTTCCAGATTTCGTCGCCGGCGGCCCAGAGCTTCAGGTAGGACAGGAATTCCGATTTTTCGTCCTTCCACTTGGCGTGCGCCTGGTCGGCGGTCCCCGCGTGCTCCTGTGGCCGGTCGCGGCAATCCTGGGTGCCCAGGGCGGCGGCGATGATCAATACCTCACGCAAGCAACCGTACTCGCGCGCGGCGAGGATCATGCGGCCGATCTTCGGATCGAGCGGCAGTTTGGCCAATTCGAAACCGACCTTGGTCAGTTCCTTGCTCGTCTCGTCGATGGCACCGAGTTCGGCGAGCAACTGGTAGCCATCAGTGATCATTCGCGGCAGCGGCGCTTCGAGAAAGGGAAAGTCCTCGACATCGCCCAGGTGCAGCGACTTCATGCGCAGGATGACGCCAGCGAGGCTGGAACGCAGAATCTCGGGTTCGGTATAGGCCGGTCGCTTGTTGAAATCTTCCTCGTCGTAGAGCTTGAAGCAGATGCCGGCCGACACCCGGCCGCAGCGCCCCGCGCGCTGGGCGGCCGCCGCGCGGGAGATCGGCTCGACCTGCAAAGCCTCGACCTTGCTGCGATGCGAATAGCGCTTGACGCGTGCCAGCCCCGAGTCGATCACGTAGCGGATGCCGGGCACGGTCAGCGACGTCTCGGCGACGTTGGTCGCCAGCACCACGCGGCGTCCCTGATGGGAAGTGAAAACACGCCCCTGCTCGACCGCGGTCTGCCGCGCAAACAGCGGCAGCACTTCAAGCCCCGGCGCGAGTTTGCCAAATGAGTGTTTGCGCAGCGCCTCGGCTGCCTCACGTATCTCACGCTCGCCGGGCAGGAAGACCAGCACATCGCCCGGTCCGGCGCGATGCGCTTCGTCCACCGCATCGACGATGGCCGCATTGAGGTCGCCGTCCTTCTGCTCCTGCCAGGGCCGATAACGAGTCTCGATCGGGTAGAGCCGCCCCGAGACTTCGATCACCGGCGCCGCTTTGCCATCCATGGCGAAATGCCGGCTGAAGCGCTCGGCATCGAGTGTCGCCGAGGTCACGATAACCTTCAGATCGGGCCGCTTCGGCAAAAGCTGCTTGAGATAGCCGAGCATGAAATCGATATTCAGGCTGCGCTCGTGCGCCTCGTCGATGAGGATCGTGTCGTACTGACGCAAGAGCGGATCGGTCTGCGTTTCGGCGAGCAGGATGCCGTCGGTCATCAGCTTGATGTAGCTGTCGGATGTGACGCGGTCGGTGAAGCGGATCTTGAAGCCGACATGACGGCCGAGTTCCGATTTCAGCTCCTGCGCGATGCGCGTCGCCGTGGCGCGTGCGGCTATCCGGCGCGGCTGGGTGTGACCGATCTGGCCATTGAGGCCGCGGCCGATTTCAAGGCAGATCTTGGGCAGTTGCGTGGTCTTGCCAGAACCGGTCTCGCCGCAGATCACCACCACCTGATGACGGCGGATCGCCTCGCCTATTTCGACGCGCCGCACATTCACCGGCAAGGCTTCGTCATAGGTCAGCACAGGCAGGCCTGCCCGGCGTGCCTCGGGATCGAACTTCATTGCGCCAGCTTGTGGACGGTGAAAATACCCAGCCCGGTCATCAACAGCGAACCAAAGAGATGCGTGGCAGCCGCTACCGCCGCCCAGCCGTAGCGCGCGTTCTGGATCAGGTGCACCACCTCGGCCGAAAAAGTCGAGAAGGTGGTCAATGCGCCGAGGAAACCGGTAATGAAAAACAGCCTGAGTTCGGCCGGCATCTCGGCATTGAGATGGAACACCATCAGCGCCGCGCCGATCAGATAGCCGCCGATCAGGTTGGCGGCCAGGGTGCCCATCGGCACCATGACGAATGCCGGATTGAGCCAGAGTCCCAGGCCATAGCGCAACCAGGCGCCCAATACGGCGCCGCCGCCGATGGCGAGAAGACTTGTCCAATTCATTGTCGCGATTTTACGCCTGCCGGTAGAATTGCGGCTTCGCAGCGAAGCACACCGCCATCATGGCCGACATCGAAAAGACTTCCAATTTCATTCGCCACATCATCGACGCCGATTTCAAGGCCGGCAAGTACGCATCGCGCCGTTGGAGCGGGCGACCCGGCCCGGCCGCGCAGCAAGGAGTTGGCCCTGGCGATACGGCGAAAATCCGCACTCGCTTCCCGCCGGAGCCGAACGGCTACCTGCACTTCGGCCACGCCAAGTCGATCTGCCTGAATTTCGGTCTGGCGCTGGATTACCAGGGCGCCTGCCACCTGCGCTTCGACGACACCAATCCCGAAAAGGAAGAACAGGAATATGTCGATGCCATCATCGACGCCGTGCATTGGCTGGGTTTCAGTTGGGAAAATGCGGGCAGGATCAACCAGTACTTCGCCTCCGACTATTTTCAGTGGATGTACGACTTCGCCGAAAAGCTGATCGAGGCCGGCCACGCCTATGTCGATTCGCAGACCGCCGACGAGATGCGCGCCAGCCGCGGCACGCTGACCGAGGCCGGCAGGAACTCTCCCTTCCGCTCGCGCACACCGGCCGAAAATCTCGCCCTGTTCCGCGCCATGCGCGCCGGCGAGTTTCCCGATGGCACGCACATCCTGCGCGCCAAGGTGGACATGAGTTCGGGCAACATCAATCTGCGCGACCCGGCCATCTACCGCATCCGCCACGCCACGCATCACGCCACCGGCGACACCTGGTGCATCTACCCGATGTACACCTACGCCCACCCGATCGAGGACGCGCTGGAGAACATCACCCACTCCATCTGCACCCTCGAGTTCGAGGACCAGCGGCCCTTCTACGACTGGCTGCTGGCGCGACTGGCCGAGCTCGGCTGCGTCAACACGCCGCTGCCGCAGCAGATCGAATTCGCCCGGCTCAACCTGTCTTACGTGGTGCTCTCCAAACGCAAGCTGATCCAGCTGGTCGAGGAAAAGCATGTCGATGGCTGGGACGATCCGCGCCTGCCAACCCTGGTTGGCGCGCGCCGGCGCGGCTTCACGGCGGAGGGCTTCCGGCATTTCAACGAGATGAACGGCGTCACCAAGTCCGATTCCTGGATCGACATCAGCGTACTGGAGGAATGCCAGCGCGAACACCTGAACGAGACCGCGCCGCGCCGCATCGCGGTGCTCGATCCGGTCAGGCTGATCATCGACAACTATCCCGAGAATCAGGAAGAGGAATGCCTCGCCCCCAACCACCCGCAAAAACCGGAGTGGGGCAAGCGCCCGATGCCCTTCTCGAAAGAGCTGTGGATCGAGCGCGAGGACTTCATGGAAATCCCCTCCAAGGGCTATTTCCGCCTCTTCCCCGGCAACACCGTGCGCCTGCGCTACGGCTTCGTGGTGAAGTGCATCGGCGGCGACAAGGATGCCGCCGGCAATATCACAGCCGTGCATTGCGAATACATGGCCGATTCGAAATCCGGTACGCCGGGATCCGACAACTACAAGGTCAAGGGCAATATCCACTGGGTCTCGGCGAAGCACTCCTATGCCTGTGAGGTGAGACTGTATGAGCGCCTGTTCGCCGTCGAGGAGCCGGGGGCGGGCGGACGCGACTTCATCGCCGACCTCAATCCGGGCTCGAAGCGCGTCATCACCGCGCAACTCGAATCGGCGCTAAAACACGCCGCCGCCGAAGACCGCGTCCAGTTCGAACGCCACGGCTACTTTGTCGCCGACCGCATCGACTCGAAAAATGGCGCGCCGGTGTTCAACCGCACGGTGACGCTGAAGGATTCGCGGGCAAAGGGTAAGTGACGACGCGCGGAAAACCGCGGGCGCCCCGATCAGGCTTGCCGTCCGTAGTCGGCGAACTTCGCCATCACGCGCGTCATTTCGGCGTCGGACAACAGCCGCGGCGCACCTAGCTGCAAGACGCGCCAGTACTGCTCGCAGAGGGTCTCCAGTTCCACCGCCAGCGCCAGTGCGCGGTCCGCATCACGACCGAACACCACCAAGCCGTGATGCGCCATCAGGCAGGCGCAGCGATCCTCCAGCGCGCTGATGATGGCGTCAGACAATTCCTGGGTGCCGAAGGTGGCGTAGGCGGCGCAACGCACATCCACCCCGCCGAAGCGTGCCACCATGTAATGGAAAGCCGGTACGCCCTGTTCCTGGCAGGCCAGTGCCGTAGCGAATGGCGAATGCGTGTGCACGACGGCGCCCGCCTCGGGCCGCGCGGCATAGATGTCGCGATGGAAGCGCCATTCGGACGAGGGTTTGCGGCGGCCGGCCGGCGTCCCGTCAGCGCCGACTCTCACCATGTCGGCAGTCTCGCAGGCGTCGTAGGCCATGCCGGTCGGCGTGATGATGAAGCCGCGTTCGCAACGCGCGCTGACGTTACCGGCGCTGCCGCGATTGATGCCGCAGGCATTCATCGCCCGCGCCGTGGCGAGTACTTTGTCGGCGAGATCGGCGGCCGAATCGCTCATGGCTTCCACTGTCCCAGCTCTCCGGCTTGGGCGATGCCACGCTCGGACACGATGCCGCTGATCAAGGCCGCCGGCGTCACGTCGAAGGCCGGATTGGCGACCGGTATATCCCCGGCGCCGAGTTCGTCCGCGGCGCGCTCCTCTATCGGGATCGCAGCGCCCGAAGGGCAGGCGAAATCGATTGTGGACCGCGGCGCCGCGACATAAAACGGCACGCCATGGGCGCGTGCCGCGAGAGCCTTGAGATAGGTGCCGACCTTGTTCGCCGTGTCGCCGTTGGCCGCAATGCGGTCGGCGCCGACGATCACCAGATCGACCTTGCCCCGCATCAGCAGCAGTCCGGCGGCATTGTCGGCAATCAGCGTATGCGGCACGCCGGCCTCGCGCAATTCCCAGGCGGTGAGCAAGCCCTGGTTGCGCGGCCGCGTCTCGGAAACCCAGACATGCACCGGCACGCCGGCGGCATGCGCGGCATACACCGGGGCCAGCGCAGTGCCATGCTCTACTGTTGCCAAACGCCCGGCGTTGCAGTGGGTCATGACGTTCACGATTGCAGGCGCAACCTGCCTGATATCGTCACCCCCTTCCTCGGGAAGGGGGCTGGGGGGATGGCCACCATTTTTGCCTAGGGCAGCATGGATTGTCGCCAACAGCGACAATCCATGCTGCCCTATCGCGGCATTGGCTGCCTTATCTTCTGTCGCAATGGCGCGGGCCTCGCTCCAGGCCACGTCGCGCCGTGCCGCCAGCGCCGACTCTTGCAGGATGCGACGCATGCGCTCCAAAGCCCAATGCAGATTGACTGCCGTCGGCCGCGTCGCCGCCAGCGTTTTGATCACGTGCTGCAGGTGCGCGTCGCTGACATCATCCGCGAGACCCAGCGCGACGCCATAGGCCGCCGTGGCGCCGATCAGCGGCGCGCCACGCACCTGCATGACGCGGATGGAACGGGCGACATCCTCGAGTGAGGTCAGGCGCAGAATGACCGCTTCGCGCGGCAGGCGCGTCTGGTCAAGGACGAGGATGGCGTCGCCGCCTTCAACCAGCGTAGGGAAAGAATATTTCAGAGCCATGACACCAGGATCGGCGGGAAGTCGAACGCAAATCCAGGAACATCATGAACCTGACTAAGCCTGCACATGAATATGCTCAGGTGCCAAGTCTGCCTGATACCGCTCATACATCGCTGTATACGCCGCTTCAATATGCCGGGCAAAAAGTTGAGTGTCAAACAAAGGCGTCGCCAGGCGATTACTGGCCAATTTCTGCTTGATTGACCTTAGCTTGTCGGGATTCATCGCGAGTTCTATCGCAAGCGCCTCGTACGCTTCGGGTGCTGATGTGATGAGTTCGGGTAGATGTATCGCATTCAGCAGGCTGGCCGCAACCCTGCCGGCGAAAGTCTCGCCAAGACAGGTCAACACAGGCAAACCAGTCCACAGCGCATCGCTAGCGGTTGTATGGGCATTGTAGGGAAGTGTGTCGAGGAACAAATCAGCCTGTCGATGCCTGGCCAGATGCTCAGGCAGTTCCAATCGCTTGGCAAAAATCAGCCGGTCTGCATCAACTCCTCTTAGCAGGGCTTCTTTTCTCAAATTGCTGGAGGCTTCCGCATTGTCCTCAAAGAGCCAAAGTACGCTACCCTCGACTCGCTTCAATATGCGCATCCAGCGATCAAACGTATCTGGGGTTATTTTGAAGTTATTGTTGAAACAGCAGAAGACAAAACCTCGTTGCGGCAATCCCAGGTCTGCGCGGCTAAACTCTTCTTCCGCAATACGTCGCTTGACATCGTTGACCTGATAGCAGTTCGGCAGATAGGCAATCTTTTCGGCGTAATCATTCTGGTGAGACTCCGGTATCAGCGTAGGGTCAGCGATCAGATAATCGATGTAGTCCGCCCCCATCGTACCCGGATAGCCCAGGTAACTCACCTGTAGCGGAGCAGCCCGCATCGCAAAGACTCCGGCCCTGCTATCTTGGGTGAATCCCTTCAAATCCACGGCGATATCGATTTCGAGGCTTCTGGCAAGGATTGCGACATCCCTGTCAGATCGAGTTCGCACATCAATAAACCTATCAAACGCACCTGCCACCCGCTTTCTCATTACGTCACTCTTTTCTGGCCCGAACGAAAACGCAGTCAGCTCAAATTTTGATTTGTCGTGCGTCTCAAACAACTCAGCCATCAAATTTGCCGTGGCATGGTTATGCAAGTCCGCAGAAAAGTATCCGATGCGAATCTTGTTGTGTATAGGCCGCGTGGCTATTTTCGGAAGTGCATTGCTTCTTGGGCATTTGGCCCGCACCCAAATCTCTGCAGCCTTCCGTTGCAATGCAGGAGAGTCTGACATCGCTAGCACTGGAAAAGGTGCTGATGCCTTTTCTTCATGTTCAATTCTTTCAAACAGCTGAACGAATTGACTCTCCAAATCACTCCAATCACATACCTTCATCTTTATGAATAGCCAGTAACCGAACAGAAATTCCAGGTCCGGCTTGATCCTGAGCGCACGACCATAGCTCTCCAGGGCCTCTCCAAAGCGTTTCAGGTCGTGCAATGCGGCGCCACGGTTGTGGTGCGCTACGACATAGTCCGGGTTGATCTTGAGGGCGCGATCAAAGCTCTCAAGGGCCTCGTCAAGGCGCTTCAACTCACGCAATGCGTTACCACGATTATTGAGCGCTTCGGGATAGTTCGGCTTGATCGCAAGGGCGCGACCGTAGCTCTCCAGGGCCTCTTCAGTGCGTTTCAGGTCTCCCAATGCGTTGCCGCGGTCGCTAAGTGCTTCGGCATAGTCCGGTTTGATCTTGAGGGCGCGATCATAGCTCTCAAGGGCCTCTTCAAGTCGCTTCAACTCACGCAATGCGTTACCACGATTGTTGAGCGCTTCGGGATAGTTCGGCTCGATCGCAAGGGCGCGACCGTAGCTCTCCAGGGCCTCTTCAGTGCGTTTCAGGGCTCCCAATGCGTTGCCGCGGTCGCTAAGTGCTTCGGCATAGTCCGGTTTGATCTTGAGGGCGCGATCATAGCTGTCAAGGGCCTCTTCAGGGCGCCTCAGGTCACGCAATGCGTTACCGCGGTTTTTGAGCGCTTCGGCATAGTCGGATTTGATCTTGAGGGCGCGATCAAAGCTCTCCAGGGCCTCTTCAAGGCGCTTCAGCTCACGCAATGCGCTGCCGCGATTGTTGAGCGCTTCGGCATAGTCCGGCTTGATCTTGAGAGCGCGGCCATAACTGTCCAGGGCTTCTTGATGGCGTTTCAGATCAAGCAATGCGTTGCCACGGTTGCTGAGCGCCTTGGCATAGTCGGGCTTGATCGCGAGGGCGCGGTCATAACTGTTCAGGGCTTCTTCATGCCGCTGCAGGGCACGCAATCCGTTGCCGCGGTTGTAGTGTGCTTCGGCGTAGTCCGCCTTGATCGCGAGGGCGCGGTCATAGCTCTCCACGGCTTTGTCAAGGCGTTTCAGGTCGCGCAATGCGTTGCCGCGGTTGTTGAGTGCTTCGGCATGGTCAGGCTTGATGGCGAGGGCGCGGTCGAACAGCTCGACCGCGAGGGCGGAATTCTTTCGCTGCGTGGCGATCGTTGCCAGTAATCGCAGGGCATCGAAATGCCGTGGCTGCGACTTCAATATTTCTTGGTAGAGAACTTCGGCTTGATCGAACTTGCCTTGTCGATGAAGGGCAAACGCCGCCTGCAACTTGGCGGCCTCGGCCGGTGCTGCTGCATCGGGCTGTGTATGCCCCCTCGCAAGAGGACGCCTTGGCTGAGGAATGGATGACCTGGGTCGGCTCATCCGGATAACTCAACTCAGCTTGCCGTGGCAGTGCTTGTACTTTTTGCCGCTGCCGCAGGGACAGGGATCGTTGCGGCCGACCTTGGGCGTGTGCCGCTCGACCGGTTGCGCCACCTTTGGCACGGCCGCACCGAGCGCGTCGTCATAGTCGGCATGATGGTACTGGACGTTTTCGAGTTGCGGCAGCGCTTCGACTTCTTCAATCTGCTCCTCGCTGCGTACCTCGACCGTCAGCAGCAGCTTGGAGACTTCGCTGCGCACAGTCTGCAGCAAGCCCTCGAAAAGCTCGAAGGCCTCGCGCTTGTATTCCTGCTTGGGGTTCTTCTGCGCGTAGCCGCGCAGATGGATGCCCTGGCGCAGGTGATCGAGTGCCGACAGGTGTTCGCGCCAGTGCGTGTCCAGGCTTTGCAGCATGACGTTGCGTTCGAAGCCGGCCCAGGCGGCGGCATCGACATTGCCGATTTTTTCGGCGTAGGCGGCATCGCCGGCATCCAGCAGCCGCCGCAGAATGTCGTCGTCGCCGAGTTGCGGCTCGTTCTTGATCCATTCGCCGACCGGCAGTTTGAGATGAAGTTCCGCCGCGAGCGTGGTTTCCAGACTGCTGACATCCCACTGCTCCTCGACGCTTTCGGCTGGAATGTAGAGGCGGAAGGTATCGTGGATCTGCCCCTGGCGCATGGCCGTGATGGTCTCGGCAATGTCTTCGCTGTCGAGCAGTTCGTTGCGCTGCTGGTAGATCACCTTGCGCTGGTCATTGGACACGTCGTCGTATTCGAGCAACTGCTTGCGGATATCGAAGTTGCGCTGTTCGACCTTGCGCTGAGCCGATTCCAGCGAACGACTCACCAGCGGGTGCTCGATGGCCTCGCCTTCGGGCATTTTGAGCCGCACCATGATGGTGTTGAGACGTTCGCCGGCGAAGATCTTGAGCAACTGGTCATCCAGCGCCAGATAGAAGCGCGATGAACCCGGGTCGCCCTGGCGGCCGGAACGGCCGCGCAATTGATTGTCGATGCGGCGCGACTCGTGGCGCTCGGAGCCGATGATGTGCAGGCCGCCGGCGGCCAGCACCTGGTTGTGTACCTTCTGCCATTCCGCCTTGAGCGCGGCGGTGCGCTTTGCCTTCTCGTCCGCGGTCAGGGACTCGTCGTCGCGGATGGCGTTGCTCGGCTTTTCGATGTTGCCGCCGAGCACGATATCGGTGCCGCGACCGGCCATGTTGGTGGCGATGGTGATCATGCCGGGGCGTCCGGCCTCCGCCACGATCTCGGCTTCGCGCGCATGCTGCTTGGCGTTGAGCACCTGGTGCGGCAGTTTCTCCTTGGTCAGCAACTCGGAGAGCAGCTCCGAATTCTCGATCGAGGTGGTGCCGGCCAGCACCGGCTGGCCGCGCTGATGACAGGCGCGGATGTCGGCGATGATTGCGGCATGTTTCTCCGGCGCGGTGCGGTAGATCTGGTCGTTCTCGTCCTTGCGGATCATCGGCTGGTTGGTGGGAATCACCACTGTTTCCAGGTTGTAGATCTGGTGGAACTCGTAGGCCTCGGTATCCGCCGTACCGGTCATGCCGGCCAGCTTGCCGTACATGCGGAAATAGTTCTGGAAGGTGATCGAGGCCAAGGTCTGGTTCTCGGCCTGGATCGACACGCCTTCCTTGGCCTCGACCGCCTGATGCAGGCCATCCGACCAGCGCCGGCCGGCCATCAGGCGGCCGGTGAATTCGTCGACAATGATCACTTCGCCATCCTGCACCACGTACTGCTGGTCGCGGTGGTACAGGGTGTTTGCGCGCAGGGCGGCGTAAAGATGGTGGATGAGCAGGATGTTGGCCGGCTCGTACAGGCTGCTGCCCTCGGCCAGCATGCCCAGGCGCGCCAGAATCTCCTCCGCCTTTTCGTGACCGGCCTCGGTCAGCAGCACCTGATGCGCCTTGAGATCGACCGTGTAATCGCCGGTATCCACTTCGCCCTCGCCCTTGGCTGCCTCGCCGGGAGTCAACAGGGGCGGCACGGCATTCATGCGCACATAGAGTTCGGTATGGTCTTCGGCCTGGCCGGAGATTATCAGGGGCGTCCTCGCCTCATCGATCAGGATCGAGTCGACTTCATCGACGATGGCGTAGCTCAAACCGCGTTGGACGCGCTCCTCGGCTGCATACACCATGTTGTCGCGCAGGTAGTCGAAGCCGAATTCGTTGTTGGTGCCGTAGGTGATGTCGGCGGCATAGGCAGCCTGCTTTTCATCGTGCGGCATCTGCGACAGATTGACGCCGACGCTCAGGCCCAGGAAACGGTAGATACGCCCCATCCACTCCGCATCGCGGCTGGCCAGGTAATCATTGACCGTAATCAGATGCACACCCTTGCCCGCAATCGCGTTCAGATATACGGCGAGCGTCGCCGTCAGGGTCTTGCCTTCGCCGGTGCGCATTTCAGCGATCTTGCCGTAGTGCAGGACCATGCCGCCGACCATCTGCATGTCGAAATGGCGCATGCCGAGCGTGCGGCGACTGGCCTCGCGCACCACGGCGAAAGCTTCCGGCAACAAGGCGTCGAGCGATTCGCCTTGCGCATGGCGGCTGCGAAACTCGTCCGTCTTGGCGCGCAGAGCCTCGTCCGAGAGCGGCGAAATGGTCGCCTCAAGCGCATTGATGCGGGTGACAGTCTGCGAATACTGCTTGATCAGCCGCTCATTGCGGCTGCCAAAAATCTTTTTTAAAAAGCCGGTTATCATTTTTCTCATTCAGAGACCGGCTTCAGAGAAAGCTAATGCCCGCGCAAGCGGGCGTTACGCTGGAACTAAAACCGGTGATCATGGGGTGTGCAACCGCGACTCGGCGGGGAAAAGCAAAGCGGCGATTTTAGCACGCGGGGAGGGAGGTCCTCTCCCGAAACACTCTGTGACTCAGTTGCGCTGCGCAGCAGGCCGCAGGGTCGTCTGCGCGATGCGCAGGAAGCGATCAGGGTTTTGCGCCAGACCGTGGATGCGTACTTCAAAATGCAGATGCGGTCCGGTGGATCGTCCGGTGGAACCCACTTCGGCGATTTTCTGGCCGCGTTTGACCAATTGCCCCACCTTGACCAAAATCTTGGACGCATGCGCGTAGCGTGTCGTCAAATCCTTGCCGTGGTCAATTTCCACCAAATTTCCATAGTCCGGATGACGCTCGGCGCTGATCACCACGCCTGCTGCCGCGGCGCGAATGCCCATACCAGGGCTCGCGACAAAATCCACGCCCTCATGCAATGCCCGTTCGCCGGTGAAGGGATCGACGCGCCAGCCATAACTTGAAGCGTTCCATTGCGCATCGACCGGCAGGCTGGTCGGCAGCAGGCTCTTCCTGATCCGATCTTCCAGCATCCGGGATTCAATCATGGAAATCGCGTCTGATTTCGCTTCGACCTGATGCGCCAGGGCGTCGACCGCGCGCTGCAGGTCCGTTGCAGACATCGCCTCCGGCAGCACCAGCGGACCGCCACGACCATCGGCCTTCGACTCGAAGGCCTTGAGGTCCTGCGGCTTGACACCGGCCATGCCGGCGAGCCGCTCGCCTATGGTGTCGAGGCGCATCAGTTGCGCCTGCATCTCGCCCAGCTTGACCGCCATTGCATCAAGATTTTCGCGGACAAAGTCCTTGGAGCGCTGGGTTTCTTCGGCATTCACAGCGCGCACCAGATTCTGCAGGAAGGGCAGGCGAATTTCCGCAGCGTGGCGAACCGTGACATAGGAAAACAGCGAAGACAGCACAAGGACCGAGCTAAACAGGACCGCCGCGAAGAGTACTGCATGACGCCAGGTCAGCGTAATGCTTCTTGCGGTTGCCAGCCGGTCGGAGACGAGAATAATATGCATCCCTTCCCTCCCTTCAGGTTCGTTTTTGATGACATCGCGCAGTCTCCAGGAACACCTAGCCTCCGGTGACAGCATGGCGCGGATAGCAAACCACGCCCAACGTCTGCTCCAATTCCAGCGTCTTCTGGAAGCCGCTCTGCCGGAGGCGCTGAGGCCTCATGCCCGGGTAGCGAACTTCCGCCTGGGGAAACTATTTATCCACGCCGCCAATGGCGCGGTCGCGGCGAAAATCCGTCAATTCGGACCCCGACTCGCCAGCGATTTATCGAACAAGGAGGCGAAGGTTACCCAAATCGAGGTGAGAGTGCAAGCCCGAAACCCTTCCCCATTGCAGGCGCCACACGAAAGACCCAGCCTGCCTGGGGTTAAACAGAAGCAAGGACTTACTGAGCTTGCACACCGACTGCCGAGCGAGTCCCGGCTCAAGAATGCATTGGAGCATCTGCTGCGCAGCGTCAAAGAGTAATCAGGCGCTCTGCCGCCATCAAGACCAGCACCACCAGCGAAAAAATCAGCGCCGCCTTGGCGACTCGGGCCGACAGCACGAGGTAACGTCGATCGCGGGTGACCAACCAGGCAACAATCCCGCTGCCAATGGTGATCGCCGTGAGTATGCCGACGATCCGCAACAGGAGCATGTCTACGCCAGCTTGGGATACAGTTGGGCGATGCTTTCCGGCGCGTCTTCGGCGCGCTGAAAACTCACCAGTTCCCAGGCACCGGCATCGGCCAGCAACTTGCGCAGCAGCAGATTGTTCAGCGCGTGGCCCGACTTGTGCGCAGAAAACGCACCCAACAGGGGATGGCCGGCGAGATAAAGATCGCCGATGGCATCGAGAATCTTGTGCTTGACGAACTCGTCGGCGTAGCGCAGCCCGTCGCTGTTCAGTACCCGGTATTCGTCCATCACGATGGCGTTTTCCAGGCTGCCGCCCAGCGCCAGGCCCTCGTCGCGGAGATTTTCAACGTCTTGCATGAAGCCGAAGGTGCGGGCCCGGGCCACTTCACGCAAATACGACTGGTCGGCAAAATCGATGTGGGCGCGGGAGGCGGCGCGATCTACCGCCGGATGGTTGAAGACTATGGAAAAGTCGAGGCTGAATCCATCGTAGGGCGACAACCTGGCCCATTTGTCGCCATCCTTGACCTCCACGATCTTCGTCACGCGGAGAAACTTCTTGGCGGCGTTCTGTTCCTCGATGCCGGCCGACTGAAGCAAGAACACGAAGGGTGCCGCCGATCCATCCATGATCGGCAGTTCGGCCGCATCGACATCCACATAGATGTTGTCGATGCCGAGTCCGGCCAGTGCCGACATCAGATGCTCTACCGTGGCCACCTTGACTCCGTCCCTTTCCAGGCAGGACGCCAGCCGTGTGTCGCCGACGCCGAACGGATTTGCCTTGAGGTCGACCGGCGGCACCAGATCGACACGACGGAACACCACCCCCGTATCCGGTTGCGCCGGACGCAGCATGAGCGACACCTTGACGCCGGAGTGGAGACCGACGCCGGTAGCCTTGACGACTGATTTCAGGGTGCGCTGACGAAGCATCGAACGGCGATGTAAATGGAATGATGCGGAGCAACAATTCTACCACGCAGGCCCGGTCCGGCGGGAGGAGGCGCCCACCTGACCGGTTCTGCATCCGAGCTTTCAGTCGGACTGGCGACGCAGAAAGGCGGGAATATCGTATTTGTCCACCCCCGAAGCCGCCATGGCATCCGCCTGGGCGTTGCGCGGTGTGGAGCTGCGCGCGCTGCTGGTGACGCTGGACAGATCGATCGGGCCTCCGCTCTCGAATACCTGCAGGTTGTCGGTGCCGGTGCGCAGGCCGATGGTCTCGACCACGCGCATGCTCGGCTTGGCTGCCTCGCGTGTCGCGACGATGCCGAGGCCGGTGGCAACCACGGTAACGCGCAACTGGTCTTCCATACCCTCATCAAATACCGCGCCGCAGATCACGGTCGCGTCGGGCGCCGTGTATTGACGGATGGTTTTCATCACCTCCTTGTATTCCTTGAGGCCGAGCGTAGTGCTGGCGGTAATGTTGACCAGAACGCCGCGTGCGCCTGAAAGCTCGATGCCTTCCAGCAACGGACTGGCCACTGCCTCTTCGGCAGCGACCCTGGCGCGATCGACGCCTGCGGCGACGGCGGAACCCATCATGGCCTTGCCCATTTCGCCCATCACGGTACGCACGTCTTCGAAGTCGACGTTGACCAGACCCGGCACGTTGATGATCTCGGCGATGCCGCCCACGGCATTGCGCAGCACGTTGTCGGCGGCCTGGAAGGCCTCCAGCATGGTGACCTCGTCGCCCAGCACTTCCTCGAGTTTCTCGTTGAGGATGACGATCAGCGAATCGACATGACGGGCGAGTTCAACTACGCCTTCCTCGGCGAGGCGCTTGCGCTTGCCTTCATATTCGAAAGGCTTCGTCACCACCGCGACGGTGAGGATGCCCAACTCGCGCGCCACCTCGGCGACCACGGGACCGGCGCCAGTGCCGGTGCCGCCGCCCATGCCGGCGGTAATGAAGACCATGTGCGCACCCCGCAGCGCGTCGGCGATGCGCTCGCGATCGAACACCGCAAGTTCCCTGGCCTTTTCCGGTTTTCCGCCGGCCCCCAGCCCGGGGCCAAGCTGCAGCTTGACGTGCGCGGTACTTTTCTTCAGCGCCTGCGCATCGGTATTGCAGCAGATGAATTCGACACCGCCGACCCCTTCGCGGATCATGTGCTCTACCGCGTTGCCGCCGGCGCCGCCGACACCGACGACTTTTATGACCGTCGATCCCGCCTCCGCTTCCGCTGTCACTACTTCCTCAAGTTCAAACATTTTCGCCTCCTGAAAAGTCCCGCTGCATCAAAAATTCTTCGTGAACCACGCCCGCATCCGTGTCAGAACCTGCCCGAAGCTATTCGGGCTTTGCACCTTCATGCCGCGGTTGCGCTGCGCCACCCCTTCCAACAACAAACCCATCGCCGTGGAGTAGCGCGGATTGCGCACGTAATCACGCAAATTGCCGTCGTAGTGCGGCATCGACAGCTTCACGGTATTGTGAAAAATTTCCTCGCCCAGATCGGCCATGCCGGGCATTTGCGCGGCCCCTCCGGTCAGCACGATGCCGGCGCGCAGCAAACGCTCCTTGCCGCTGCGGTCGAGTTCCTCCTGCACCTTCTGGAAGATTTCCTCGACGCGCGGCTGGATGAAGCCGGCCAGGGTCTGACGCGACAGATGGGTCGCGGGACGGTCGCCGACGCCGGGCACTTCGATCATGTCCTGCGGATTGGCCAGTTGCTGCAGCGCGACGCCGTAGCGGATCTTGATGTCCTCGGCATCCTGCGTCGAGGTGCGCAGCGCGATGGCGATGTCATTGGTCAGTTGGTCGCCGGCAATGGGGATGACCGCGGTGTGGCGTATCGCGCCCTGCACAAATACCGCGACGTCGGTGGTGCCGCCGCCGATATCGACCAGGCAAACGCCGACATCCTTTTCGTCTTCGGTCAGCACGGCATAGCCGGACGCCAGCGGCTGCAGCACCAGATCGACCACTTCGAGGCCGCAACGATGCACGCACTTGACGATGTTCTGCACGGCAGTGACGGCGCCGGTGACCAAATGCACCTTGACGTCGAGCCGCCTGGCATCCATGCCGATCGGCTCCTTGACGCCGTCTTGACCGTCGACGATGAACTCCTGCACCAGGGTATGCAATATCTGGTCATCGGCCGAAATCGAGGTCGCATTGGCCGCCTCGATGGCGCGCTCGACATCGAACTGGGTGACTTCCTTGTCGCGCACCACGGCCATGCCCGTGGAATCCTTGCTCTTGATGTGGCTGCCGGCAATCCCGGTATATACCTCGCGCACCTTGCAACCCGCCATCATCTCGACTTCGGCGATGGCCCGCGAGATCGAATTCACGGTAGCCTCGATATTGATCACCATGCCGCGCTTCAGGCCGCTCGACTCCTGCGTGCCGAGCCCGAGGATGCCCAGCCGACCCTCGGCATCGAGTTCGCCGACGATGGCCACAATCTTCGACGTGCCGATGTCGAGGCCGACGATCAGGTCGCGTTTGGCTTCTTTGGCCATCAGCTCTTGCTCGCCCTCAGGGCGAATCCATTCGGGTAACGCATATCCACCACGCCGATGGTTTGCAGGCGACTTTTTGCCGAGCTGCTCACTGCGGAGTAGTGGGTCGTGAAGCGGGTCAGGCGTTCCGCCAGCGGATGCTTGGGCTGGTCGCGGCCCAGTTCCAGCACCACGCCATCATCCAGCTTGAGTTGCCATGCCTCACGCGCCGAAAGGTGAACAGCGACCTGCTTGCGCCCGATGGCGGCAAGACTGTCGTTGAACTCCCGGTAGCGGGTGAGCAAACGGGGCGCGGAGCCCTCCGGGCCGACAAAGAACGGCAATGACTCACGCGTAGAGGCCATGAAAACCTCGCCGTGCGTGCTGACCAGGCGCGACTCGCCTTCCTGCTGTGTCCAGTGCGCGGCGGCACGATGCTCTTCAAGTTGCAGTTCGATGGCGTCCGGCCAGTGACGACGCAGGGAAGCCGAGCGCACCCAGGGCATGCGTTCGAAAGCCGCCTGTGCAGTTTCCAGATTCACCGTGAAGATATTTCCCGACAAGGCATTGCGCGCCGTTTGCTCGATCTGCGTCCGCGAGACCTGATCCAGCGGCGTCGCCACCACCAACTGCGTCAGCGGGAACACCGGCAGGCGTTGCAGGGCCAGTGCCCCGGCCCATGCCAGCAAGGCGCTACCGGCGAGCAGCAGTACGTCGGCCAGGAGATTGATCAACATCGGGCGATCCCAGAAACCCTCGCTGCTGCCTGCCTCTACCCGCGTGTTGCCCTTCGAGATTGCTTTTGGCTTAGCCATGGCGGGCCTCTTCGAGCAATTTGAGCACCAGTTGCGCAAACGGAATCCCGGCCGCCCGTGCCGCCATCGGTACCAGCGAGTGATCGGTCATGCCAGGCGAGGTATTCGCCTCCAGACAATGACAGCGCCCGGCGTCGTCCAGCATCAGGTCCATGCGTCCCCAGCCACGCCCGCCAAGCGCGGCGAAAGCACGCAGCGCCAGATCGCGCATCTCGGCTTCGCGCGCGTCACCGAGACCGCTGGGAATGCGGTATTCGGTGTCATTGCGCAGATACTTGGCCTCGTAGTCGTAGAACTCGGTCGCCGGCACGATGCGGATCACCGGCAGCGCCTGGCCGGCAACAATGCCCACGGTAAATTCGCCGCCACCCAGGTACTGCTCGGCAATCACGCAGGAGTCGAAATTGGCCGCCTGTTCATAGGCCGCACGCAAGCCACCCGCCTGCTTGACCTTGCTGATGCCGATACTGGAGCCCTCATTGGCCGGCTTGACGAACAAGGGCAGACCGAGGCGTGCCTCGACAGCGGAAAAATCACTGGCGGCATCGAGCACCACGTAATCCGGCAGCGGCAGACCCATGGCCTGCCAGACCAGCTTGGAACGCCATTTGTCCATCGCCAGCGCGGAAGCCAGCACGCCGCTGCCGGTGTAGGGAATCGCCAGCCAGTCGAGCGCGCCCTGCAGAGTGCCATCTTCACCGCCACGGCCATGCAGGGCGATGAAAACGCGCTTGAAACCCTCGCTATGCAGCGCCTCTAGCGCCTTGTCGCGCGGATCGAAACCGTGGGCATCGACGCCGGACGAGCGCAGCGCGGCCAGCACCGCGGCACCGCTTTTCAGCGATACCTCGCGCTCGGCAGACTTGCCGCCCATCATCACCGCCACCTTGCCGAAATCCATCAAACTCCTTCTCCGTTCCACCCCGACCGACTGCCCACTGCGCCCACAATGCGCACCTCGCGCAGCAGGGAAACACCAAACTTTTCCTCGACCTCCGCCTGAATCCGGCCGATTAGCATTTCTATCGCACTCGCGGTTCCCGCGCCCTTGGGATTAACGATGAAATTCGCATGCTTTTCGGAAACCTGCGCGCCACCGATCTGTGTGCCCTTCAGCCCCGCGGCTTCGATCAGGCGTGCGGCATGATCGCCCGATGGATTTCTGAATACCGAGCCGGCATTGGGCAATTGCAGCGGCTGGGAGGCAACGCGTCGCTCCAGCAACTCGCGCAGACGCGCTTGCGCCACCTCGGCATCCCCGGCCGGAAAGCGAAACCAGGCGCCGGCAAAAATTTCATCGCTGGCCGCCTTGAGTCCGACGTGGCGGTAGCCGATGGCAAAATCCTGCGGGCCGCGGATGATCTGCTCGCCTTTGCGATTCAGCATCAGCACCCGGTCCACATAGCGCCAGGTCTCGCCACCATGGCAGCCCGCATTCATCGCCAGCGCACCGCCCACGGTGCCGGGAATGCCCGCCAGAAACTCGGCCTCGGCGCAGGCCTGTTTGCCGACGAAGCGCGCCAGCTTCGGCGAGGCGACGCCGGCCTCGGCAAAAAAGCTGCCGTCCGCTTCGCGACGCAGGATGTCGAGCACGCCGTGGGTAAAGATCGCGGTGCCGTCAAAACCGCCATCACGCACCAACAGGTTGCTGCCGAGGCCCACCATCAACAGGGGCTCATCGAGGCGCAGCGCGCTGAGGAAGTTCGCAAGATCGGTCAGGTCAGCCGGAAAGAATGCGCGCGCCACCGTGCCGCCGGCGCGCCACGAAACGTGAGCGTTCATGGGCTCGTTGCTGCGCAACGAGCCCCTTAATGACCCGCCCACCCCTAGCCCCTCCCGCGCGGGAGGGGAACCTTCTTGCTCGCTGCGCTCGAATGGTTTCGTAGGTTCAGTCATCAACAAGCTTTCCCGGCACGCCGCCGATCGAACCGGCGCCCATGGTGATCACCACGTCGCCGTCCCGCACCGCCGCCAGAATGGCCGCCGGCATGGCCGCGATGTCTTCGACAAATATCGGCTCGACGTTGCCCATGCCTTGCATGCCTGGAATGGCGCCTTGCGCGCAGGCAACGCGCAAGGCGCGCAGCAGCGTGCGGCTGTCGGCGGCGATGATCGGCGCCTCGCCGGCGGCATACACTTCGCCGAGCACCAGGGCATCGACCCCGCACAGCACTTTGACGAAATCCTCGAAGCAGTCCCGCGTGCGCGTGTAGCGATGCGGCTGAAAGGCCAGCACCAGCCGGCGGCCGGGGAAAGCGCCGCGCGCCGCGGCGAGGGTGGCCGCCATCTCCGCCGGATGATGGCCGTAATCGTCGACCAGGGTGAATGTTCCGCCGGCCGGGCAGCCAATCTCGCCGTACAGCTGGAAGCGCCGGCCGACACCTCTGAATTCAGCCAAGGCCTTGATGATCGCCGTATCGCCAACGCCGACTTCTGACGCCACCGCAATTGCTGCCAGCGCATTCAGGACGTTGTGGCGTCCCGGCAGATTGAGCACGATGGGCAAACGGCTGACACCGCCGTTGGTTCGCACGCAGGTAAAGCGCATGGCGCCGCCTTCGGCCACCACGTCTTCGGCGCGGAAATTGGCATCGAGGTCCATGCCGTAGGTGACGATCTGCTTTGCCACGCGAGGGATGATCTCGCGCACATTGGGATCGTCGCCGCTGACCACGGCGACGCCATAGAACGGCAAGCGGTGGAGAAAATCGACAAACGCCTGTTTAAGCCGGCCGAAGTCATGGCCATAGGTTTCCATGTGATCGGCATCGATGTTGGTCACCACCGAGATCACGGGCGACAGGAACAGGAAGGAGGCGTCCGACTCGTCGGCCTCGGCCACCAGGAATTCGCCGCTGCCAAGCCTGGCATTGGCCCCGGCGGAATTCAGCCGGCCGCCGATGACGAAGGTCGGATCGAGGCCGCCCTCGGCCAGGCAACTGGCAACCAGGCTGGTGGTCGTGGTCTTGCCATGTGTCCCGGCAATTGCGATGCCCTGCTTGATCCGCATCAGCTCGGCCAGCATCTGCGCCCGCGGCACCACCGGCACGCGGCGCTCGCGCGCCGTGATTACTTCCGGGTTGTCTTCGCGCACGGCAGTCGACACCACTACCGCATCGGCCGCCGCGACGTTTTCCGCGCCATGACCAATAGCTATGCGTATGCCCCGCGCCGCCAGGCGTCGCGTCGTGGCACTCTCGCTCAGATCGGAACCGCTGACCTCGTAGCCCTGATTCGCCAGCACCTCGGCGATGCCCGACATGCCAGAACCGCCGATGCCGACAAAATGGATGCGCTTGACTTTATGTTTCATGAGTCAAAACCTTTCAGCCACAGAGATCACAGAGGACACAGAGAAAACCGGGCAAGAGGGTTTTCTCTGTGTCCTCTGTGTCCTCTGTGGCAAACGGGTTTTAGTTGCGGCCGCTCCGCTTAACGCCGATAGGGCTGGCATTAGCCCGCGCTGACGCTTCGCGTTCAATTCGCCAACTCCATGCAAATCCTGGCAACCTCAGCCGTGGCTTCCGGCCGCGCCAGCGCACGCGCCTTTTCGGCCATTTGAGTGAGTTGGCTGCGCGACAGATTTCTCATCTCGGCCAGATGCTGCGGCGTCAGTTGATCCTGCGGCAGCAGAATTGCCGCCCCGGCCGTGCTGAGGAAGCGCGCGTTTGAGGTCTGGTGGTCATCCACCGCATGCGGGAAAGGCACCAGCAGGCTGGCGACACCCACGGCGGCCAGCTCGGCCACGGTCAGTGCGCCGGCGCGACAGATCACCAGATCTGCCCAGCCGTAGGCCGCAGCCATGTCATTGATGAAGGCCACGCAGTCGGCCTTGACTCCGGCCGAAATGTAGAAGCTCTTCAGCATTGGCAGATGCTTCTCGCCGGCCTGATGTACCACCACCGGTCGTTCTTCTTCCGCAATCATCGCCAGAGCCTTCGGCAGGGCTTCGTTCAGGGCCTGCGCACCCAGACTGCCGCCCACTACCAGCACGCGCAACGGACCGCTGTGCTGCGCATAACGAACAGTCGGCGCCGGCAACACGGCGATTTCGGGGCGCACCGGATTGCCGACCCAACTGCCTTTTTCCAGAACGCCGGGAAAACCCGTAAGAATCCGGTCGGCGATCAAGGCCAGCACCCTGTTGGCCAGGCCCGCCACCGAATTCTGCTCGTGCAGCACCAGCGGAATGCCCCGCAGCGAGGCCATCATGCCGCCGGGAAAGCTGACGTAGCCACCCATGCCCAGCACTACATCGGGCTGGATACGCTTGAACTGCGACCATGCCTGGCGGAAACCACGCAGCAAATTGAAGGGCAGCAGCAGCTTGCGCAGCAAACCCTTGCCGCGCAGGGCAGAGAAGTGCACCCAGGCCATTTCGTAGCCGCGACCCGCGGTCAGCTTCGCCTCCATGCCATCCGGATTGCCCATCCAGGCGATCTTCCAGCCCTGCTGGCGCAAATGCTCGGCCACCGCCAGCCCCGGCATGATGTGTCCGCCCGTGCCGCCGGCCATGATGAGCAGAGTTTTGCTCATGCCTGCTGCCCCCGCATCAGTTGCCTGTTTTGGCTACGGCCGGCGCTGCGCGCCTTAACCTTCGCTGCGCTCAGGTTAGCCTGCGCCGAAACCGTCAGCATTGGCGCTCTCATACTTGCTGACCTCTCATGAGCTGACGGTTTTCCCAATCGACACGCAGCAGGATGCCCAGCGCCAGACAATTCGTCACGATGCCCGAGCCGCCGAAGCTCATCAGCGGCAAGGTCAGGCCCTTGGTCGGCAACAAGCCCATGTTCACACCCATGTTGATGAAGCCCTGCACCCCGAGCCAAATGCCGATGCCTTGCGCGACCAGCCCGGAATGCACGCGGCCGAGCACCAGTGCCTGGCGGCCGATGGCGAAGGCGCGCTGCACCAGCAGGGCGAAAAGCCCGACCACGACGCAGACTCCGACAAAGCCAAGTTCCTCGGCGATCACCGCCAGCAGAAAGTCGGTGTGTGCCTCGGGCAGATAGAACAGCTTCTCGACGCTGGCGCCGAGGCCGACGCCGAGCCACTCGCCACGACCGAAGGCGATCAGGGCGTGCGACAACTGGTAGCCCTTGCCGTAGGCATCCTGCCAGGGATCCATGAAACCGAAGATGCGCTCGCGGCGATAGGGCGAAACCCAGATCATGATGACGAAGCTGACCGCCAGCACCACCACCAGAACAGCAAACACCCGCGCGTTGATGCCACCCAGGAACAGGATGCCGGTGGCGATGCAGAGGATCACTACCAGCGCGCCGAAATCCGGCTCCTTCAGCAGCAGGAATCCCACCAGCACCATGACCAGCGCCATCGGCCCGAAACCGCGCAGGAAACTGCCCATGTCGTCCAGCTTGCGCGTGGTGTAGTCGGCGGCGTAAATCACGACGAAGAGTTTCATCAACTCGGACGGCTGCAGGTTGATCGGACCGAGGCCGATCCAGCGCTGGGCGCCGTTGACGGAACGGCCGACATGGGGAATCAGCACCAGCAACAGCAGGGCAACTCCGCTCAGGAACAACCAGGGCGCCGCCTGCTGCCACAGCCGCAGCGGAATCTGGAAAGCCATCAGGCCCGCTACCAGTCCGACTGTGAGAAAGACAGCGTGGCGGTACAGGAAATAGGCCGACTGGTTGCCGGTGAAGCGGCTGCCCTCGGCCATCGCGATGGAGGACGAATACACCATCACCAGCCCCAGCAGGAGCAGGCCCACCGCCGGCCACAGCAGGAAGCCGTCGAGTTCGGCGGGCGTCCGATGCACCGGCGCGGCGTAGGCGCGGCTCATGCCTGCCCCTGCAGCGCCCGCACGGCGGCGACGAACACCTGTGCCCGATGTTCGTAGTTGCGAAACATGTCAAAGCTGGCACACGCCGGCGACAGCAGCACGGCATCGCCCGCCCGGGCCAGCGCGCGTGCGCATCGCACGGCGTCCTCCATGTCGATCGCATTTTCCATCGCGACTCCGGCGGCGGAAATCGTCTTCCCGATCAGCGGCCCGTCGCGACCGATCAGGATCACGGCGCTGGCGTGCTGCGTCACGGCGGATGTGAGCGGTGAAAAATCCTGGCCTTTGCCATCACCCCCGAGTATCACCACGATCTTTCGATCGCGGTGATACTCGGCGTTCGCCAATTGGGGACCATCCCTCCCGGCCTCCCTTCCTGTGGAAGGGAGGTGACTATATTGGGCGGCCAACTGGCCGCCAAGGCCATTCAGCGCGGCGACCGTGGCACCGACGTTGGTGCCCTTGGAATCGTCGTACCAGATCACACCGTCCAGCTCCGCGATCTTCTCGACCCGATGCGGCAGGCCGCAGAAACTGCGCAAGGCCGGCAGCAAAGCCTCGGTTTCAAGACCGAGGCTGGTGCACAGCGCCAGCGCGGCCATGGCATTGGCCGCGTTGTGCAAGCCGGCCAGCGGCAACTCGGAGACCGGCAGCAGGAAGCGCCCACCCTGCACCAGCCAGGCTTCGCCCTGCTGCAGGCGCAGCCCGAAGTCCTCGTCGCCGGCCGGTGCATCGAGGCCGAAGCTGATGATGTGGCGACCCGGCAACGCCATCCGGCACACGCGCGGATCGGCGCGATTGAGCACCTGGACGCCGGGCGCGCCCTCAACGCTCTGAAAGATCCTGGCCTTGGCCGTTGCGTATTCGTCCAGATCGATGTAGCGATCGAGATGGTCGTCGGAGATATTCAGCACGGCCGCCGCAAAAGGACTCAGCGTCTCGGTGGTTTCCAGCTGGAAACTGGACAGTTCCAACACCCAGATCTGCGGCAGTGCATGCGCATCCTGCGCATCCATCAAGGCGCTCAAGGCCGCCGGCGAAATATTGCCGGCAACGCCCACCGTCTTGCCGGTGGCGCGCAGCAGGTGCCCGGTCAGCGCGGTGGTGGTGGTCTTGCCGTTGGTGCCGGTGATCGCCAGTACCGGCGCGTTCTGGCTCAGGCCGCGCAAACCGCGGGCGAACAATTCGATTTCGCCAAGTACCGGAGTCCCTGCGGTGCGTGCCTGATTCACCACCCCCAGGCCGCCCGACAGGCCCGGCGACAGCACCAGCAGGTCGATGCCGTCGAGCAACGCCTTGTCGAACTCGCCGGCAATGAATTCAAGCGGAAAGTCGGCGCTGGTCGCATTGTCCAACAAGCGGCGCCGCAGGTCCTCCAGATACGGCGGCGCCGCGCGCGTATCGGCCACCCGCAACCGCGCTCCCTGCCTCGCGCACCAGCAGGCGGCGGCGAGACCGGATTCGCCGAGGCCGAGAACGAGGACGTGTCTGCCGGACAAGTTGCTCATCAAGACCCTTTAGCCACAGAGATCACAGCGGACACAGAGAAAGACCAAAGCCGTGACTCGCCTTTCTCTCCGTGTCCTCTGTGTCCTCTGTGGCTCATGCTTTTCAACGTATTTTCAAAGTCGACAAGCCAAACAGCACCAGCAGGATGGTGATGATCCAGAAGCGCACCACCACCTGCGTCTCTTTCCATCCGGTCTGCTCGAAGTGGTGGTGCAGCGGCGCCATGAGGAGGATGCGGCGGCCTGCGCCGTAGCGCTTCTTGGTGTACTTGAAGTAGCCGACCTGAAGCATCACCGACAAGGTCTCGGCGACGAATACGCCGCCCATGATGAACAGCACGATCTCCTGCCGCGCCACCACGGCCACGGCGCCGAGCGCCGCGCCCAGCGCCAGTGCGCCGACGTCGCCCATGAACACCTCGGCGGGATAGGCGTTGAACCACAGAAAACCCAGACCCGCGCCCGCCAGTGCGCCGCAGAAAACCGTCAGCTCGCCGGCTCCCGGGATGTAGGGCATCAGCAAATATTTCGAGAACACCGAATTGCCGGCCACATACGTAAAGATGCCCAGCGCGGCGCCGACCAGCACGGTCGGCATGATCGCCAGGCCGTCGAGACCGTCGGTAAGATTTACGGCATTGCTGCTGCCGACGATCACCAGGTAGGTCAGCAGGATGAAGCCGAACATTCCCAGCGGATAAGTCACGCTCTTGAAGAAGGGCACGATCAGCGCAGTCTGTGTCGGCAGTTCCAGGGTGAAGCCGGAGGATACCCACTGAATGAACAGCTCGACCACTTTTTCGTTGTTGGGCGCCGATATCGAAAATGCGAGATAGATCGCGGCGACAAGGCCTATCACCGACTGCCAGAAAAACTTTGCCCTGGCCGACAGCCCGTCGGGATTGCGGTAGACCACCTTGCGCCAGTCGTCCACCCAGCCCACCGTGCCGAAGCCAAGGGTGACGATCAGCACGATCCAGATGAAACGGTTGGAAAGATCCGCCCACAGCAGCGTGGACACACCGAGCGAAATCAGGATCAGCGCGCCGCCCATGGTCGGCGTGCCGGCCTTGACCAGATGCGTCTGCGGCCCGTCGCTGCGCACCGACTGGCCGATCTTCTTCGCCGTCAGCCAGCGGATCACTGCCGGGCCGAAAACAAAGGAGATGGTCAGCGCCGTCATGGTCGCCAATACCGCGCGCAAGGTGATGTAGCCGAAGACATTGAAGCCGCGCAAGTCCTTCGCGAGCCATTGGGCGAGTTCAAGCAGCATTCGACGTTCCTTCCTCAATGATCGCGTCGACGACGCGCTCCATGCGCATGAAGCGCGAGCCCTTGACCAGCACCGTGGTCTGCGGGTCGAGTTCTGCCAGCAGCGCCTTGATCAGATCGCCGACGCGCGTAAAGTGCCGGCCGCCTTCGCCAAAGTTGTGTGCCGCGGCGACCGACAGATCGCCCAGGCAGAACAGGCGGTCGACGCCATGGCTCTTGGCATAGCCGCCGATCTCATCGTGGAACTGGCCGGCGGCGTCGCCGGCCTCACCCATGTCGCCCATGACGAAAATGCACTTGCCAGGCACTGCTGCCAGCACGTCGATGGCGGCACGCATGGAATCCGGATTGGCGTTGTAGCTGTCGTCCACGATCAACGAGCCATTCCGTCCGGCACGCCTTTGCAGTCGTCCTTTGACGCCGACAAATTCCGCGAGGCCCTGTGCGACCGCCGCCGGCGACGCGCCGGCCACCAGCGTCGCCGCTGCCGCCGCGCTGGCATTGCGGGCATTGTGGCAACCCGGCACCGCCAGCGTCACATCGATCTCGCCCCAGGGCGTTGCCAGGTGCAGGTCGCCCCCCAAGCCATGTCTGGTGAATTGACCGCGCACGTCGGCGGGCTGGTCGAGGCCGAAGCTCACCTGCCGCCGTTCGCGCGAAAGCTCGCGCCAGATATCGGCCTGCGCATCGTCGGCGTTGAACACGGCGATGCCGTCGGCAGCCAGTCCGGCAAATATTTCTCCCTTGGCCAGCGCCACATCCTGCACCGAGCCGAGGCCGGCCAGATGCGCGCGCTGGGCGTTGTTCACCAGTGCCACCGACGGCCGGGCCAGGCGCGTCAGATAGTCGATCTCGCCGATATGGTTCATCCCTATTTCGATGACCGCGGCGCGGTGCGAGTCGCGCAGCCTGAGCAGGGTCAGCGGCAGGCCGATGTCATTGTTGAAGTTGCCGCTTGTGGCCAGCACGCTGTCCGCCGCGCCTCCATGCTGCGCGCGCAAAATCGCCGCGCACATTTCCTTGACCGTCGTCTTGCCGTTGCTGCCGGTGATGCCGAGCAGCGGAATCGCGAAACGTCCGCGCCACTGCGCCGCCAGCGCACCCAAGGCCAGGCGCGTATCGGCAACGCAGATCAGCGGCAGATCCGGATGCGCTGCGGCGAAGTCCTGATTTACCATCGCGCCCGCGGCACCTCGCGCCAGGACGTCGCCGACATAGGCGTGGCCATCGAAGTGCTCGCCCTTCAGGGCAACGAACAGCTCGCCGGCAGCGATGCTCCGCGAATCGGTGGACACGCCGCTGAAGCCGGCATCGGCGCCGTTCACTCCGGCATCGATGGCGCGGGCCGCTTCGTGCATGGTCATCATCATGAGTGCCGTCCCGGACTCTGTCTGCCGGGGATTCGGCTTCGCCGGCCGGAAAGCGCCGACTTTGCAACGTCGATATCGGAGAAGGGATAGCGGACGCCGGCGATTTCCTGGTAGGGCTCGTGGCCCTTGCCGGCAATCAGGATCACGTCGCGCGAATCGGCCGCGCTGACCGCATCGGCGATGGCGCGGCCGCGATCGGACTGGACCAGCGGCGGCCGCTGCATGCCGCTCAGCACACCGTCGATGATCGCCAACGGGTCTTCGCCGCGCGGATTGTCGCTGGTAAGCACCACGCGATCCGCCAGATGTTCGGCGATCGCACCCATTTGCGGCCGCTTGCCGGGATCGCGATCACCACCGCAGCCGAAAACGCAAATCAGGCCGCCACCCCGGGCAAGCGCGGTTTCACGCAAAACGGTCAGCGCCTTTTCCAGCGCATCCGGCGTATGGGCATAGTCGACCACGACCAGCGGCTCGTTCTTTGCGCCCAGCGCCTGCATCCGTCCCGGCGGCGGCCGGATGCTGCGCAGCGCTGCCGCGATATGCTCAAGACGCTCGTCCCGGGTCAGCAGGGCACCAATCACGGCAAGCAGGTTGGAGGCATTGAAGCGGCCCACCACCGGCGCGGCAAAATGCACGCCGCGCAGATCGAACTCGATGCCGACGGCGCTCATTCCCAGATTTTCCGCGCGCAGGATTTCATCGACGGGATCGTCGTCAGCATCAAGCAGCGTATAGCCGAAGGTGCGCACGCGGCCCTTCAGCTTTGCCGCAAGGTCCGCCCCGACCGGGTCGTCAAGATTGAGCACTGCGGCAGCAAGGCCGGGGGCGAGAAACAGCTTTTCCTTGGCCAGGGCGTAGGCATCCATCGTGCCGTGATAATCCAGATGATCGCGCGTCAGGTTGGTGAATACGGCGACGTCGAAGGCGGCGCCGTTGACCCTGCCCTGGTCGAGTCCGATGGACGAAACCTCCATCGCACAGGCATCGGCGCCCCGCGTGATGAAGCTGGCGAGCGCCGCATGCAGGGTGATGGCATCCGGCGTGGTGTTGGGACTTTCATCCAATGATTGAAGAAAACCGTTGCCCAGCGTGCCAATCACGGCGCAACGGTGTTGCAAGGCATTCATCGCCTGCGCGATCCATTGCGACACGGAGGTCTTGCCGTTGGTGCCGGTCACGCCGGCGAGCCAGAGATGCTCCGACGGGCGCCCATGGACAAGGTGCGCGATTTCACCGCAGAGCGCTGCAAGGCCTTTGACTTCGACAATCGGCGCATCGCCAGCGCCGACTTTTCCGCGGGCAACTGCTCCTGCTTCCGCAATCACCGCCGCGGCGCCGTTAGCCACCGCTTGCGCAATGAAGTCGCGGCCATCGGCCTGGGCGCCGGGAAAGGCGACGAACACGTCGCCGCACTGGACTCGTCGCGAGTCGGCAGTGAGGCGCGCGGGCTTGACGCCCTGGCGCTCGAGTTGTTCGAGTATTGCCATGGCCGCGCTCACATTTCTTCCCGGACCGGCTCGACGCTGGTCATCAAGAGCGGCTTCAAGGGTGCGTCGGGCGCGATGCCGAGGGTGCGCAGGCTGCCGGCCATGACCTGGGCGAACACCGGCGCCGCAACGTCGCCGCCAAAATGCTTGCCGTTGGCCGGTTCATCGATCATCACCGCGACGATCAGCCGCGGATCGGAGGCCGGAGCGAAACCGACAAACGACGCGACATACTTGTTGACATAGGCGCCGCCTTCGATCTTGAGCGAGGTGCCGGTCTTGCCCGCCACCCGATAGCCTGAAATCTGTGCCCTGGGCGCGGTGCCGCCCGGCAGCACGGCCATTTCAAGCATGGCGCGGACTTCGCGCGCCGTTTGCGCCGAAAATACCTGCTTGCCGTTCATCGGTGGCGTGTCCACTCGCGCCAGTGAAATAGGCACCAGCTCGCCGTCGCGGGCAAAGACCAGATAGGCGCGCGCCAGCTGGATCAGCGTCACCGCGATGCCATGGCCATAGGACATGGTCGCCTGCTCGATCGGCCGCCAGGTCTTGGCGGGACGCAAACGACCGCCGACCTCGCCGGGGAAGCCAAGTTTCAGCGGCGCGCCGAAGCCGAGAGTGTCGAACATGGTCCACATGTCCTGCGGCGTCATCGACAGGGCCAGCTTGGCGGCGCCGATGTTGGAAGACTTCTGGATTACCTGCGCCACCGTCAGCATGCCATGGACATGGGCATCGGAAATCGTTGCGCTGCCAATGGTCATTTTTCCGGGCGCGGTCTGGATCGGCGTGTCGAAGCGCACCTTGCCCTTTTCCAACGCCAGCGCCGCGGTAAACGGTTTCATGGTCGAACCGGGTTCGAAGCTGTCGGTCAGCGCCCGGTTGCGCAGTTGGGCGCCAACCAGCCTGACGCGATTGTTCGGGTTATAGGTCGGCAGATTCGCCAGCGCCAGGACCTCTCCGCTGTGGGCGTCGAGCACGACCACGCCGCCCGCCTTGGCGCGATTCTCCTCCAGCGCCTGCTTGAGATAGCTGTAAGCGAGATACTGCACCTTCGAGTCCATGGCGAGCACGATGTCCCGGCCCTCCTGCGGCGGATGGATGCTTTCGACATCCTCCACCACGTTGCCGCGACGATCCTTGATGACGCGGCGCGAGCCGGCCTTGCCGGACAGGTGAGCGTTGAACGCGAGTTCGATACCTTCCTGACCCGCATCCTCGATGCCGGTAAAACCGAGCATGTGCGCCATTACCTCGCCCGACGGGTAGTAGCGCCGATACTCGTCTTTCTGATGAATACCGGGCAATTTGAGCGCGGTTACCCGGTCGGCCAGTTCGGGCGGCAACTGCCGCTTGAGATAGACGAACTCGCGTTCGGACGCCAGCTTGTGATCGAGCTCGCGCACGTCCAACTCGAGCAAGGCGGCCAGACTGCGTACCTGCGCCGGTGCCAGTTGGGCATCCTCGGGAATTGCCCAGATCGAACGTACCGGCGTGGACACCGCCAGCACGTCGCCGTTGCGGTCGGTAATGCGGCCCCGGGTCGCGGATATGTCGATTACCCGCTCGAAGCGGGCGCGACCCTTGTCACCCAGGAACTCGTTGTTGAAGCCCTGCAAATACAAGGAGCGCGCAATCAGCGCAACGAAGGCGCCCAGCAACACCACCAGCACCAGGCGTTGCCGCCACGGCGGCAGTCGCTCGGACAGCAGCGGGCTCCTGGAAAACTTGATCGACTTCATGACATAATCATTGCACGGGCACCGGGTCGACAGAAATGATCTGTCCCGGCACGGGTGGTTTCATGCCCAGCTTTTCGCGCGCGACCTTCTCCACCCGAACGTGGGCCGCCAGCGTGCTTTGTTCGAGCTGCAACTGTCCCCACTCCACGTCCAGGTCACGCATGCGTTTTTGCGCAGCCTCCAGTTCGGTAAACAGTTTGCGCGCACGATGATTGGAACTCACGGTCGACAGAGCGCAGGCCAGTGTGATCAGAATCAGGATGAGATTGAGGCGCGCCATCTATACGCTCCCACCCCCCGGCCCCCGCCCACCGGCGGGGGTGACGGTTGTTCGCCGCGTCGCGGCTCCATGTTTCTGGCTGGCCCTGTCTTGGGGCGGCCCGGCGACAGGACCGATCTTCTGCGCCACGCGCAACACTGCGCTGCGGCAGCGGGGGTTGGCGGCGATTTCGGCGTCCGAGGGAAACAGCGCCTTGCCCACCAGCTTGATTACCGGTTGCGGCAGATCGACCGCACGTACCGGCACACCTTTGGGCGGCTGCGGCGGATGCGCGGCATCGCGCATGAAGCGCTTGACGATGCGATCCTCGAGTGAATGGAAGCTGATCACGACCAGACGCCCTCCCGGTGCCAGCCTCTCGACGGCCCTGGGCAGGGCTAGCGACAGTTCCTCAAGCTCCCGATTGACGTGAATCCGTAGAGCCTGAAAAGTCCGCGTCGCCGGGTGCTGACCCGGTTCCCGCGTGCGGACGACTTGCGCCACGAGCGTGGCAAGCTCTCCTGTCCTTGAAATACCGTGCTCGCCCCGAGCAGCAACAAGCGCCTTTGCAATCGCATGAGCAAACCGTTCTTCGCCATAGTCTCTGATCACCCTTTCCAGTTCAGATTGCGATGCCCGCGCCAGAACCTCGGCGGCGGTCTCCCCCTGCGTCGTATCCATGCGCATATCCAGCGGCGCATCGAAACGAAAACTCATGCCCCGTTCGGGCGTATTCAGCTGTGGCGATGACACGCCGATATCCATCAGCACGCCATCCACCTGCGCCACACCAAGCCTGTCGAGCACCGCGTCGAAGCCGCTGAATGGCGCATGCACCAAGGTAAAACGGGGGTCCGAAATTGAGGCCCCGGCGGCGATTGCAGCGGGGTCGCGATCCAGCGCGATCAGACGGCCGCTTGCGCCAAGGAAGCCGAGGATCGCCCGGCTGTGCCCGCCGCGGCCGAAGGTCGCATCGAGATAGATTCCTGCCGGCCGGATCGCCAGCGCCGCGACCGCTTCGGCCAGCAGCACGCTGACGTGAGTGTCGGCGCTCACAGCGCAAGGTTTTCCAGGCCCGGGGGCAAGAGTTTGTCGCCCAGCGCAAAGATCGCGTCCTGCTGTGCTTGCCAGCCTGCAGCGGACCAGATTTCAAAATGGCGCCCCTGCCCCACCAGCCAGATTTCCTTTTCCAGTCCCGCGTATTGGCGCAAGGATGGCGAGATCAGCAGGCGCCCGGCACCATCCAGTTCCACGTCCTCGGCAAAACCCACCAGCAGGCGCCGTACCATGGCGGACTCGACTTGCAGACTGGGCGCCGCCAGGATCTGGGCACGTATCGGCTCCCACGCGGGTTGGGGATAGAGCAGCAGGCAGCGATGCGGATGGGCCGTCACCACCAGTCGGCCTTCGCCAGCCGTCACGAGGGCGTCGCGGTGCCGCGCCGGAACGGCCATCCGGCCCTTGGCATCGAGATTCAGCGCCGCCGCACCTTGGAACATCCGGTCTCCTCCGGGGTGAGAAACGGGCCGCCATCCGGCCGGAATTTCCCACAATCCCCCACAAGATCCCACTCTATGACACTTTTTGATGCCGGTCAAGAATCAATCGGGCTTTTCCCAGATGCAACAAGGGCTTAGGCGAGCATTTGAAGGAAATTTCAGAATAAAATATTGAATTAAATCAATATAGATACGAGATTAACCGAATGTGTTTTATTAGGAGTAATAGCCGGTCACGATGAGATGCTAGAACCCATCCGGCGCGGGAGGGGATGGGCGGGCCTGAAGTTCTGACTGCCCGGTCCGGCGGCAGGCCGTTTCAGCCTTGCAGCTGGCTCCTGTTCGGGCTGCGCTGCTCTGAATCCCACGTGCGAATTGCGGGGGTTTGAGCCAAGGCACCTCTACAACGCGCTGCTACTTATAGTCTGTCGCCTCAAAGTCATCATTCAGTAAGAATACAAACTTCACAAATTTTGGCGATGTCATGGCCCGAACCCCGAGTAATTCTCTTCGTGCAGCGCTCGCGGAAAACATCAAAACATTTCGTAGCGAAAAGGGACTTTCACAAGAGGAACTTGCCTCACTTTGTGGCTTGCATCGCACCTATATCGGCTCTGTCGAGAGACAGGAGCGAAACGTAACGCTCAGTACATTGGAAGTACTTTCAGGTGCCTTGGGGGTCAGCGTCCAAGAACTTCTTACCAAGCACAAAAAGTAATTTCATGCAGGGAGAAACGGATTGGGTTCAGGCTACAAGAACAAGAAGGAATTGCTCGAAGCTCTCGACCGCCTTACGCCAACTCAGCAACAATGGGTTAAGGCAGCAATTCTTGCATTCGGGATGCCTCGCATATTCTGGCGCGCTCCGAATTCAGACATAGTCACGCAAGCAGTGCTCGAGAATCTTGGTGACCGACTACTCAGCCACCATGCCAATAGCCGACAGTCCCTGAGCAAGGACCGCTTTGAATTTGCTCTTGAAGCTGCGCTCAACGCATCCAACATACCTGCCCAGCTTGTCAAGAGCCGCACTAATCGTGGCCACGACATTAGCATCCAGAGTATCCCGATTAGCCTGAAGACCGAGGCGGCGAAGAGCATCAAGGAGGACACCATCCACGTAAGCAAATGGATGGAACTTGGCAAAGGCGAATGGGTGCTTTCCCGTCTCAGGGATATTTTCTTGGAGCATATGCGAAGCTACGAGCGCATCCTTACCCTGCGCTGCCTCAGCTCCGATCCATCAAGGATCAGGTATGAACTCGTCGAGATACCGAAGTCACTTCTGCTCGAAGCCCGGAATTGCGTACTGGAAGTGCGCAAGGACAGCGCGCAGAAACCAAAGCCCGGATACGGCTACGTAAAGGACGCAGCGGGGGATCTCAAGTTCTCGCTGTACTTCGACGGCGGCACGGAGAGAAAGCTCCAAATCAAGCACTTGCGGAAAGACTTGTGCAAGGTCCACGCCACGTGGATTTTCGGATCAGCGGCCCTTAAGTAGGCGTTCGCGAGCCAACTCCGCGTAGTCGGGCTTGAGTTCGATTCCGACACAGCTTCGCCCAAGCTCATTGCAAACAACTCCCGTAGTACCCGATCCGAAGAACGGATCCAGCACCCGGTCGCCATTGCGCGAACCGGCGGCAACACATAGCTGTACGAGAGCGCGCGGGTATACCGCAAAGTGGCTACCGGGGTAGGGCTCGGTGTTGATGTTCCAGACAGTCCGGCGGTTCTTGGCCTTCTGCTTTGGGTCCTGCGCCGCCTCCATGATTGCCTGTGAGTCGTAGTAATACCTTTCCGACTTCGAGAACAGAAATATGTACTCATGAGATCGCGTCGGACGGTCCTTTACACTCTCGGGCTGGCAGTTGGGTTTATTCCAGATGATGTCCGTTCGCAGATACCAGCCATCCGCTTGCAGAGCAAACGCAAGTTTCCACGGCACCCCGATTAGATCCTTGGACTTCAATCCGTCGGGCGTAGGTGGACGGTAGTCCATTGCACGCCCCTTATTCTTCTCGTCGGCGTCACGCCATGTACGACCGCCTGAGGTGTAGCTATCCCCAATGTTTAGCCACAAAGTACCGTTGTCGGCCAGTGTGCGGCGCGCCTCGCGGAACAGCCGGACCAAATCCTCAATGTAGCCGTCGACGGAGGTTTCGGCACCAATCTGGCCGCCGATTCCGTAATCACGCAAACCCCAGTAGGGCGGGGAGGTCACCACGCACTGGAAATGACCAGCGGGAAAATCATGCAACACGCGCCGGGCGTCACCCACAATAATCTCGCAACGGTTCCTGGGATGTTCGAGAAGTTGTTCGGCGTAAGTCCTCGACTCTTCGTGAAAAAGATCACGCTCCCTCGCGACGGGCGCCAACGGTTGAACGCCGTCAGCATTGACAGTCCCGCGCTCTTGAGTAGTTTCAGACATTGGCTGGCGAAATCGTCGATAAATGGATGCTACTTATAGTATTCAGTAACACAAGGGCCGTCAAGGACAAATTCCGGTAACTGGACAAGGACGCTTAAACGGCGCGATCGCCCATATTCTCCCCAAGGCGAATTTCTCGCTGCGGCGACCATTCGGCATTGAACTGCAGTGTTCCTTGCGGAAACAGCATCACCACGGTAGAGCCGAGCAGGAAGCGCCCCATTTCCTCGCCCTGCTTGAATAGCAGTTGCTGATCCTCATAGCGCCATTCGCGCAACTGCCCGGGGCGCGGCGGATTCACCACGCCATGCCAGACCGTCGCCATGCTGCCGACGATGGTGGCGCCGACCAGCACCAGCACGAAGGGTCCCTGTTCGCCGTCGAACACGCAAACCACACGCTCGTTGCGGGCGAACAGGCCGGGCACGCCGCGCGCGGTGACCGGATTCACCGAGAACAGGTCGCCCGGCACGTGAATCATGCGCAGCAGGCGACCCGCGCAGGGCATGTGGATGCGGTGGTAGTCCTTCGGGCTCAGGTAGAGCGTGGCGAAGCTGCCGTTCTCGAACTGCGCCGCCAGCACGGCATCGCCGCCGACCAGCGCCCTCGTTGAATAGTCGTGACCCTTGGCCTGGAAGATGCGGTCGCGATGGATGGCGCCGCACTGGCTGATCGCGCCATCCACCGGGCAGATGAAATCGGCATCGGCCAGCGGCCGCACATCCGGCTTAAGCTGCCGGGTGAAGAACTCGTTGAAGCTGGCATAGGACGCGATATCGGGATTCGCCGCCTCGGCCATATTGACGCCGTAACGACCGACAAACCAGCGGATCACGGCGGTCGTCAGGCCGCCGGCGCGGGCGCCGGCGAACTTGCCGGCCAGCGCGGTGAGCGCCTGCTTGGGCAGCAGATACTGGAGCAGTACGGCAAGGCGATCGGACACGGCGCGGCTCGGCGAACGGAGCGGCGAATTATAGCGGCGCGGCCCGATCCACCATGCGAGGGATCATTGCCGCTTCAGCAACAGCGTCAGCACCGGCGGCGTGATCAGCGTGGTCAGGATCACCATCATGACGATCACCGAGAACATGGTCTCGTTCATGACGCCGAGCTGCTTGCCGACCATGGCGAAGATCAGGCCGACCTCGCCGCGCGGCACCATGCCCCAGCCCACCAGCCATTTGTTCGACGCTCCGGCTGCCAGGCCGGCCGCGAGCTTGCCGACTATCGCGGCCACCGTAACGCCAGCGCCGACTCCCAGCACAGCCGGATCGGCCAGGGTTTTCAAGTCGACCTGCATGCCGGTGAGAACGAAGAACACCGGCACGAAGAAGTAGCCGATCGGCTCGATCATGTGTTCATGCTGATGGCGGCCATGCTTGAGCAGGATCGGGCGCAGGCGCTGGGCCAGGCCGGGTTCACCCGCAGGCAGCAAGGGTTCGATTTCGCGCACGATCTCGGGATGATCGAAGTCGCGCAGGAACACCGGCTCAAACAGCAGGCCGGCAGCAAAGGCGCCGATGATCGGCGCCAGGCCGATGGCATGCGCCAGCCAGGCGAGGAAGAGGCCGGTGGCCAGCACCTGGGCGAACAGCATCGAAGGGCCGGCATCCCATTGCGCCAGCCAGCGGCTGGAATGCGGCGCAATCAGGCGCCCGATCCAGATCGATCCGGCGAGGAAGATCACCGCCTGGGCGATGATGCCGCCGACCTGGCCGACGCTGACCGAGCCGGCCTGAACCAGGCTGGAGACCACGGCAAGAATCACCAGCCCGAGCACGTCGTCGATCACCGCCGCGCCGAGCACGATGCGCGCCGCCGGCGTGTCGAGCTTGCCCAGATCGCGGAAGACGCGGCCAGTGATGCCGACCGAAGTGGCCGCAAGCGTCGCGCCAAGGAACAGGTAGGCGTGAGCCGAGAGCCCCGGCAGCAGCCACGGCCCCACCAGATAGGCGCCCAGCAAGAAGGGCACGACGATGCCCACCGTACCCACGGCGAAAGCCCGCGGCCCGACCTTGATCAGGTCGGCGAGCCGCGTCTCCAGGCCGATCTGCAGCAGCAGTACGATGACGCCAAGTTCGGCGATGAAGGCGACTGCGGGGTCACGCGCGATCGACTCGAAGCTATTGAAGCCCAGCAGCACAAGATTACCCAGCACCACGCCGAGCAGCAGTTCGCCGAGCACCGCCGGGAAACCGAGGCGCTGCGCCAGCGGCGCGAACAGCCGAGCGCTGATCAGTATCAGTGCCAGCCACAGCAGATTGGCCCCGATCACCTCAGAGCCTGCGGCCCAGGCAGGCGCCGCGGCGAGCAGCAACGCGCCCGCATACAGCGCGGGCCTGCCGTAGCGCCGAAGCGCGGGAAAAGTCACCGGCCCTGCGCGGACAGCGCGGCGATGCGCTCTTCCATGCTCGGATGGCTGGCGAACAGCGCCATCAGGCCCTGGCCTCCGGCAATGCCGGAACTGGCCAGGGCTTTCGGCAAGGGCTCCACGGCGAGGCCGCCGAGGCGCTGCAACGCCGCCATCATCGGCCGCGGCGAGCCCATCAGGCCGGCGGCGCCGGCGTCGGCGCGGAACTCGCGCTGACGCGAGAACCAGGCGACGATGATGCTGGCCAGCACGCCGAACAGGATGTCGCAGACGATCACGGTGACCATGTAGCCGATGCCGGGACCGGAGGACTGGCTGTCGCCGCGGCGCAGGAAGCTGTCGACCAGGTAGCCGACGACGCGCGACAGGAAGATGACAAAGGTATTGACCACGCCCTGGATCAGCGTCAGCGTCACCATGTCGCCGTTGGCGACGTGGCTGACCTCGTGCGCCAGCACCGCTTCGACCTCCTCCTTGCTCATGCCCTGCAGCAGGCCGGTGGATACCGCGACCAGCGAATTGTTGCGGGAGGGGCCCGTGGCGAAGGCATTCGGCGCGCCCTCGTAGATGGCGACCTCGGGCATCGCGATGCCGGCCTTCTCCGCCTGCTTCCTCACCGTCTCGACCAGCCAGAACTCGGTCGACGTCGAGGGACTGTCGATGATGCGCGCGCCCGTCGACCACTTGGCCATCATTTTCGACATTGCCAGCGAAATGAAGGCGCCGCCGAAACCGATGACGCCGGCGAAACCCAGCAGCATGCCCATGTCGAGGCCGTTGGCGGTCAGGTAGCGGTTCACCCCCAGCAGGCTGGCGGCGATCGACAGCACCAGCATCACGGCAAGGTTGGTGGCGAGGAACAGTACGATGCGTTTCATTGACGGATCTCCAGGAAATAACGCGATGGGCAGCGGCGCGAATTTCGCGCATGCGCCAGCATAGATGCGGCAATTCCAGGAAAGTTCAAGAGCCGGCGGCTACTGATACCCGGGCGCGCCGACAGAAGTCGGCGCCGGCTCGCTTTGCGTGCCCGGAATTCCGCGTTGCGGGCGGACAACGGCGACTGGCGCGGCCTGCTGCACCTGCACTGCCGGCGCCGCGTCGTCTTTGTGCTTGTCGTGCGGATGCCAGCCGAGCACTGCCAGCAATGCAAAGAATCCGACCACATAGCCGACCGGAATCATCCAGCCGTGGCGCAGCCACTGGCCGACCGACTTGGCCTCGGGAAACAGGTTCGCCACCGCGACGCCGGCTGAGGAACCGAACCAAAGCATCGAGCCGCCGAAACCTACGGCGTAGGCGAGAAAACCCCAGTCGTAACCGCCCTGCTTCAGGGCCAGCGCAGTCAGCGGAATGTTGTCGAATACGGCGGAGATGAAGCCCAACGCCAGCGCCGAAGGCCAGGAAGCGGGCGGCAAGGACTCCACCGGCATCATCGAGGCGCAAGTGACCAGGGACAGCAGGAACACCGAGCCCTTGAAGGCGCCCGGGACCAGGCTCCATTCCGGGCGGCGCAGGGGCACGGCCAGCAGCAGCGCCACCCATATCGCGGCGCCAAGGAAGGGGAAGTGGTCCGCCGCAGCCGCGAATTTCAGGTTCACCGTGACATTGGTGATGATGGCGCAGACGAGGATGAAGCCGACGATGCCGACCCGCGCCCAATCGATATGATGTGCCGCATGGAAATCACGGCTGATCGCCATGTGCTTGTGCTGCAGCAGCGCCGCCGGGATGCCGAACACCACCAGCGCGACTGCGGAGGCCATATAGGCCTCGACCACGTCCAGCGGGCTGACGCCATCGAGCCACATCATGGTGGTCGTCGTGTCGCCGACCACCGAGCCGGCACCACCGCCATTGGACGCGGCGACGATGGCGGCGAGGTAGCCGATATGCACCTTGCGCTTGAACACGCTGGCCGCCACCGTGGCGCCGATCAGCGCGGCGGCGATGTTGTCGAGGAAGCCGGAGAGGACGAAGATGATCACCAGCAGCATGAAGGGGCCCAGCCAGCCTTCCGGCAGCAGCTTCGGCAATACTTCCGGTACCCCGCTGTCCTCGAAATGCCGGGCAAGAAGCGCGAAGCCGACCAGCAAGCCGAGCAGGTTCATCAGCAGTACCCATTCGTGGCCCATGTGCGCGCCGAAGCCGGCGATGCCGGCGCCGGTCTTGAATCCGGTGAACAGGATTTTGTATGTCGTGATGGTGGCCAGGCCGGTCAGCGCCACCTGCAACACGTAGTGATGGAACAGCGCCACGCCGAGCAGGGTCGCGCCAAACAGAATGAAATCGACGGGAATGCCGAACAGCGCCGGCGAAGTCACCACCGCATCGGCGGCCTGCGCCAGCGGCGCGAACAGAAGCAGAACAAAAGCCGGCAGCAGCCCCGCCATGGCGCGGGACGCGATGCTTCGATGCGAGGATGTCATCTGCCACTCCAGTCGATTTGTATCGCCGAATTGTAGCAGCCCGCCGACCCCGACCCGCCGCGAAACGCTCGCCGATCCTGTGCGCGGCAGAGCGCGCAGCATCCCGTTTGGAATGCGCTAAACTTGGCCATCAATGAGAATAAAGGCCCGACCATGAAAATACTGCTCCCGGTTGACGGCTCCGATCATGCCGATCGCGCCGCCCGGCATGTCCTGCGCCTGGTGCAAAGTTGCACCGACAGCGAGATTCTGCTGCTCAATGTGCAGGTCCCGATCGATGCCCCGGAAGTACTCGGCCACTTGCCCATGCGAGAAATCGAGGCAATGCAGGAATCGCGCGGCGGCGATGCGCTGGTATCGGCGCGCGCGCTTTTCGACAGAGCCGGCATCCGGTACCTTCCGGAAGTGGCGATCGGTGGGGTGGCGGAAACCATCGCCCGCCGGGTCATCGAAGGTAACTTCGATATTGTCGTGATGGGCAGCCATGGCGCGGGCAAACTGACCAGCATGCTGATGGGGTCGGTGGCGACGGACGTCATCCGTCTCGCCAGCTGTCCGGTTACCGTCGTCAAGTAGCGCGGCCCTTCGCCCGCGACAAGGAAGCCCGGCTACTTACTGTATGTGTTCGCCAGTCGGCGAATGGGCCGCAATTCCTGCGGCACGGAAGGCATGCCCCATCATGACCATGCCGGCGTGCGGTGCATCGATTCCCGCCGTGAAATAGATCAACTCGAATACCGCGTCACCCTGCTCAGCCGCGACCACCACGCTGAGGATCTGCTTCTCGTCCGAATACACCCGGTGACGCAGGCTGTGGGTGCCGATGCCGCGCGCATGGTGAACGCTGGCGCTGACCACGCCTTGCTCGCGACGCAGGGTTTCAAGCACTTCGGCGCCTCGTCCGGCCGGCATGACGCAGGTAATGACCTTGTAATCACCACGCGCCGGCGGCGGCAAACGGACGACGTCACTCATGATGGCCGAACCGCGCCGCGATTTCTGGAGGAACATAGGTCGCCATCTTCTCCAGCGAGGCCATGTAGATCATGCCCATGCCGGGTGTATCGAGCTTGGCGGCAACATAGACGCGCTCGAAAATGTGGTCTGCGTGGTCGGAAGGCGAAACAATGTAGATCACTTCTTTTTCGGCGTTCACGGTGATGCCGAGCACCCCCAAGTGCTTCTGCCGAACCCCGGTGCCACGCGCATAGAAAATCGTCGCGCCCTGCGCGCCGGCTTCTGTCGCCGCGTCCACCACGGCATCGGCCACCCCGCGCTGGACGATGCAGGTGATCAGCACGGCATCGGTCAGCACCACTATTTCGTCACGTTGCTTCATCGTCCTATCCTTGTTCGTGCGCGGCAATCTCAGCGCGTTTTCGTATCCAGAAACCCACAAGCAATACCGAGACGATTGGACCGAGCGATGCCATCGCCAAAATGCCGAAACCTTCCGCCGCGCCCACCGCCTGGCCCAATCCGAGCCCCAGGGCCAACACCAGCGGCACCGTGACCGGGCCGGTGGTGACCCCCGCGCTGTCCCAGGCCAGCGACACATACTCCTCGCTGGATGCCATCGTCCCCGCCAGCGCCACCGTGTAGCCGCCCAGCAATAGCGGCAGGATCGGCCACTGGAAGATGATCTTCGCCACTCCCAGTGCGATGCCCAGCGCTACGCCGACCGCCACCGCCTGGATAAGCAGCCGCTTGGGAAGCGCGCCATCGGTCAGGTTCTCTACCGTCACACCCATCGCGTTCAGCGCCGGCTCGGCCACCGTGGCGCCGTAACCGAGAATGGCGGCAAAGATCAGCGTCAGGCCGATGCCGACCGGATACGAATAGAGCGGTGCGTTTCCCGCCGCCGCGCTGAATGCCGCCGGCACCGTGGCGCCCGCCTGATTGCCGAGCGGGATCAAGCCGATGCTGAGACCGACGTTGAACAGGGTCATGCCCAGCACCGCCACCACCACGCCATAGACAATCAGATTGCGCTGCTTGATGCCTTCGCCCAACAGAAAGCGCTGCACCAGCCAGAGCAGCAGGATCAGCGGCCCGATCGCGCGCAGGGCGGCAATGAAATCCGCCACCGGCGATTCATCCCACCATGCCGGCGTGCCGCCAGCGCCGACTATTGGCGGCAGTGCGGCGGGATCCGGCACTTCCGCAACCAGGCCGATAGCGACCAGCATCACCGCCATCGCCGGGAACAGCGAGGCCAGGGTGACAATGCCAAAGCCCGCCAGCGGGTTATCTTCCTGTCCCGTTGCGGCTGCAACGCCGATGCCCAGCGCCAGTACCAGCGGCACCGTCACCGGACCGGTGGTAATGGCGCCGCAATCCCAGGCCAGGCCTATGATCGGCGCCAGGCGCGGATCAAGTCCGGCGTAAACAGAAAACGCGAGACAGGGCAGCAGGGTGGCTATCACCAGCGTCTTCATGCGCCAGCGGAAGAAGAAGCGCAGCATTCCCACCACCACGGCAAGGCCGACGCCAATACCAACCGCCATTACCAGCCGGTCGGGATAGCGGGTCAGCAGCAGGTGCAGCCAAGGCGCGCGCTGGGGATCGACGGCGCCGCCGGCGGCGCGCAGCGCGCCGATCGCCGGCTCGGCGAAAGTCGCGATACCGCCCAGCAAGAAAGCAAAGCCGAGCACGACGGCCGGCGTCGTGCGGTTGGGCAGATTGAAGCCGATGTTTTCGGAAAACGGCATCAGCCCGTACTTGACCCCGTCCATGAACAGCATCAGGCCCAGCATCACCGCCACCATGCCGAAGGTGATCAGTTCGCCTTCCTGCACGTCGGTCCGCAGCGCGGCGATCTGGAACAGGGCGAGGAACAGCGCCAGCGGCATCACGGCGCGCAACTGCTCCATGAAACGCACGCTCACATAGGGTGTCAGTAGTCGATGCACATCGATCGGGCGCAGGCGCCGCGAATGCTGCCCTCCACCGGCGGCGTCATGTATTTCCTTGTAGCTCACGCGCCGCTGCTTGACCCGCACGGCGCTGAGAAACTCGCCATAGCGCAGGTAACGTTGCGAAACAGTGTCGGTCATGGAGTATCAGGCAGGCATTGAATCCAGTGGCCGCGATTTTACCGTGGTCGCATGACAAGTGCGGCATCACGCTATCATCCCGCCATGCACGCCAACCTCCTCTCGCTCCTGCTGCTGCTAAGTGCTGCCGTCGGGGCAGTGGCGCTGGCGCGCCGCTTCAAACTGCCTTCGATGCTCGCCTATCTGGCGATCGGCATCGCGCTGGGACCTTACGGCCTGGCCCGGCTGACCGAGAGCGCGGAGGTGGAAAGTTTCGCCGAGTTCGGCATCGTCTTCCTGATGTTTTCCATCGGCCTCGAGTTCAGCCTGAAGCGTCTGCAAACCATGCGCACGCTGGTGTTCGGCCTTGGCTCGTCGCAGTTGGCGCTGACCGCGCTGGGCACCGGCCTGGTCACCGTGCTCGGCTACGGTCAGGAGTGGAAGAGCGGCGTAGCGGTCGGGCTGGCCGTGGCAATGTCGTCCACCGCGATTGTCGCCAGAATGCTTTCCGAACGCTTCGACCTGCACTCGCGCTCCGGGCGGCAGACCATGGGCGTGCTGCTGTTTCAGGACCTCGCCGTGGCGCCCTGCCTGATCCTGCTGCCAGCCCTGGCCGCCTCGGGCGACGACTTGCTGCGCTCGCTGGCATTGGCGGCGGCACAGGCAGTCGCCGTACTGGCACTGCTGATCTGGGCCGGACAGAAACTGCTGGGCCGCATTCTCCACAGCGCCGCCCAGTACAAGTCAAGCGAACTGCTGGTGCTGACCACGCTGTGGATCGTGGTCGGCCTGTCCTTTCTTACCGCCCGCAGCGGCCTGTCGCTGGCGCTGGGTGCTTTCATCGGCGGCATGCTGATTTCGGAGACAGCCTATCGCCATCACGTCGAAGCCGACATCCGGCCGTTTCGCGACATCCTGCTCGGCCTGTTTTTCGTCACCATCGGCATGATGCTGGACATTGGCTACGTCATCGCCAATGCCCACAAGCTGGTACTGGCCGTGGCCCTGCTGATCGGCGGCAAGGCGGCGGTGATGCTGCTCATCACGCGGGTGGCAAAAACACCGCTGGTGGCCAGCCTGCGCACCGCCGCGCAACTGGCACAGGCCGGCGAGTTCGGACTGGTGCTGATCCAGCTGGCCCACCAGTTGCACCTGATCAGCTTCAGCGCCTTCCAGATCACGCTGTCGGCCATGCTGCTGTCGATGTTCATCGCGCCCTTCCTGATCGTCCGTGCCGCACAGCTTTCCGGCGATATGGGACGCGGCGACTGGTCGCACAAGGCCACCGTGATCCAAGACATCGCCGTGCATAGCCTCGATCTCGGCCAGCATGTGGTGATCTGCGGCTACGGCCGCACCGGACAGCGCATCGCCGAGTTTCTCGGCATCGAAAGCGTTCCCTTCATTGCCCTTGACGTCGACCCGCAACGCATCGCCGAAGCGCGCACGCAGGGCATCAATGTCGTCTTCGGCAACGCCGACCGGCCGGAGGTACTGCAGGCGGCAGGAATCGCTCGCGCTCGCGCCGTGGTCGTCAGCTACCCCGATGCCCATTCCGCCGAACGCGTAGTGCACATTGTGCGCGGCACGCGGCCGGAGATTCCGATCGTGGTACGTACCGCCGACGACCGGGATGTCGCCCGCCTCAAGTCAGCCGGAGCGACCGAGGTAATCCCCGAAGTCCTCGAAAGCAGTCTGCTGATTGCTGCCGAAACGCTGGTGCAGGCGGGCATCCCGATGAAGCGGGCGATCCTGCATGTGCGCGCCGCGCGGGCCGACCGCTATGCCTCGCTGCGCGACTTCTACGCGCCGACCAGGAAGTAGAATTCCCGACATTCAAACCTGATCCGGAGCAGACCATGAGCATCTTCCTGCGTCACTGCACACTGCTGTTCGGGCTGTTGGCCGCCAGCGCCTTTGCCGCCGACGAACCGGGTCTGCTGTCCGGGCAGACCCTTTACCTGCCGGTCTATTCACACGTTTATCACGGCGATCCAGCCAAGGATGGCAAGCCGGCACAAACGCTGGTGTCTACCCACGTCAGCATTCGCAATACCGATCCGCAATCCTCGATTCGGCTGGTTTCCGCACGCTACTACGACACCACCGGAAAACTGGTGCGCGCCTACCTCAACTCGCCAGTGATGATTCCGCCACTGGGCACCCACGAAATCTTTGTGCCGCGCACCGATACCGCCGGCGGCTCCGGTGCCAACTTCCTGCTTGTCTGGAATGCGGATGCGGCGGCCAACCCGCCCATCGTCGAGGCCCTCCACGCCGACATCCGCGAAGCCCGTACCTTGATGTTCATCACCACCGGGCAGCCGATCAAAACGCGCTGAAACAGCGCTGCACCCGGTCTATCCGGCGCCGGGCTTGTGCCCTTAAGCGCCGTTTAAGCAGCGCCCTCCATGATTCGCTTCACACACTACTCATGGAGATTCCCGTGCGACACATTCTCATCATTGCTGCAACGCTTTTCGCCGCCAGCGCCCAGGCCGAAGTACCGCGCGATTTCCTGACGCGCTTCGAGAAGGAAGCCGGGGCAGCCGCCTCCGCCGAGCGCGGCGCACGCTTCTTCACCACCAAACAGGGCGGCGAGTGGAGCTGCACCTCCTGCCACACCGATCGCCCGACGCAAGCGGGCCTTCACGCCAAGACCGGCAAGGCCATCACGCCGCTGGCACCTGCTGCCAACGCCGAACGCTTTACCGACGCCGCCAAGGTGGACAAATGGTTCCGCCGCAACTGCAACGACACCCTCAACCGACTCTGCAGCGCCCAGGAAAAGGCCGACGTAATGGCCTGGCTGCTGGCGCTCAAATAATCAGGAGATCAAGATGAAACGCCTTGTCGCCCCACCCCTGCTCGCCCTGCTGGCCGCGCTTGCCCTGCCAGCCCACGCCGGCAACTACAGCGTGCCGAAGAATCCCGCTTTCGAAGAAGAATGCACTTCCTGCCACATGGCCTATCCGCCGCAGATGCTGCACGCCGATTCCTGGCGCGCGATGATGAACGGCTTGTCGAAGCACTTCGGCTCGGACGCCAGTATCGATGAAATACGCCGTACCGCCATCGCCGACTTTCTGGCCGCCCAATCCGGCGGTCGCAAGACGGGAGACACGCGCGACGCCCAGGGCAAGCCGCTGCTGCGCATATCCGAGACCGAGCGCTTCGCGAAGAAGCATCGCGAGATTTCCGCCGCGACCTGGCAGCGCGCCTCGATCAAGAGTCCGGCCAACTGCACGGCCTGTCATGCGCAAGCCGCGGCGGGCGATTACAACGAACATTCGATCAGGATTCCCAAGTGAGGCCCCAAATGCATGCAGAAGCCAAATCCATCCGCGTCTGGGACCTGCCGACGCGCATTTTCCACTGGTCGCTGGTGGCGAGCTTCGCCATCGCCTTCCTCACCGCCGAGTCCGAAAAGCTGCGCGACATCCACGTCATCGCCGGCTACACCCTTGCCGGACTGATCGCCTTCCGCCTGTTGTGGGGCTTCGTCGGCGGCGGTTATTCGCGCTTTGCCGAGTTCCTGCCGACGCCGCAGAAGCTGTTCGACTACCTCAAATCCCTGATCGACGGAAAGCCGCAGCACTATGTCGGTCACAATCCGGCCGGAGCCGTGGCCATTTTTCTCCTGCTCGGCTTTGGTATCGCCGCCGCAGCCAGCGGCTGGGCCGTGTACGAGGATGTAGGCGGACACTTTCTCGAGGAACTGCACGAAGGCGCGTCCAATGGCATGATGGCGATAGTTGTCATTCACATCGCGGGCGTCATCGTCAGCAGCTGGCTACACAACGAGAATCTTGTTCGGGCAATGATTACCGGCTGGAAGAAACTACGCAATGAGAATTCTGCTGGTTGAAGACGATGCCCTGCTCGGCGATGCCCTCCAGGTCGGCCTGCGCCAGGCCGACCACGCGGTTGATTGGGTCAGGGACGGCGTCAGCGCCGAGACGGCGCTGGCAAGCGGGGACTATGCGGCCGTAGTCCTCGATCTCGGACTGCCGCGCATGGACGGCCTCGATGTACTGCGCCATCTGCGGGCGAAGAAGAAGACCCTGCCGGTGCTGATCCTCACCGCCCGCGATACGGTCGATGACCGCATTCGCGGCCTCGACGCCGGTGCCGACGATTACCTGGTCAAGCCCTTCGATCTGGGCGAGCTGACGGCCCGCTTGCGCGCCCTGCTGCGTCGTGCCGGTGGTCAGCCGTCGCCGGTGCTGGCCAGCGCCGACGTCACGCTCGACCCGGCGACGCGGCGCGTGGAATGCAAGAGCCAGGAGGTCGAGCTTTCGGCCAAGGAGTACGCCCTGTTGCATGCCCTGATGCAGCAACCGGGCCGCGCCCTTTCCCGCGCCCAACTGGAAGAACATCTCTATGCCTGGGGCGAGGAAATCGGCAGCAACACGGTCGAGGTATACATCCATCATCTGCGGCGCAAGCTGGGAACGGACGTGATCCGCACCCTGCGCGGCATCGGCTACGTCGTCGCCAGAAACGGAACGCCGCCATGAGGCGTCCTCTATCCCTGCGTACCCGCCTGGTCGGGCTCACCATGCTGGCGGTGGCGGTCGTCTGGCTGCTGACGGCTTTCGCTACCTGGCGCGAAGCCCGTCACGAGCTGGAAGAACTGCTGGCCCACCCTCCGAGCACCACCGCCGCACACTTCGTCAAGGAGCGCAATGAGGTGGCGGCTGAAATTGCCCAGCAACTGCTCAAGCCGATGCTGTTCGCACTGCCTGCACTGGCGCTGCTGCTGGCGATCGCCATCGGCTTTGCACTGGCGCCGCTGCGCCGCCTCGCGCGCGATGTCGCGGCCCGGACAGCCGACCGGCTCGACCCGCTGCCGGTGGAATCACTCCCCACTGAAGTTGCGCCGCTGGTGACAAGGCTCAACAGCCTGTTCGCCGACATCATGCGGGCGCTGGAGAACGAGCGTCGCTTTACCGCCGACGCGGCGCATGAGCTGCGCACGCCGCTGGCCGCGTTGAAAGCACAGGCACAGGTCGCGCTGGCTTCCGTCGACGCGGCGGAAAGGCAGCACGCACTGACTCAAATTCTGGTCGGCTGCGACCGCGCCACGCATCTGGTGGCGCAGTTGCTGACCCTGGCGCGGCTGGATGCCGAGACGCCGCAGCAGATGCAGAGCATCGCCCTGCGACCGATTGCGGAAGAAGTCATGGCCATGAGCGCCGGCGAAGCCATCGAGCGCCGTTGCGACCTCGTATTGGGTGACGGCGATGCGCAAGTCCGGGGTGATGCTGTGTTGCTCCAGGTGCTGCTGCGCAATCTGGTCGACAACGCCTTGCGCCACGGCGGCGGTACGCAGATCGATGTTTCCATCATCCAGAATGAAGGCCGCGCCATGCTGACGGTCAGCGACAACGGGCGCGGCATTGCGGCGGACGAGACGGGCCACGTCCGGCAGCGCTTTTACCGTAGCGCCAGCGCCGACTCTCCGGGCAGCGGCCTGGGGCTCTCGATCGTCGGGCGCATTGCCGAACTGCATGGCGGCACCATCGGGATTGGCCCTCCCGCCAAGGGCAACGGTGTTTCGGTGCGGGTGTCGCTGCCACTCGCGACAGGGCCAGCGGGAGCCGTTGTCAGCAAGTAGTTGCGCAATGCGGGCCATCGGCGGGAAGCGAATTGTTTGCCTGGATCGGCAATCCCGATTTGCGTTGAAGGGATATTGGGACTAGGCTGAAAGCCATAGCTTTTGCTCATGAAGCCCACCATGGCGAATCGTCGAAAGTGGAAGCCAGACCGCCTCCGTCCGTGACCGAGCAGGATCTGCTCGACAAGATCATCCAGGGTTCTCCGGTGCCCACCTTCGTGATCGACCGCGAGCATCGGGTAACGCACTGGAATCGCGCCTGCGAAGTCATACTCCATCATCCGGCCGCAACAATGATCGGCAGCCAGGATCAGTGGCGCCCGTTCTATCCGAACCGGCGACCGGTCATGGCCGATCTGGTGGTGTCCGGTGACATCGATGCCGTAGCGACTTTGTACGAGGGCAAGTATCGGCGCTCGACAATCATCCCCGGTTCATACGAGGCCGAGGACTACTTTCCCCACATAGGCGCGGGCGGCACCTGGCTGTACTTCACCGCAGCCCCGCTGGTCAATGCCAGAGGCGAGTTGATCGGTGCCATCGAGACGCTGCAGGACATCACCCAGCGCAAGCGCGCCGACGAGGCCTTGCGCCAGGAACACGAGAAGCAACGTGCCATCATCGAACACTTCCCCTGCGGCATCACCCTGATCGACGAAAATCTGTGCGTCACCCATTACAACCAGCAGTTTCGGCGCCTGGTCAAGCTGCCTGAGGACACCTTTGCCCGCGACGCACCCGAGTTGCAAGCCATTCTGCGTATCGTCGCCGAGCGCGGCGAACTTGGTGAAGGCGATGCCGATGTCGAGTATGCCGCGGCCATGGAACGCATCAACCAGCGCCAGCCCTACAACATCGAGTACCAGCGCACCGACGGCACGGTACTGGAGATCCAGCGCTCACCGCTACCCAATGGCGGCTTCGTCACGTCCTACACCGACATCACGGAACGCAAGCGCATCGAGGCGCGCATGGTCGCGCTGCTGGAAGAGCAGCGTCTGATCTTCGACAACGCCCATGTCGGCATCGCCCTGATCAGCAACCGGATCTTTCTCAATTGCAACCGACGCCTGGCCGAAGTCTTCGGTTATGACGGACCGGAGGAATTGATCGGCAAGAGCACGGAGATCATCTTTCCATCCCGCGAAGACTGGCTTGCCGTCGGCGAGCTAGCCTATCGCGACCTGGCCGAGCAGGGCTACTGCAACCGCGAAACCCGCAACCGGCGCCGCGACGGGACCGTCATCTGGTGCGAGACATCGGGCAGGGCACTCGATCCGGCCGCCCCGGCAAGCGGCTCGATCTGGGTCTATACCGACATCAGCCAACGCAAACACCACGAGACCGAGCTGCAACTGGCCGATACCGTCTTCGCCAATTCTCTCGAAGCCATGCTGATCACCGACGGCAAGGGCACGATCATCCGGGTTAACCCCGCCTTCAGCGCAATCACCGGATATTCTGGCGACGAGATCATCGGCCAGAACCCGCGCATCCTGAAATCCGGACGCCACGATCCCGACTTCTACCAGCAGATGTGGCAATCGATCCTGGGCAAGGGTTCCTGGGAAGGCGAAGTCTGGGACAAACGCAAGAACGGCGAACTCTATCCGAAGTGGCTGACCATCGCGGCGACGCGTGAGCCCGAGGGCGAAATCAAGAACTTCGTCGCCTGCTTCTCGGACATTTCGCTGCGCAAGGCAACGGAGGAGAGAATCCAGTACCTCGCGCACCATGACCCGCTCACCGGCCTGCCCAACCGCCTGCTGCTGCGCGACCGCTTCAGCCAGATGCGGGACACGCACAAGCGTTCGGGCAAGTGCATGGCCTGCGTCTACCTGGATCTCGATCACTTCAAGCGCATCAATGATTCACTCGGCCATCCGGTGGGGGACGCCCTGCTGATCGCCACCGTGGGCCGCCTCAGAACCTGCCTGCGCGACTCGGACACGCTGAGCCGCCAGGGCGGCGACGAATTCATCCTGCTGCTGGGCGAAGTCGACGGTCCCGAGGCCGTGGCGCGCATCGCCGAGAAGATTCAGACCAGCCTGCTGCAACCCTTTGAGGTCGATGCGCATAGCCTCACCACGTCGGCTTCGCTGGGCATTGCGCTGTCGCCGGACGACGGTACGGACTTCGACACCCTGATGCAGAAGGCCGATACGGCGATGTATCACGCCAAGGAATCCGGTCGCCAGACCTTCAGCTTCTTCTCGGCGGAAATGAACCAGCGGGCCAATCGCCGGCTCAACCTGACCAATCGCCTGCGCCGTGCCATCGAGCGACAGGAACTGAGCCTGCGCTACCAGCCGCAGGTGTATGCCGATTCGCGCCATGTCTTCGGTGCCGAAGCATTGTTGCGCTGGAACTTCGACGATGGCGGCAGCATCTCGCCGGTCGAGTTCATTCCGGTGGCCGAGGAATCGGGACTGATCATTCCCATCGGCGACTGGGTGCTGGCGGAAGCCTGCCGACAGGTCCGGCGCTGGAATGATGGGGGCAACAACTGGAAGGTTGCCGTCAATGTGTCCGGCAAGCAGATCTTCCGTACCGACCTGGTCGACCAGGTACGGCGTCATACGCGGGATGCCGGCATCTCACCACGGCAGATCGAAATCGAATTGACCGAATCCACCCTGATCGAAAACAGTGAAACCGTCTGCGAGGTCATCGCCGACCTCAAGTCCATCGGCACCGGCGTCGCCATCGACGATTTCGGCACCGGATATTCAAGCCTGTCCTACCTGAAACGCTTTCGCGTCGACAAGCTCAAGATCGACCGTTCCTTCATCGCCGACATGAGTCGGGACAGCGCTGGCGGCGCGCTGGCCCAGGCCGTGATCGGCATCGCGCGCTCCCTCAAGTTGCGCGCGATCGCCGAAGGGGTGGAAACCATTGAGCAACTGAATTTGGTCCGCAGCTATGGCTGCAACGAAATACAGGGCAATTATTTCAGCCGGCCGATGACGGCGGCGAAGTTCGAGGCATTCGCCAAGGCGCACCTGGCGCCCTGACCCGGTCGGTGCGCATGCCGGCACCCAGCATCCGGCTTCAATGCATAATCGACGCCATGACCACACCGCATCCCGCGTCGGCGCGAATCGACTCTACAGCGTGGCACGCCCTGCCGCCTGAAGAGGCGCTGGCCCGTCACGGCGTCAGCGCCAGTGAGGGTCTGACGGAAGAGGAAGCCACTGCCCGCCTGCTCCACCATGGCCCCAACAGCCTGCGCCAGAAGGCCGGCCGCAGCGCATTGGCACGCTTCCTGAGTCAGTTCACGGAACCGCTCGTGCTGGTACTGATCGGCGCCGGCCTCGTCACCGCCGGCCTCGGGGAATGGGTCGACAGTTCGGTCATCTTCGGTGTGGTCATGGTCAATGCCGTGATCGGTTACCTGCAGGAAGGCAAGGCCGAGGCCGCGCTGGCGGCACTTGCGCGAGCCGTGGCGACCGAGGTCAATGTGCTGCGCGGAGGCCGTCGCCGGCGCATGGACGCGGTCCACCTGGTGCCCGGCGACGTGGTCTGGCTGGCCGCCGGTGACCGGGTACCGGCGGATCTGCGCATCGTCTCGGGTCGCCAGTTGCGCACCGTTGAAGCCGCGCTGACCGGCGAGGCCGCGCCGATCGACAAGCATCACGACGAACTGCCGGAGGACACCCTGCTTGCCGACCGCCGCAACATGGCCTATGCGGGGACTACCGTAGTGGCCGGACAAGGCCACGGGCTGGTGATCGGAACCGCTGACACGACCGAAACCGGGCGCATATCGACGCTGATGGCGGCCGTCCCGGAGATCGCCACGCCGCTGACGAAAAAGATGGCCGAATTTGCCAACCTGCTGCTGTGGGTCATTCTCGGTCTCGCCGCGCTGACCTTTGTCATCGGCGTCTGGCGCGGCGAAACAATGGTGGACATGCTGATGGCGGCGGTGGCTTTGGCCGTGGGCGCCATCCCCGAGGGCCTGCCGGCGGCCATGAGCATCACGCTGGCCATCGGCGTCGGCCGCATGGCCAGGCGCCGCGCCATCATCCGTCATCTGCCGGCGGTCGAGGCGCTGGGCAGCACCACGGTGATCTGCACCGACAAGACCGGAACGCTGACCGAAAACGCCATGACCGTCACCGAACTGTGGGCCGGTGGCGAGCGCGTCACCGTCGGCGGTCAGGGCTACACGCCTGAAGGCGCGCTCAGCGCCGGTAAGCCAAACCCGGCGCTGCGCGAGACACTTCTGGCTGGCGCCCTGTGCAACGACGCCGAGCTGTACCACGAGAAGAGCCAATGGCAGATCACCGGCGACCCGACCGAGGCCGCGCTGCTGGTCGCGGCGCGCAAGGGCGGACTGGATGAAGTCACGCTGCGCAATGTATTTCCGCGCCGTGATGAACTGTCTTTCGATTCGGCGCGGCAGACGATGGCGACTCTGCACGCGGTCGACGGCCAGTCGGTAATCTACGTCAAGGGCGCGATAGAAAAGCTCCTGCCCGCCTGCCGCGGCATGCTGGCCGCCGACGGCAGCGAGGTCCCGCTCGACACGGCGGTACTCGAAGCCACCGCCGCGCAAATGGCCAGCCGCGGCCTGCGCGTGCTGACCCTGGCGCGGCGGCATCCGGCTGCCGGCGTTGCGCTGGATGAAGCTGCAATCGCCACCGGCTTGGTGTTTCTCGGCTTGGCCGGCATGATCGATCCGCCGCGCGCGCGCGCCGCCAGTTCCGTGCGCACCTGCCACGCCGCAGGCATCAAGGTGAAGATGATCACCGGCGATCACGCCGAAACGGCGCGGGCGATTGCGGGGCGGATCGGCATCGTCAAGGACGCGACGGCCGCCGCAGTCCTGACCGGCCGCGATCTGGCCCGGCTCGATGACGAAGCGCTGCAGTTCGCCGCCAGCGAGGTAGATATTTTCGCCCGCGTCGAACCGGAACATAAGCTGCGTCTGGTGCGCGCCCTGCAGGCGCGGGGCGAGGTGGTGGCCATGACCGGCGACGGAGTGAACGATGCGCCGGCTCTGAAGCAGGCCGACATCGGCATCGCCATGGGCCTGGGCGGCACCGACGTCGCCAAGGAAGCGGCGGCGATGGTGCTCACCGACGACAACTTCGCCACCATCGAGGCGGCAGTCGAAGAGGGGCGAGGTATTTACGACAACCTGGTGAAGTTCATCACCTGGACCCTGCCAACCAATTTCGGCGAGGGCCTGGTCATCCTTGCCGCCATCGTCGCCGGCGTCACCCTGCCGATCACGCCGCTGCAAATTCTCTGGATCAACATGACCACCGCCGTGCTGCTCGGCCTGCCGCTGGCCTTCGAACCGGCGGAGCGGGGCATCATGCAGCGCCCACCTCGCCCGCCGGCAGGGCCGGTGCTGGATGCGGTCCTGGTCGAGCGCGTGATCATGGTCGGCATCCTGATGCTGGCCGCTTGCTTCGGCATGTTTCTGTTGGCGCTGGAACGAGGCCAGCCGATGGCCGAGGCGCGCACCATAGCGATGAACGTGTTCGTCGCCATCGAAATCGTCTACCTGTTCAACTGCCGCTCGCTGCGACTGCCGGTAACCGCTGTCGCCGCCTTTTCCAATCCATGGGTATGGTGGGGCACCGGACTGCAATTGCTGCTGCAAATGTTGATCACCTACTGGGCGCCGCTCAATGCGGCATTTGCCACTGCCGCGATCGATGCGCGCGCCTGGGGCGAGATCGCCATGATCGCGCTGCTGGCGATGGGCATCATCGAACTGGAGAAACGCTGGCGGGCAGGAAGTCGCTGATTGGCCGGCGAGTACTCCCCTTACTTCCACAACTCCAGTTTCTCGCCGCTTTCCTTCATGTGTTCGGCCTTGTTCTGCAGGAAGCGCTGAAATTCCGGTTCCTTGCGATAGGCGCCACTGCCGACATACTCGAACGACCCGGCAAAGTGGAAGGGGCGCAGATAGGCTTCCAGCCGAAACACTTCGCGGCCGCGATCGTCGAAGAAGACCACGCTGGGCGTGTAACTGACCTTGAGTTCCCTGGCCCAGGCTTCGGCGTTGCTGCTGCGCCCGTCCGGTGTGGTCAGAGGATCACGGCCGGACAGCGAAAAGCGCGCGACGTCGAAGCGCGAAATTGCGGCGAGTGTCTTCTCGCGCTTGAAGCCTTCCTTGTGCAATTCATCGCAGGGTGCGCAGTGGCGCGTTTCGAACAGCACGGCCAGCGGCTTGGCGCCAGGTTTGCGGACCAGGTTGAAGGGCGGCTTCATGAAGAAGGCTTCCTCGTTGAGCGTGGCACTGGCGCCGCTTTGCGGCACGGCCCGCATGTGCTCGGCAAACGACAGCTTGCCTTCGAGGCGCTGCGCCGAATAGTCGAGCGCGGCGGAAAAACGATGCGGCGGGTAATAGCCGTTGATGCGCCCGATGATCGTGCCTTTCTCGTCGAGCAACAGCAAGGTCGGCGTAAACTGCACTTTGAGAAACTTCGCCAGCTCCTTTTCGCTGCGGACCTTGCCATCGAACCAGGCGACCTCGCGGTCGCCAAACAGGTTGAAGGCAATCGGCAGGAAATGCCTGGCGGTCTTGTCGACGATGGCCTTCTGCGAAAAACTGGTCTGCATCAACTCCTTGCAATAGGGGCAGCCGACCTGGCCGAAATACAGCAGCAGGCGCTTGCCCGACTTGGCGGCTTGCGCGGCATCATCGGGCAGTTCGAGCAGGGTTTCGACGAACACCGGCGGCAGGACTTCATCGCCGATCTGGGCAAGAGTCGGCGCTGGCGATACGGCGAAAAACAGGGCAATTACGGCCAGCAGGCGACGCATCTCAGCCCGCGACGATCACAAGATGCACGCGATACGGCCCATGCGCGCCGAGCACGATGGTCTGCTCGATGTCGCCGGTGCGTGAAGGACCCGAGATGAAATTCACTGCGCGCGGCAAAGTCCCGAGCTCCTTGCGCGCCAGCGCCCAGGCGTCTTCCATGTAGGGCAGGATGCGTGCGGCATGGACGATCGCAATGTGCGTTTCCGGCAAGAGGCTGACGGCGGCGGGTGTATCCGCGGAGGAACACAGCATCAGCGTGCCGGTTTCGGCGACGGCGCAGAAGCAGCCGGTGATGCCCACCAGATCGGCATCGCGCGCGCCGCGTCCTTCGACCTTGAGGCCCGCGGCAGCCCAATCCAGCGTCGCCAGCGACGGCCAGGCGACGGCCGTTTTCGGCAGCTTCATTGCCGTCAGATAGCGGGCGATCGCGGCCGGCACGTCGGCTTCCTGCGCCACGCTGTCAACGGTGCTCGACTGCTGCTCCGACTTGATCCGGAAGCGTTCCAGCAGCGCTTGAGGATTGCTGTCGATGGCCGGCTTCGGGCCGTGACTGCGATTCGACAAAGCCGCCGCCATCTCCCCGCGTCCGGCGGCAGCATTGGTGGCGTTGCGGTTGAGGCCGGCGCGGACGCGGCCGAGGATGTCTTCACGAGAACTCATGCTGCCTCCGCCGGGCCGTCCCAAGGAGGCGGCAATTCAGCAACCGGAAGCCGCGACAGCGGCTGAACCGTGGTCGCCCCCTTTCCCGGAAAGGGGGTCGGGGGGAATGTCGTAATCATTTCGCTCCCTTTCGTTTCTGACGTGCGGCGTACAAGGCGCGGAAGGTCTTGCCTTGCGGCGCCGGAAAATCGCGCCCCAGCGTCCACTCGGGAGCGGTCGGCAGCAGGCGGATGCGGTCCGTATCACCGGCCAGCCACTTCAGGTAGCGCACACCAAGGCTCGCCCCCAGTGCGTAGAGCTTCGGTCGTTGCGCCACCCATGCCCAGACGCGCAAACCGATGCGCTCGGTGATGGGCCGCAAGCCGCGCTCGGTCTGCTTTTCGCGCAGCTTGCGCAACAGGTCGGGCAGCGGAATGCTGACCGGGCAGACGATGCCGCACTGGTTGCACAGCGTGGCGGCATGCGGCAGGTCGATCGAGTTCTCCATGCCCGCATACAAGGGGGTCAGCACCGAGCCCATCGGTCCCGGATAGACCCAGCCATAGGCGTGGCCGCCGATGGTCTGATACACCGGGCAATGATTCATGCAGGCGCCGCAGCGTATGCAGCGCAGCATGGCGTGGAAATCGGTGCCGACGACATCGGCGCGGCCGCTGTCGACCAGGATGAAATACAGATGCTCGGGGCCATCGTGCTCCTCGGGCTTCTTGACCCCGGTGAGAATCGAGAAGTAGTTCGAAATCGACTGTCCGGTGGCCGAGCGCGGCAGGATGCGCATCAGGGTCGACAGGTCTTCCAGGGTCGGGATCACCTTTTCGATGCCGGTGATGACCACATGGACCTTGGGCATGGTCGTCACCATGCGGCCGTTGCCCTCGTTGGTCACAAGCGCGACCGACCCGGTTTCGGCGACCAGGAAATTGCCGCCGGAGAGCCCCATCTCGGCCGACAGAAAGTGGCCGCGCAGCACTTCGCGGGCCTCCCGCGTCAGCGCCGGAATTTCGGTCTTGCGCGGCGTGCCATGCACTTTGTGGAACAGGTCGGCGACATCGTCCAGGCTCTTGTGCACCGCCGGCGCGATGATGTGGCTGGGCGGTTCGTTGTTATCGACCTGCAGGATGTATTCGCCCAGGTCGGTTTCCACCGGCTGGATGCCCGCCGCTTCCAGCGCCTGGTTGAGCCCGGCTTCCTCGGACAGCATCGATTTCGACTTGGTGACCTTCTTCACGCCGTGGCTGCGGGCGATCTCCGTCACCAGGCGGCAGACCTCCGCCCCGTCCTTGGCCCACAGCACCTTGGCGCCGGTATCCAGCGCCTTGCGCTCGAAGCATTCGAGCCACAGGTCGAGATTGTCGATGACCTTGTTGCGGATCGCCGTGGCCGCATCGCGCGTGCCCTCGAAATCGTCGAGGTCCTTGATCGCCTCGGCACGCTTGGTGACGAACTTGCCCTTGGCGTTCTTCAGATTGCCTTGCAGGACGACGTTCGCCAGCGTTGCGCTGGCATTGGCCTTGAAGTGCATGGATTTGATTTCCATCACGCGTCTCCGGCGAGAACTTCGGCGATATGCAGGACCCGCGTGTTGTCGTCACCCATGCGCCGCAGCTTGCCTTCGATGTTCAGCAGGCAGCCAAGATCGCCGCCAACCACCGCTTGGGCGCCGCTGGCATGCACGTTGTCGCACTTGCGCTCGGCAATCGCCGCCGACACCTCGCCGAACTTGATCGAGAAGGTGCCGCCGAAGCCGCAGCATTCCTCGCAGCCGTTCATTTCCTTGAGGCTGACGCCTTTCATCTTGGCCAGCAGCGAACGCGGTTGCTCCTTGACGCCCAAGCCGCGCAGGCCGCTGCAGGAATCGTGATAGGTCACCGTGCCCTCATGGTCGCCCGGCACGCTGTCGACCTTCAGCACCGTCGCCAGAAAGTCCGTCAGCTCGTAGGTGCGGCTGGCCAGCGCCGTAGCGCGCGCGCGCCAGTCGGACTCGTCGGCAAACAGGCGCGGATACTCGATGCGAATATGTTCGCCGCAGGACCCGGACGGCACCACGACATACTCGAAGCCCTCGAACTCGGCGATGGTCTTTTTCGCCAGCGCCATGGCGCCCGGCGCGTCGCCCGAATTCCACGCCGGCTGGCCGCAGCAGGTCTGGGTATCCGGCACGATCACCTCGCAGCCGGCGCTTTCCAGCAGTTTCAGTGTGGCGAAGCCGATGCGCGGTCGCATCAAATCCACCAGACAGGTCACAAAAAGTCCAACGCGCACCCTCGGCATGGTCACACTCCGTATCTTGATTGCATTTACCCTCTGCGGGCAGGCGAAGGCTTCTGCGGGTTTTGCTATAGTATCCGAACTCCTGTTCCCACGAAGAGATTGCCGTGCCGCATAAGCCCGCGGATGCCGCGCCGGAAGCCCGCAGCGGTATCCAGGTCATCGAGCGCATGATGAAGCTGCTTGATGTCCTTTCCTATCATCCCGATCCGGTGAGCCTCAAGCAATTGGCGCTGGAGACGGGTCTGCATCCGTCGACGGCGCATCGCATTCTCGCCGCGATGGCCACCTCGGGTTTTGCCGAGCGCGCCGATCCTGGCACCTATCGGCTGGGCATCCGTCTGCTGGAACTCGGCAACGTGGTCAAATCACGCATCAACATCCGCGCCGCGGCGATGCCGCTGATGCAGAAACTGCACCTGCAAATCGGTGAAAGCGTCAATCTGGGCGTGCGCCAGGGCGACGAAATCGTCTACGTCGAACGCACCTCCAGCGGTCGCTCCTCGGTGCGCGTGGTGCACCTGGTCGGCGCCCGGGCGCCCCTGCACGTCACTGCGGTGGGCAAACTGTACCTCGCCGAAGATAGCCGCGAAGAACTGCGCGAGTATGTCAAGCGCACCGGTTTGCCCGGCTATACGCCGACTTCGCTGACCACGCTGGTCTCGCTGGAACGGGAAGTCGACCGTGCGCGCCGCCACGGCGTGGCTTTCGACAACGAGGAAATCGAGCAAGGCCTGCGCTGCATCGCGGCGCCGATACGGGACGATAGCGGCGAACTGGTCGCCGGCCTTTCGGTCTCCGCTCCGGCCGAGCGCCACAGCGCGGACTGGGCGGCCATCGTCAAGCAAGCCGCCGACGCCATTTCACTGGCCATCGGCTACACGCCACCGGCAGGAAGACGCTAGCCGGCGACCCGCCCCGGATTGACGATTTTTGAGTTTGACCTCGAGCCCGTCACACTGTATACTGCGCGGTTCTTTGCGTCATCCCATTGGAGTCTCTCATCATGTATGCGGTCATAAAAACCGGGGGCAAGCAGTATCGCGTTGCCGCCGGCGAAAAACTCAAAATAGAACAGATACCGGCTGATGTAGGCACTGAAATCACTCTCGACCAGGTACTCATGGTCGGCGAGGGCGAATCGGTCAAGATCGGTTCCCCCATGCTCGCCGGTGCCACCGTAACCGCGAAAGTGATCGCTCAGGGTCGTCATCCCAAGGTCACCATTTTCAAGATGCGCCGTCGCAAGCACTACCAGAAGCACCAGGG